>Ga0209755_10004269_pt1 | contig 17066 bp, 9 predicted proteins | sample TergutCo191P1_FD_187301 | JGI IMG/M metagenome (GOLD analysis project Ga0209755, IMG submission 187301) | Cornitermes sp. P1 segment gut microbial communities from Petit-Saut dam, French Guiana - Co191P1 (SPAdes) (version 2) | ecosystem: Host-associated > Arthropoda: Insects > Digestive system >... | reverse complement strand
CAACTATCGCTAACAAATCTACATAAGGCAAAACCGCGCTATCGTAAGGCATTACAAGGCGGCGCTCGTCCGCTCTGCTATTATCACACAAAATTGTTACCGCCGTAGCAAGCGCCGCACCATCACTAGCAACAGTCACATAAAAACTGTACGGCACGCTACCAACACTACTTGTAACAGTTATGCGCGTAATACCAACAGCCCTAGCGGTAAGCCTACCTTCCGCATCTATCGTAGCAATATTTGGTTCACTAGAAGCCCAACTAAACGTATTACCAGCCCCTGCTAAGTTATATCCAAAAGCCGTAGCCACAAACTGTGTCACGTTAGTCTGAACACTCTCACAAGGCGGCAGTTCTATCTCTCTTACACCGCCACTTACACTAATACCAACAACAATCGGCACAGGTGGCGTCTCAAATACTACCAACACTTGCATTTGCGCTAAAACACTATTGTCAAGCGCAGAGCGCGCCGTTATTACAGTAAACGTGTTGTGGTTTCTAACTGCCAACTCCCACATAGTAAGCCCCGTAGGCCACGAAGCCCTTATAAAGCCACTAGCCGCATCTACACTAACAATATCAGGGTTAGAACTAGACCATACAACGGCCATATTAGACCCATAAAGCCCAGTAACACTCGCGCTAAGTTGAGATGTCGGCATATAGTTTATACCAGCAGGTCGAGGCCACTCAACAATCAAATTAGGGTTACCACTTAGCGTTATGCTGTCTACACGGCTCTCGCGGTAGAAATTAGCGCTAGCAGACGCCACCGAATTTGGCCATATAGTCGTGTTGTTATTTACTGCAATTATATTTATAGCGTGTAAGCCCGCTTGCAAAGCACCCAAACTTCCTGCAGTCGCCGTATTTCTACCAGCAGTTCTACCTTCCGGCAGGGTTGCTAAATCGAAACTTCTAGCGTTGCTTGCAACAGTCGCTAAAATTGTGTCACCTACCCTAAGTGAGAAGTTATTAACAAAGGGCAGAGTCACCGCATTCATATCCCAACTAATTACCGAGCCACTAATACTCACATTATGTGGCGCGTGCAAACCTACTGTTCGCGTGAAAGACACATTCGCGCTAGCGTTAGAATTTGCCCACGCAGCCGCGCTAGATATTGCCACAACATTTAAGTTTGTGTGCGCCGCTAGCGCCAACTGATTAACCGCAATACTACCAAGGTTGTGGCTAGTCACAGCACCAACAGTCGCAATAACTGTAGTGCCACGCCTAATCTGATAGCCAGTCGCATTTGCAACCGCATTCCAATGTAGCGTAGTCCCTTCAACCCGCACATTAGACGGCGTACTTAACTGACCCCATTGCGCACTTCCACCACGCGCAGAATTATTCCAATACCAAGCCGTACTAGTCGCCGATACACTAAACGTATGTAGCGTACCAACCCCAATACCAGAATGCCCCAACAAATTTAAACTAGTCACATTCCCAAGCGTCTGTATATGCACACCGCCCCTATAAACCCTATACCCATTCGCATTAGCAACGCTATTCCACATTAACGTATTCCCCGACATACGCACATTACTAGGTGTGCCTAAAGTCTCTATTCTATTAAAATTAGCATTACGAGTGTAAGTTCCACCTGTGCCACCCCAGCTAACTCTTATAACTCTGCCGCTACTATTAGTGGTGGTGCTAATACTTTGTCTTCTCGCCCGTATTTGTATATCATTGCCGCCCATCCGTAACGAATTTCTCAGCAATTGAAAAGAACCTTGGTGCCTATGTGTAGCACTATAGTTACCAACAGTAAGATGACCCGGGGTAGACATATAATGCACCTCAGCCATCCTTGCCCCATTTGCATATATTCTAATATATCTAATTTGCCTATTCAGAGGCACTTCAATATCCCAACTTATAACACCAGTACTCGCATTAATAGATACACTATGAAAAGTTAGCGCATACGCTTCTTCAAACTTCTCGTCCCCACTCTGCGTTATATGCGCCACGCCTAACACCCCACCAACTGATAAAACTAGCCCCATCGCTAGCATAACAAGCCTAGTAAACCACTTAGATTTACCAGCATTTCTAATTTGTGAGCCTTCCCCCACTACTCTTTTGTTCCCCATAATTTTTTCCCCCTTTTAATTGTCATACTGAGCGTAGCGAAGTATCTAGGCGAAGCCGCACTTAAGCATTTCCCGCGCCAGCGGGTGTAACACTTGTTAATTGTTACTTGTTACTTGAAAAACCCGCTTCGCTAGACCCTTCGACTTCGCTCAGGGTGACAGTTTAGTCAACCTGTATGACATTTTTATTTTGATTTTTTTCCCGCGTAAGCGGGTGTAACATTTGTAATTTGTACATTGTAATTTGTGATTTGCAATGCACGTTTTAACACCTTGTCCATAAATACACCGCTTCGCGCGCTACCCTTATGAACTTTCTGTTAAAGTGTATAAGTATATTTTATCAAAAAAAAAAAAAAAGTCAAGCATATGAACAAACTTTTAACAAATATTTTAATATTTTTAACGGGTTAAAATTAAACATAATTTTTCTTGTTAAAACTGAAAAAGCCACTCTTACTTAAAAGTGGCTTTTTACTCATAATTTGTTGCGACAGCGTCGCAACAAATTATAAGTCGCTTGCTATTGCTTTTTGTATTAGTTGGGCTATTCCGTTGTCGTCTGCGCTTTTTACTGTTAAGTTGGCTATGCTTTTTATGTACTCCGATGCGTTTGCTACTGCTACGCCTAAGCCCGCATAGATAATCATACTCTCGTCGTTCATACTGTCGCCTACTGCTATTACTTGATGTTGCGGTATATTAAAGTATTTTTCTAGTGCTTTTATGCCTTCTGCTTTGTGGGCTTTTAGTGGCAGTATATCTAAAAAGTATGGCTTGGAAGTATTTACTGTTAGGGCTTTAAACTTACTATCCGTTTTAAAATGTTGCAGATAGCCTTCTATAATATTAGGCTGTGCCGCTACTGTTATTGCGTTTGGTTTTGCATTTGTGGCTTTTACGTGAGAGAGCAAATTACCAACCACTTTTGCTTTTAGCCTTGTGATTTGCTCGTACAACTTCACTTGCTCGTTATATGTTTCTACATACAGCACATCATCTATAAAAAGCAAAACGCCGTGCCTTTCTGCCATTTGCTTAAATATTTGCTCGTCTGAAGCCACACTTGATTGCCCGCCCGCCTGAGCGTTTGATTGAGCGTTTACTTGAGCGCCAACTTGCTCATTTGCTTGCTCTGACACTTGCCCGCTAGCCCTAGCACTACTTTCCAAATACTCTAGCACATCTACCGCATAGTTATGTTCCATACGAATATCCGTTATAACGCGCCCATCTATATAGCCGATTTTACCGCCTTGGTATGTAACTATAGGCACATTTTCAAAATTTAGCCCCAGTCCCTCTAGGCAGTTAATCATAGATATAAAAGACCTACCCGTAGCAATTGTAAATACACCGCCCGCATTTTGATAGTCTTTAATGGCTTTAATATTTTCGGCACTTACTGTGTAGCCAGAGTTTAACAGCGTATCATCAAAGTCTGATACTATTAGTTTATATTTCATAACTCTTTTCGTGTGACCGGCTTTTGACAAGCCTATCACGAATAACTCCCGAAAAAATTCTCTCTCGTAACCTTTTCAGTTGTTTGCTTCCTTTATTTTTTATTGTTTGATTTTTTTGCTAATTTTGTTTTTGCCGGTATCAATCTTTTGTCTCGTAGTTTTCTGTGATAACCCAGCGCAAACCTATGCGCTTCGTCTCTTAAGCGCTGAAGCAGTTTAAGCGCGTAACTATCTTTTGGTATGGCTACTTCACCATTTACATTATACACAATTTCATTCTTTTTTGCAAGTGAAATAAACTCTATTTTAGGCAGTAGTTGTGGCTGTGTGGCTTCGACTTCTTGCTCGCCTGATTGGTTGGCTTCTTGCTCGCCCTGCTGGCTTGTATTAGAACCGCCACTCACAAGCCCGCCACTCACAAACCTACTATATGCTTCTAGCGCTGCGCTTAACTGCCCTTTGCCACCATCTATAACAATAAGTTGCGGGACAGAGCCAAAACTCTCATCACCCAAACTCTCACTCTCTACAGCACTATCTCTTACACCCAGCCTATTTAAGCGCCTTGTAATAACTTCTTTTATGCTTGCATAGTCGTCTGCACCCTCTACTGTTTTGATTTTAAACTTTCTGTAGTGGCTTTTAAGCGGTTCGCCATTTAAAAACACCACTTTGCTTGCTACGCTGTCTGTACCCGTTATGTTAGATATATCGTAGCACTCTATGCGCGTTGGCGTTTGCTTAAGCCCCAAATATTCTCTTAACTGGCTTATCGCGCCAAATGTTAAAAGTTCGCGACGCTGGCTCTCACCCTTGCTTTTTTCTAAAAATTCTTTGGCATTTTTAAGTGCCATTTTTACTAAGTCTTTCTTTATGCCTTTTTTTGCAAACGTAAATGTTACGGCTACATCGTATTTGTTTTTTAAATATTCTCTCAACGTAGTGTCTGCCATTTCGTGCGAGAAAACAATCTCGCTTGGAGGCACTAAAATTTCTGTATAGTGTTGCGCAATAAAAGAGCGTAGCGCCTCTGCCCCGCTATCTATTGCATTAACCAAAAAGTTTTGCACATCTAGCATCTGACCGGCGCGTATAATGCTTCTAGATATTACACTAGAAAAGCCGTCTGTGTAAAAACTGAATGTGTCTATATCAATCTCGCGCCCTAGCGCCGTAATTTTACGCTCTTTAAGTTTTTCTAGTACTGTGAGTTGCTTTTTGTATTCTAGCGCAATCTCAAACTCTTCGCGGCTTGCTAACTCTAACATACGCGACTTTAAAACGCGCTCTAAACTCACATCGTTGCCTTTTAAAAAGTCTATAACTTGGTCTAGCAATTTTCTGTACTGCGCTTTTGTTATTTTATTTACGCAGGGCGCTGAGCATTTTTTTATATGATAGTTTAAGCACGCTCTGTGGCTACCCTTTGGCTTTACTTCGCCATCGGGTGTTGTTACTAATCGCAAATTACAAACTTTTATAGGGTAGGCACTTGTGATTAAATCTAGCATTGCCCTAACGCTCATACCCGTGCCTTTAACAAATGGTCCGAAATACTTTTTGTTTTTGCTAGAAGTTTTGGTTTTGTAATACTCGCCCTTGCTTATTTTTCTAACAACACTCAGCGTTGGATAGTCTGTGTCTAAATCTATTTTTATATAAGCGTAAGACTTATCGTCTTTCATCAGTACGTTAAAGTGTGGCTTGTGTTTTTTAATCAGGTTGGCTTCTAGTATAAGCGCGTCTATTTCTGTATTGGTTAGTATAATGCTGATGTCAAAAAGACGCTGCAAAAGTAGCGTCTTAGAATTAGTATTTACATAGTTAGCACTAAAATATTGCCTTACTCTTTTTTTGATATCCTTAGCCTTGCCAATGTATAAAATCTCGCCGTAAGCGTCGTACATTTTGTAAACGCCCGAAGTATTAGGCAAATCGGCTACCTTGTCAAGTAAAGCAGCACGGACTGTATCAAAATTTTTGTCTGTGTTCATCTTTTAAATTATAACATAAATTACAGCAAAAAGCAAGTTTATACTAATTTGTCTTTTTAAATTTAGCAGGCTCAGAGTAGGCTTTTGGGCAGATTGTAAAAAATTTTAAAAAAGCCTAAAAGCCTAAAAAGTCTACACCGCTTAGCATTAAGTTGTTTATGCGTGTGTCTGATATTGAGTAAAATATTAGTTTGCCTTGGCGCTCTGCCCTAACTGCGCCTTGCGAGCGTAGCAGTTTTAACTGGTGAGATACTGTGGTTTGGTTTATGCCTATAATTTTTGCAAGGTCGGACACGCACATTTTTGTAATAGACAGCGCAGACAATATTTTAAGGCGCGTTTGGTCTGAAAAGGCAGAAAAAAATTCTGCAAGCCCCTCTATTGTTTTTGGGCGGGGCAAGTAGTCGTTTACATAATTTTTTGTTCTCTCATCTAAAAGCAAAAACCCTTCCGCTTGATTTGTGCTAGCAAGCCTCATTCCTTCTAATTCTTCCATCATTTTTTAAACCCTCCTTTGTTTGTTGTGTAATATATGCTCTCATATGTGCATAAATATATTATAACACTTGTTGGCGCGTAAGCAATATAAGTAATTTGTCTTATACTTAGGTTTCGTGACTTATTTTAAGTTTTATGCGCAACAGGGCTTAATCTTTCCGCAAAAATGGGGGTAGTTTTTTAAAGCACATTATTTTCAAAGCACATTTATATAGAGGTTTTATATGTTTCAATTTAACGACAGTATCTATCTTTTAATTTTGGTTTTACTTTTATCTGGCGCGGTGTCAGACGACTATACAGATGTAGAGGCGATTGTGCTTGTTTATATGCTTATGCAAACAATAAACAGAAGCGCAAAGCAAGATAAGTTATGCGCCACGCAAGAATTAGACAGGTGCGGCTTCTAATTTTTTGCTTGCACAATTTTTAAAATGCAACCCTAGCGTACGGCAACAACCACACTTTAAATGGGCTTCTCAATACTTTAAATGCGCTCACAATATTTTACAGCACAAAAAAAGAGTATCAACTCTGATACTCTTTTTTTACGTTGGTGGGGCTTCACGGACTTGAACCGTGGACCTACCGGTTATGAGCCGGTTGCTCTAACCAACTGAGCTAAAGCCCCGTTGTATAGCGTAAAGCGTTCAGCATACAGCATTCAGCGCGTAGCGTGAGCATACAGCATACTATGCATTTTAGCCATTTATAGTGCAAATACAAGTCGTAGACTAACGACTTGTATTTAAATGAAGTGGCGACCCCGAAGGGACTCGAACCCTCGGCCTCCAGCGTGACAGGCTGGCGTTCTAACCAACTGAACTACGGGGCCACAACATTGCTCTCCTGCAAACTATTGTGCTAATTAATTACCGCTTTTGTAATAGGCTTAATTTATCGCTTTTTTGTCGGCTTACTTTTGTCACTAACCTTAGCACTATATATCTCAACGCTATTTCTCAACGCTATATTATTCTACACTATTTTTAAATTCAAGTCAAGCATTTGTCACTAATTTATTTCAAAATCTACCCCTAATTTAAAAAAATTCCCAAGGTAAATCCCACAAGATTTTGAGTGAAAGTTTGTGTTGATGGAAATTACCTTGAGAAAATAAGTCTTACATTTGATGCTCACACAAAAAATGTTACTATGTATAAAGCAGTAACGAAAGTATTTCACGTGCTGCAACCCCTACAAGTGACTTTCCAAAAAACTTTCCTATAGAAAGCAGCACATTCTTTAGAGATTTTGAGTTATCTTTTTCAACTGCACTTTCCAATTCTGTTTTTTTGGATTTTAATATTCTTTTTTGCTCTTCTGAAAGGTTCTTTGATTTTAATTCTTTCGGTATTATTGAATTGACTAAATTTTCAACCTTAATTTTTATTTCATTGCTAATTGCATAACTTTGTATCATTTGTATACCATTATTTCCTGCTGAAATTATAATGCGATTGTTGCTTCCTGATATATCTATACTATCTAGAGTAATTGAATTACTATTAGTTTCAAACATACTATAGTTATTATCTACTTTCTCCCCTTGCGGCGAATATCCCATTTTGATTTTTTCATCGTATTCACGAACTATTTCTTTCGCCTTGGCAATTAAGTTTTTGATATACAAAATGTCATTCTCCTCTTCTGTTTCTTTGAATTTCATTTCATACTCTTCTCTTAAATTTGTAAACTTGGCGATGTTAAATTCATCTTTTCTTGCCTTATCCAATCTGTGTATTTTTACTTTATATTTAATTGCCAAATTTGTTATTACATATATGACCCTATAGATAAATTCACCAGAACTTTCTAGCAATGGTTGTATGTTCACGTTTTTGTCTACATCTTTACTGAAGCGAAAAAAATATTCTTCCACTCTGGTTGCTAACATTTCATTTAGGTAATTGCTTTTATCTCTTTTAAGGGCTTTTGTATATTGTATCACTGGGTGGTCCGTTTCAATATACCATAAATATTTTAACATCCCACTCTCTATTCCATCCATAACCCGCTTAACATCATTTATCATTGCCTTTATACTTAAATTAGATTCGGATACTCCAGAAAAAAGGTCAATCTCTGCCAGCAAAGATAGCAATTGTTCTTTTTTGCTGCTCCCTATTGATAACTGCGTCAGCAAATATATAAAACTAGTAGTACGTCCTTTCGTTGCATTTCTCAAAAAAGACTCATCATTTTCGTGATGCACTCGTAGCCCTCCAAATAAACTTGCGAATGCATCCGCCTTACTCCGCCAGTCTTCAGTTTCCGGATTTAAGTTATCCCCGCCCTTTATATGCAATTTAGAATTTCTACCTTTCTTAGGCTCAGTTAACTCAAGATGTGTCTCATCAAATAACTTATTAACAAGCACTGAATCTACAGTTGCCCTATACCTATTTTTGCCGTCAGACACCCTTGGTCCGAATTTAGAATAATTGATGCTATATTCATCCCCTTCTTCAATATTGTTTTGCACACTCTGCATTAAATTTCTAAAAAATAGAACACATAATTTTTCTAATTCGGTTCTATACAAATCTCTATCACCTTTTTTATCGGCATATTTCCATAACGCATATGCAAACAACCTAAAATGCTCTTTCCCTAACCTGTAAACTTCGCCAAACTTATAAGCTCGCACAATTTTTTTATTCAAATGCACAACCGATGGTATGATTATTCCCCTATCTATAAAAATATCCATTACAGCTGATAACAAATTTTTATTTACTTTTGACTTGCTTTTTTTCTCTATAAACTTTGCTAAATCTGATACAGTAAACAACTCATCTTCAATTGGTTTTTGTTTGGAATTTTTATATTTTTTTGTACTCTTAAAGAGTGAATAAATGAAATCATAGGCAAAACTCAAGTATTTATTAAGCAACAAAGAATTAGCGTGTACGGGTGGCAAAGTTATGCTTGGCTCATTTATTTTGATACTGTTATTTATGTTCTCTAAAACATTAATACCAAATGTAAAATCGTCGTTTCCATCTAAACGCTTAAAAGTAACACCTACAAATTGCAAAACTTTTCTCAATAAAGTATCGCACATCACAAAAGATAATACTTTAAGCATATTTTCTTTTTTGATAAAATCATTTTCATTTTGAATAAGCCTATCTGTCGCCTCTGTCTTGATTAATTTATATGCATTTTCCAAATCTGTATATTTCATTTCTTTTAAAATTATTATGGGTATCGCTAAGGCCCTTATCTTAGAGGCTTCTATCTTAGAGGCTTCTATCTTAACAAAAAATCTAACTTTGGCAACTTCTACTTCTATACCTGTTAATTGAAAATCTAATTCGAAATTTGATATATAACTGCGTATACTATTGGTTCTTTGAATCCCGCTTGTAATATCTATTGCTCTTAAACTATTAACTTTTTCATCAAAATCATCAACAGTTATGTTGGTCAATTGATATATTGGTTGGTCAATATTATAAGGACACATTGCCAAAGTAATAAAATTAGCAATGTAAGTTGATAATTCTAAAATTGACTCTGGGTATACTCTTTTAAATGGTCTAATTATTTTATTTGCATACTTAAAATCATCTATATTAAATGCTTGGTTAGTTCCTAACAATTTCTCAGTTTTGTTTTCTTTGTCTTCTTTACTATTATCTGCTGCTGCTAAAATAAATATATCTGCATCGATATTATTTTTATTTAAAATTTGCATTGCGTGAGTTAATGAAGCACCCTTATTAACTACGTCATCTATTAGCAAAACTTTTTTGCCGTGTAATAAGTTTTTAAAATTGTAATCTAACACCCTACTTGAATAAACCTTGCAACTTTCGTGCTTGCCTACTATTCCACTAGCAACTAATGCCTTATAAAAACAAATTGCTTTTCTTGCCATAAAAATTACGGCGTCGTAATCTTCAAAAAAAACTTGTAAGTCTTTTTGATATTGCTTCAGCAATTCTCTATACTCTAGCGGAAAAAAAGAAAAATCTTTAAACATACTAACGCTCCTTAATTATATATTAAATTTAAATTTTGTAAGTTAACAGAGAATGTTTAAAATCGTATAAAGCACAGTTGATAAATCTTGTACCGCTCTATACTTTCTCCCTAACTATTATATCATAATATTTTGAATTATCAAAGCAATTTATGCTTATTTATCACATTTCGAAAAAAGCATTGCTCGGTTTTTCCAAGCAATGCTTTTTTGTTTATTGTTATTGCAACCTAGTGAAATCTCTATGGTGTATAATTGACCCTTTCTACTATACCTAAACGCTCAATACTCACCGCTATTCGCTGAACCCTGAACCCTGTTCGCTGTTCGCTCACCCCTGAACTCTACCCCGCTTTGTTTGCTGGTTTTTTAATTACTTTTGCTGGCTTTCTTTCTGTTATGCATTGTGGGGTTAGTATTACTTTTTGAATGGCGTCGTCTTTCGGGATTTCATACATTATGTCTGTCATAATCTCTTCTATTATGCTACGAAGCCCCCTAGCGCCCGTTTTAAGCGCTATTGCCTTTTTGGCGATTTCTTTTACTGCTTCTTTTTCGAAGTCTAGTTCTACGCCATCTATGCTGAACAATTTTTTATATTGCTTTATAAGCGCGTTTTTAGGCTCTGTTAAAATTTTAACCAGCGCTTGCTCATCTAGCGTTTGTAAACTTACGATTACTGGAAGCCTGCCCACAAACTCTGGTATTAGCCCAAACTTGATAAGGTCTTGCGGTTGGATATCTTTATAAACTGCAGATAAATCTTGCTCGTCTTTTTTAAGCACGTTTGTACCAAAACCTATGCTTGCTTTGTCTTGGCGCTTTTCTATAATGTTTTCTAGCCCTACAAAAGCACCACCGCAAATGAAAAGTATGTTTGTTGTGTCTAGTTGGATAAGGTCTTGATGTGGGTGCTTTCTACCACCTTGTGGTGGGACAGATGCTACTGTGCTTTCTATTATTTTTAAAAGCGCTTGCTGTACGCCCTCGCCCGATACATCTCTTGTGATAGATACGTTTTCAGATTTTCTAGAAATTTTATCTATCTCATCTATATAAATTATACCGCGCTGAGCCTTAGAAATATCGAAGTCTGCCGCTTGTATAAGTTTTAGCAAAATGTTTTCTACATCTTCACCAACATAACCCGCCTCTGTAAGCGTTGTTGCATCTGCTACTGCAAACGGAACATTAAGTATTTTTGCTAGGGTTCTTGCTAGAAGTGTTTTGCCCGAGCCAGTCGGACCAAGCATTAAAATGTTAGATTTTTCTAACTCTATATCATCTGGCTTTTTCTTTGAAGCGGCAAGCGGCTGCCTTACGCCTTTTGGCGCGTTAGTCGCGTTGTAATTAATGCGCTTGTAGTGGTTGTAAACAGCAACCGACAAAACTTTTTTAGCCTCGTTCTGACCAATAATATATTCGTCTAACTGGGCTTTAATCTCGTGTGGTTTTGGCAAAGCAAATTCTAAAGCAGGCTCTGAATGAGCCAGTATATCATCTTTTAAAATGTCTACACAAACGTATACACACTCGTTGCAAATATTAGCAGTTGTTGCACCTGCTATTATTCTTTTAACTTCCGCCTGCGGTTTTTCACAAAACGAACAAAACATACCACTTTTTTTCAATGTAATTTCTCCTAAAATTTAAAAGTTTTAAAAGGTTTAGCACATTCACCCTAAACTATAATACCTATCTAGTTTATGCAAAAAAATCTGTTTTAAAACGCTATTATCTTAAAGTAGCCTAAAAGTACCCATAAAGTACCCAAATAAAGTCCTAGATGCAAGTTAGACAAGGAAGTCTGCGGCTTCGTGAAGGCGCGTACTACACGTACGCAACTGAGCGAAACGTAAAGACTGACGAAGTATAACGTAGCATATAGGGCTTTATTTTTTCTTAGGGCGAACAACCTCATCTATCAACCCATACTTTTGCGCTTCTTCTGCGTCCATATAAAAATCTCTGTCAGAGTCGTTTTCTATTTTGTCTATTGGCTGCTTTGTGTTTGCTGCCATAATCTTGTTTAGTTTTTTCTTTATTTTTAGTATGTGGTTTGCGTGAATCGCTATGTCTGAGGCTTGTCCGCGTATGCCGCCAAGTGGCTGGTGTATCATAACTTCAGAGTTTGGAAGCGCAAGCCTTTTACCCTTTGTTCCGCTTGATAGCAAAAACGCCGCCGCGCTTGCCGCAATTCCTACGCAAATTGTTTTAATGTCGCACTTTACGTGGTTCATAGTGTCGTAGATTGCAAAAGCCGCCGACACACTTCCGCCCGGGCTGTTTATATAAAGGCTTATGTCTTTATCTGCATCTTTACGCTCTAGATACAAAAGTTGGGCAATAATTAAATTTGCCATTCTATCATCAATCTCGCCCGTTAAAAAAATAATTCTGTCTTCTAGTATTCTAGAAAATATATCGTATGTTCTCTCTCCCCTATTTGTTTGCTCTACAACATAAGGAACTAAATGACTGCGAATATCCATAACTTTTCTCTTGACCGCCTTTTTACCTTTTATTTTGTGTTCGGTCTTAAACTCCTTTAAAAATTTAATCTTTAAAACTATTGTTGTCTCTTATAAACTTCATTGCTTTTTCCAGCGCAGCCGGCTTTCTCAAACTTTGAAGCCCGTTTTCTTTGCCGCCGCGCGTATCTAAAAATTCATCTACCGATATATTCTGCTCTGCCGCGCGCTTTTTAGCAATCTCGGTAAGTTCTTTGTCCGTTACAGTAATTTTTTCTGCCTCTACAATGGCTTCTAAAATTTTTCTGAACTTAACAGTCGCTTCGTCTTGCTTATAGCGCCCTTGCAAATAGCCCTCTCTTGTAGTACCCATCATCTCGAAATAGCGCTCTATTGGTATGCCCATATTTGTAAGTTGCATTTGCATATCGTGTAGCATCATATTAGAATACTCATCTACAAGCATTTTAGGCAACTCGAACTTCGTATTCTCTAAAACCTTTTTATACAGCGCATCGTTGTTTTCTGCTTCCTCTTTTTCTTTTGCTGCTTTTTCTAGTTTAGCCTTAACATCCGCTTTATATTCTTTAAAGGTTTTAAATTCTGATACATCTTTTGCAAATTCGTCATCTGCCTTTGGAAGTATAACCTCTTCTATTTTATGCACCTTACATTTAAAAACTGCATCTTTTCCTGCTAAATGTTCTGCTTGATAGTCTGTTGGGAATGTAACATTAACATCTTTTTGCTCGCCAACAGCAAGCCCCACAAGTTGTTCTTCAAAGCCCGGTATAAACTGCTTAGAGCCTAACTCTAAGCGGAACTGCTCTGCAGAGCCACCCTCAAACAATACGCCATCTACGCTGCCGGCAAAATCGAACGTAAGTATGTCGCCCGTTTTGCTTTTGCGTTTAGTGTCCGTTACTTCAACTTCTCTCTTGTGCTTTTCTCTTTCTTGCTCTACAGCGTCCGCCACATCTTTTTCGCTAACCTTATGCTTTATTTTGCTAAGCGTAAAGCCCGTATACTTGCCAAGTGTTATAGGCGGCATAACTTCTACTTCTACTTGTACAAGTAAGTCGCCGATTGAGCCACCCAGCAGTTTGTTTGCATCTTTCTCAACATTTTTAATCTGGTCGAGTTTTGTAAGAGATGGGCGAGAGACTATCTCAAAGTTGCTCTCTTCTGCATCTAGAATTTCTCTGTATTTTTTAGTAAATACAATATCCATCGCATCATCAAAAAACACATCAGAGCCGTATGTATTCTGAATAACGCGCATTGGCACTTTGCCCGGTCTGAAGCCTTGCAATTTGTACTTGTGCTTCGTTTTGTTGTATGCTTCTTGCTCTGCCTTTGTAAACTCGTCTTTTAAAATAAGTAACACGAACTTAACTTTAGACTCCGACAAACTCTCTACTGTATAGCCGTTTTTTAAAACAGCGCCCGCTTCTTTTGGCGCTTTAGTTGTTGCCGTTGTTTTTGCTTTAGTATCTGCCTTAGTTGCCTTAGTATCTGCCTTTGTTTTTTTGTCTGCACCTTTTTCTTTTGGTGCTTTAGTTTCTGCTTTAGTTGCCGTTTTAGATTTGCTCATTTAAGCCCCCTGTATTTTACGTTTTGTTGCGTTTTTGTAACTTTCAAATAACTTCTTATTAGTTTAACATAAATACAAGCAAAAAGCAATTGTTTTTTACCAACTTTTATGCTACAATGTATACAAAAGGACAAACTTGCTACGCTGATAAAACACACAAACCATAAAGACAACATAAAGGTAACCAAAAGGAAAACCTATGCCTAATGACGCATTAACATATCTATCTTTAAGTGCAGAACTAAACGACACGCTTAAAGGCGGTAAAATTACAAAAATTGCTAATATCTCTAGCGATACCTTTTTGTTTACAATTAGGGCGGGCGGCAAAAACCACAAACTTATTGTCAGTTGTAACCCCACTCTTCCGCGCATTCACCTATCAGAGCAAAACTACGAGACTACTGACGCACTAGGTTTTTGTATGCACTTACGAAAGCACCTACTTAACGGCTACATCACGCGCATATACCTATACGAGTTTGAGCGCATTATAAACATAGATATCGCAGCAAAGGACGAACTTTTTGAGAGCGCAAGCCTAACACTATCGGTAGAGTTAATGGGCAGACACAGCAACATACTGCTACTGCAAGAAACGCCAAAAAAAGCCAACGAACCAAACGACACAAGCAAAGAGCCAAACGGCGCGCTAACTACAAAAAACGAACACTTTGTTATCAAACACGCGGCGCGCCCTACAAGCCTAGATAACAACACGCGCGTAATTTTTGGTGGCTTTACCTACACGCCCCCACCCGCGCAAAGCAAAGTAGATTTTAGAGACAGCAAGGCATTTAGCGCACTTTTAAAAACATTTGAGACTAAGCACAAAAAAGATAATACACCCCTTGTAGATTTTTTGTTTGCGCATATCTACGGCTTTTCTAAAGCAAGCCTTTTAGAGATTGTAAGTTTAAGTAATGGCTCTAACAATGCTACGCCAAAAACAAGCACTACTTCTAAAGCAAACCCACAAGCAAACCCTAGCACTAAAAATCTAGCCAAAACTTTTTTAGAAGTTTACGAGGCTACAAAATCTGGCGCTAATAAAAACCCGCACTATAGTTTAACCGACTTTTTTATCTACCCCTACAAAACAATTATAACCCCACTAACTGCCGCCCAAACACTTTCCCTAGCAATAGAAAAAGTCGAACACCAAAAGGCACAACAAAACCTTTTTAACAACAAAGCGCAAGGCTTAAAAACGGCGGTATCAAACGCAAAAAAAAGGCTAGACAAAAAAATTGCGGGCTTAAAAACAAAAATTCGTGAGAGCGAAAAAGCAGAAATCTACAAAACAAAGGGCGACTTAATAACATCTAACATCTACAAATTAAAAAAGGGCGATATAAAATTAGTCGCAATAGACTACAATCAGCCACTAGAAAATTGCGCGGACAGCGCTAATGCTAAAAGTACGGGTGGCGCTTACGGGGATAGCGCTTACGCTACCCTAGAAATAGCGCTAGATAAAATGCTTACCCCACCGCAAAATGCACAAAAATATTACAAGCGCTATGGCAAACTGAAGCGCGGCGCGGATATCAGCGTAAAATTACTACTAGAAGCCGAGAGCGAGTTAGAAATTATAGACAGCCTAATTGAGAGTTTCAGAGTTTGCAAAACAATTGCCGAGTTAGAAGAAATTAAGCAAGAGATTACTTTACTAATGCCAAGTTTGTTGCAAAGCAGACAAAACAGCGGACAAAACAAAGGCGGTAAGGCAAGCGGTAGGGCAAGCAGTAAAGCAACCGGTAAGGGCGGTGGGGCTAAGTCTAAAGGCGCTTCAAAAAACGCAAAGCACATACCCACTATAGAAAAGCATATTGTAGATGGCTATCCTATTTTTGTTGGCAAAAACAACATACAAAACGACTATATTCTAAACACGCTAGCAAAACCAAACAATGTGTGGCTACACGTAAAAGGCATACGAGGCTCTCACGTTATCGTGCAATGTAAGTTGCAAAATAGGGCAGACATTAACGACACGGATAACACACATACTAGCGGTGAAAGCAACGCGGGATACAGCGCAGAAACAATTTTGGGGCTTCCACCAAATGTATTACAAGCGGCGGCGGGTCTTGCCGCATACTATTCTAAAGCACACAACTCACCAAAAGTTGAAGTAGACTATACCCTTTTCAAACACGTAAAAAAAACAAAAGGCACAATAGGTCAAGCAACCTACACCAACCAAAAAACAATAGTTGTTGAACCAAAAAAGGTTTTTTAAGCAATTGCTTAAAAAACCTTTTTTGGTTAATTATGAATTATGAATTATGAATTCAGAATTGTTGCAAACATTAAATGGTTTGCGTTTGAACAGTTAGAAATTTGTTTTAGTGTCATTCTGAGCGAAGCGAAGAATCTAGGCGTAGCCGCACTAAATCTTTCCCCGCGGTAGCGGGTGAAACAATTCATAATTCTGAATTCATAATTCTTAATTTGATATTAGTCCATAGTCCATTCGTCGATACCACTCTCGCGACGCTTGCGGATTTTAGATTGTGCGATGTAGCCTGCTGTGCCGGCTGCGCCTACACCTGCTACTGAAAGTGTGCCGATTATTATATTACGTGCTAGGTTAGAGCCGTTGCTCTCGCTTGGTACGTATGGTATATACCACACAGCGAAAAGTAGAATTGTATCTGCGCCTGCTTCTAGGTCTAGTAGGTGAAGTGGTAGGTTGCCCGTGTTGCCATTTTCGCCGCCTGCGTTTTCGCTTCCGCTTGCTAGTAGGCTACCGTTACGTGATAAACTCCAGCCGTGGAATATTGCGCCGTAGATGTTTAGTTGTAGGGTTGGTAGGATAAATTCTAGGGCGTATTGTAGGCTTAGGTCTTGGTGGCTCATACGCGCCTGCCCGAAGTAATGCTCGCATACTAGAATTATGCGCACGTAGCCTTCCTTGATTGTTGGTAGGTCTA
>Ga0209755_10004268_pt1 | contig 17068 bp, 8 predicted proteins | sample TergutCo191P1_FD_187301 | JGI IMG/M metagenome (GOLD analysis project Ga0209755, IMG submission 187301) | Cornitermes sp. P1 segment gut microbial communities from Petit-Saut dam, French Guiana - Co191P1 (SPAdes) (version 2) | ecosystem: Host-associated > Arthropoda: Insects > Digestive system >... | reverse complement strand
TGTCAGCTCCGAAAAGCTCCATTCCGAACGCTGTAAGAAAAAAGTAATTTAAATATGAATTGTCTACCTGCCAGCGCAAAGCGTATTTGTTCGCGGAAGGATCATTCCATTTGACAGCGAAGTCGATTATGTCATCAAAACTTTCAGGGACAGGGGTGTCGCCTAACAAGTCTTTATTGTAGAAAAGCGCGATATTTTCAGTGGAAATGGGAATAGCGAACATTTCACCGTCTGACGTGCAGGTTTTTACAGCCGCGTCAAGAAGCAGCTCTGAATATTTTTCCTGTATTTCATGGGGAAGGGAAAGGCAAATATCGTCAATTATCGCGTTTCCGATATGATCGTGAGTCATAAGGAACACATCAGGCCCAATTCCGGCAGGTCCGTCAAGCGAAACTTTGCCGCGGCTGCTGACATTGCCGACATTTTCAAATTTAATGTGTACATCAGGATAGATTTTGTTAAAAGCGGTGATTACTGCTTCCGCCCAATCTTTATTGTCCATCCAAACCAAAAGCGATCCGGTAATCCTGCCTTCGGCGTTTTTTTCCGCAGCAAGCTCAGCTTTGGCTGTCATCCATTCTTTGTTAATTAATAAAGTCGATATGAGCGCGGCAGCCAAAAGAAAACACAAACACGAGCCGATACCAATAAGCCAACTTGAGACTTTCTTCATGTATCTCTCCTTATCCTTACAGTTTAACATATTTTAGCATAATGTGGTAATTTATTTTTTAAAGAATATTTTTTCTTGCTATATACGTAAGTCGCTATTAGAATTATAGAAGAGATTTTTTTTAACTTTTACATGGAACCAAGGAGGTTTTTATGTACAAACGATTATGTGTTTTTTTAATTTCAGCGCTGATATTAACAGCATTTTTTATGACAAGCTGCGTAGAACCTAAAAGTCCGTCTGCCGCAAAGATAACCATTTCCATAAGCCCGGCAAGCGCGACCGCAGTTAAAGGCAGTTCAGTGGAATTCGAAGCGGAAGTATCCGCCTCAGACAATAAAAGCGTTAATGTTAAATGGGAAGTAACGGGCAATTTCTCCGATCAAACAAAAATAGTTCAAAATTCAGAAGATCAATACAAAGCAACGTTGACAATTTACGCATCTGAAACAGCTTCCGCCCTGACTGTCACTGTAACAGCGCTGCGCGGCGATAAAAAGCCGGCAAGCGCGGCGGTAACGGTAACTGAGGCAGGCGAGCAGCCGGAAGTGGTCAGCGTAACCGTAACGCCTAAGTCGCCGGTTGCCGCAAGAGGCGGAAATCTCCAGTTTGAGGCTGACGTGGAAGTTAAAGGCGGCGCTTCAAAGGAAGTTAAATGGACTGTGACAGGAGAAACCAGCGGCAATACGAAAATCAATGAAACAACAGGCTTTCTGGAAGTCGGCGCTGATGAAGGAAACGGTCCTTTAACCGTTACCGCAGTATCAAAAGCCGATTCAACCAAGTTCGACACCGCCGCGGTAACCATTAAAAATCCTCTGCCTTCCCCGGCAAAGCCGGTGTTGAGTGCACAGGGCATTGCAAGCTGGAGCGCTCTTGCAGACGAATCAACTGTTATCAGCTACAAAGCGGAACTGTTTAAGGATGGTTTATACATTACGGACAGCGACGCAATAATTACCAAAGGAAGTCCCGATACCTACAAAAACGATTTTCTGTCTGTTATGAGAAAAAGCGCAGGCGTTTACACGGTAAAAGTTACGGCTAATTCAAACAGCGACAGTTTTACTGACTCTCTGCCTTCGGCTGCCTCAGACGCGCAAACAGTAATTCAGCGTCCTCAGGTTACCGATTTATCATGGGACGGCAGAACCGCGAAATGGACTGCCGGTACAGGGGATACTTTTACTGCGTCTCATGGTTTCCTTGTTAAACTCTACATAAACGGCAGCAGTGACAGCAGCCTTGAATCTACAGAAAAAAGCTTATCAAAGGATTTTTCAGAAAAGATCGATCCGCAGGAAAACGGTATTTACAAATTCACTGTATCAGCGCCGGGTGATGAATATCTTGTTCTGGGAGCAGATGAACCGGTACAGTCTCCCGATTATGTAATACTTTCAAAAGTCTGGCTTGTAGGCACAATGATCGAAGGCGGCTGGGACAGCTTCCCGCCAGGAAAGCTTATGGACGCGGAGAACAACGACACATTTACGTGGGAAGGCGAAGTTGATCCCAACAGCACGTTCAGATTCAGCCTGACCGATACAACCAAATGGAAAGAATCGGGCGGCGATTACCGGAACGGAAGCTGGTTCGCCCCTGAAACCGATGGAACAGAAATTACTTTGGATAATGCCGAAAATGACATGAAACGATTTGACACCGATACATCTCATGGGGCTACTGTATCTACCGATAACGCGTGGAAAATATCTACAGAGGGCTGGTACAAATTCATCGTTAACCCAAACACGATGAAACTGCGGGTTGAGCGGCCTGTTGAAGTTACAAGTATAGAGCATATAAATGTTCCGCCTCAGGTGCTGAAAGAGCATCACTACGATCTGACTGTAAGCTTAATCGGAAAAAATACTGATTTGGCGCAAATAGTATGGGAAATTGTCGGAACTCATCATACTGAGACCTCTTTTGGAACGGGAGAATTTTCCAACAGATTGACTGTATCATTCAATGAAACAGCAGAAACCCTTACCTTCAAAGTAACTGTTGGGGGAAAAACAATGGAATCAAATCCGGTGCCTGTAAAATCTCCGGCTAATTTTGGAAATGCGGCTGTTACCCTTACTGTTGTAGACGAAGGCACGGGACTCGGACTTTCGGGCGGAATTCCGTCAGACAAAACAATCTTTAAAACAGGCGGCGTTACCGGTGTTGACGATCAACTGACCCTTATTGTAAACAACCCTAACGCTTCCCATACATATATATGGTACGTTGACGGCAAAAAACATGAACCGCCGGGATCATCATTAACACTAAAAGCGAGTGAATTGGAAGTCGGTTATCATACAGTACGCCTTACAGTATTAGCTGACGGCGTATACTGGTCGATGCCCGATTTAGCGGGCTTTACCGTTGCTGCGGTTAGGAAATAAGGAGGTCATCATGAAAAAGATAAATATTTTAGTTTTAACTGTTTTTGTTACATTGTTTTGTTTGACAGGATGTACCGATATTACTCAGCCTGAGATTTCTGGCAATCTTCCGGCTCCCGCTCCGGGAAAAGGCTATGTCAAACTGGAATTCAGCTCTGCTTTAAGCCGCACATTGCTGCCGTCAACATATACCTTCACCGGTTACACACTTATTTTCACTCCTGAAAATCCGATTAATTACAGGGAAAAAGCTGAATTCAGCGATCATCAGGATGTATATGAATTAGAAGCAGGCAATTGGAGTCTGTCGGTAGAAGTTTTCAGTGACGCGGCAAAAGACCATAAGGTTGCGTCTTCTGCGGCTCCCGTAACATTTTCCATTATTCCCGGTTCTAACGTTCCTAAAGAAATAAAAGTCCCTCTTGTTTTTATCAATTTAAGCGGAAGCGGAAATGGAACTTTCTCCTGGGCTATTTCCCATGAAGCGGGCAATGATCCGGATCAGATTGAAGTATTGCTGGAACGGCTGGATGCAGCGCAAACCCCAGGCTACTGGTATTATTCGACAGGCGCTGAGAGTTTCCCTGCCGGTTTTTATCTTGCCACAGTTCGTTTTGAAGTTGATAAAATCAAACCGTTAGTATCTACACCAGATAACCCGACAGGCTCGAATTCAGTCACCGGGGCAAAACGGGCGGTCTTCAGCGACATAGTTCATATCTACCCCGGGCAAACAACACATCTGGAAAAATCCTTTGCAAAAAATGAGCTGTTTTACGGCATCAAAGATATATGGCTGTTCGGCCACATGACAGGTTGGGCATTGGGCGATTTAACAGATAAAGACATGGAACCTCAGGAAGACGGTACTTTTGTATGGGAAGGTGATGTAAGCACAACCGACCGCTATTTCAGATTCAGCCTGACTGATACTTCGGGATGGACTCCCGCTACTGACGATAACAGGAAAGGCGGCGCATGGTTTGTTCCCGAGTCAGACGGCGCCGCCGCGGTTATCGGCAGCGCGGGCAATTCTATGACATTGCTTAAACTGCACCACGAGAACCCGAGCGCTGTTGAAAAAGCATGGCGGTTTGCAGAAGCAGGATGGTATATCATTACAGTTGATCCTTTTGAGTACAAGTTTTACGCGGAGAAACCTGAAAAAGACATTAAAATATCCGTAAACGGTCAGAATTCAGTAAAGAAAGGCTCTACCGGTGATTTTACGGCAGTCATAACAGAAGGTAAAAATTATCCCGCAGTTCCTGTTTTTACATGGACTATTGATTCGCCGTCTTCTGCCGGGACATCAATTAATCAAAGCGGTGTTTTAACGGTAGCCGCGGGTGAAACCAACGATCATATAACGATCAAAGCAGCATACAAAACATGGAGCGGAACAAAAAGCGTAGAAATTTCAGACGCAGCTCCTCTGCCCAAACCCGCAGCGCCCACGCTGAGCAATGCCGGTCTTGCGGAATGGAGCGCGATAGTCAACGCAAGCGGCTATAGTCTGGTGTTGTACAAAGGCAGCGCGGAAGTATTTGATGAACCTATATTGATAAATAACGGTACTGCGGTTAGTTATAATTTCCTTAGCGAAATGCGGAAGGGAGCGGGAATATACAGCTTTACAGTTACCGCTGTCGGAGACGGAGATAATTATTCAACTTCCGAAACATCGGAACATTCTAATACGGTAGAGATGTTGAAACTTGCCGCTCCTCAATATACATGGTGGGACGGAGACATTGTGAAGTGGAATCATACAACAGGTTATGACAATACAGACAGTTACTCTGTCCGCCTTTACAAAGGCGAGACCGCTTTGGGAACAGAGCCTCTTGTTGTAGCAAAAAACACAGGGAAACCCGGCGAGCACGGCGGATTTGATTTCTCTTGCGACTTGGCGGAATTGATAACCGAAGAAGGCGATTATACTGCGAAAATAACAGCAGTCGGAATAAACCGATACATCAGTTCGGACGAGGCCGAAGAGGAAGTCCATATTGCGAAACCGGCGGCTCCTTCAGGCTTATGGTGGGACGGCAATGTCGCACGATGGGGAGAAGTTGCCAGTGCTGCAAGCTATACCGTGCAGTTGTACAAAGACTCTGTTACTGTCGGAAGCCCCCAATCTACCGATACCAATTCATTTAGTTTTACTTCTCTATTTACTGCTACCGGAAAGTACACTTTTAAGGTACGGGCAAACAGAGGTAACGCAGTTTCATCTAACGAATCGGAGCTTTCATACGTCAAAGTACATTTGAATTTAAATATTGTTACAAACGGCGGCGCAACATTCGGGTCAACTAAGGTGAACAATATTGCTTATGGAGACGGCGTTTATGTTGCTGTCGGTGTAAACGGCAGAATAATGCGGTCTGCTAATGGGACGGATTGGTCACTTGCCAAAGAAAATCCCGCAGGAAGCATTGAGTTGTTCTCTGTTGCCTGGGGCGGCACACCCGGCAAGGTATTTGCAGCGGTCGGCGCAAAAGGAAGAATTTATACTTCTGAGGACGGCGATGAATGGGCTGCGGCTTCCGGGAATCCTCTTTGGGAAGCTGATTCCCTGACATTGCGTTCCGTTATATGGACAGGCTCTTATTTTGTCGCGGGAGGGCATGTTGATTACGGTTATTACAATAAAAATGGTGCGCATATGGTCAGATCTTCCGATGGCATAAACTGGACCAGAACTTTAAATTTACAGGTTTTTGACGATTCAATTTTTGGACTTGCACATAACGGCAACTATGTAATGTCAGTCGGAAACGGCGGAAGGGTTACATATACGACTAACATCACGGATCAATGGAACGAAAATCCAGGTAGTGATTTGTGGGCTGACAAATGGAGTTACATGACACATTATGTTTTAAAAGAGAATCAAAATGACCCGCGGGTAACCGCTTTTAATGCCGCCTACGGTAATGGCACATGGGTAGTAGTCGGAGGAGATGGAAGAATTTCATGGACAAGAACACCCAGCCCCGGTAGAGAAGACTGGAATGTTTTAGCCGGAAACTTCACCCATTTTGGCACCAGAAATATTTACAGTGTCACGTTCGGAAACGGAATATTTGTCGCTGTCGGCGATAACGGCTGTATATCCGTGTCCCCTGACGGCGAAACATGGGCAGCCATACCGCCGGGAACAGGAGCAGGACAAACCCGCTTCGGGGATAGGGAAGGAATTAATACGGTTACATTTGACGGAACGAATTTCATATTCGGCGGACAAAATTATGATAATTCTGCAAGTAAAATAGTTATCAGCGAGTAAAGTCCAAATAACAAAGAACAGTTAACAAAGAACAAACATCATTGTTAACTGTTCACTGTTCTTTGTTCACTGCTAATTGTACTTTGCTAATTGTGCTTTGTTCTTTAATAAAGGGGGATTATTTGCCGAAACAAAAATTAACCTCACTTATAGCATTGGTACCGGCGCTGTTTGCAATTTTATTTTTCTCCTGCGAAAACAATTACCCTCATTCGCCGCCGAATTTTCCTGAAGGTCAGCAAAAACCGCCGATGGGACCGCAGGACGGCGGAGGCAGCGGAAGCGGAAACTCTTCCAATTACACACGCTGGACAGAAAGCGAAGGAACATGGTATCAGATTTTTACAATCGCGTTTTATGACAGCAACAATGACGGAAAGGGTGATCTGAAAGGCATTACGCAAAAGCTCGATTACTTAAACGATTCCAACTCTTCAGCTCACGCACAGCGTGTATCTCAATACGGAGAATGTAATCAAAGCCTCCATATTGACGGCATCTGGCTGACACCAATCATGCTCGGCACTAGCTATCATAAATACGATACAGAAGATTATATGCTTGTTGATCCGGATTTTATCACAATCGGAAATACAAGAGAAGAAAAACTCAATAAGGCAAATAATTATACAGAGCTTAGAGAATTGCAGGCGGAATGTGAAAAGCGCGGCGTTAAACTTATTGTCGACCTTGCTGTCAATCATTCTTCCTATAAACATAAATGGTTTCTTGACGGTCTTGATGAATGGATGATCGGTAATTTAGGACGTTATTCGTCATATTACAATATCCGCACTCATTCGGATTATAACGCGGGAAGCAACGGCTGGTTTGACATCAGCAGTCATTGGTACAGACCGAGGGACATGCTGTGGAATACACCAGGATGGGATAAGGATATAAAAACGCCCGATAATAAGTGGGTATTTTATTACGGAGCTTTCGGTCCGTGGATGCCCGATTTGAACTGGGAAAATCCCGCTGTTATGAAAGAGTTTGACAGCATCGTAAAATTCTGGCTTACCGATCTAAAACTTGACGGCTTCCGTCTTGACGCTACTAAACACGCCTTTGAAGTCGCAGAATGGACAGGCGACATGAACAGGAACATCGCCTTCTGGTCGTGGTTCGCCGAAATGACAAGAAAACACAAACCCGACGCGTACATGGTCGGCGAATGTCTCGGCGGCGATGATGAAATTCTTCAATACCACCGTCCCGGCATGTCGTCATTCGCGCTTTTCATGGCAAACGATTACGGCAGAATAGCGGGCGCTGTGCTGGGAGGCAACGGCAGAAATTTCGCGGAAGGCGTGCTGTGGTATTCAAGAGAAGTAAAAAACATGCACCCTCAGGCGACATTCTCAGCCTTCCTTTCCAATCACGATTTTGATCGGAGTTCCAACTGGCTTACGGAACACCAGCACCGTAAAATGGCTGCCGCCCTGCTCCTTCTCACCCCGGGCACTCCTTTCATGTACTACGGCGAAGAGATTGGGCTTTTCGGCTACAAATTACCGGATGACAGAATGGTGCGCGGACCCATGATATTTCACACAACCGACACGACAGGCAGACCTGATACTCAATATATCGGAGGCTGGACGCTTGGAGAACAGTCTCTGCCGGGAAGACCGCAGGGGCTTCCGGCTTACGGCGGCGGCGTAAATGAACAAATTAATACCACCGACTCGCTTCTTCGTTACTACATAAAAATTCAAAACATGAAAAAAAGGTATCCCTGGATAGCATGGGGTAAAACAGACGCCGCAAACATTGATACCGATATGCAGGGCATTGTCGCCGCCTTTCGCGTAACAGACGACAAACCGGACAGCGCAACATTCGGAAAAAGCGTTGTTATTGCGCATAACACAGGCGGCGGGGGCGATCCAAACGGACCACACGGATATATCAAAGTTCCGAATTCAAAAGGTTATGAAGCCTCTTCGGCATTGTATAATCCTGATCCGCAGCCTGTTGTACAGGGCAATGAGCCCGGTGTTTATTGGCTTAAACCATACACCACGGCAATTTTCAGAGAAAATTAGAAAGGAGCGAACAAAGTGCAAAGAACAAAGAGCAAAGAACAAAGAATAAAGAACAAAGTGCAAAGAATAAAGAATAAAGAAAAAAAATCTTTGTTCTCTGCTCCCTGTTCTCTGTTCTTTGTTAATTGTTCTTTGTTAATTGTTCTCTGTTCTCTTTTCACTGTAAATTGCGATCTTGCTCCTAAATCAGAGCCGTATCTCTCCCCTCTCGTGTCAAAACCAAATGAAGGAACATGGTACCAAATCATGCCCGGCTCTTTTTACGACAGCAACGGAGACGGTGTCGGCGATCTTAACGGCATCACTATGAAGCTCGATTACCTTAACGATTCCCATACGCTAAGACATGCCAATAATATAGCGCGGACCGGAGAATGTATGGAAAGCCATCATGTAAACGGTATCTGGCTTACGCCGATTCACCCTTCTCCGAGTTATCATAAATACGACGTCAAAGATTATAAGGCAATTGATCCGCAGTTCGGAACAATGGAAGATTTTAGAAACCTGCTTAAAGAATGTCACAAGAGAGGCATCAAACTTGTTATCGACATGGTAATGAATCACACGTCCGAACAGCATCCGTGGTTTCAAAAAGCGTTAGATGAAATTCGAAGCGGAAAGCCGGGACGTTACGCGGGGTATTACCATTTTTATTACGGGCATACTCCGCCGCAGCGCGAATCTGTTGAATACGGCGACTGGTACTGGGAATGGGACGCGTATTACGATCAAGGTTCCGGCAAATGGGTTCCGAAACGCGGTATCAAAAATCGTTTTTACCGCTGCTGGGGAAAAGTAATGGACGGAGTTTGGTGGGAAGGAAGTTTCTGGACAGGAATGCCTGATTTAAATTGGGACAGCCATCACCTTCGCGAAGAATTTGAAGACATCGTAAAATTCTGGTTAGGTGAAGGACTCGACGGCTACAGGCTGGACGCTGTTCATTATTTTTACGACTGGATCGATATAGGTCAGTATGAAAGAAGCCATGTCCCGCACGAAACCCACGAAAGAAACATCAAAGTTTTAAAATGGTTTACTGAAGAATGCCGTAAGATAAATGAAAATGTTTACCTAATCGGCGAATGCTGGAGGGACATTGATATAATAGAAAGCTATTTCAGATCGGGAATGAATTTTTTTCATTTCGGTGCATCGGGAAGCATTCAGCATACGCTTAACTCGGGGCGCGGCGCGGATTGGGCAAGCGCCATTCAATATTGGAACTGGCGCATAAGAGCGCGTAACCCAAGAGCGGTTATCGCATCCTTCCTTTCCAATCACGACAAGGATCGAAGTTTCTACGCAATGGGCGGCGAAGAAGGAAACTGGGACTCGCGCCCTGCTCCTTCCATGCGGGGAGACGACCGCAGGCGTTTTGCAGCTTCGTTAAACCTTCTTTCTCCGGGAACTCCCTACATTTACTACGGCGAGGAAATCGGGCTTACAAATAATTATGTTGATTACTGGTCGAACTCAGGTGAAAACAGCAACTTTGAATTTTATGATGATCCCGCGATTGGTTACAAAAGAGCTACTGACGACACAGACAGGAGAGGGCCGATGTGGTGGTCAAACTCAAACCGAGCCGGCACTCCAAATCCGCCCGAACACAGGCAATGGTCGTTTGACGCTCTCGCTTCCAGATACGGTAACGGAGTGGAAGAACAGTTGGAAATTGAATACAGCCTTTTAAACCACTATATCAGGGTCGGCAGTTTGAAAAGCCGTTATCCGTTTATCGCATGGGGTAAGATGGACATTGTAAAAACAGGAAACGACAGCATTGCCGCATGGCGCATAACAGACACATGGAGCGGAAGCCCCACCTTCGGAAAAAGCGTTGTTGTAGCGCATAACGCGAATTACGATACGGATCAAACCTTCACCCTTCCTACAGCCAGATATATTGACGGCTTGTGCGCGAGAAACATTACATGGCTTCCATCTATCCGTTCGGATGGAGTTACCGTCAATTTACCGCCCTACTCCAGCGCAATAATCCTCGAATACGAATGGAGCGATAAATGATCAGAGAACAAACATCAAAAAGAAAACAAATTAATTATTGTTTATTATTTGTTCTCTGTTATCTTTTCATTGTTCTCTTCTCATGCGAAATGCCCCGCTCCGGACTTTCTGAATCGGCGCATTACGATCCTGATTTGAACGCATGGCGCACAGCGTCATGGTCGCCGTTTACAGTTAACGACAGCATAACGGATTTTACATTCGCAAACGGACTCTACATTGCGGTCTCTTCAACAGGCGTTATCGCGTGGTCGGATAACGGCGATATTTGGCATCGCGCGAAAATCAATTCCAATCCGAATATAACAGTAAAAGGATTCAACGCTGTTTGTTTCGGAAATAAAATGTTTGCCGCTGCGGGAGACGGCGGAATATTCGCGTGGTCGCCTGACGGAAAAGAATGGGATTCGGGGCAAATGCCCGGGTTTGACACTAATGAAAACATCAACGGCATTGCTTACGGCGCTAATACCTTTGCCGCTGTCGGCGATAACGCGAAAGTTTGCACTTCATCTAACGGATACCAATGGTCAGGCGGCAAAAACGCGAGCTTCTACGATATCCGCCTGAACGATGTCGCTTTTGACAGCGTTAGCGGAAGATTTTACGCGGTCGGAGATTTCGGCAACAGAGGCTGGACAACAACTCCTTCGGGAGCATGGAATCACAAGGCGCCTGAGAATCCTGTCGGGACATCGCATATAACCAAGGTAACGATTGGACGTTACGGCAGCGGAACCGGTATCGGCATTGTATACGACAGAAAACCTGCGATTGCAACTAACGCTGATTTTTCAGGATTTGACGCTGATGTAGACACCTTTCTCTTTAACGGAAACGCTGTCAACGGTATCGCATGGGGCGGAGATTTTTTTGTAAGCGCCGGAACAAGCGCCATGATTGGATATTGGCCGAGCGGAGAGCCATCGAGGGACGTTGAACGTTATTGGAGAGCTCTTACCTTTCCAGAATTCAGCAGATGGGAAATAACGGCGCTGAAAGCGTGTAACGGCCGTTTCTTCGCAGGCAGCATCGGAGGAAAAATAGGATATTCAAAATGAAAAAAATACTTTATCTTTCATTTTTATTTTTAACCGCCGCGTCTTTTCTAAATGTTTCCTGCTACTTCACCAATGTGCCGGTTTATCCGGGAGCCGCCGCGTTTCATGAGGTCGCCGAATCTCCTTTTTATCTTGAAGGCAATCAAAGCATAACCGCAATGGCGGCTAACGGAGGAATCGTAGCTGCCGTAAGCAGCGAAGGAAAAATCGCCTTTTCGGAAGATCACGGAGTTAGCTGGGAAGTTACGCATAACATAATTGACGCGTTCCCTGAAGGCATTCATTTTAACGCAATTTGCGGCGCGGAAGGATATTTTCTCGCGGCAGGCGATTTCGGCAAGGCGGCGTGGTCAAAAGACGGCAAAGTCTGGCATGCAGGCGTTATCGGACCGATGAGTCCCAAAAATGTACTTGCGCTGTCGGCAGGCAGATTAAAAGGGCAGCTTGTTTTTCTAGCAGGCGGCACTGACGGCAGATTAGCTTACGCTCTTAATTCGCCTCAAGGACCGTGGTATCAAATTTCTTTTTCTCCTTTCGGAGACAAAGAAAATGAAGGCGAATCGATCCACGCAATCGGCTACGGCAAAGTTAATAACATCGGCATATTTACCGCTGCGGGCGATAACGGAAAAATCGCCGTAATGAAAGATATAACCGGTAATCTTTACGGACCTGTATCAGCGGCTTCACGCAATACATTCCGCGCGGTCACATTCGGCAACAGCCGCTTTATCGCTGTCGGAGACGGAGGTCTTATGAAAATAAGCGCAGACCCGGCAAGTTATTCATGGACAACAATCATAGACACGGATTTCGGCTTACGCCCCTTTTACGGCATAGCCTACGATTCGTCAATAGAAAAATTTGTATTGGTAACAACAGACGCCATACTCGGTTTCTCTGAAAACGGAGAAAAATGGTCAGCGGCGAGTTTATCAAACATTTTGGAAAAAAGAAACATCAGCGCGGTTATATGCACTGATAAACGCATTGTAGTAGGTTTTACTGACGGCAGTATAGCCTACTCAAACTAGGGGGAAGAAATGAAAAAATTAAACCTTCGCCCCTGCGGGCGCGTTAAACGCTCTTTTCATTGTTCATTGTTAATTGTTCTTTGTTCACTGTTTTCCTGCCTTCAGGCGACACTTGAAGAAAAAAACTTTGAATACATGCCTGCCGCGGAAGATATCAGATCGCGTAATTTTTCATGCGACGGAAAAAACGATCTTTTAATCGTTAATATTTACGGCGGAACACTTCAATCAAGATTGAATCCCGCGCATTTTTCGCTGACAAAAAGCGGCAATCCCGCCGCCTTGACTGCCCCGATCCGCTCCGATGACAACTGCGTGCTTTTTAGTTTTGATCAGCCTCCGGCGAAAGACAGCAGCTACCGTCTGACGATAAAACCGCAGGCTGTTCTTTCGGGAGATTTTCCCAGGATGGTTACGGTAAAAGCCGTCACATCAGGCAGCGTTTCTATTACAGAAAGAAGCGGAACAGGTTTTGACAGATCGATGATTCGTTCATTGTGTTACGGCAACGGATATTTTTTTGCTGTCGGCGATTCGGGGAAAATGTCCTATTCGGCTGACGGAATCGGAAACTGGACAAATGTCCGCGCGGGCGAAGCTCAGGACGCGAATAAGTTTACAGGCTCAATTTACGATATTGCGTCTAACGCTTACGGATTTTACGCGGTGGGAGACGGTTCCAGAATGTCGTGGGCGAATATGATTACAGGTATCAACGAATGGAACGGACACAAAATTCCGCCTGACTTTTTTAACTACGGCGAAAGTATGTTCGGCGGCAGAGCTATCAACGCAATCGAATACGGCAAAGGACCGTCTTCTTCGGGCGGACGTTATGTCGCAGCAGGCGGAGGCGGAAATATTATTTTTCGCTGGGATATGGATTCATGGAGAAGAGGCAAAGGCGTCAATAACGACACCGATATTGATTCAAGGGTAACCTTCACTACCCTCTCATGGGGCGATACAGGCGGAGACGGGCTTTTCATAGCAGCGGGTTTCAGTCAGACATCATCAACACCGGAAAATATCGTCAATTCAAGCCGGATTTTCTGGGCAACTGACGGACTCGGAACTCAGAATTGGACTGAAGCAGGCTCGCCGTTAGGCTATGAAATAATCCGCTGCTCCGCTTTCGGAAACGGAATTTTTGTTATAGGAGCTGACGGCGGAAAACTCGCGTGGTCGCCTGACGGTAAAGTGTGGACATTAGCGTCAACATCAATTTTCGGAACTTCGGGCATTATAAGCCTTGCCTTTGGTTCAGGAGTTTTCATTGCAGGCGGGCACAACGGAAAAATGGCGGTGTCAGAAGATGGTTTCAATTGGGAGCCGCTGACGGATAACGGTTTTACCGATCAGGAACAGATAAACGCAATCGCGGCGGACGGACGGGGAAAGTTTGCCGCTGCGGGAAACCTTTACGGAGAAAACGGAAATAACCCAAGCAAGATCGTAACATGGTATCATAAACCGCCTGCGCAGAAATCAACTGACTCATTGATAACTATTAATAGATGGACAGAATCGTCACCTAACGGAATGACAGGCGCGGAAATACGCGGCATAGCATGGAACGGATCAAAATACATTGCGGTCGGCGAAGGCAAAATAGCAAGTTCAAATGACGGAAGAAGCTGGAGCGAGATCACCTCAGGAAAAAATCAATGGAACACGGGAAGCGATCGTATCTTCTTCCGCGATGTTGTTTGGGGCGATAACAAATTTGCCGCTGTCGGCTACTGGCTCGGGAGAACCTCGGAAATCGGAGCAATAGCCGTTTCAAATGATATGGGTGTATCATGGACAGTGCAAACAGCCCCGATATTGTCAGAATCTCTTGGAAGCGTTACATTAAAAGTTGATCCCCAAATTTACGGCATTGCGTTTTCAAACGGTACATTCATCGCTGTAGGAGAACGGGGCTGGTCTGCGTATTCAACTAACGCGGTTAACTGGACTCAGGTGTTGATATCGCCGTTCAGTCAATTTGAACAGCCAAGCAATGTTCAGGACGCGCTTGCGATTGCGGCTAACGGACCGAATTTTGTTGCCGGCGGCACAAGAGGAAAACTCGCAAAGTCTTCCAACGGAGGACGTTCATGGGACTGGATCGCCAATAGTCTCCTTGACAGTGATTACAACGACATCCTCACCCTTGCATACGGAGACGGAAAATTTATAGCGGCAGGCTCCAACGGCAGAATGAAGTCCGCGGCGCGGGATCAGTTCAGCAGCGCGTCAAACTGGCAGAATGAAAATTGCAAAATAAGCAGCGGCATCAACTCTGTTATTTGGGGCGGCGGCAGTTTTCTCGCAGCAGGTGACTCAGGCAGCATTTCAATTTACACAGAAAGCGAAGGATGGCAAAAAATATCGGATACGATTCCAGGATGGGATAATAACGAAAATATTTACAGCGCGGCTTGCGGGGAACGTTTTATAACCGCAGGAAACGGAAAAATAATGTACAGCAGCGAATAAGAATTGAGAATTTAGAATTGAGAATTGAGAATTAAGAGTTGAAAGATGAGAATTAAGAGTTGAGAAGTTTGATATTGAAAGGAGTGTTTATGAACAAGATTTTTTTGGTTTTTTTTATTATGTTTTTGTTATTCCCGATTTATGCCCAGGAATCAGATGACTGGTATGCAGATGAACAATCTGCGTCAAGCGCGTCAGACGCCGTAGACTCTGAAACAAAACAGTCAGAGGCAAAATCTGAAGGCAGCTTTTTTATTTCAGGCGGCGTAAAAACAGGGCTTCTTGTTAAAAACAGCGATTTCGGCGGCGCTTTGAATTCTCTCGCTTCAAGCGAAGAACTTACGCTTCATTTCGCATCTTTTGAAAATAGAGCGCGTAACGGCGAAGCATGGCTCAATACCGGTTATTCAGGCTCAATCGAAGGAATCGGCAAGTTCGGTCTTCAAATGAGCATGTGGGCGCACGGCGATTTAAAAACATTTAATGACACTCTTCATTTAGGCGATCACTTCCTCTGGGCTAATTTTATTGACGACCGCCTGCGCTTCATAGGCGGACAGGGCGGCGGCGCCCCTATTAGTTCTGGCGGCTGGATCAACGCGGACTGGCTTAGTTATCCAGGGCTCCGTTTTTTCTGGGTTGATCCTTCAGGTTTATCTGCCGGATTAATCTTCCCCGACCCGGCTGAAACCGGAATAAAACCTGTAAATTACCTTTCCCTCCTCGGAGCCGGAATTTCCTTCAAACATAAAAACTGGCACATTTCCGCTCAGTTTGACAACAGCCCGATCTATGACGACACCGAGTCCAATTATTACGGCGGCCTTCACCGCCCTGACGAACAGGACCCCATTGGGCAGGCGGGAAACGTAGCTGTCGGTTTTGGAGTTGAGAATTTATACAAAGGAAAAGGAGATCTGGTAATTGAAGCCATGATTAACAATCTAGGTGAAAAAGAAGAAGAAGGAAGAGGCGAATATACAATATCCCCGGTTTCTACTTCATTTGCCCTAAAAACAGGCTGCCCTTTTACAGACTCTATTTATGCCGAAATTAAGGGAAAATACACCATCAGACAGGGAGATGACCCCGATTTCGATAACGCTTTACAAGCCATTTACTGGGGAAAACTTGAATTTGAGCCGTACATCAGCTTTCAGCCGCTTAATCATCTTGTTTTTCAAATAGCGGTTTACGGCGCAATCTATTTTAACAGTTACTATCTTGCGCTGGACGCTTCCCCGACAACTACTCAATTTAAGGCAGGACAAGTACCCGGCTACTCTCCTCTAAAGGACTATCTTTCCCCGTATGAAATTATCGCTAAGCCAAAAGTCAGTCTAAAACTGCCCGGCATTGATATTGATTTTGGATATTACGGTACTTTCTCAAGGGATCATGTTGATAATATTATCTACATTGATTTCCGCTGGATGTTCTGACGGTAACGTATACCTAATTGACCAAATAATATAAAAACCACTACAATTAAAGAAAGTAAACCTTTTAAGGAGAAAAAAATGACCAGTTACAAAGAATTGGGTCTCGTCAATACAAAAGACCTTTTTAAGAAAGCCGTTTCAGGCGGATACGCGCTTCCGGCGTATAATTTTAACAACATGGAACAGATGCAGGCAATCATCATGGCTTGCGTGGAAACCAAATCGCCTGTAATTCTGCAAGTTTCAGCAGGAGCGCGAAAATACGCCAATCAGACGATCCTCCGCAACATGGCAAAAGGCGCTGTTGAATACGCCCATGAATTGGGTTACGACATCCCCGTCGTCCTTCACCTCGATCACGGCGATTCTTTCGAGATTTGCAAGGATTGTATCGAAACCGGATTCTCATCTGTAATGATTGACGGCTCTCATTTTTCCTATGAAGAAAATGTCGCCCTCACAAAAAAAGTCTGCGAATTTGCCCACTCTCAAAAAGACTATGTCACCGTCGAAGGCGAGCTTGGCGTTTTAGCCGGAGTAGAAGACGATGTTTCCTCGGAGCACAGCCACTACACTCAGCCGGAGGAAGTTA
>Ga0209755_10004267_pt1 | contig 17068 bp, 26 predicted proteins | sample TergutCo191P1_FD_187301 | JGI IMG/M metagenome (GOLD analysis project Ga0209755, IMG submission 187301) | Cornitermes sp. P1 segment gut microbial communities from Petit-Saut dam, French Guiana - Co191P1 (SPAdes) (version 2) | ecosystem: Host-associated > Arthropoda: Insects > Digestive system... | reverse complement strand
GCTATTGCTTTTATTGTTCGATTTATCGCTATCTGTTGATAATAACGAGGTGAATATCCATCAACCTGGAAATGATAAGGTTCTGTAATTATTTTTTCCTGCTCATCGTTAATTTTTTCATGGCTCTTATACCGAGCCCAGAGTTGTTCAGGAGAAGGAAATGCCGACAATGGGATTTCTGTTTCCTTACCTGTCGTTCTGTCATGTTCTAAAAATGCATCGCCATTAGAACTATATACAAATGAAATATCAAGTATCTCAGCGTACTCCAAAGCTTGTTGTATGCCATGACCTACTGTAAGATTTTTATTTTTTGCCTCAATAATCGCCAGTGGAAAATTGCGTTGGTAATAAAGAATATAATCAGCTTTTTTCCTGATCCCTCTGGAAGTTAGATTCCCTCTGACAATAACGCGACCGTCTGTAAAAGGGTATTCCATCCTGATTCGATTTTTATCCCAACCGGCTTGCTCAACTGCGGGAGTAATGTATCGTAGTTTAATATCTTCTTCGGACAACTCGTTGTACATAGAGTAATTTTACTATAAGAAATACCATTTTTGCAATTAATTGATTTTTATTATATTTTAACTATTTCTCAACAACCGTATAATAACCGGTGATTAACTGGAAAAGATCAAAATGCCTAACTTTCTTACTTAATCGCAGCCCGCAAGCGACCTAATATATTCATACACTTCCCGCTTTGCTTCAGTTCCATGCTGTCCGATAATACGAACAATTGCGCTGCCGACAATGACCCCGTCGGCTATGGCGGAATATTGTTTCACCTGCCCATGCGTCGAAATGCCAAATCCTATGGCTACGGGAATTCCTGTATATTTCCTTATTTCAGATACAATCGCAGACAAGTCTGTTGTGATTTCTCCGCGGACTCCTGTAACACCCATGGAAGACACAAGATAGATAAACCCTTCAGCGTTACGCGCTGTTTCGGCTATGCGTTTTTCGGATGTAGGCGCGACAAGGGTAACTACTTCCACATTGTATTGTGACGCGATATTTTTTACTTCGCTTTGTTCTTCAAACGGAAGATCTGGGATGATTATTCCGCAAATGCCGATTTCTCTGCATTTGGCGAAAAAACGATCATAGCCGTATACAAACACCGGATTCAGATATGTCATGAATACCATTGGGATCCGCATTATGTCTTTAATTGACGAAACCATATCAAAAACGCCGTCAAGTCTTGTTCCGGCGGCAAGAGCGCGTGTACTGGCAGCCTGTATCACTTCTCCCTCCGCGATTGGGTCAGAGAATGGGATACCGATTTCAACCATATCCGCTCCGGCTTCCTGCGCCGTCATAATATACTCAGCCGATACGGCAAGATTCGGATCGCCTGCCATAAAGTAAGCAATGAAAGCGCTTCTCTTTTGCGGTGTGTTATGCGAAAACGCGTCTATAATTTTATTCATTGATGTTATCACCTCTATATCTTGCGATTGCCGCGACATCTTTATCACCGCGTCCTGAAAGACAGATAACAATGTTTTTACCTTCACCTAACTCTTTCGCGAGGCGCAGCGCGTATGATACCGCGTGAGCGGATTCGATTGCCGGGATGATTCCTTCAGTGCGCGATAAAAGCTCAAAAGCGTCCACCGCTTCATCGTCGGTAACAGGGACATACTCGGCGCGCCCTGACTTGTAAAGCCAAGCGTGTTCCGGTCCTATTCCAGGATAATCAAGCCCTGCGGATATGGAATAAACAGGAGCGATTTGTCCAAACTCATCCTGACAGAAGAGAGATTTCATCCCGTGAAAAACGCCGACGGAACCGCGCGCGATTGTAGCGGCGTGCTTGCCGGTATCAAGACCTTTACCGGCGGCTTCGCAGCCGATCAGGCGGACATTTTTATCTTCGATAAAATCATAAAACGCGCCGATAGCGTTTGATCCTCCGCCTACACAGGCAACGACAGCATCAGGCAGGCGGTTTTGCGCGTTTAACATCTGCACGCGGATTTCTTTTCCGATAACGCTTTGAAAATCCCTAATCATAGTTGGAAAAGGATGAGGTCCCATAACGGAGCCCAGCACATAATGCGTATCGCAAACTCTCTTTGTCCACTCCCTCATTGTTTCGTTAACAGCGTCTTTAAGCGTCATGGTACCGGAGGTTACAGGGTGAACCTTAGCGCCGAGCAGGCGCATACGGTAGACGTTAAGCGCCTGGCGTTCAGTGTCCTCCTTACCCATAAACACCTCACATTCCAAATCAAGCAAAGCCGCGGCAGTGGCGGCCGCGACACCATGCTGGCCCGCGCCTGTCTCGGCGATAATGCGGGATTTCCCCATCCGCTTTGTAAGCAGCGCTTGTCCGAGCACATTATTTATCTTGTGAGAGCCTGTGTGGTTTAAATCCTCGCGCTTGAGGTATATTTTCGCGCCTCCTGAATGTTTTGTAAGGTTAGCGGCGTAATAAAGAAGCGAAGGTCTTCCGGCGTACCCGACAAGCAGTCCGTTTAATTCTGCTGTGAATACAGAATCGTTTTTATAAAAATTATACGCCTCTTCCAATTCATATAACGCGTTCATAAGCGTTTCTGGGATATACTGACCGCCGAACTCGCCAAATCTTTTACTGCTCATTAATCCCCCTGATCATATTTACAATCTTTTCAATTTTTTCCGCGTCTTTAAGTCCGTCAGTTTCAACTCCGCTTGAGACATCAATACAAAAAGGTTTCAACAAACGCACCGCTTCAGCTGCGTTTTCAATCGAAATCCCTCCTGCTAGAAAAAAAGGAAGCTCCTGGTACAGCGAAGCTGGGCAATACTCTTTCAAAATTCGCCAGTCAAATGGCTTTCCGGTTCCGCCCCGTTGTTCTGATAAAGTGTCGAATAACACATAATCAGATTCAACTGGAAGTGCTGGCAGCGTGTCGCTGACACCAACTGCTTTTATCACACGGCAGGTACTGGAAGCTGCGCTGTAAGTACCTCCAGCGAAGCTTCCCGCGGTGCAGCTCTTTTTCAATTGTTTTATATATTCATCATTCTCGTCTCCGTGAAGCTGAACAAGATCGATGATTCCTTTTTTATATATTTCTGTGATAACTTCAATTTTTTCATTCACAAATACGCCTACAGACTCTATCCGCGGATCAAGCCTTTCCTTTAGCATGGCAGCTAACGCAATGTCCACTCTGCGTTTGCTTTGAGCAAACACAAATCCGATAAAATCCGGCAGCGCGCGGTTTACAGCTTCAATGTCCTGTGTCCGGCTCAATCCGCAGATCTTTATTTTGCTCATTTTATGCCGCTTCTCAGCTTAATAATTGCCGCTTTCCTGTCAGACTCGCGCATAAGAGTTTCACCTACCAGCACGGCATCCACGCCGTTATTGCGAAGGAGCTCTACATCCTGCGCCGTGCGGATACCGCTCTCCGATACAAAGATAACATTATCAGGAACCAATTTCCTCAGCCGTATGCTGTTTCCGGTATCAACCTCAAATGTTTTTAAATCGCGGTTGTTTACGCCAATAACGCGTGCGCCTGAGTCCAGCGCCATTTTAACTTCATTCTCGTTATGCGCTTCAACAAGAGATGATAATCCCAGACTGTCAGCGATGCTGATATATTCGCCAAGTGTTTTACTGTCAAGTATGGCGCAAATTAATAAAACGGCGCTTGCCCCGTATTTCTTCGCTTCATAAATCATATAACTGTCAATGGTAAAATCCTTGCGTAAAAGCGGAATTGGAACTGTGCAGGCGATCTCGCTAAGATACCTGTCATCGCCCATGAAATAATACGGCTCAGTTAAAACCGATACAGCCGCCGCTCCTGCTTCTTTATAGTCTTTCGCGATATCAAGATAGGGAAAATCTTCTGCGATAATACCTTTTGAAGGCGAAGCTTTTTTTATTTCGCAAATAAACGCAATGTCTTTAACGCATGCTGACTTTGCGGCGCGTAACGATTTTTCAAAAGGAAAGCCGCAGGCGGCATTACTCGCAATAACTGAACATACCATCTCCATGAGCCTGTCAAGCGGGTAATTTTTCTTCTTTTCTTCAATACGTTCTTTTGTACGCTCCGCTATCTCCTGCAGGATGTCCATAAGAGCTCATTCAGTCTTCATTTGAAAAGCGGATAAATTCTTCCAGTTTTTCGAGTGCTTTCCCGCTGTTAATAATATCACCTGCAATTTTCGCAGCGGCTTCGATTGATTCATACCGTCCGGTTATGAAAAGAGCCGCGGCCGCGTTGAGTATTGCAGCGTTTCGTTTAACGTTAATTGTTTTAACTTCGTTTCCGCCTTTGAGCACAGCCTTGAGGATTTCCGCGTTCTCGGCAGGTGTTCCTCCGCGCAGCTCGTCTTTTTCACACCGTTCAAATCCGAACTGCTCAGGAGTGATCGTGTAAGAACGCACCCATCCGTTTTTTACTTCGCATACAAAGGTGGGAGAAGAAAGTGAGATTTCATCAAGTCCATCCTCGCCGTAAACGACCATCGCGTTTTTCACTCCAAGGTTTGAAAGCACCTGCGCCAATGGCTGTACAAGCTCGCGGTCATAAACGCCCATCAGTTCCATTTTCGCTCCGGCGGGATTTGTCAGCGGACCTAAAATATTGAAAACTGTCCTGATACCAAGTTCCCGGCGGATGGGCGCTACATATTTCATTGCAATATGATAATTTTGCGCGAACAGAAAACATATGCCTATCTTTTTGAGAAGCTCCGCGCTTTTTTCAGGCGGTATATTTATATTTACGCCAAGAGCCTCAAGGACATCGGCGGATCCGCATTTACTTGACGCGCCGCGGTTGCCATGCTTAGCAACAGGAACGCCTGCCGCCGCGGTAATGATTGCAGCCGCGGTAGAAATGTTAAACGAATTGGAGTGATCGCCGCCAGTGCCGACAATTTCAAGCGCGTCTTCATCATGCAAAAGACGCACGCAGTGCGAACGCATTCCGGAAGCGGACGCTGTTATCTCATCAGTTGTTTCACCTTTCAGACTTAAAGCGGTAAGGTACGCGCTCATCTGAACGGGAGTCGCTTCGCCTGTCATAATTTCGTGCATGACTGCTTCCGCTGTTTTATAATCCAAATCCTGTTTTTTAGACAGGGATAGTATCGCTTCTTTGATCATTTTTTCCTCCTAGTCAGAACAACCCTGCGTTTATCCACATCGGGATCGCGATAAGCAGAGCTATAAAACTCGCTGCGAAATAAATAACACCGTATATGCCCAGGTGGCCGTTTGTAAACGCGCGCTCCCCTGCAATTGAGCGGCTCATCATCGCCCACATATTTTGATAAGCCATAACAAATGAGTTACCCGCCATGACAAATATAAAAAGCCAAACAAGCGGGCTGATGTTATACGCTTCCTGTATGGACGGAAGTATCGGCACAAGTATTGCTATAGTCGGGATGAAGAGGGCGACATCGAAAAATCTCCACAGGAAAACAAAAGCCATTACGCAAAACATGAACAGATAGGGATTAACGGCGATGGGAGCGAGGGCGGGAACAACGATTCCAGCAAGCCAGAGCGATATTCCTGTCTCTGTAAAAATCGCGCTGAAGCTGAGCGCTATCGCGATGAAAACGATCAAATCCCAGTTGACGCCTGAATTGAAATCCTTGGCTTCCAGAACGCCTGTTAAAAAGAAAAGAAAGACTGCTGCAAGACAAACAGCGGCGTCAGGAAGGCGGTGTACTTTATTTGTAAGAAACAAAATGAAAACAGCAACTAGAATAATTGCCGTAATAATTTCATTGCGGCTGACTTTTTCTTTAGGCTGATTTTTAATACTGTCAATCGCGTTATCTGACAATTTTTCTTTCGGTTTAAGCAGCAGTAAACTGCCTATAATAAGAAGCACTGTTGTAATCGTCACCGGAACAAAAAGAGTACTGAACCAGTTGCTGAACGTTACAAGCCCCTGAGTTCCGGGAACCGCGTTTATCATACCGGAAATTATCGGCCCCCAAAGCACGCCTGACATCCATCCCGAACCGGGAATAATCGCCATGCCAAAGGCGGTCAGAAGAATCAACGAATTGCCTTTGGAGCCTTTTTCCAGTTTACACAGTTCACAGCACTGCACTGCTATAGGTATCATTATCGCGACGCGGACGGTGCTTGAAGGAGTTAACAAGCTGAGGATTACGCCAATTACTACCCACGCCAAAACAAGCGATAAATATGACGGCTTGAACAGTTTTATGATCGCCATCGCGATTCTTTTGCCAAGACCGGTTTTCTGGAGCGTAAAGCCGAAAAAAAGCGCGGGCACAAGAGTCCATATCGACGACTGAGTGAAACCGGAAAACACAGCCGCAGGTCTCAGCCCAAGCGCGAGAGCGAAAAAGGCCAGAAACAAGCCTCCCGCTGAAAAAGACAGATTGAAGGGCTTGAAAATCCAGATACCCAGCGCGATCAGGATACCCCCCAGCATTAACTGTCCTGTGTCATTCAGATTAGCGGAAAAAGGACGCGCCGCCATGATGAAGATTGCGATCAGCGTCAGAAGTCCGCTGCCAATGTAAGATGGTTTGATTTTTTTAATCATTTTTATTCCCCCGATGTTACAAATTACTACTAATTGTAAATATACTCAATTTTTGTGGATTTGGAAAGCGTATATCAGGGGTAATAAAGAGTACCAAATAAGTGAATGTGTAATTTTATATGATAAAGCAGGATTTTTTCTCCTACCTCAATACCCTAACTCTCACATCAGAAATCATCCCGCGCTCAGCCGTTGAATCTCCCTGATATTCGACGCTTACCTGCAGCGATACCATTCCCTGTCCAAGCCGGAACGGCGCGCGGTAGAGAACCTGATTTTCCCAGCGAAGGGTTCCCTCAAGAACCATCACATAATTGCCTTGCGGAACTGCCGCACCTCTTGAGTCGGTGCCGTCCCATGCGTAGGTGACTGTTCCTGTCCTCGGCGTCGCGCTGCTTACAGCGTCAATCTGACTGCGGCTCATATTGGCAAGGTCAGATAGTTTTACCCAGACAGGAATTGAAGACGGTCTTGAGCGGTAACCTCCGTTAGCTGTCCAGCGTGTAGCGTAAAGAGTTTTTACAAGCTGCCCCTGCGCGTTCTCGATCCATACCGCGTACTGGTTACTCGCCGATCCGCTTTGTCTTGTAAAAGTGAATGTAATCTCCGCCGCTGTCTGCTGCGCGCTTGCGTACGATATAACCAAAGCTGTTAATATAAAAATAAAAATTATCTTTTTCATATCAGTCTCCTTATAACAGCATTATATTTTATAAAACATATATTTGAAAAGAGCTCATCTGAGGTTCTGCAGGAGACTGGGGGTATATAATAGCAGAACTATCCGGCCGTCCTTTGGGTTACAAAACGAAATACAGTATGGGCGGTAATTTTATTAAATGTAATTATATTTGCGAACTTAACATTAGCATATGCAAACGGTACCTGACATTGTTTCTATTGTTAATACGTATCTTGTATTAGGCTATCATCTGGGCACAGCAATAAGCGTGTCGTTTGTGTTGCCCGCTCTGAGAGGGGGTAAAATATCACTGCCGCCTGCTTGTGATGCGCCATTTCTTGAGTACGTACCACCCGTACCCCACTTCGCTGTGCCATTTACCCAAGGAATGCTCACAGAAGCGCCTTGCTGCGCTCTATTTGCATTCGCGCCTGCGCTGCTGCCGGTGTTAATACACAACGCTCTTTCTGTTCTCCTGAAAAAAGAATGTGTCCTCGCGCTGTGTCCTTTAATGACAGGTCTTGAACTTTGATTAATGTTCGTTTCTGGGGTATACCATCCCGCAGCCAAGTGAAGGTTGTTTTCATTGCCTCCGCTTCAGTTTTTTGCCTAGTGCTGATTGCGGGATAATATTCCCTGTGGATTCATTTTTAAACTTCACTGAATAACAGGGACGATCTGCCCTTTTGAACACAGAAAACGGTAAGGCGCGTTTCATGTCCTATTCCTTGCAAACGGCATTGAAAAACGGTCTTAGGTGTCGTTTTCGCATAATGCAATGATTAAGAACGCCCGTTGTTTGGGAAGTTCTGCACAATTCCTTATTACATAAAGAAATATGCTTTGCCGGCGATGAGACTCGAACTCATACCCCATTGCTAGGAGGGGATTTTAAGCAGTTCACAAGTCGGCATATTAAAGACTATTGAGTATTATTAAGACTTATTATATCAATATTTTTTACTTTATCAAGTGATTTTGTGTTATTCAAGAAGATACAAGATTACGGAAAAGTAATTTTATCTGCCTTTTTTGTCTGCCATTTTATATAGTTTTCTGTCTATGATTTAAAGCTGTATATATGTGGATGTGTTTTTAACTCGTTTTGAATAATGGGAAAGGCATTGAGATTTATTGCGGATCATCCACGCCACTCTCGAAAATATCCTCCAGAGCCTCTTCCAAATTCGTAAGTAAGCCTTCCAGATTTTCTTTTGTTATCGGTCTACCTTGGGCTATGCACATCGACACCGCTTGTGCTTTCGCTCCCTCCGGGCCGTACTGTCGGAGTATCAGCGGATAATTCTCGTGATCCAATTCCAGTATTATTCTTTCTTTTGCCATTCCGCTCACTCCTTTTATTGGTCTTGTTTTTGATTTGTATCATTATCCCCAAAAGCGTCTTTATGAATTTGATTCGCTATTCTCTGAATATTCGGAGGCAGTTTGTCAAAATCGCCTGTGAATTCAGTATCGCCAAAATCATATTCCCATTTATTGGGATCATGTTTGGTATATGCTCCCGGATACTTTTCTTCAGCCATATTGATACCCTCCAATTAATTATACGTCTGATGTATTTATATATAAAGTCCAGAACAATATTTGTCCCGGACATTACCGGGGGTTATATCCAATGTCGGCAAGCTCTTTTTGTAGTTTGTCGATTGCCGTTAATATCCTGTACGCCTGGGCTTTATCTGCGCCGCCGTCCGTTGTTTCCAAAACAAGATTGAATGATAGCCGCTTGAAAAATACAGCAAGCTCCCATTTTTCGTTTTCCGATAATTCATTCATTGCTTTATCTCCTGCCCGGTATTTCCGGGGCTTGGCTTATTGGTCAGAAAATCAATAAGCCCTAATTCCTCATGCTCTCTTTGGCAATAATGCCAGCCTTGCTTTTCCTCGATCTCCTTCATGCGGTTGCTCGGTGTTGGTATCTCAAAATAAAAGCCTTGGGCTGTGATGTTTTTTATCAGTTGGCAGAACGCGCCTTTTATCTTTGCCATTATGAAACTGATTACAATGGTGCCGCCTGTTTTCCAGAGATATGAAGCGGGATTGAATTTGTCGCTCGTGAATTCAAGCAGCCGCGCCGGTTCGGTGTCGATGTTAATAATGCCGTCTGTCATGATTCGTTCCTGTATGGGAATAAACCCCGGAAATATCAGAGCAAGGCTCAATCTATATACCCGATTTCATGGAGAAAGCCGTCAAGATTCAGATTCGCCAGCGTTTGAAAATCAAATTCTTTTTTCTGTTTATGATTAATTAAAAATTTGCAGTAATACGCAGCCGCTTCTTTTTTTTCGCTGTCAAGTTTACGATAGCTGTTTAATATTTTCTGTTCATCTTTTGTTAAAATCGCTGTTTGGGTTTTCATTATAAATTCCCCTTGCCGGATTTCCGGCGGTTTAATAGCCGGAGCAATACCGCCCCGGACATGTATATTCATTTTGCCTTGAAAACCTTATATGATTTCCCTGTGATCTTTGGCTGTATCCTGTATTCATAATCCAGTAAGCCCAGTATGAAAATGTGATGTAAAAAATCTTTTTCTGTAAAAGTAAGTCCTGGGTTGCTGTTGTTTATCTGTCTTGCGGTTTCTACACGTTCCGCAATGTCCGGGTGTAGTGATAATACGCTCATACTGTTTTCGCCTTTTTACTATTTATTAATCTTGTTACACTCCCATCCCACCATTTATGGAGCGGGATTGATCTTTGCCCCTTTTCATTTGTTACGCCGTATTTATCCATCATTTCATAATACAAATCATTATCTTCCCACGGTCTTTTTTTACATAACCATGAGGAAAGGTAATAAAGAAAAATGTCAGAGATAGATTTCCCTTTTTTACATTTTTTTGTTAAATCCTTAAAACTCTTGATGCAATCTTGTGTTGTTTGTTCATTGAGATATACCGGATTAAATAAACCGTCATTATTCAAATGTTCAAATATTCTTGTGGCTCCAGATACTACCCTTACATAAGAAAAAGCCCTGTTATGAAACATATGCTTTTCGCTTTCAGGCATTATTTCAATAAGTATTCGCATAATTTTTTCTCCTTAAAATGCGCATTGTCCGGCAATAAAACCATTGATTAAATGCAATGCTTCATTTTCCGATGTCGCATAGCCCCGGAAGTTCTGCCCCATGAACATAAACCAGTCCGGGGCAAAGCGGTAGACTGTAATCCCTAGATATTCAAAAATCATTTATCTAACCCCCTTTTGATTGCTGTCTTTAATGTGTTATAGGCTGTGTCCCATGATCCGCCGTGAAAATTGGTGTCCGCGTCTTGCAAGATGTCTATTAAATCTATGGCTTCGCTCTTTGTTTTTATGCGTAATGTTTTTGGAAGCATTACGATCCTATCCGGCATTGCAAGCGTACCGCCCAATGCTTCAGTTTTAGTTTTAAGCGTACCCTCTGATAGTGCTTTCATTTTCTTTATCTCCTTTGCCGTTTTCCGACTGTTATTATTTCTGGGGCTATACAACTCAGGCGTTATGTGATTTTTTACGCGCCCAGAGCAACACGCGCCTCGAAAGTGGTTTTATTAAAAACGCCCCATGTGCCAGAGACAACACGAAGTGCCGGAAGTTGGCCGCCGATAGCGGTAACTATTGCGGTAATATTTGCCGGAACGTACCCGATCTTGAAAAGTCCGCGCCCGTTATGTATGCCTACCATTACGGCAATGGCTGCGGGGTCTTTTGGGTTTGTGGGTTCCGGTACAAGTACTGCCCTGATCTGGTTTGGATTGTAAGCGGCAAGTCTTTTCAATGCCTCTTGGCGCTTTCCGAAGGTTACGCCGTTTACTTTTAATTCAAGCCCACCCGCTTTTACAATTGCCCAGGCTTTGCAGAACGCCGCCGATTTATCGCCGTCCATTTTAGGTGTAAGCCGATTACCCAAGCTCATTACCTTGCTTTTCATTTCGCTGTTTGTCATTCTCTTGTCTCCTTAATAATCTCTACATGATTAAATATACATCTTTTGTGATAACTTATCAATGGAAAAAGATAATATATTAAGAAAAAAAGATAAATAATTATCTGGGGTTGACGATAAGTACATTAAGGGTATATATTAGTAATATGGCAAAGAAAATAAATAATAAGTCGGAAGGACGGGAAGCACCCATAAAAACAGCAAAAATCCGCGCCCTACTTGGCAGACGGGCAGATGTGAATGAAAAGGATATAGCCGATCTCTTAGGTGTAAAACCTCAAAACTTTTCAAGGAAAATGAAAATGGGAAGTTTCACGTTTGAGGAAATGCAAATTATCGGAAAACACTTAGGAGCATCTTGGCATGAGGAACACCGATACTATTTCACAACTAAAAATGGGGAAGAAATATAATCGCCCCGGACTTTGCTCTGTTGGTTGCTCTTAGAAAAACCAGATCGGGGGTCTAGGGGGATCGTATCCCCCTAACATTGCTATTCTTCTGGGGCAAATTGGCAAGGCATTACAAGGAATATCCAAGTTTTCACATAACGCCCATATTCCCAACTTCATTACCTGATCGCTGTACTATTTTTTTACGCCGATAACGGTAGGAGAGAATAATACATATTTTTAATTCTTTGTTTCCAGCCGCCAGCCTTTTTTGATCTTGCTTCGGGCTTTTGCGCCGGTTTTATATTTCCGGTTGTATACTTCCATATCCTCATCAAGGAGCGGAAGCCATTCCATGACCGTCTCATTGGAAAACACGCCTTTGCCGCCGAAATAACCTTCATAAAAGCCGCCTTTTGGCTGAATGTAGCGATAGCGGCAGAAGCTCTCCCATGGACACAAGCCCCCTTTGATTTTCCATGCCTGTTTTAGATTGAAAAAAGGCTGGTCGATTCTTACTTGATAATTATCAGTATTATCATCTTTTTTTCTTTTTTCCATAAAATTCTCCTAATTTGTTTATTTCCCCCGTGCCCCCTTTACCCTTGCGGTCAAAAACAAGCCGAATTTGGCTGTTATGTGTCATTGAATAAAAACAGAAATGACAAAAAATAGCAATTCCCGGGGCGTACGCTCCCCGCAGTAATAAAAAATATATAGGGAGTTTATAATAGGTGTCTTTAATGATAATTAATCATGTCATCGAGTTTTCATGTAACATGAATGTAATGTAATCAAAATTCGGGAAGTCCCTTATTTCAATTTATATTTTTTATATTTTATTTTTTTATGCTACATAAGCTACAAAGAATTTTTATATATTGATCAGAAAATTCAGCGTCATTTTATGCTACACTTTTAAGCTACATGAAACGGCATAAGATACACGAAAGAGCGGAGCATCTGTTTTACTCAGCGATTGCGGATTTGTATAAGCTGCAAGCCGTAACAGTCCCGCATCCATCACCTTAGCAAAACTTAGCAAAAAACGGGTCTGTGATGCCTTGTAAAATACCCATGGTTGCGCCTTAAAGGGCTTCTACGGCGTTCTTTGGTGGCTTGCCGTCTCTGGGGGGGGTGTGATAAATGACCTTGAAACATCACCACGCAAAAATTCGGCTGTTTTTTCCAGTCCATTTCATAACTCCGTTACTGCGTTTTTTGGTATACGAAAAAGCCCCGCCGATTGGCTTATATCGTCTTTAGCCTGCCTTGCCATTCTCTTAACAATGAGCCGTTCCGCGATGATTTCAATTGGTTCATCCTCTTCATCGTCTTTATTGCCCTGATCCATTTTTTGAACCAACGAAATAAGGGAATCCCGTACTTTCTCCCTGTCAGGCAGGGTATAAATCACTGTTCCCTGCTGTCCTTTTACATCAATACCGTCAATGCAAAGTAACTGATCTTCGCTTAAATCTTCAATGTTTTTTAATGCCAATTTCTTGACCGGTTCTCCTGTTTTTTCATTCACATATTCAACAGTTTCATAAAAGTCTTTTACTTTGTAATCGCCTCTTGTTATTTTTTCCTGTATCCATCGCTGGGCAACATCAATTGTATTGAGTTTAACAATGGTATTTTCAATTTTCTTTATAAATTTGTCTATTTTTGGATCGAAACGCATTTTATATGATTCGGCTTTTGCCGTCTTGGGGCTATAACCAGCTTTCAGTGCTGCTCTTGATGCTCTGTGATAATATTCTGTTCCCGGAGTAGAAAACCATATTATAAATAATTTCTGTGCATCGGTTAGTTTCTCACCTTCCCAGTCATACGATCTAAGGTCAATTATCGCTTCATCCGGGAAATTTAACGTATTTTCAGCATCATTGAATTTGCTGTTTTTTCCAAGTTCCCCTTTTTTGCGGGTTTAGTGGTTTTCGAGCATGTTTTTTTCTCCGTTTGTTTAGCGCCTGTCTTCGCCTTTTTAACCGGCTTTCTTACGATGTTTTTTTTCAGTTTCATTATTCAACTCCTGTTAATTATATCTCAATACCCAGGCTTTTTAAGTACGTTTCTGTTACCTGAATACCGGCATGGTTCAATAGTTTTGAAAGCCTGTAAATGTCCCTATTTGTCTCATACTGGTTTTTCGCGTAGTAATGCCGGAAGTCATGGCAAGAGTAAGGCGCGGCGATCTTCCCTGATTGGTACAGTTTACCGATGTGGTAATTTATCCGGCATTCAATCGCGTTTGCGCTGTTGCTGTCTTTTTGTCGTGTTTCCCATACGAAAGGTTTTTTAAGGTCCAGTCCGGCGGCGCGAATTGCTTTCAATGCTTCAGGTGGCAGCGTTACCCCTGCGGTGTTATTCTCTTTAAGAATTTTCCCCTTGCTCTTGCCGTGATACTTCCCGGCTTTCAATTCAAGGGTTGGCAATGCCCCTGCTCTTAATCCCCTTGTTGCTATTGTGATCACTATTGCACGGTCAATCGGTGGTAATTCTTTAATGATTGTTTTATAGTCCGCACCTGTTGGGATAACGATGTCTTTTTTGCTTTCTTTCGGCGGTCGCTGTTTTGTTCCCCTTATCGGGTTTTTAATCTTGCCATCCGTGTTTCTTTCAAGGAATGAATAAAACGCGCTTATGGCCGCGATGTCGCGCCGTGTGCTTGCGGTTGCTTTGCCCTCCGCTTTCAGGTCATGTATAAACCGATCCGCCGTTGCTGCGGTCAATTCAAAAGGACTGATCCCTTTCCTGTCTGTCCATGCTTTGAATGTGGATAGCGCGGCGGTATAGGCTCGGCGCGTGTGTTGGCTTTTCGTATATTCCAAAAAAGTCCCTGATTGATCATTCCAGTTTAAACCCGCTATATCCACTTGTTTTTTAAGCTCTGCGGCCAGTTCCTGCGTCATTACGATTTTTGCGATCTGTTCAAGCTGTTCATTGTTCAGATCCGCTAGTGTCGGCGCGGTTGTTTTTATCCTCATTGCCATTTCCGCGACATTCGCCGCCGGTGTTTCCGTTATTCTTTTTGCAATGGCTGTCATGATGTCCCCGCTTTCTTTTTTTGTTTTCATATCCTCATTTATCGGATATTTTTATTATACTGATAAGACAACGTTATCAGTAGTTATTGGGAATGTCAATAAAAACCGCCTGTATTGCGTTGTGGCTTGCCTGTGGTGCGTTCATTTTCCTGTATAGTAGTTTTTCATGTCCAGGGTGGATTGCGCCTCTCTACGGGCATCTATTGCGGTGTATGAAATAGACCATTTTTAAAGGTTTATTTTTTTAAAATTATAATATCCGACCTTGACACAAACAGTATTTGATACGATATTTAGATAATGGATGGGTCGGGCGGAAATGGCTGCCGCCGGGCGCTTTACTGCGTTCCCCCGTCGGGATGGCCTCCGGCCCCTACCACTATTTTTACCCCTGACATATCAACGTGCGCATGGTTTCCCGCAATGTTTATAAAAGTCTCCTTGCTCATGCTCCCTATTTTTATAAACATAGTTTTACTTCGCAATGTCTTACTTTTTTTACCGGTTAATACTTCCTCATAATAAATAACCGTATTGTTATCGTACTTTTTCGAGTAGGCAATAAGAGTTTCGCTGTCTCTTTTTATGCCTATGATTGTAAAGTCAGGTGTTTTCACTATGTTGGGTATTTTTGCAATGTCGGACTGTGTTACGGCAATCTGACCACGCGCCTTTTCGCTTATTTCGTTCCCATGCTGCTTAAAGACATGCGATTTAAAGTTATCGGTTACTTCATGGGTAAACCCAGCAATCTCAAGGCCAATGCAGGCGGCGGCTTCAATAAGCCATTTTTCAGGCTTGCCGATTGTAGTTTTTTGGAATGAGTCCATTTGTTTACTGTACCGATTTTTCTTGTTTTTCTCCAGTTGGTTTCCTCTGGAATTTTGTTCATGCCATGTAAAATAAATTTTAATTAAAATTTCTATACTCATTACTTCATACTCCTTATATAAAGATTTCCGGTTTTATTTACTAACTGATCGTGATCTTTCGCAATTTATACGTCCTTACTTCTTTAATTCCGTATTTTTTGAAAAGAGTCATAAAAAAACTATATTTTTTTTGTTCTTTCACTTATAACGTTAAAAGATGACTTTACTTGATAAAATTTATATATAAATTATTAATATCTATAATTAATATAATTCCCTTGAAAACATCGAATATTTGAAAAATTCTTAAATTCGTATAATAGTCCGTGGTAAGTTTACGCTTCAGATATACCATCGGGAAACCTTGTCATTTTTCTTTTTTCAAGGAATACTGAATTTATGCAACGAGTAACACCTCAAATAATGATTGTTTTAATTTTCCTCTTGATTGCCCCGGAAGTATATGGGCAGGAAGTAAGCCAAAACGATTTTTATGGATTATGGGAATCCGAGTATGAAGATGTACCTTTTTACTATTTTATTAATTCATTAACACTTACATTATTTATAAATTATGCTCATTATGAAAACTGGTCATTTGATATATTATCATGGCGGACGTTTTTAAATCAGGATATAAGTACAAAGGATTATTTTCCATACGGCTTTGATATTGTAGTTAAGTCTACATTTGATCAATTTGTAGAAACACGTACTTATCTAATTAATCGTGATAAAAATAAAATGTTTTGGTTGTCTTTACCTGATGAAATTTACATTAAAAAATCTCATTAGTCTCGAAATTCAATATTAACTTTAAATTCACGCGCCAATTCTCTTATAGCTCTAAGTAATTCTTGTCCTGTGACATCGGTCATTACGTTGGGAATCCGATTAATTGCATTACTGTCATTAACCGCCTGTTGCTGTTCAAAAGAAAAAGCCCTCATTATCTCCAGTGAATCCAAAAATGCGTTTTGCGCTTGTATGCTATCACTGTCTCGATATGATTTTAACCTTGAAAACGCCGCGTCATCATCTGAATCGTTAACATCAAAAAAACCATAGTTATCAGGTGAGCCGCTACCCCTTGCAGCCCTACCGCCTGTAAACATTGCGGCATCAAGCAATGAAAGGCGCGAATATTTTATTTCACTATCTAATTGACGAGCATCACGCTGTCTTTGCTCTTCCGCTAGAATAGCGGCATGGCGTTCTGGAATAGTCATCCCCGCTCTTTCGGTTAATGGTAATTCGGAATATACGGGACCGCTTATCAAATCCGCATTAGCTTTATTTACTTTTATTTCTTGTAAAATATCATCTACGGTTTTTTTCTGCGCTTCCAGCATGGCCCATTCCGTAGTATCAAATTTAAATTTACCGATGTTTGCCAGACTTGCACCCATTGAATTAATCGCGGTTTGTAATTTTTCAGAATCTGATTGGTATCTTGGGTTTTCCTGCATTGCCTTTATCTGATTTGCTAAATCATCAGGAGCGTAACCTGTTTTCCATGTTCCGGTTTCACTATTCCAGCCTCTATCCA
>Ga0209755_10004265_pt1 | contig 17077 bp, 12 predicted proteins | sample TergutCo191P1_FD_187301 | JGI IMG/M metagenome (GOLD analysis project Ga0209755, IMG submission 187301) | Cornitermes sp. P1 segment gut microbial communities from Petit-Saut dam, French Guiana - Co191P1 (SPAdes) (version 2) | ecosystem: Host-associated > Arthropoda: Insects > Digestive system... | reverse complement strand
ATCAGCAGGAAGCGCTTTCTGTTTCTGACAGAATCGCGATAATAGATCAAGGTGAAGTCTTGCAAATAGACACTCCTCATGAAATATACGAAAGCCCTGCGACAAATTTTGTCGCCAAATTTATCGGTGAGACTAATCTTTTTGACGGCGTAATTACGAGCGTAGAAAAAATTAAACTCCAGGATTTTGACGGCGAGACAGAATATCTCGCAGAAGTTGAAATACCGGAACTTGGAAAAATTAAAGTAACCGATATTGACGAAATACATGTCGGGCAGACAGTGAGCTTTACCATAAGACCTGAAAAAATTGTAATTACAAAAGAAAAACCCGCCGTTAAACGCGACGATATAAATCTAATTCAGGGTGTTGTAGACGAACCAATTTATTCAGGTTTCCAGACAAAGTTCTATGTTAAAACAGACAGATCGATAATTCGCGTAATAAAACAGCACGCTAATTATTCCGACGAAGGACCTGATATCCGCTGGAAAGATTCTGTTTATCTTTCATGGAGCGCCCTTGACGGTTATATTGTCGAGGTAAAAAAGTGAGTAAGCAGATTAAACCCGCTGTTCGCAGGAATTTAGGCATGCTCTACTCTTCCCCAATGGCGTTTTGGTTTACCATTTTTTTTCTGGCTCCAATCGCGATTATTGTTGTTTTTAGTTTTTTAAAAAAGGGACTGCATGGCGGCGTAATAAACGAATTTTCACTTGACGCCTACCGTTATCTTTTAAACCCTACATTTTTAACAATAACGCTTCGCACTCTTTTTACTTCTCTTGTCGCGACTGTTATTACGATTTTAATCGCCCTGCCCTGCGGCTACTGCATGGCGCGCAGTAAAAATCAAACTCTCCTTTTACTTTTAATTATTATTCCATTTTGGACAAACTTTTTAATCAGGGTTTTCGCGTGGACTAATATTTTAGGCAACAACGGATTTTTAAATCAGTTTCTTATAAACAGCGGCTTTATTCAAAGCAATCTTCCGCTTTTATATAATCAAAACGCTGTCATCCTTGTCCTTGTCTATATGTATCTGCCCTACGCTATCTTGCCTTTATTTTCCACTATCGATAAATTTGACTTTTCTTTACTCGAAGCCTCGCGCGACCTTGGAGCGAGTAAATTTACTTCCATGGTAAAAATACTTCTGCCCAATATCCGCGGCGGCATTTTTACCGCTGTGCTTTTTACATTTATCCCCATCTTCGGCGCGTACGCTGTTCCAATGCTGGTAGGCGGGAAAGATTCCTATATGCTTGGACAAAGAATCGCCGACTTTTTAAGAGGTGAGCGCAACTGGCCTGCCGCCGCCGCGATCTCCATGGTGCTTACAATTATTACAACTATCGGTGTTCTCTGGATGATGTATATTCAGAAGAAAGATGAATCAAGAAAAATAGAAGTAAAAACACAAAAGACCGAAGCGGAGGGAGCAAATTGAGTAAAAGTTTAGCGACCAATGTTGTTACGCGAATTAAACCCTTTAAATTTTTAAGTGAGGCGGCGAGACACGCGCGCAGAGCTTACATGCAGCGTATATCCGTATCGCAGACAATATTTTTCTTTACCATTATTTTTCTTTTTCTTCCTTTGCTCGTTCTTGTTGTCTATTCTTTTAACGCTTCTACAAGCATGCAATGGACAGGTTTTTCCCTGCGCTGGTACCAGAGACTGCTTACAGAACGAGGGCTATGGATAGCTGTAAGAAACAGTTTATTAATCGCCGCTTCTTCCGCGGCGACAGCGACGATTATCGGAACAATAGGCGCCATAGGGGTTAGCTGGTATAAATTCAGGCTGCGTACCTATGTGCAGACTATTTCCTTCCTTCCCATGATTCTGCCGGAAATTATTATCGGTGTTTCTCTCGCTATCTTTTTCGCCGGCGTCGGAATACAGCTGGGTCTTGTAACTATCTACATAGCGCATACAACTTTTAACCTCCCCTTTGTTTTTTTGATGGTAATGGCCCGCCTTGATGAATTTGATTTTTCTATAATAGAGGCAGCGGCGGATCTTGGGGCGAGCGAAAGGCAGACTCTTTTTAAAGTTACGCTTCCAATTTGTATGCCGGGAATTATCTCGGGCTTTCTTACCGCCATTACATTATCCCTGGAAGACTTTGTTATAACATTCTTTGTATCGGGACCGGGCTCTTCTACCCTGCCTGTGTTTATATATTCGGCTATAACAAAAAAGGGCGGAATTACGCCGCTTATTAGCGCCCTTTCTGTTGTAATGATATTGGGAACGGTTTTACTTTGTGTTATGCTAAGAAAGTTTCTAAAGTACATAGCGGCAAAATAATGTAAAGACGCCTCTTACGAGGCTCTTAATAAATTTACGGAGGAAAATTATGGAGGAAAAGTTGGAAATTCTTTCATCAGACACAGTCTCATCAAAAACTCACAGAGGTCTGTGTGTCTGCATCGTGTTTGTGAGTTTAATGGCGTTATTAATACTGGGCGGCTGCGAAAAAAAGGAGCGCCTTTATATTTATAACTGGACTTATTACACCCCGGATTCTGTCATCGAAAAATTCGAAAACAAGTTTAATGTCCGGGTGATCTACGATGAGTTCGCCTCAAACGAGGATATGTACGCTAAACTAAAAGCGACTCAGGGTAAGAGCGGCGGCTATGACATTGTCTTCCCGTCAGCGGATTATGTATCAATCATGATTAATGAGGGTATGTTTGAAAAAATTAACAAATCTTTAATTCCCAATCTTACAAATGTAGATCCTGTTGTCCTGGGTTTTGCTGATTATGACTCTGGTATGGACTATTCAGTTCCATATTATTTTGGAGCCGCCGGTATTGTTGTAAACACGGCAAAGGTTCCCAGTTTTGGAAAAAGCTGGTCTATCTTCGCGCGCGAGGATTTAAAGGGCCGCATGACAATGTTAGACGACATGCGCGAGGTAATGGGTGACGCTCTTGCCTATCTTGGCTATTCTGTAAATACTGTTGATCAGTCTCAGATAATCGAAGCCAGAAACCTGATTAATAATTCATGGAAGCCAAACCTTGTAAAATTTGACGCTGACGCTTTCGGCAAAGGTTACGCTAACGGAGAATTCTGGGTAGTTCAAGGTTACCCCGAAGTTGTATTTGAGGAAATTATAGAAAACAAGCAGATGATGAAAGACACTGTTTTCTTCTTCCCCATCGAAGGCGGACCCGCTTACATCGACAGTATGTGTATCTTAAAAGGTTCAAGGAATATTGAGCTCGCGCATAAATTTATTAACTTTATTCATGAGCCTGAAATTTACGCGGAATTCTGCGACTCGTTCGGCTTCCCGGCGACAGCCAATGTACCGGCTCGCCAATTTTCCCAGGGACCTACATGGTACTCCGCGGAAGACCTCGCCAATGTAGAATTAAAAAGGGATTTGGGAAAATCACTTGAACTCTACAATGACGCGTGGTTTAACTCGATAAGAATTGGAGACTAATGCGTAAAATACAGTTTAAGCAGCATACGCCGCTTAAGCTGTATTTAACGCGGCAGTTTCAGATCGCGTTTACGCTATTTGAAACTGCAGTACATAAAAGTGAAGATAAATAAAAAAGTTGGAGGTTAATGTTGAAAAAAAGAAACATCATCTATCTTGCGGTTATGGCGGCGCTTTTTTTGCCCGCCATTATTTCCTGCAGCTCAAAGGAGCGTTTGTATATTTACAATTGGACTTATTACACGCCTGACTCAGTAATTGAAAAGTTCGAGAACGAATACCATTGCAGAGTTATTTATGACGAGTTCGCTTCCAACGAGGATATGTACGCGAAACTCAGAGCGACTCAGGGCAAAAGCGGTTATGATGTAGTATTCCCGTCCAAAGACTATGTTCCAATTATGATCCGCCAGGGTATGCTGGCAGAACTAGACAAATCAAAATTATCTAACCTTAACAATATCGATCCGGAAGTTTTAAGCATAGCGAATTACGATCCGGACATGAAATATTCCATTCCTTATTTTTACGGCGCCGCAGGCATTGTTGTTAATACCGAAAAAGTTCCCTATTTTGACAGAAGCTGGTCTATCTTCGCGCGCGAAGACTTAAAGGGCCGCATGACTATGTTAGACGACATGCGTGAAGTAATAGGCGGCGCGCTCACTCATTTGGGCTATTCTGTAAATACTGTAAACACCTTGCATGTGGCGATGGCAAGGGATCATATCAATAATAACTGGAAACCGAACCTTGTAAAATTTGACGCCGAGGCCTTCGCTAAGGGCTACGCAAACGGTGATTTCTGGGTTATCCACGCCTACCCTGAAGCTGTCTATGAGGAAATCCATGATAATCCAAAATTGTTAGCGAATACGGTCTTTTTTATTCCATATGAGGGCGGTCCTTCCTACATTGACAATATGGTCATCCTTAGAGACGCCAGAAATGTCGAACTCGCTCATAAATTCATCGATTTTATCCACAGACCGGAGATTTACGCCGAATTTGTTGATGAATTCGGTCTTCCGGCGTCGGTTAATATCCCTGCCCGTCAATTTAAGAAGAAAAAGGCGTTTTATTCGGAAGAAGAACTGCTAAAAACCGAGCTTGTAGAGGACTTGGGCAATAACCTGGACCTTTACACAAACGCCTGGTTTAATTCGATAAGAATTGGTGAATAGGGCTTTACATTATTTCGCCTTTTTGCTAATGTTAACTATTACCCGAAAGGGGCTTTTTTCGAAGGAAGGATATTATGTCACGAACTTGTGATATTTGCGGAAAACACACTATTACAGGCAATAAAGTAAGCCACGCTAAAAACCACTCCCGCAGAACATGGAAACCCAATCTCGTCAATGTAAGAACCGAAGCCGGCGGGACAACGATGAAGCTTAAAATTTGCGCTAGATGTCTTAAAAGCGATTATATCACCAAGAAAGTCTAATCACGCCAATGGCAGATCCCGGGCTTTTACAAGCGTTAGATTACATTCTCAACCGCAGCGATGAGCGCTCTATTGAAGCGCTTGCCGAAGCTGTCGCCCGCCGTCGCCGCGACATGACAGTATTCAGCGCTGTCGGCAATATGCCGGATCCAAAACGCATGGCGGAAGAAATTACAGAAAAAATAAACGCCGGTGTGGGCGGCAGTATAGACAGCATGAGAAAATCTGTTCAGGACATGATTGTAAAACTTTTAAAAGAACACGCTCCCGAATTAAACGACAAACAAATAAATGAGCTGTGCCAGGCATGGCTCCCCGACGGCGGCGGCGTAAAAAAAAGTCCCCTTGGCGGTCTTCCCGCCGATGTTTTATTATCCATGATTGAACAATTTGTTTCTTTCTCCAACGGCGAAATGAAAGAATCTGTCGATAAAAATTTAAGAAAAGAAATGGGCGCCTGGCCCGAACGCTACTGGAACGCCTTCCCTCCTGTTATTCGCCAGATTATCACAGATTATTTAAAAGGTAAAATTTCCGCCAAAGAATACAAGGCGCAGCTTCAAGCTACGCTTGGGAATTAATCAGTATTTAAATTCACTGCCGCCTATAAATTCTCTTAAAATACTGTTTCCCGGCACTAAACCAGGAGGAATCGGCGTAAAGTTATCAAGGAATGATAAAATTCTTACAGCTTCCGCGTATTCGGCTCTGCCGGGTTTTATAGCGCGTAACAATGGGTCGGCGTAGTATTTTAAAACCGAAAGCTCGTAATCGAGCGCTGAGTTAAACGCAGCGTCCGACGAGTTCTGAAATGGAAAAATGTGCTTGCGCTCCCCTGCCTGCACCTTAGGCCACATTTTAATTGTACCAGCGGCTTCCATTCCTCTGAATTGGGAATCGCGCACCATGCGGCGCAAAAGCCTGTTGTCGCTTGTAGGGATACGATTATGGTCATCAATATTAAGCTGAGTAAGCGCTGAAATATAAATTTTAAATTTTGTTCCGCGGTCTATTGAATGGGTAAGCGCGTCATTAAGGCCATGTATGCCTTCTACTATTAAAATATTATCGCTTTCCAGTTTTATTTTTCTTCCGCCGCCTTCTTTTCTGCTGCCCGTTCTAAATTCATAAACAGGCAGGGTAATTTCTTTTCCCGCGTATAAATCCTGGAGCTGTTCGTTAAGAAAGGGGACATCTATGGCTTCTAAACATTCCCAGTCAGGTTCGCCGTTTTCATCTTTGGGTGTTTCGTCATTTCCCCTGTAATAATCATCTAGACTTATAGCGATTGGTTTAAGCCCCGATACCATTAATTCTATTTCCAATCTTTTCGCGCTTGTCGTTTTTCCAGAGCTGGAAGGACCAGCTATTAATACCATTTTAATTTTATCGCGCTCATTATAAATTTGACGAGCGATGTCTCCCATCATTCTCGCCTGATGAGCTTCCGCTATTCTAATATAATCTTTAATTGTCCTGTTCGCTATCTTGGAGTTTAATTCCCCTACTACGCGCACTCCTATTATTTTCCCCCATTTTTTATATTCATTGTAAACTTTAAAAATCTGCGGCTCATCTTTAAATTCGCTAATCTCGTTACCCTTTCCCGTTCCTGGGAAGCGAAGCAAGAAACCTTCCTTATACGACATTAGCTCAAAACTGTTTAAAAGCCCTGTGCGAACAAGAAGAGGTTGTACAAAAATATCCATATACCCCTGACACTCGTTAACTCTGATGTACGATGAGCTTCTCTGTTCCAGAAGCAGCGTGGTATCTGTTTGATTCATTTCTTTAAAAAGCTCAACCGCTTCTTCATATGAAAGGTACTTAAACTCAATTGGAAGATTTTCTTGTATAAGGTTTCTCATCTCCTGTTCAAGTTTTTTAATATCGCTGTCCTTCGGCTTATCGCCGGAGCTAAAGGTATAATAATAGCTGCTGCCCAGCGAGTGCCCTATATATACGCCGTCCCGAGGGAAAATATTACGAGCGGCGATAGCGAGCACAAAGGCAAGGGTGCGCCTGTAGATAACTGTACCTTCCGGCGAATTAAGTAAAACAGGCTCCAGAACCGCGTTAACAAGGAGCGATGTCCCAAGCGGACGTATTTCGTTATTTTCTTTTACCGCCGCAACCTGTTCCACCGGTACGTTAAAATGCTGTAAAAGATTCTGCGCTTTTGTCCCATATTCACAGCTTATTGTCTTGTTGTCTTTAAATTTAATTGTTATATTGTTCATAGCGCTATTATAACACAGTTAATATTATTTTGCTATAATTAAGTGTAATTGTTTCACATTTTTAATAATTCTTCTTCTATAAGAATTACAATTTCTTTGAATTCGCTGTGCAGCAAAAGCACAGATATTTTTTCTAAAATGTCATGAATATTCACAGACCAGGTTTTTAATTTTAATTCATTTAATGAAATTTTTGCCTTTGATTTATCCATATCCAAACAAGCGGTTTTTATATCATTAAATCTCTCGCGGAGAAAGTGAATATCCTCGATTGGAATTTCTTCTCTTGTGCTTCTTTGGCTTGATTTATATTTTGTTATTAAATATTTAAGAGCGCTGATAAATGATTTTGTCTCATTTATTAAAAGCTCGTAATTCCTGTCTCTGCCGGCGTATTCCAGTTTTTTAGCGAAACCGGATAGTTCATTTTCGCCGATGTTAGCAAGAGCGCTTTTCATTCCGTGTATGGTAGTAATATATAATTCAATTTCAAAATCATCAATATTAATTTTTTCCAGAATCTTTACTGCGTTTTCAGCGTCATTAACAAAGAAATTATACAACATGGAAATTTTTACACCGTTATTATGCTCACAGTTAATTAATCTTTCAGAGGCAGGTACCCTTCTTGCTTCTTCCACAACTTCGGGCGTTTTTTTATTTTTTATAAACTCATTTAAAATGGAATTAAGTTCCCGAGAATCAATCGGCTTGGAAAGGAAACTGTCAAAGCCATTCTGCAGAAACATTTTAGCCCTGCCAAAAAGCGCGTTTGCGGTAAGCGCGATAATTGTATGCGTATACCCCATTTCGCGTATTATTCTTACTGCTTCAATTCCATCCATATTCGGCATCATATGATCCATAAAAATAATATCATATACATTACCGTTCTTTACTTTTTCTACCGCTTCTAAACCGCTGACAGCGATATCTATTTTTAATCCATAAGGCGCCATCATGCCTTTCGCTACATATATATTAGATTCTACATCATCAACTACAAGAACACTGCCATAAGGTATATATTCCCGCAGAAACTGTACCTTTTTAATTATCGATGCATTATGGAAAGAAAAGTTTTTTAATTTATCAATTAACGCTTTTCCGCATACATTTGAACCTGTTCGTCCCTGCGGGAGGCGCACTGTAAACATGGAACCATTGCCTAATTCACTCTCGATAAAAATCTTACCATCCATTAGATCAACAAGACGTCTTGTAATACTCATGCCAAGCCCGGCGCCCACTGTAGTGCGGTTTATTCCAAGATTAAACCGAGTATATTCTTCAAATATTCTTGTTAGCTGCTCATCTGTCATACCCTGCCCAGTATCTCTTACCCGGAAAACAAGAATTACGTTTTCGGGTTCCTCAGCCGCTTCGCAAAAAATAGAAAAATCTATTTTTCCTTTTTCTGTATATTTAAAAGCGTTAGATAGAATATTATTTAAAATTTGTTTTATGCGAAGCTCGTCACCGATTAATTCAAAAGGAGTGTTTTCGTCAAGATTAATCGAGAAATCGATCGGTTTACTTTCGTATCGCAGCCTGTTTAACTGTACAGTGTCGTTAATAAGGCTTGGAATATTGTAATTAACGGAAACAATCTCAAGTTTACCGGATTCAATTTTAGAAAGATCGAGTATATCGTTAATAATATTCAATAAAAGATCGCCGGATTCGTATATTTTACTGAATGCTTCGCAAGTATCAGCCGAAAGCGATTCCTTCTGCAGTTGAATCTCCGCGATACCCAATATAGCGTTCATGGGAGTACGAATTTCATGGCTCATATGAGAAAGAAAAATGGTTTTAGAGCGGCTGCTTTGTTCCGCCTGTTCTTTAGCGTATATAAATTCCGTAATGTCATACGCGTGCTGTAAATGAACTTTTTCTCCGTTGGGCCAGTCAATAAAAATATCAGAATGACGAATATGTGTTTTGTGAATTTCGCTGTATTCGTCCCATACATAGTTTAGGTCTGGATTTTTATTAAGCTGAAAGCACGGACAAAATTCACAGATTTTATCTGTATCCCTGAACAATTTATAGCAGTACAGTCCGGAAAGGTTTTCATTTTCTCTGTTAAAATATTTCTTCATTCTGTTATTTACAAATAGAATTTCACCTGTATTTGGAACTGTAGCGTAAATCATAGCGTCTATACTGTTTAATATGCTTTCCAGGCAGCTGATCGAAATATTTATAAGTTTGTTTGTTTCGTTAGCCTGCATAACAGCCGCTTCCAGTCTGATTAATTCATTTTGTCTTTCTATCTCGTTTTTATATTTTTTTGAATGTTTTTTATTCATAATAAATAAACTTATAAAGAGTAGAATAATAGACAAAAATATTGTGAATATTGTAACATTTAAAAAAAATATCGACATAGCCCTTCCCTCTTTAAGAGCCTGAATTAATAATGAGCGTCATAACTGGTTTATATTAGCACATAACGCAATGAGAATCAAGATTAATTGAATTTAAATAATTAAATATGTGTGTTACCAAAATGTTTTTGGATCAATTCCAGTTTTAAATTGCGTAATTTTTCTGTAATTGAAACTTTATACACATGCGGGTTTAATATTCTTTTATAAGACGAATCAAAACACTCAATTTCGGCTGCAACATGAGTTTTAATTTCAGCTAACGACGGCTGTTTACCTTCTATAATGCCGCCATCAATGCGTTTTTTTAATAAGGCTTGAGCGCTTCCTTCTATTGTGTGCTGGAAATGCCTGTAATCCGCGGAAGGATGCCAGAAGCTGTAACGGTGCCCTTCTTTAAGCGTATCTGTTCCGTCATCTATGCCAAGCACATCCGAAACAGCGTTTCCGTTTTTATCTTTAACGCGCCAAACCTGTTTAATGCCGGGGTTTGTAGTTTTTTCAGGGTTATCTGAAAATTTCATTACAGGAATAGTGCCTGACTTTTTTTTAAGAGCGGCAAGTTTATAAACACCAGTAAAAGCCGAGGCGTCTCCTCCTGTTACAAGGCGAGTTCCAACACCCCAGCTGTTTACAGGCGCGCCATCTTTAACAAGGGTTTCTATTATTCTTTCGTCAAGATCATTCGAAACCGTAATAAAAGCGTTGTTTAAACCGGCGGCGTCAAGAAGTCGGCGCACTTCTGTCGAAAGATATTGGATATCGCCTGAATCCAGACGAACTCCGAAATTATTTCCATGGTACGCGAGTTTTTTTCCCACTTTTATCGCGTTTCGTATTCCGCTGTTTAGCGTATCATAAGTATCGATTAAAAAAATAGTTTTTTCAGGATACATATTCGCGTAAGCGCTAAAGGCTTCCTCTTCGCTGTCAAAAGACATTATCCATGAATGCGCCATTGTTCCCATTACAGGAATGCCGAATTTTTTTCCGGCTAATACATTACTTGTTGTATTAGCTCCGCCTATGTACGCGGCGCGGGAAGCGGAAATCGCGCCGTCCGGTCCCTGAGCGCGGCGTAAGCCAAATTCCATTATTTGGCCCTTACCTGAAGCAAGCCAGACCCGGCACGCTTTGGTCGCGATTAATGATTGAAAATTAATGATATTAAGCAGCAATCCTTCGATAAGCTGACATTCGATTAAGCTGCCTTCTACTCTGATTATTGGTTCATAGGGAAAAATAACAGTTCCCTCATCCATAGACCAAAGGTTACCCTTAAAACTAAAACCTCTTAAATATTCGGTAAAACTCTCTTCAAAGAAATTAAGATTTTTTAAATATGATATATCCTGCTCAGAAAATGAAAGTTTACTTAAATTTTCGAGCAGGGTTCCAAGCCCCGCGAATATTGAGTACCCGCTGCCAAAGGGCTGGTGCCTGAAAAACATTTCAAAAACGGCGCGCTCTACGCGGTTATTTTTCCAGTAGCCTTGCGCCATAGTTAGTGAGTAGAAATCTGTAAAAAGAGCTGAAGTTTCCAAACTTAAATCCTTAATACAATTTAACACTGATTTTCGCGTATTAAACGGATTAACACGAATTAATTTATAAGAAATCTGTGTTAATATGAAAAATCTGCGCTAATCCGTGTCTATTTTAACACATCAAGCAATTCAAGTGAAGTGTTAAAAATAATGCCATTTGATTTCATTTCCGCGATGGCTTTTTCCACAGAACCCTCCGGGAAGCCGACTCCGCGGACAGCGTCGCTGGCAATAATCGTATTAAAACCTAATTTTTTGCAATCCATGGCGCTAAAAAAGACACAGTAATCCGTGGCAATGCCGCCCATGATTACGGTTTCTATGCCAAGGGATTTAAGATAACCGTCAAGCCCGGTTGAGGTTTTTTTATCATTCTCGAAAAAAGCGGAATATGAATCGATATCTTTATGTATACCCTTGCGGATAATTACAGAAACAGGTTTTGTATCGAGGTTTTTATGAAACTCCGCTCCGGCTGTTCCCTGAACACAGTGGTCAGGCCAAAGAACCTGCCCTTTAACAAGAGGCGTATTAATTACATCGTTTGGTTTTTTGCCGCTGTGCGAAGAAGCGAAAGAAATGTGCCCCGCCGCGTGCCAGTCCTGCGTAGCGGCGACACGGGCGCCTTTTTCCGCGAGAGCGGCGGAAAGCTTATTCAAAGGAGAGACAACAGCGTCTCCTTCGTTTACAGCAAGCGCGCCGCCCGGGCAGAAATCATTTTGCACATCAATAATTAGCAAAAGCGTTTTAGCTAAATTCATTTATTCTGTGAAAACTCCGACTTTGCGGAATTTTTGATAACGCTTTTCCGGTAACTTGGCAAAGTCTTCCTTAATCAGCTTGCTTACAGTTTCTGTAAGGAAAGATTTAATGTTGGAAGCTGTCGCGTTTACATCTTTTGCCGCGCCACCTTCGGGTTCTGCGATGATCTTGTCGCAAATGCCAAAACGGCTAAGGTCTTCCGCTGTTATCTTCATAAGCTCTGCGGCTTCCCTTTCGCGAGATCCGTCTTTCCATAAAATGGAAGCGAAACCTTTGGGCGAGATTACCGAGTATAAAGCGTTTTCCAGCATTGCAAGTTCGTCGCATACGCCAAGAGCAAGCGCGCCGCCTGAGCCGCCTTCGCCAAGAACAACAGAAATTACAGGCGTTTTAAGCATCATAAACTCATGGAGGTTACGAGCGATTGCTTCACCCTGCCCTCGCTCTTCCGCTCCTACTCCGCAGTACGCGCCGGGAGTATCAATAAAAAGAATTACAGGGCGGCGGAATTTTTCCGCCTGCTTCGCGAGACGGAGCGCCTTGCGGTACCCTTCGGGGTGAGGCATGGAAAAGTTAATTTTCTGGAGCGTCTCAATATCTTTTGCCCTAACCTGCGAAATTACGGTAACAGGAACGTCACCTAACAAACAGATGCCGCCCAGCATTGCCGGGTCGTCGGCGAAATAGCGGTCGCCATGGAACGCGATAAAATCTTTAAAAAGAAGCGGAAGATAATCGTTAATTGTAGGACGTCCTAAATTTTTAAGAAGGTCCAGTTTTTGCTGCATGTTTAAACCCATTATTTGCCTCCTTTGTAGCCGTGAAGCCTTATAATGTCAGCTAACACCTGCGGCATGTCTTTACGATGAGAAACCGCGTCAATAAAACCGTGTTCAAAAACAAATTCCGATGTTTGGAATCTTTCCGGCAGAACCGCGCCGATTGTATCCTGAATAACGCGCTTTCCCGCAAAGCCGAGAGTTACCCCGGGTTCCGCGAGAATTACGTCACCTAACATGGCGAAGGAAGCTGTAACGCCGCCTGTTGTCGGGTCTGTAATAACAGAAATGTAAAGCTGCCCAGCGTCAGTGTGACGCGCAACCGCACCTGATGTTTTTGCCATCTGCATAAGGGAGATAATACCCTCCTGCATACGCGCTCCGCCTGACGCGGAAAAAACAATCACAGGCAGTTTATTCGCCGTCGCGTATTCAATCGCTCTTGTAATTTTTTCGCCTACTACGCTGCCCATACTTGCCATCATAAAACGGCTGTCCATGATGCCGACAACACAGGGGTAACCTTTAATGGTACATTTGCCTGTAACGACAGCTTCGCCGGTTTCGCATTTTTTCTGCAATTCGGCGATTTTTTCTTCATATTCGGGAAAATCAATCGGGTTAGCCGACCTCATTCCTGAATCGAACTCGTTAAAACTCCCCTCATCCGCGGTTATTTTCAGCCTTTGCTGCCAGCCCAGTCTGGAATGATTACCGCATTTGTCGCAAACCCAGAGATTTTTCTCAGGTTCGGAAATGGAGGCTTGACACTGGGAACATATTAATTCAGCCATGGGGTGATACTAGACAAAAAAAGGGGTATTGTCAAGGTTAGTACCGTAACAGATATTATTAAAAAATCCGTCTTTCGGAATTTTTTTTATATTTGGAATTTAATCTTTGATCTTTTTATATATCCTATTTTTATTAGCTCCGGTTGCAGTAATAATACCTTCGTTAACAAGTTTTATTAACACTCGTCTTGCTGTTTTAGAGTTCCGTCTAATTAATGTTGCTGCATCTGTCGCGCTAATTTCGCCATTTTTATCAAGAAAAGAAAGTAGTATATCTCGGTATCCTTCATCAAGAGAGGAACCTACGGTTTCAAAGCTCGTTTGAGGTTTGAACACTTTATCGGACATTTCATCGTTATCGGACATTTTATCGGACATTTCATCGTTATCGGACAAATTATCGGACATTTTATCGGACATTTCATAGCTAAATAAAGTAAACGGTACAACAGTCTTAAAGACATCATCATCAGTAAGTTCAGGTTCGTTCCCTGAGTACATTTTTGTGAATTTATACAGGTTCCTTACGCCTGACCCCAGAATATCAGCTCGTCCTATATGAATGAAAAAATTCGCCAAAAGCGGGTTCTTTGGATAAGGCGTAAAATTGTTTGGATCGATGCGTCCGGGATTTTTTGGCAGACTCCAGTTCTCTGTTACAATACGATTATGCTCAATTATTATTTTTGCGGGATAGGCGCTTGTATAGTCCCTATGCACAAGAATATTACTTACAAGTTCACGAGCGATTTTAGAGCGTATACTTACAGACTGATCCTCAATCATGTAAAATTTATCCAATGTATGTTTATTTATAAATTCGATTAATTGCTCATAAGCGTCTATCAGATTTGTTGTTACCATTAATCGATCATCATAACGATCCATGTCTTCTTTACGGAATATTGCGTCGGTTACATAATTATTTGTACAGGAACGTATAACCTCATCTCTTCCAAAAAGTAAAATTGCCGCAAGATTGAAACCTGATTTCCCTGTCTCAAGATCATCCTGATACAATCCTGCGCTTCGCAGTAATTCCAAATCAGACATATTTACCCACGGATGATCAGATTGGCGATTAGAAGCTAAAAGTCGAACTTTTGGTATAAGTCTATCAAAATCGAAATCTTCATTTTTTGAAAATGGAAATATCTTACGTTCCGAATAATCTGCCGCTTTACGCCGATGAAGCTGGGCAACCATTTCAGAATTTCGCGTAATATCCATATCACCGTCTTCTGCTCGATCATAGATTTTGCCGTTAAACATTACTACTTGAGAATTCGGCGGAACATAGCACCAAAGTATAATTTTCCCATTTATTTCCGCTTCCTCAAATGATAGAAATAATGTAGGAGCAAATCTAAGCGAATTGTTAAGAGAACTTACAAAATCTTTTTTTATTTTTAAAACAGTATTTTGATCTACTCCGCTGATAATTCCGTTATCTTTAACGCCAAGCAGAATATAGCCGCCGTAACGGTTTGAAAAAGCAGATACGGTTTCATAAACACTAGCTGAGATTTCTTTCTCACATCTTTTAAATTCAACTGTTAAGCCCTCTCCGTCTTTTATTAGTTGGTTAAGTTTGGTTAACATTGTTTAAATAGCCTCCTCCCCTAACTCGCTACCCATCCTGTATTTTATATCATAATTGATAATAAAATCCAGTTCTTCTTCAGTAAAACCGTAATGTTCAGCTAGAACCTTGTCTATTTCATCGATAATTGGTTTTGATAATTTTGGATAAAATTCGTCATAGATTACTTTACCAGTTGCTCTGTAATTCGCCTCTTTTCTATATGCATTTTTCTTTAGGTCAAGTTCCAATTTTCTTGATAATTCTTTCAACATTGATATATTATTTACACTAACAGAATCTAAATCTAATGAAAATTCATTAATTTCCTTTAGATTAAAATCTCTACAATCAGATTTTAGTATAAATGAGAAATAGAAAATCGTGCTATTTAAAACAGATAAAACCATATCACGATGTGTTTCATTAGAAAAAATGATTTTTTTATTATGTGAAGATATTTTCTCACCTTCTTTTTCATTCCAAAAATACGGAGTAAAACTGAGAGCTCTTATAAAATATTGTGGAGCATTGTGGAAATATAGCAAATATTTTCCAGTATTATTAAAAAAATCAGACAACTTTTTACTATCTTTATGAATCTTAAATATAATATCTTGTTCAATATTTTTATTTATTTTTGGTATAGCATTATTTATAAAACTATTATTAGAAATATAAGCAATATTGTCAAATAAAAATGATCTTGTTTCGGTAGGAAATTTTATATAATTTGTGGTATAAATATTTCGAGTACTATTATCCCCTACTTCATTCAAACATATCGCTACTCTGATATGTTCCAAACCGTCAAATAATTTTCCTGGTCTATCATCAAAAAAAGAAATATAAGATTGCTTTGAATATAAAAGCCAATGTTCTTGGAAACTTAACATTCTAGAAGTACAGAATGCCGACAACTGTATAATCATTCCAATCCTGGAAATAATATGCATTATAGATAATGAGCGTTCTATTACATATGCATAAATGTTTCCTGCTTTTTCTGTATTATAATTTTTAATTTTATATTCATTTTTAATTTTCGAATACTCAACATACGGCGGATTCCCAATCACAACATCAAACCCACCCTTTCTGATAATCTCATAAAACTCGGCAAACCAATGAAAAGGTTGATGGCTCTCCTTCCATTGTAAATATGCCTTTTCTTTTTCTTTTTCGTTTTTCCACTGAGTTTGTTTTCCAAGACCATAAGTATCAGCAAGATAACGGTTTAAGTTTTCATTAAGTTCATTTAACCTAACAATAAGACTTTCTTTACTTTTTTTATGTTCATCACTATTTAACGATGTTTTTGTTTGTAATTCTTGGAAATGTTCATAATATTTCGCAACAGTTTTACATGCATCTTTTAATTGATTAAATTTCTCTTTATAAATCAATTCACCTTCTGTATTACGAACTATTTCCTCCAATTGTTGTTCAGTCGCAAAACCTACAAGGGTATTACCTGAACGTATATTAAAATCAATGTCAGGTAAAGGTTCAAGTCCGAAATTAGGTTTGTTTTTTGAAGGATCGACTTCGGCTACAAGTTTAAGAAATAAACGCAGTTTTGCGATTTCTACTGCTTCTTTCATTATATCAACGCCGTGTAAGTTATGTAGAATTATCATTTTGTATATGTAATATGTAACATTGGGGTGATTTTCTGACTTTACATCAGCTAAACGCTCTTTAAAATCAGTATTTCCTTTTGGGTTAGCATTATAAATTTCTTCCATGCGATGAATACACGTTTCATACAAAGGCTGTAAAATATTAAGAGCGGCAAAAAGAAACGCACCCGATCCGCAGGTTGGGTCAAGAATAGTGATACTACAAAGCGCTTTATAGAATTCCCTAATAAATTTTGAATCCTGTGTCTGTTCAAGATAATCTTGTATTAACTTGCGGATGTTTAAATTGTAAGTTATTAAATCGTTAATTTCGTTTATCTCTCCTTTCTCAATTTTGGACTTTATTACAAAAAATCGTTGTAAACGTGTAATAGTTTCGCGCCATATTTCTGTAGGTAAACCAACATTGTACGGG
>Ga0209755_10004264_pt1 | contig 17079 bp, 10 predicted proteins | sample TergutCo191P1_FD_187301 | JGI IMG/M metagenome (GOLD analysis project Ga0209755, IMG submission 187301) | Cornitermes sp. P1 segment gut microbial communities from Petit-Saut dam, French Guiana - Co191P1 (SPAdes) (version 2) | ecosystem: Host-associated > Arthropoda: Insects > Digestive system... | reverse complement strand
TGAGCGAAAACACCGCCTCACTAAATATAAAAAAATTACAAACTTCAAGCTTAAAATTGCCGCAGGCAATTTTAAGCAATGATCCAGCCAACAGCCAACAGCCAACAGCCAACAGCCAACAGCCAATTATACATATCTTCTAAATAATCGTGTCAACTATACAAACTACTTAACATCCCAATATTATCAAATTTTTCCGCGAACACACATGAACCTCCGTAAACTTGTGTGTTGGTGTCAAGATACGGGTTCGAAGTTTGCGGTAAATTATAAATTTTTATTTTACAAGGAGAGTGTTAATGAAAAGAAAAATTAGAGTTATCGGAGTTATGCGAGGCATAGCAATTATCGCAATTTTTGCTGTAATCTGGTTTTCACTGACAGCATGCAATGACAGCTGCCCGCCGCATGATTGGAGCGGCAATGTAGTAACACCGCCGACATGTGTGGACGAAGGGTTCACGAAGCAAACATGTTCAAAATGTTCTGAAACGCATCAGATAAAACCGACGGTTAAAGCAGAGCATATATGGGGTAGTGATAAAGTAACAATGCCGACATGTGAGACTCAAGGGTACACAACGCAAAGATGCTCGTATTGTTCTGAAGCAACACGGCAGATAAATCCGACATCTGCAACGGGGCATAAGTATAACAATGGTATTTGTTCAGTTTGTAATAAAGCATTAATAGAAATAGAAATGGTACAAATGGTACAAATTCCTGCCGGTACTTTCACAATGGGAAGCCCAACTACAGAAAGCTCCGCCGCTGATGAAAAACCGCAGCGTCAGGTAACGCTGAACGGTTTTTTCATGGGCAAGTACGAAGTAACGCAGGCTCAGTGGACAGCGGTGATGGGGTCGCTGCCGTACTCGCTTGGTAGTTTTTACGGCAGAGGGGATAATTATCCCGTATATTTTGTAAGCTGGTATGACGCGATAGTGTTCTGTAACAAACTGAGTATGATGGAAGAACTAACCCCTGCATACATGATAGATAACAGTACCAATCCCGCTGATTGGGGAACTGTGCCGACATACAGTCATTCAATATGGAACGCTGTAACAATTGTTTCCGATTCTACCGGTTATCGGCTTCCGACAGAAGCGCAGTGGGAATACGCCTGCCGAGCGGGGACAATAACGCCATACAATACAGGAACCAGTATAACTACAGCTCAAGCGAGGTTTAATGCAAGCGGTACATACCCAATAATAACTGTCGGAAGTTTTGCGGCAAACGCATGGGGTTTACACGATATGCATGGAAACGTAGTGGAAATGTGTTGGGACTGGTATGGTTCGTCATATTACGGAGAAAGCGGAAATACGAACAATCCCATGGGACCTGCCGCTGGCGCTTACCGCGTGGGGCGCGGCGGGTGTTGGGACTATTCGGCAGAGGGCACTCGTTCAGCCAACCGTTCAATAACTTTCCCGACTACAGGGACTACGATATCGGCTTCCGTGTTGTCCGCCTTTGAGTTCATCTAACCACTTGTTAAGAGGTAGATGAACAGTTCCGAAGGGCAAGAAACGGAGCGCTGCCGACCACTTCAGTGGGCGGCAGCGCGTAGTGCGTGCCCTTCGGCGGGAAAAAAATATAATATGAGTCTTTTTCAAAATTTCAGTTTTGGAAAAGCATCAACTAACTAGAAAATTTAAGGAGTAAGTTATGGATAATACATTTTATTAAAGTCTGACAGTAATTAATAAATTGATTATTAAATACCCTGAATTGGATGATCTTTTTGATAATAATATGGCACAAGAAATAAAGAAGGATAAAAAACTTTTCCCAAGAATAAAATCATTTGCTTTTCAGTATTTAAATTTGTTTGAGAATGTGTATATTCAATTATTATCAAGAGAATCACATGAAGAGCAAAAACAAGCTTGGATAAAATTTATATTAGAAAAGTTTGAATCAATTTTATTTAAAGAGATATGGACTGAAAATAAAAATCTTTTTGATAAAAGTTTTGTAGATTATATTAATAATTTGATTGAGGTTCAGAGGCAAATTACAGCACAATGACAATGAGCCTACGCAGAGTAACATTTTGACTTTAGTTCCATGAAATCTATCATCTATTATTTCATGGAATTAAAGAGAAATGTCAAGTTAAGGTTCGTGTGCGTACCGAAGGTACGAGTTTGTGTGGTTTGTGGCAAAAAATTTTGGTGTTATTCGTGGTAAAAAATTATTTCTTTTTTATTTCAGTGGTTTGTGGAAAAAAATCTTAACGTTTCGTGTAGTAAAGTTCTTTGTAAACCGCCGCAAAGCCAATCAGCCTTCTCGCGTAATCTCTTGTCTCGTGAATATCCGCGGTTTCGACGATTAAATCCGCCGGAAGTTTTGGGTTCGCTCTCTGCCAGCGGCGTACTCTGTTCATGCCTCCGTTATACGCCATTAACGCAAGCTGCGGATCATCGAACAATCCCATCAGGTAATTGAAATAAAATGTGCCGATATGTACGTTTAGTTCCGGATCGGTGAGATCCAAACCGTTTGAAAGGTTTGTGTAATTCGGACCGCCCGATCTGCGCAGGCGTTCAGACATCTCTTTCGCGGTTGCCGGCATAAGCTGAGTTAAACCCACAGCTCCCGCGTGCGAGATAATAGCGTGCTGGAACGCGCTCTCCGCGCGGATAAGTCCGAAAAGAAGCGGCGGCGCGATTTTAAATTCGTTCGCGTATTTTTCGGTTAATTTTAAAAACGGGCGCGGGAACATCAGTTCTAAATCACGTCTTTCTTTCGCGTACGATTCTCTGTTGATATAAATGCCGGCTAATCTCATCGCCTGAGGATGCATATCCTGATCCGCGTATGCCTGCGCAAAGGAGCGCAGTTCATAGGCGGATAAATCCTTTTCATTAGCTCTGATGTAAGGATTGGCAAGGTGAGCCGCTCCGTTTCTGAAAAATCCGTGAAGGAATTCCATAATCGCGCTTTGCGCGGCAACAGGTAAGGGCGCGCTTCCGCTGGAGTTTCCGGCATTAACTGCCGTATTATTACTTTTTGAGAATTCAATAAGAGGAAGATCAAGTAATGACGCGCTTCTTGCCCGGTAATAGAGCGAAGGAATGCCGATCATGCCGCTTGCGTTATACGCAATTTGCGCGTAAGTTGTTACATCAGCCTGCGCTGTATTTACAGCCGCCGCTGCGAGCTGTTTGTTCGCGTCCGATAAAAGACCTTCTTCTATCACGCGTACAATAAGCCATGCGAAAGCCGCTTTAGAAACATCGGCATTGGTTTTATTGATCAATGAAAACGCGCGGATAATTTTTCCCCAATCCTGCGCGGCAGTCATCTTCTGAAGAGCTCTTTCCAATACATCGTCAAAATAACTGCCCTTATAAAATTTCGAAGAATATCGTTCCAATTGTTTTACAAAACTGTCCGTAGATTCGCCGAGGGCAAGATCGAGAATATTCCAAATACAGATATCGGATTGATCTTTGTCGGGCGCAAGAGCGAGCGCTTTTTCAAAGAGGGTGATTCCTTCTCCTTTAAGTCCGCCTCTTGCCCTTGCCACGCGTCCCGCGCTGTAAAGAAGTCTGTAGCGGCAGTCTTTAAATTGATTGGCTTCGGCTTTCCGTGAAAGATTTGTTTCCCAGCCGGTTAAAAGAGTAACCCCTTCGTTACCGGAGCTTTGAGTATTTTGAAAACCTCTTCCCAGATAATTTATCAAATGAGGATAATCGATAAAAATTTCCGGTATCTGCTCTGTCCACTTTTTCTCATTGGGATTTTGTAAACTGCCTGTTTGAAAACCCCGGAAAAATTTAAGAGCGTCGCTGCCGCGCGATCGGACAATCGCGTAATGACCTTCAATCGCGGCTGTCTCAAAATCCGAAAAAAATATTTTCTTTTCTTCACATTCGCGCAGAATAAAACTTCTCGCTTCATTAAAAGATGCGGTGTTTAAATCATATCTGAGCAGAAAAGAGAGAATTTTTTCCCTGCTTCCGTTACTTACAATGTCAAAAGCGTCCGCCCAAAAACCGCGCGCTTCATTGCGGACACGCGTCAGTGTCTCCGCGGAAAGTGAATGACCTTTCGCCATCAATATCGCAAGCTCTTCGGCAGCAGCGCGTCTGATAAATTCATTAGGATTGGAAAGCGATTTTTCAAATAACGATACTTTATGGCTGGGATTAACATCCACCAATCCTAAATAAAATTCATTGTTATGAAATTGAGGAGCGGCGGCGCACGATGTAAGCATATAAAAAATTATGAATAATAAACCGCGAACTAGCACTCGTACCTTCGGTACGCGCAAATACGAACCCGCAACAGTCAACGAAGCGCAAGTCCGCGATGTTAGTGTGGTTCGTTGTAAAATAGCTTTATCCCTGTTGTTTTAGTTTCTGGGTGGAATACGGATTGTCCTGCCCGAAATAATCAAATTAGGATTCCGAATATTATTATAATGTGCAATTCTCGGATACTGCCACGGATCGCGGTAGAATGTTTCTGAAATATCCCATAATGTGTCGCCCCATCGAATCTTATAATTAACGCCTTCTCTCGGAATTGTTACCGGAACATTGTAAGATGTCGAAGTTTGAACAACCGGAGCCGCCGGTGTCTGCGGTTTCGGAGGAGGAGGAGTTACCGGCGCTTGAATAATAGGCACAGGCTCGGTTTTCGCGGGAACGGGATCGGGCTGCTTTACCGGTTCCGGTTCTTTAACAGGAGGCGGTAGTCCGGTTTCCTGCTTTTCAACCTGTGAAACCGCTGCCGGTTCTTTTTTATCGAAAGAGGATTTGAGAGTATTCATTCCTCCGAGGAAGAAAATCCAAACGGCAAGAAGACCCAATACGAGAAGTAAAGCGAGCAGGATAATGAGCCAAACGGGAACAGATTTTTTTTGATTATTGCGCGCTTTGTTAGCGGCGTTATACAAACCCGAAGGAGGCTCTTCGTTCGCCTCAAGCTCGAAATCAGGAAGATCAACTTCGCGCGTTGTTTCATCAAGGGATTTTAAGGAAACAGCCAGCTCGTAATGCTCGCCGCCTGCGCTTGTATCAAGATCGACAGCATCGGCGATTATTTTTCCGTTGCCGTCAGATGAGATCACCATTTCGATGGAAGGTTCTTTTTTCGGGCGCGGTTTTATATTTTCTACAACCAGACTGCCGATATACTGCGCGTCTGTCATAACGTCGGAAGCGCTTCTGAATAGGTCAATTTGAACACTGGGCTGATTATCATGAACTGTGGTAAGAATCAATCTCTTCTTAATTAATGAATTTTCTTCCATGATAGGGTAAAATTCACCGTTGGCAATCTTAATGCCGATATCTGATGCCATTAGACTCACTCCTTATCTACATTATAAAAACAGCCTCTATTAAATTTAGACAGGGAGCTTGTCTTTGTCAAGAGGCAGCCCTGATTCAGGTCTGTTTTTAACATGATATACCACTATATTATCGGTAAAATCAGTGTAAAAAATCAGAAAAATAACCGATAATATTACTATATGCTTGGAGTACTGATAGGTATAATTGCGCTCATTCTTGTAGTCAGCGTCTTTTTTCTGTTTATGGGGAAGTTTGGAGGTTTTTCTTTAAGTTCCGCTAAACTGGCTAAGGATCGCGAAGCCGCGATGAAGGAAGCTAATAAACGTCTTGCCCAAAATCCAAATGACCCGGAAGCGCTTTATATTTTAGCCAGCGGTTATTTTGATGAGCAAAATTGGGATAGGGCAATGAAAACATTTGAAACCCTAACCGAGCATATATCAACGAGCCAAGTTAAAGGTATTGATAATTTTGAAGTATGGCTGAGGTACGGTATTGCTGCCAATAAACTTGGCATGACAGAACAAGCATACAAAGGTTTTTCGACCGCCAGGACTTACAGGCAGGATAATTTCGAAGTAAATTACGAATTAGGCGCTATCGAATTTGACAGAAAGAATTATGAAAAAGCGATTCAGCTTCTTCAGCAGGCGCGTATTCAGGAACCTGAAAATCCCGCTGTATTACGTACAATGGGACACGCTTTTTTCAGATTGAAAAAACCTAAAGAAGCGATGAATTTTATCCGCAAAGCGATAGACCTTGCGCCTGATGACAAAGAATCTTTGTATACTCTCGCCGAATGTTATCATGAGGCAAATCAGATCGAACAGGCGCTTCGTGTATTTAATCATTTACGCGCTGATCCTGTTATGGGTCCTAACTCGTGTCTTATTGCCGGAACTATTCATCTTGATACAAGACAATACGAAGCCGCGATTCAGGATTTTGAAATAGGTTTACGTCATCAAAATATCAAAGCTGATATTCTTGTTGAACTTCGGTACAAATTAGCGACAACTCTTTTGAAAACAAATGAGATAGGCAAAGCAATTCCCTACCTGAAACAAATTCAGGCGGAAAATCCTTCTTATAAAGACGTCAATGTTTTGCTTGGAAAATACATCGAGTTAAACGCAAACCAAAACCTGCAGGTTTTTTTAATGGCGCCTTCAGCCGACTTTGTCGCCGTCTGCCGAAAAATCGTAATGACTTACTACCAAAAATCAAAGGTAAAGATAACAAATATTTCCGTTACCAAAAATGATTGGGCGGATATTCTCGCCGAAATTGATACTCAAAAGTGGTCGGACGTAATTATGTTCCGCTTTATCAGATCGCAGGGTTCAATCGGAGAACTTATAATCAGAGATTTCCATTCGCATCTGAAAGAAGTAAAAGCCTCAAAGGGCATCTGTCTTTCAGCCGGCGCCTTCACCGAAGAAGCGAAACGATACACCGATGCCCGCTTAATCGATCTGATCGAAAAAGACAGATTACAGGCGATACTGAACAGACTGGACGCCAAAGTCGCCGCCGCCCCTCAGAAGAAATAAGCAAATTACATTTTTATCTCGCAGAGATGCGGAGAACGCGGAGAAAGAAAAATAATTCTCTGCGTCTCTGCGAGAGATTCTTCCGATAGCCCTCGTGTAATGTTATTTCTTTAGTATCATCAATAATGGCAAATGATCGCTTAATCCCAATCCTGTACGCGTGTTGTACGGTGTTGGAATTCCCGCGGCGTTTGCGAATGGTGCGATGTTTACTACCGTTGTTTTTTCGTATTTCCAGCCGGCGCGGGAAACTTCACTGCCTGTTACATCATCAAAAAAATGATTTGATACCAAAAAATGATCGATAGTTTCCCAGTCATTCTTGTAAAAATACGATCCGTTTTCAAGTTCATTTATCCACGGTGAATAAAAACATATTGTGTCTTTCGAAAAATGATTCGGTACAGGCGGTTTGTTTTTACTGATGACGATAAAATCTTTTTGTTCGCCGTTTGTTGTTTGCGCGCAATACGGATCATCGGGAAGCAAAGCGCAGATCATCGAAGAGTCTTGTCTGTAAAATTCATCGTAATTTTGATTGAGATCACCTGCGATAATTATACCGATGTTGCCTTGGGTTTCGCGTAACTCCCTAATTCGGCGCAATATTACTCTTGCGCTAGCGCGACGTGTGTTTTCTGTTTCTTTATCGCCGCCGATTTTTGATTTCCAGTGACAAATAAAAACGACGATACCTTCTTCCGTACCTATCCGAACTTCAAGTACGGGGCGAGGCGTTGAATCCTGATCGACGGTGATAGAGTGCGTTTTAATTTCATCAAGCGGGAAACGGCTGACAATTCCCAAACCAATCGCCGATCCCGGATTAACGGCGAAATGGCACTGCGAAAAGCCGTTCAATGCGCGTGATAAATCCTCAAGCGCCTTTTGTGATTCGATTTCCTGCAGCATGATAATATCCGGCTGCGGCTCGATTCTTCCAATCGCGTCAGAAATAGTATTTATCCTGCCCTGATATTTTTCTTCTGACCACCCTGATGACTGAAGAAATTCATCGTACTCATAACCGTTATCTTCACCATCGAACAGGTTATGAATATTCCATGTCATCAGCACAAGATCGCCGGAATCCTCCGCCTTCTCCTCCGGCGACGAGCATCTCGCGCACCCCGCGAGAAGAAGAGCTGCAAGAGCAGCAACCAAAAACTTTTGTTGTTTCATAACAACCTCCATAAATATTGATATATATATATATGGCGCGGCCGTGCGTGGCGCTTGCTCGAAAAAGAAAAAAAGTTAAAAAAAGGTGGAAAAAAGGTGAAAAAAGGTGGCAGCCACTATTTGGGTAGAATATTACGATTGCGTATGGTGAGGCGGTGAATAAAACGCAAAAAAGATGGCAGCCACTATTTGGGTAGAATTTTACGATTGCGTATGGTGAAGCGGTGAAAAAAAGTGAAAAAAGGTGGCTGTCACTCAAATGATAGTTACCCTAAAATTCTCTCTCTATACCCCTTCCCAATGCGTTTCAATGTCTTCGAAACGCTTTCGCCTTGCAATGCCTGTTGTTTAAGGTCAATCGTGAATTGGTTTATGGAAAAGTGACGATAGATAAAAACCTGATCGTACAAGCCTTTTTTATTTGCGTATAACGTTTTTAGGGTTTCTGTGTAGGTTTCAAAAATGCCGCCTTTTCGCATTTCAGAATAACCGGTAATCCATACAGGGCACTCAAGCGCCTCTTGAAATTCTATCAACAAAGATGCCATAAATGTTTGTGATTCGACTAACGCATTGGAAAGTGAATTTTTATTTTCTTCTCCGCGATCTCTGTGCCTCCGGGTCTCCGCGAGAGGTCTTTTTAATTTACTGTCCATATTGCATAACTCTTTTAATTCAACAGTGCGCGGCGAATGTATCGGCGTTTTATTCAGAATAATTACGTTCCTGCGAAAATCAATTTTCAGAGACGGATTGTCATTAAAAAATTTCTGAGCGATCTTTCCTGACGGACCGACAAGATAACGTCTGTTCTCAGCCGCTTGTTCGCGGCGTCCCGGATTATCAGCGACTAAAATTAGCCTGATTTCATCATCAATTGTGATGTCGTCTAACGCAGTGTTATATACAACCGGCGTCTCTACCGTGTAAGCGGTGTTTTTTCCTGCGGAATTTATTCCGACGGAGCGTGAATCCGCGAATTTTTGTTGAATATCTTTTAAATCAGGGAGAGAACGCGATAACTCCTCTGTTAAGCTGAAAAAATGTTTTCTTGTTTTTTGAAATTTATTCCAATTCTCTTTTTTCATGCCTTATAACACTAAATCTTTTTCTTGTTTGTGAAAGTTTGTGTGGTTTGTGGTAAAAAATTTAATATCTACCCTCTTGATGTTACTTCCAGCGTTAATTCAATTTCGCCTATCGATCTGTTCATGAGATTCGCGATTTCTTCTACCGAGAAGCCTCGATCGCGCAATCGCCTGATGTTGTCGCGATCCTGCGGAAGCGGCGCGCTTTCGTTGTTTTTTGCTTTGCCTTTTTCACGATCGATAAGCTGACCGTAGAGTTTTACATACTCCTTAGCCTCCTTGTTTACATCGTTCAGTCTTGTTTCGGTGTTCGCGAGCCAATCGCGGGCAACATTCATTTCTGTTATGCGATTTTCAATTTGAGAGAGCGTTGTTTCAAGAGTTGTGATTTTGTCGATAGCGTCTGTCGCTTTTTCGTTTTCCGCGGCAAGCGCTTCGATTGAAGAATGCATTCTGTCAAATCGATCTGAGAATGAAGCGATAATATTTTCCGCGTTTTTAATCGAAGTTTCCGTTTTCTGCATAGATTTAAAGTTACGATCTATTCCCTCGGTGGTTTCATCGAGAACGTCGTTTTTCTTTTCTATGCGTTGATATTTTTCGTCGGTTTCTTTTAATGCGGCTTCGAGTTTTCTTATTTTGACCTGTTCCGCCTGAAGAGTGTCGTTATGCGACGAGACGTTTTTTAATTGTTCTTCGACTGCTGTTGAAGTAGTTATAAGGCGTTTGAAACTTTCTTCCATAAGCTCGATGCGGCGATTTTCTGAGAGGAATCTTGTCATCTTGTTGTTTACTTCGTCTTCAAGGCGTTTAACGTGATTTAACTGATTTTCAAGCTGAACAATTTCATTCTTCCGCTGTTCAAGACGGTTAAGATTGGAATTTGTTTCTTCAATTCTCGCTTCGAGCTGCTGTTTGAGAGTTTCCGTCTGTTCGAATATTTTTTTCTGCGCGCTGATTTCTTTTCGTATTTCATCGATACTTGCGCGGAATATGGAAACACGCTCTTCGTTTTCGGAAGCCATATCTCTGCTGTTTCTTCCGATTTTTTCAAGAGCGCCGTCCATTTCGCGCATTCTCGCCGTGTATTGTGTTTCCCAATCTTCCAGAGACTGGCGCGTGTTACGCGCTGTTTCTTCGAGCGCCGCGTATTCACTGTCGCAATGCGCGGAAATGTTTTCAAGTTCTTTATCGAGCTCTCTCTGTTTCTGTCTGAATGTTTCCTGCATTGTTATCTGATATTCACTGACCTGTGTTTTAAGTTCGCTTTCCGAAGAACTGCGTATTTCGGCAAGGTCGAGCTTGAGCTGCTGCGCGAAAGACGCGCGCGCTTCATCTACGCTGTGCATCTCATCTCTAATGCTCATTTCAAACGCAAACGCTTCTTGTTTGAGCTTTTCGAGATTGGCTGTCAAATTCTCGTTCATTACTGAAATTGTTTTTCTCTGATCGGTTGTTATGCGCTCTTCCGTGAAACGCAAATCCTGCGATAATTTTCCTTCGCTGTTTTCAAAACGCTCCTGAATTCCTGATTGCCAGTCCGCTATTTGTCTTCCCATCTCACTTGCGCGTTTTCCAAGTTCCGCTGTAAATTCGCTTTCAAAGGTGACAAGTTTTTCAGAAACATTGTCATAAGCCTGTTTCCTGATACCGTCAAGCTCTTTGTTCATATCTTCAATTTCACCGCGTAAAACCTTAGCCTGTGTTTCAAATGCCGAGGAAGCATTTTGCATATTGACATCTGACTCTTTTTCGAACTCAGAAAAATCTTTTTTAATTTTTGTAATTGAGAGTTCCATGGAACGGCGCAGTTCATTGTCAAGTTTTGCCGCGTCATCAGCAAGCGAGCCTAACTGTTTGACAGCTTCCGCGTGCGTTTTGCTGTATTCGTCAATGCGTTTTTCGTTAGCGATAATAATGTTCTGCTCTGTATCAGCGCTGAGTTTTTTCCATTCATCCATTTGTTTGGAAAGAGCCGCGCTGATATTTTTATGCTGACTTTCAAGGTCTGCGCCTGATTGTGATTTAAGATCGTTGAGAGCGTTTTCAATTTCATTTAACTGTTGTTTTACGGCGGTATTAGTTTTCTCTCTTAATGCGCTGAGAGTCGATAAAAGTTCATTTTGCTGAGCGTTGACGGAATTTTCAGTATTTAATTTCAAACTTGTAAGCGCTGATGTCAATTCTTCTTGCTGTGATTTGATATGCGAATCGGTGTTTGATTTTAAACCAGTAAGCGCTGATGTAATTTCATCCTGTTGTGATTTGATATGCGAATCAGTGTTTGATTTTAAACCAGTAAGCGCTGATGTAATTTCATCCTGTTGTGATTTGATGTGCGAATCGGTGTTTGATTTGAAAATGCTTAACGATGATGTCAATTCTTCTTGCTGCGATTTGATATGCGAATTTGTGTTTGATTTCAAACTTGTAAGCACGGATGTCAATTCTTCCTGCTGCGATTTGATATGCGAATCGGTGTTTGATTTCAAACTTGTAAGCGCTGATGTAATTTCATCTTGTTGCGATTTGATGTGCGAATCGGTGTTTGATTTCAAACTTGTAAGCGCTGATGTAATTTCATCTTGCTGTGATTTGATATGCGAATCGGCGTCTGATTTGAAAATGTTTAACTCTAATGTAATTTCATCCTGCTGCGATTTGATGTGCGAATCGGTGTTTGATTTCAAACTGACAAGCGCTGATGTCAATTCTTCCTGTTGTGATTTGATGCGCGAATCCGTGTTTGATTTTAAACTACTTAACGCTGATGTCAATTCATTTTGCTGGGCGTTGATGGAATTTTCAGTATTCGATTTTATGCCGGTGAGCGCTAATGTAATTTCATCCTGCTGTGATTTAATGTGCGAATCGGTGTTTGATTTCAAACTTGTAAGCGCTGATGTAATTTCATCCTGTTGCGATTTGATATGCGAATCGGTGTTTGATTTCAAACTTGTAAGCGCGGATGTAATTTCATCTTGTTGCGATTTGATGTGCGAATCGGTGTTTGATTTCAAACTTGTAAGCGCTGATGTAATTTCATCCTGCTGTGATTTGATATGCGAATCTGTGTCTGATTTGAATATGTTTAACGCGGATGTTAATTTTTCCTGTTGTGATATGATATGCGAATCGGTGTTTGATTTCAAACTGTTGAGTACTGATGCAATTTCATCCTGCTGTGATTTGATATGCGAATCCGTGTCTGATTTAAAACTGTTTAAGGCGGATGTTAATTCCTCATGTTGTGATTTGATGGTAGTGTCTGTTTTTTCTTTTAAAGAGTTCAAGGTTGAGAAGATTTCGCTCTCATGAGTTTTAACCGATGTGCTTGTTTTTGATTTCAGTTCCTCCAGTATCGCTTCAAGTTCGTTTTGATACAGAGAAACAAGCGCGCCTGATTTTTCTTTTGTGGTTTTTACAGAAGAAGCAAGTTCTTCCTGCTGTAATTTTAACGCGTCGTCTGATTTTTCTCTCAAAACGGAAAGAATAGAATTAATTTCATCCTGCTGCTGCTTGACAAAGACACCCGATTTTTCTTTTGTGTCTTTAAGAATTGCGCCTAACTCGTCATAATGCTGTTTTTGAAGGGTTTTCGACTTCGTTTGCAATTCTGAAAGTGATACATTAAGTTTAGAAAGCACATCCGTGATTTCCTGCTGTTGCTGTTTTATCGCGGTTCCCGATCTGTCTTTAAGTTCAGTAATTGCCGTAACTAAATCTTTTTGCTGCTGTTTGATTGACGAATCAAGTTCGTCCTGATGCTGTTTCAATACGGTCTGTGATTTTGAGCGCAGTTCCAAAATTGACTGGTTTAATTCGGATTTTGTGGAACTAATGTTTGTATCAAGATCTTTACGCTGTTTTTCGGCGGCTTTTTTTAATTCAAGAAGATTCTGTTTCCAGTCATTCTGATGCTGTAACAATGATGAATTGATTGTTTCTTTTTCTTTTGCGAGAGTGTTCGCGACCTCATCCTGCTGGCGAGCGAGTGAATTCATTATCTGTTCTTTTTGTTTTTTTGCCGCGGTTTCTAATTCCATGGAGTCTTTTGTCCAGTCATGCTGAATTGTTTTTTGTTTACCGGTAATTTCCAGAATTTCAGCGTTGCATTTATCATGTAATAATTTTAGACCGTCGTTTATCGCTGTCTGTTCGTTTTTTAAAGCTTCCTGAGATGTTTTTAGCTTTTCATCAAAGAATGATTTAAATTGATTAACGCGTTCCTGCGCCTGTTCGCGTAACTTGACAAGAGCCGTTTCTTCCAGTTTATCGGCGCGTTTCGCGGCATTTTCCGAAACATCCTTAAGGACTTTTCTTATCTGCTCAATATCATGCGCAAGATGCGCCTCGCGTTCTTTTTCAACTTTGATTACAGCTTCGTGGTGTTCTTCAACTTTGCGTTCGATAACGTGAGCCGCCGCTTCAAAATCGGAAATGCTTGATTTTGCGGACGTTAACACATCGCGCGCTGTCTTTTCCAGAGCCTCGGTGTTTTTCTTTTCAAGCCGGTTTTCGGTTTCACGAAGATTTTTTTCCGCGGCTTCAAGCGCTTTTTCTATCTGCTCGAATTTGTCTTTTGCTTCACCGACGCGTTTATTCGCGCTTTCAACAAACGAAGACTCATCCCTTATGCGGTTTAAATTTTCCTGAACCCTGTCTGTCATTCCGAAAAGTTCATCAAGAGAAGATTCGAAATTGTGAATGTGTTCGTCAATACGCGAGATGGCTTCTGATTTTTTCGCAAGATCATCTTCCGTGAGCTGTTGAATATCTTTCATTAATTGAGTGGCTGCTTTTTTTTCTATTTCAAGATCGATACCGAAATTTTTTACAGCTCTGCCTTTTTCCTCGGCAAAAGCCGCTATTTCTTCTTTGCACTTTTCGGCGAATTTTTTAATTTTTTCAACAGAACGATAGTTTTTGTCCAGAATCCTGTAAATAACCAGCAGACAGAAAACTATCAGAATCGTAATTATATTTCCAGCGGTGAAAATCATCAGTATTATCCCCTCCCTGAGTAATCCTAATTCATTTATACATTATAATAGCAGAAATTTGTATAGTTGGCGATAGTTTGTGAAAGAAAAATCAGAAACAGGTTTATTCTTGCCGGAACCGGAACAGGGCAGAGGTTTAAGCCACGCTGTTTTCATTCCTGCGGAAGCGGCGCCTTCAATGTCATAAGAAAGACTGTTTCCGACATAAAGAATGTTTTCGGGAGGAAGCGACATATCTTTCGCGAGTCTGAGAAAGGATATAGGGTGAGGTTTCAGCGAGCCGTATCTTTCAGAGCAAAGAACACTGTCCCAGTATTTATCGATTCCTAAATATCCCAATTTCGTTTCCGGCGGAAAATCAGAAAGCATCCCCAGTTTAAAGCCCGCTTTTTTCAGCGCGTCAAGTAATTCACGAGCTCCCTTAAAAAGTTTTACTTTTTTAAAGAGCGGCTCCCATCCTTTGTAAATAAGTTTCTCGATTTTTTCTTTTGTAACATCTGCTTTCGCGGAAAGTATCTTCGCCGTAATTTCAGATTGATATGTGTAAAAATCAACATTATGAGCTGAGGCGAAAATTTGATCCGGCTGCGAGCCGTTTTTCAGACTTTCTTTCTGTTCCTTGCGGATGATGGTTCTGGCTTTTCCGAAAGCAGTAAGTAAACGCCATTCCTTTAAAATAAAAGGCAGCAGTCTGATGTTGAATCGATAGTTGGGATAAAGAGTGCCGTCGAGATCAAACGCTACGCCTTTTATATCATCACGCATAGTTTGATTATAACAATATTTTTGAAAATGATTCTATACGATATAAACAGCAGATTTACGGATCAAATCTTTCAGGCACAGGAACCTTTACCAAATTAACATTATGATTTAAATTGTACCGGTTACGAAACGCGTTAAAAGAGGTTTCCGCCGCGCTTTCGAAAATTACGATTCTGAAAACGCCGTATTCGTCAAAGTAAGGGATGAGAGCCGCTGTGTGAAAATATTGACGAAGGCGTGGTGTGCCTCTCGGAGAAGTTGGCGTAGATACTTCCGTATTAACCGTCGCGAGATAAAAACTGTAAGGCTCGTCAATAGCGAGGGTGTAGAGTAACGGACGCAATCCTTCGATTCCGTAACCTGCTTCATTTAAAAATCCGGGATAAGATCGATCGACCAAAGTTCTGTTTTCATTAATTATCAAAGTAGAAAAACTATCTCTGCGTATTTCGAATTCATCAAGAGAACGGTACATGGGTGAACGTAAAGCGCTGTTTGCTTCCGCCGCCAGATTTCTAATCCAGTCGAGTCCGAAAAAAACATCGCGTCTTTCTTCCCAGTTGACGGTGAAAGAAGATCCTCTTTCACCAAATGGTTGTTTGAGAGGCGTTATTTGAAGTCTCGATCCTGTCACATGGCGAATCATTCCGTCTATCATCCACTTTAAGAAACCGGAGCAGTTAAGACCCGCTGCTGCGGGATTCTGGCTTTGTAAATTATTAATAAAAACATAATTGCCGTTTTCGTCCATCGCGCCGTCATCGGCGTAATTTAAGCCGCGAAGGCGCGTACGCACTTGAGTTATGAATGTCCGGCTGTCACCGTAGATCGAAGGATCGGGCTCAAAATATTTTACGGAAAATTTTCCTTCTGTTAATTTTAAAATTTCATTTAACGGTATAGTATACAATCGTTCAAAAGCTGTATTCGGAGTTTGAGTCATTTCCGGCATAGAAGGAGGCGGCAGCGCGACCGGCAAAGAATGTGTGATATACGCTCCGTAAACAACCGCGTCCATAAAACATTTATCAACAGTAAATGGGCGGAATTGTATAAAAGTGTATTGATCGCTTCGCAGAAATACCCTAATGAGATTTGGTACTCCCGATGTTTTATTTCTGCTCAGCATCCACGACCCTTGAGCCCATCCGGGAAAATTGCCCGCGGGACGGCGTTCTGACGCGGGGTTATTTTCGGACGCAATTCTGCCGCTCATCATTTCGCGCGAAAGCATCACTATAAAATCTTCTCTTCCTTCCGTTACCTTAACTTCGACTCTTTCTCCTGTAGGCAAATATTCCGTTCTCGTATTCTGAGACAGTACCCTGCGGGGAGTATCCAGAAACCATGCATCTTTCAGCCTGTTTCGTAAAGACGAATCATCGGAAATCTGCGCCACAGGCAGATCGAGCGCGCTAACAGAAAAAATGTTAATTAAAAACAGTAAAATCGGTAAAAATTTAGACATATCCTCTTCTATTATCGGTATATTTCGTATAAAATGATAGAAGTACGTTACATAGTTTAAGGAGTAATATGAAATTATACAGCCGTGGGCAGGTAATATTTTTCTCTTTTTTAAGCGCCGCTATTGTCGTGCTTTTTGCGGTCGGGTTGGGTTTGACAAAGCCTCTGCTGAAGAAAGCAAACTCTGAAAATATCGCGGAAACCGGTCTTCATGAAGATCAATCAAATGAATTCAAATTGATGCAAAACGAGTACATTACGCTTAACACAGCGGATTTGGTTCAATTTTCCGAAGGCGAGCGTGAAAATATCACTATTTACGACAGGTTGAATTCGGCGGTTGTAAATATCACAACGGAGACGATGGCGATCAACTGGTTTTTAGAACCTGTTCCGCAGGAGGGAAGTTCCGGATCGGGATCGATTATTGATACGCGCGGATTTGTTCTTACCAATAACCATGTGATTCAAAACGCCCACAGGGTTTTAATCAATCTTGCCGACGGCAGTCAGTTTGAGGGCACGGTTGTCGGCGTTGATCCTGAGAATGACATAGCGGTTTTGAAGTTCGAACCGCCGAAAGGAATGGAACTGCGGACGATCCCTTACGGCGATTCTTCTAATCTTCTTGTCGGACAGAAAGTGCTGGCGATAGGCAACCCCTTCGCCCTTGAGCGCACACTGACCGTGGGCATTG
>Ga0209755_10004263_pt1 | contig 17079 bp, 21 predicted proteins | sample TergutCo191P1_FD_187301 | JGI IMG/M metagenome (GOLD analysis project Ga0209755, IMG submission 187301) | Cornitermes sp. P1 segment gut microbial communities from Petit-Saut dam, French Guiana - Co191P1 (SPAdes) (version 2) | ecosystem: Host-associated > Arthropoda: Insects > Digestive system... | reverse complement strand
GCGTGAATCTTTTTGCTATAAAATAAAATACGTTCGGAAAGGGTGGTTTTCCCTGAATCTATGTGCGCGCTGATTCCGATGTTCCGCATTTTTTTAATGTCCATTCTGCACTTACTCCTTACTACTTCTTGTATAGATCGAATATGAAACGACAGGGAAGATATAAAATGTCGTTATTTGTAGAAGAATAGTACATTTTTCAATTAGTTTCAAGTGGCGGCAAAAGGCTTACAGCAATTCTCAGTTTGACTTGATATTCCATGTTTTTACCCATAACCTATTACAGAATGAAGAATTTTTTACCACGAACGACACGAACCAACACGAAAAATGAAGAGCTGGCAAATTACAAGTTTGTGATGTTCGTGTGGTTCGTGGTAGATACAATAATTGAGGCCAAACTGAGAATTACTGAAAGGCTTACACTTATATATGAAGCCCAAAAAAAGCAAAGCGTCAGGCGGCCCGCCGTTCCTGGCATCCGGCCTTTACAGAAACTTATCCAGCATTTAACAAAAAAGCGGCTTTCCCATTATGAGGACGCAAGGTGAATCCGTGGATTCTGCTGTTGCGTCCCCATTTTTGCGTCAGCTATTGTCTGGTAAATTCCATTATTTCGTAGTCGTACTCCCCATCATACTCGTCGAAATAGGCAAAGGTTATGGTAAGGGTTGCACCCACTAAGGTGAAGGTTCCTACATTTATTCCAAACATATAGGCTAAGTCTTCCATGTACATTTCCTCAAAAAATTCAAACCATTCATCGCGTTCTTCAGGATCTAGCCAGCCATCCTCGATCCCTTCGTAAAGTCTATCATTTATTATGCCTGGCAGCAAATTTACGATATAACTTTCCGTGACCCAGTCGTTAGGAAAGAGATCTACTCCAAATTCATCATTTAGAAGATACCCATTGACGGCTATGTTTTTTATATAAATAGTATTGCCGGAAGTAGTAACATACCCCATATAAGCATTAAAGAGTGCGGAGGGACTGGTACCAACCCGTATTGTAAACCTGCCAGATGCTTCCACAGTCAAGCTCATATAGTAGTCGTCGTAACCGAGCCATGTTCCAACGAAAGCGGGGTTTGGAGTACCAGGGATAACGGGTGGCTGGGGGGGAACAGAGCTACTGCCGCCGCCGCACGAAGCGAAAGAAAGTCCGATTACCGCAACCAATGCGATAATCCCGGAAAATTTGACTGTGTTTTTCATGAAAACACTCCTTGTTTTGTAATTACCCTCCTTAATTTTTGTTTCAGGCGGGTAATCACGAAGATTTACCCGCCTTTTAAGCGGAATGTACCCTAACGAGGTACAATAAAAGGCGGACAACGCCACCTGTTATCCAAAAATGAGAAATATATGCTATTAGATGGTTAACACGATTATTTAAGCCATTTTCATAACGGACTGCGGACTGTTGCGCGAAACAGAGGCGTACTATGTTCAGAGCGCCAATTTTATAACATTTCATTTTAGCCAACTGTTTAAAGCCTACCGCCTGTGGGCGAATCTGTCGGACCATGCGGCAGTCTCCGTTAACTCGGCGTGTTCTCCAGCCTTACATTTGCTTTAATTTTGGTGATTAACAAACCCATACGGGCAGTTTTCCATATGCTTCAATCACGATGCTTTCCCAAAAGATGTGCTTGTCACCACATTTTTCAGTGGTTTCTTTTATACATTAACCACATTATTTAACAGTTGTCAACATAGTAACCACCATTTTTAAGTAGTCTATAATCATGAGCTTTAGAGAAAATCTAAGGGAAGCTATTGATTTCTTTGGTTTAGGGCAAAAGGAACTGGCCTATAAGGCGAACATCAGCTTACGGAATATTGAAAATTATCTGCGGGAAAATGCGGCTATCCCATCTGCTGATAAAGCAGTGCAGATTGCTCAAGTACTTGGGGTTACTGTTGAATACCTTGTAACCGGGGTAGAAACACCGGCTAAGTCTTCTGTGCATGAAGATGATAACGAACTACAACAGCTGGTAAAGTCGCTAAAAAAACTCCCAAAGGCTAAACGACGTATCGTGATGAAAAATGCTTTAAACCTGTGCGAAATACTTAAGGAAACATAGCAGAAAGAGGCTGCCAAGGCCGCGCACCGTACCTTATACCTTGCCCGCCCAGCCCACTCCCCGCCATAGTCACGCCAAACGAAGAACAATAAGATAATTGTTTTTTAACCACGAACCTCACGAACCAGCACGAACGATAGGATTATGAGTATGGAGCTTCAAATCCTGCTGATCTTGGTATTTTAAGTGTGGATAGCGAGGGCTTTCTGACTACAGGTTCGTGACGTTTGTGGCAGCACCAGAGGTGCGCGTTCGTGGTAAAATTCTTCTACCGTGAGCTTCGTGCATTTGGCGTGCCGCCATAGTCCACTTTTGCCGCCTTAAAAAAAGCCAAAAAAAGTGAAAAAAACACTTGCGCTTTTGGAAAACTCATTTATACTTAAAAAATGGCCGGTGTGCCGGTCAATTTTTAAACGTTTCCTTGGGAAGCGAAACCAGGCTAATGAGGAGCAGTATAATGGCGGAAGCAAAGGCAAAGAAGGGACTTTCCCTGACAACCATGATTCTGATTGGAACCATCGGGGGTATTGTGTTCGGTTCACTGGTGGGGCCGTGGGCGTCAAACCTGAAATTTATCGGTGACATTTTTATCCGCCTGATTCAGATGTCGGTGGTTCTTTTGGTCATGACGGCGGTTATGACGGCGATAGCCAAAATGGATATCGGCGCGGGGAAAATGGCCTTCCATACGTTTAAGTGGATACTGGGCTTTACCATCTTTTCCGCGTTCCTGGGGCTTGGCCTGGGGCTCGTCATCCGGCCCGGCGCGGGGATTACCGTTGCCGCGGCGGAGGATATCGGCCCGCTGGCGATTACCGGCTCCATCCAGGAGGCGCTTTTGGGGTTTGTGCCCGTCAACATCATCGGCGCAATGTCCACCGGCGATATGGTGGCCTGTATCCTCTTTTCGATTTTCTTTGGGGTGGCGATGGGGGCCTATGCCCGCACTTCCGGCAAAACCGTCATCCTTGAAGCGGTGGAAAGCATTAACGGCATCATCATGAACATCGTAAAAGCGGTAATGAAAATAGCGCCTATCGGTATTTTCTGCCTTCTTGCGAATGTCGCCGGAGATACGGGCTTTGCGGTTATTATCCCCATGGTGAAGTTTTTGGGCGCGCTGTTAATCGGCAATATCATTCAGTTCCTGGTTTACTTTCCGATGGCGGCGGCTATCTGCAAAGTCAACCCCCTCAAGATGCCCCAGAAATTCGCAAAGATGTCGATCATGGCCGTGACAACAACGTCATCCGCTATCTGCCTTCCCACCAAAATGGAAGACACGGTAGTCAAGTTCGGCGTCAGCCGCCGTGTTACGGATTTCACCGGCCCCATCACCATGTCCATGAACAGCAACGGCGCTGTTATGTGCTATGTGATTGCGATCCTTTTTATGAGCCAGTCCACTGGCATTGCCCTAGATCCGTTCCAGTTGGGCATGGCGATACTGCTTTCTATCATGATGTGCATGGGCACCATTGTTGTCCCCGGCGGCATGGTGATCACCTATACCTTCCTTGCCACGTCAATGGGCCTGCCTCTGGAAAGCATCGCCATTCTAATCGGCATTGACTGGTTCGCCGGTATGTTCAGGACGCTGATGAATGTTGACGCGGATGTCCTTGTCTCCATGCTTGTTTCCAACAAACTGGGCGACCTTGACCGTGATGTTTACAACGGCCTTAAAACCGTTGAGTATGTTCAGAGCTAATAAAAGGAGACAGATATGAATATGGAACAAATTACAAGTAATTTACAGAAGAACCTTGAAGCCCTGCACCAGTACACGGCGACTCCCGGCAGCGGCACAACCCGGCTTCCGTTTACAAAAGAAGCCAGGGACGCGGTTGACCACATCAAGGCCATGATGGTAGAAGCGGGACTAAAAACCAGGGAAGATGACGCCGGAAATATTTTCGGCGTCCTGGAAGGCAGTGACCCGGCGCTCCCCGTCCTCATGACCGGCTCTCACTTTGATACCGTAGTCAACGGCGGGAACTTTGACGGCCTTGCCGGAATCATGGCGGGCATTGAAACTGCCCGTCTTATACGGCAAAGCGGCACCGCACTTAAACGCAGCCTGGTTGTCGCCGCCTTCTGCGATGAGGAAGGGATGCGCTTTGGAACCGGTTACTTTGGCTCCAAAGCGATTCTCGGCCAGGTGAGCCAGGAGGACTTGCACCGCTACAAAGACAAAGACGATGTTTCCATTTACCAGGCCATGAAAGCCTACGGCAAAGTTCCCGAAGAGCTTTACAAGGCCGCCTGGGATACAAAAAACATAGCCGCGTTTATCGAGGCGCACATTGAGCAGGGGCCGGTGCTGTACCAAAGCGGCAAGGAACTGGGACTGGTTGAGTGCATTGTGGGAATTCAGCGCTACATGGTGACGGTGCGGGGCAGATCCGATCATGCGGGAACCACTCCCATGGACATGCGTATAGACGCGGTGGAAGCGGCAAGCAAGGTGATTTCCAAAGTTCCCGACTGGGCCAGGGAAAAGGGGGACGGCACAGTTGCGACTACCGGCTTTGTCAAAGTGCTTCCCGGCGGCATGAACATCATAGCCGAGGAAGTTCAGTTTTCGGTTGATGTGCGTTCCCGCAATAACGCAAACATCGAGGACATTGTCGCGAAGATCCGCGCCGAGCTTGACACGGTGTGCGCCCGCAACGGCGGTAGCTATGCGATGGACGGAAAGCTCACTATCACGCCGGTAAACTTAAACGAAAGCATGCTGGTGAAGCTGGAACATCAGTGCAAAAACAGGGGCTACAGCTACCGGCGGATGATTTCCGGCGCGGGGCATGATGCTCTGGCAATCGGACAGGTGCTGAACACGGTGATGGTTTTTGTCCCAAGCAAAGACGGACGCAGCCACTGTCCGGTGGAATGGACGGAATACCGGGACATTGCGAAAGCTGTCACGGTAATTTATGATTTAATTCTGGAAATGCAATAAGGAGGCACAATCATGATCAAACGGAGCGCGGATTTATCTGTCAAACTGGAGCCGAACTTGAAAGGCGGCCATGATACGGTTAAGATTGTAAATATTTTGGAGAACAGGGAAATAAACGGCGTGGGGCGGCTTTTTGCCGTAAGCATTATCCCCCCCGGAGGTTCCATTGGCCAGCACACGCACGAGGGCGACTTTGAAACCTACTATATCCTCAAAGGCCGTGCGCTGGTAAACGACAATGGAACCGAAGCCGAACTTGGGCCGGGCGACATGACGCAATGCAGGGACGGCAATTTCCATTCCATCAAAAATATCGGCGATGCTGATCTGGAATACATCGCGGTTATTCTGTACACAAGGAGCGCCTAATGGGATACCCCAACGACATTCTTTCTTCAAGAGCCGTGGTGAAGCACGGCAGTTATGCGGTCATCCCGCCGGAAGGCCGCGTAAACAATGTCGTGCCCGACATTGAAGGCTGCCGGGTAAGCATTGTGGCCTCTCCCAAAATGGGGGCGGGTTTTGTGCAGTATGTGCTGGAAGCCGAAAAAAACGGAGGGACAACAAAAGCTTTCGGCGCGGAGCCGGAAATTGAAACATTCTTCTATGTAATAGAAGGAGAGGCAACCATTTCCGCCGGAGGAAAAACCTGGCAGGCAAATGCCGGCGCGTATGTATTTTCACCTTCAGGCTGCGGCCTGGAATTCCGCTGCACCGCCGAAAAAACCAGGGCACTGCTTTACAAGCAGCGTTACGTGCCGCTTGAAGGGCAAAGTGCCCGCTGCATATACGGCAATGTGAACGATATCCCCTTTAGGGAATACGACGGCATGGCAAACGTGTTTATCAAAGACCTGCTCCCTGCGGAACTGGGCTTTGACATGAACATGCATATCCTTTCGTTCGCGCCCGGAGGCAGTCACCCGTTTGTGGAAACCCATGTGCAGGAACATGGCGCGTATATACTGGAAGGTGAAGGCTGCTACCTCCTTGACAATGAGTGGCGAATGATCAAGCGGGAAGACTTTGTCTGGTTTGGCCCCTTTGTAACGCAGGCGGCCTACGGTGTGGGAAGGGGCAGCTTTACCTACATTTATTCAAAAGACTGCCACAGGGACGCGGAGATCTAATGCCGGAAAAACTAACGCACATCTGCGAAAACATCCTTACTCTGCGCAGACGCCTCAAAGTTTCACAGCATGTTTTCATTCAAACCTATGCAAGCGACCCGCAGGGCCAGCCCCTCATCAGTGTTCCTACGCTTTCCAATATTGAAAACGGAAACACCGTAGGCATAGAAGCGTTAGCTGAAAGCATCGCAAAAAAAATGCACGTTGACAAGCCGGTGTTTCTGATGGACCCCGATGACTTCGCCAGAAACATCGAGCTGTTTTTTGGCCCGGCCCTGGACAAACAGCAGGAGACCGCCCCTGCCCGCAAAGTCACCGCCACAGAAGCCCTGGTGCAGAGCATTTCCGACTACCTCATGGACGCGCTTATACAGGGAGAAATGCGGCCCGGTTCAAAACTGCCCTCCAACCGGGACTTAAGCGCCCGTTTTGGAGTGGGACGAACCACACTGCGGGAAGCCCTGCAAGTACTGAGCAGCGTGGGAATCATCACGTTTTTGCCGGGACACGGAACATGCCTTGCCAGCAAAAATACCGGCTTTCACACATCGCTGTCCTGGGCCGTTCTGCTGGGCGAAAACAGTGTCAACCATTTGATCGATGTACGCAACGAACTGGAAGCCGTTTCCGCAAAACTCGCGGCCCAAAACGCCGACGAGCTTTCAATCGCGGAACTCCACAGCATTTACCAAAAAATGGAAATCGCGTTTAACGAGGCCGACTTCAAGGACTTCCTTGATCTCGATCTTGATTTTCACCTTGCCATTGCCAAATGTTCCAGAAACCCCATCATTCACGATTTGCTTTCGACATCGCGCCGCATGCTCAAGTTTATCAGCAAAAGCGGCATGGTAAACATTGAAGATTTACGGAACATTTACCATGAGCACGGCGACATTTACGCCGCCATTGTGGAAAAAGACAGCCCCCGCGCTCAGGAAAAAATGGTGACCCATCTTGCGAACGCCCGCAAGCGTTACCAGCTTTTAAATACGCGGGGGTGACGAAGGGCATATTCACATATAGACAAAATTGAGAAAATAATTATATGATGCAACATAAATGAATAATACCCCTGAATTAAAAACAGACCGGCTCATCCTGCGGCGATTTACCGAAGATGACACAGAAGCGTTTTTTCACATTATGCGCGATAAAGAAGTTAATACGTATCTCCCATTGTTTCCGCTTAAAACGATAGAAGAAGCGAAAAAATATTTGCGGGAAAAGTATCTGGATACCTATAAAAAACCAGCGGGCTTCAGATACGCAATTTGCTTAAAAACTGATAATATACCAATAGGCTATGTAAAACTAAGCAATGCGGACAGCTACGACCTTGGCTACGGACTAAAAAAAGAGCATTGGCATAACGGAATAGTTACAGAAGCCTGTAAAGCCATGCTTGAACCGGTTAAAAAATCCGGCATCCCCTATATTACCGCAACGCACGATATCAACAATCCAAAAAGCGGCAATGTCATGAAGAATATCGGAATGGCTTATCAGTATTCGTATGAAGAACAATGGCAGCCCAAAAACATAACGGTTACCTTTCGAATGTACCAATTAAACCTGTCGGGGCAGAACGAGAATATCTATCAAAAGTATTGGAATACCTATCCCGTACATTTTATTGAAGATATGGATTAAAATTTTAAGGAGAAAATTATGGATGCATTTGAGGCAATGGGCAAGCGTTACAGTTATCGGGGAGCGTACAAAAACACTCAGGTTCCCCGCGAGGATTTGAAAAAAATACTTGAGGCCGGCCTTGCCGCTCCCTCTGGCTGCAACAAACAGACAACATCGTTTATCGCGCTGGATGATCCAAAGCTGATTAACTCACTGTTTGAAGTGCTCAGAAAAGAAGGCTTTGGAGGCGGAAACCCAAACGCGGGAATATGTGTTTTAACACAAGCAATACCCGGTTACGCAAATAGATTTTTTAATGTGCAGGATTACTCCGCCGCCATTGAAAACCTTTTGGTCGCCATAACAGCCTCTGGCTATGCAAGCTGCTGGATCGAAGGCCAAATAACTGAAAGCGCTGAAACCCAAAAGCAGATAGCGGCGCTGTTGAATGTCCCTGACGGCTATAGCGTTGTTGCTTTTTTACCAATTGGTGTTCCGGAACAGGAAACGAAGCGCCCTGTTTACAAGCCATTTTCTGAGCGGGCATGGTATAATGCTTATGGGAATAATGGGTAACGGCCTATGGAAATGGCAAGCATTACTGCATAATGAACCGGGCCTCAACGTCATCAGAGCTGTAAACTGCGGCAACATTGCAGCTTTGATGAATGAGGTCTTACGGTTTACGCTTGATTAACTGCTGGCATTATATCCAGGCTTATTATATAATTAGTACAGCAATGCTTGAATATCCAGAATTCAGAGCGGCGCAAACTGTATCTGAGGCTAAGAAAACGTATGTTTCCGAATATTGAATTTAACAAAGCCGCCTTTAAACATGGCTTAACAGAGGCCAATATCCGCTATGCTATGTGGCACCCGCTTCATGAACAACTATTCGAGTCCTATGTAAACAAATGGTTGATTATCGGGTATGATACTGCTGGAAACCTTATTGAAGTTGCATATAATATAATTGATGATGATACCGTAAATGTATTTCATGCTATGCCATGTAGAAAAAAATTTGTTAGTCAACTAAACTTATAGAAGGGAGAGAGAATATGGCACGAATGACAGAAGAAGAAGCAGATGCTTTGGATGAGGAAATTACCGCTGCCGATATAACACTTGGCCCAAGCACAGGCGGCATATTTACGCGCCAACGGGAACTGCTTGACGCTTTAGACCGGGCAAGCGTTGATTATATTATAACACGAGCCCTTGCGACCAATAAAATGCCATTGCAAATTCTTAGCGAAGTTGTACATGAAAAGATTATCGCTTCAGCGTGAATCAGGCACTCAGAACTGGCAGACCGATGGGCATACAGTCAAAATGAAGATTCATTGGAAGTGCTGCGTATGCCCTTCCAATGGCTGAAGAAAACTAACTTTCGCTGTTGAATGTCCCTGACGGCTATAGCGTTGTTGCTTTTTTACCAATTGGTGTTCCGGAACACGAAACGAAGCGCCCTGTTTACAAGCCATTTTCCGAGCGGGCATGGTATAATGCTTATGGGAATAATGGGTAACGGCCTATGGAAATGGCAGTCGCTGCATGATATACTGATATTAAGATGATGCTTTATCATGGCAGCGATGAGCAAATACTTGATCCGGGGGCATCATGACTCCAGAAAAATTATCGGCCCTGCTGACTATTTTGAATCCTCCTGTTGTCCAGTCAATTATTGATAACAAAAAACTCACCAATATTGAAGCAACAAAATTATTTTACAATTCAGCTTTATACGCGATGCTGGAAAATGAAGAGAGTAAGCTCTGGCATTTAAGCCCTTTGACTTTATATGAATTGCTTGATGAAGAGCTTGAAACCGGCAGCATTAACTACCCGGAGGAATAAACAGAAAATGGATAACACAACCAAGTTTATTGTCTATTGTGTTGAAATCTATAAGACCGCTTATAAATTAAGCGGCAAGCAAGTGATGCAATTATTTACGCAATACGGAATCCTTGATTATTTGGTGGATTGTTATGATGCATTGCATACTACAGGGCCTGAATATATTATTGAGGACATTGCTGGATTGATTGAAGAACGGCGCAGCAGAACAGCGGCAAGATAAGGGAAAGAATATGGCACGATTAAATTCCGTTTTGGGCATACGATCAAAATGAAAATTCAGTGGGAGTATTGCGTATGCCCAAAAATTCCAATGGCTAAGAAAGGCTAACTTTCCCAGCCCCCGCTGGGTACTGGCTGACCAAGCGGCCCGCGTCCAATCGACAAGGTTACCCCGGGCCCAGCACTACTTTCCCTGCGCAGTACGTGCTCGTTAAAAGATACCGCATGCCCCCTTCTCGCCAGTACGTTACCATCACTGTCGCGCACAACATTGCCGTTCTCCTGATCATCTACAAAGCTGGTAATGCTACCGCGATTCTTGGTAAATTGAGCAAACTGACCGCCGTGCCTACGACCAAGGAATACGCCGCCTCCAAATTCAGCAGCTGTATTGTTGGCAATTATGCCGTTTTGCATGGTAAAAGCAGCACCTAAAGTATATACAAAGATCCCGCCACCACGAGAAGCCGTATTACCAGAGATAGTACCGTGTTGCATAGTAAAACCACCACCGTTAAAGAAGATGCCGCCTCCCCGAGGAGCAGTATTGCCAGAAATGCTTCCACTGGTCATCTGAAATGGCCCATTGTGATGTACCCCGCCGCCGGCGGAAGTAGCAGTATTACCGTAAATACTCCCGCCACTCAGGGTAAAGTTTCCGTTGTTGGTCACAACCACCCCGCCGCCGACATTTGACGTGTTTCCGTAGATTGTTCCACCTGTCATAATAAACTGGCCGTTATGCACTCTGACAGCACCGCCAGTGGTACTGTTGTGTGTGTTGGTATTACCCATAATGATTGAATCTGAACGCATCCTGAATATCCCGCCGTTTACATTAACCATAGGCCCATTATTTTGAGGATGCCCATGCAGGGTAATATTCTCATCAAGGATAAACGTGACATTGGCAGCCACCGTGAACATAACGCCGTTGGCACTGAGCCGCAGTGTCCGGTTTTCCTCATAACCCCTAAGCACAACAGTTATGTTGATGCCGCCGGGAAAGTTGAGGTTTTGCGGGGCAATATTCTGATTGGCGTTCACCTCAAGGATATAAACGCCGTGGCTGTTCGCGCTTCTTTGCAGCCAGGCGAATTTGTCGGCAAGGGTGTCGCCGGGAACAATCGTGCCGACAATCGGCGGCTCGGTTGGCGGCGGGGGCGGGGCATCCTGAACAACAGCCGGGGGCGGACTTGGGGGAGGGGGAACCTGAGCAACTGCCGGCGGATTTACTGTAGGGGCTTGGGCAACTGCCCCTCCCTGCCCGCCCGGTGCCGCCGGCCTTGCAACCGGTGCTCCGTGAATCGGCGCGGGTGCCATACAGCCCGTTCCCAAAACCATGAATACTGCCAGAAGTATTCCCGTTGTAAGATGAGGCAACAATTTTTTCATCTTCATGTTTCTCTCCTTAAAAAGTAAATTTGTTTATCCAATGCTTTCCCAATAAAGCAAAAGCGCCGTCTCTAAAACCGTATACCAATGCCGAGCGTAAAGCCGTGGGCAAAACCCTCATTGAACAAAATGGCGCGGTACGCGGCTTTAATGAAGCCGGTATCCAAACCCAGTTCCGCACCGGCGGCAAAGCCCGGTGCGGCCCAGTTCGTCAGAGCTCCTGTCCAAATACCGAAGCTGCCTATCTCTACCAAAGCGGCAATGTAGAGCCTTGAGCTCTGACCCACGGGAAACACAAAGCCCGCAACAGGCGCTCCGCTTACATACAACTCCCCTATATCGTTAAGAAAGATTGAATGTTCGCCGCCAATGTCGGCTCTGGCGGCAGACCACCCCAGTCTGGCTTCAATGCCCAGTGTTGTAAACGGTATGGGGGAAACATAAACACCGGCGGCAATAAGAAACGCCTCACCGGGTTTGTCGCCGCCTGTCTTCCACAGATAGCTGATCCCAATCTCGGCACCGTTTCTGCCCCTTCTTCTTTGCGCGTGCCACGCGGCTCCGAATCGCTCCCTCCCTAATGAGCCCCACAGGCTGGCGGTGCTTATTTGTATAAGGCCGGTTTCTCCGGCTGCTTGCGCGGGGACGCCGTTTATGCTTGCCACACGGACAGAAAGAACACCTGTCCCCATCTCGTCAGCGCTGACATTTCTGAAAAGCAGTTCCCTGCTTGTGCGTCTTGAGTCGCTGAGGCCGGAGAAGGTGTACGTTACGCCGGAAAGTACAAGGCCGTTTTCGTTGACAAGTTCCATTATCACGTTGATGTTAAGTTCATCCGGCACGACAATCTGCCTTGTCCGCAAGGGGATATGATCCCATTCACCGCGGGAGGCGCGGCGCAGTCCCTGCCGCAAATCGTTGATTGTTCTCCACGCATCCGCTCTTGGAGCCAGGCTTACTGCAACGGAAAAATCCGCTGTGCCTCTTGCAAAGTCTATTGCGCGGTTTCGTATGTCAGTATCGTACTGGAATTCAAAAGGCAGATTGGCGGCATAAAAAATTCCCGCCGCATCCAAAACAGTGCGCCATTCACGGTACTCCTGCATTCTGTTCTGTATGTCCGCGAGCATGGTTCCCGCCGCGATGTTCGCCGACACAACCGAGGCGCGGTTTAACGCTTCAAACATGGACGGGTCCATAGCCGCTGCCCGGAAAAAGTGCGCTGCGGCCTCAAGCCCCGCTCCCCGCCTGTCCGCGGCAATACCCATTGCAAGTTCGTTTTCCACCTGTATCCTTGCGCTGTCATCCGGCCTTCGCAATTCCAATAGGGCGCTTTCGCCAAGCTCCACCCCCAGTTGAACAAGAAGGTCGGCGGCTGCGTGCCGTATTGCCGAGAGATCCCGCAGGGCAAGCAGGGAAACCTGCCGCGGCGGATACGAAGCCCTGCGCTCGCCGGTTTCCGCATACGTTACGGCAAGCTCAAGAAAATAATTTCCGGCGATTGCGGTGATAGAGCCAAAGACGATATAGCGGGCGTTGGTTAAGTGTCCTATGCGGATGCTGTAATCATCGTCTGCAAAAGCGGCGTCCAGGCTCATCTGCTGTTCGGCAAGAATGCTTTCAAGATTCTGCCGGTCAAAGACAACCATTGCCGAAAATCTTTGAAAAACCCCAATAATCGTACTTTGTATGAGCGGAAGCAATGCCTGATCCTGTACGCCAAGCCCTATTCCCGCGGGCTCCAGCACGGTGATTCTTATGCCGCTGCCGCCGTCCCCTGTCCAGAGCGCGGACTGCGTCTGTGCGGGGCGGGGAACGGCGAGGAGGAGAATAAGCGCGGCAAGGAAGACGATGAAGCGAAAAGAGGCAAAACCCAAAAAAATCAGCAACTTCTTTTTGCACATTCTATTTCACTCATTGCTTCAGTGATGCTGATCCAGAAATGACCATGTTTCCGGAATCTGCATCTATAGCCAGTAATACTTCAACAATTTCTTCTGCTGTTAATTCCCCGGTTTTATTGGACGCTTCACCGACCGCCACATTTATAGCTGCCACCAATTGGGCGGTTTCTTCCTTGGTTAATCCTTCAGATATATCAGAAGCCGTATTTATCTTCTCTTTCGCACGTTTAATCTCATCGAGAACGATTTGAGCAGCCATCAGTGCGTTGATCTCTCTTTGTGATAATGCCCCCGGTTCATGTGCTGCCCTGTTCCCGTTTTTCATCTTTGCCTTCCTATTCTAACGCCATAAGGTATTGGGCAAGTGCTGTATTTCCATTCTCGTTTGCGCTGTCCAACGGGGTTTTGCCCTCGTTGTCTTTTGTATTCGCATTAGCCCCTGCGGAAACGAGCAGCTTGGCAATTTCAACATCTCCCCTTCGTGCTGCCTGGTGGAGTGCGCTTCTGCCGTTTTTGGCAATTGCATTGGCATTTTGCCCTTTTGCAAGAAGGAGTCTGACAGCTCCCGCAATATCATCACCATCTTCCCCAAATGTTATGGCGAATGCCATAGCTGTTTGTCCGTCATCGTCTGTGGCGGTAATATGAGCCCCTAAACTAATCAAACACTCCATACAAGATATTTGACCTGCCCCTGCTGCAAAAAAGATTGCTGTCTTTCCATTGCCATTTTGAACCACTGCATTCACATCGGCACCTAAAGACACAAGGCACTTGATACTTTCCACTTGCCCCTCGGCTGCCGTTAAGCCCAATATAAGCCCTGCTTCTGTTTTTATATCAGCCCCCAAAGACACAAGGCATTTGATACTCTGTATTTGCCCTTTTCCTGCTGCCATAAGAATTGGCGTATCGTCAGCCGTGTTCCTTGCTTCTATATTGGCACCCAACTCTATTAAGCATTTGATACTTTCTGTTTGCCCAGTCACAGCCGCCCAATGCAATGAGGTCCAGCCATTACCACCGCAGTCATTTACGTTGACCTTTAAAGATGCCAAACACTTAATAACTTCTGTTTTCCCTGCAAGTACAGCGTTATCCATTAACGATAAGCCGCGTTTCTCCCTTTTGCTGACATCGGCACCCAATTTTGCCAGGCACTTGACGTTTTCAATGTTTCCTGCTTGCGCCGCAAAACCCGCAGGGGTATAGCCGGAATTATTTTCTGCGTTTATATCGGCACCCTTGCCTGCCAGAAATTTCAATGCATCTGTGTGCCCTTGAATGGCAATCTGATGAAACAATGTCAAACCTTCTGCATTTTTTTCCCTGAAAATTTCAGGCTGTATGCTCAATATCCACTCCATAACATCAAGACGAGATTCCGCCGAAGCATCTACCATGAGCCAAAAGGACCTTCCGTCTTTTACAGCATCTTTCCCGCCTATCAATTCTCTTTTTTCAAGCCAATCTGCGACCTCTTTGGTCATTGGTGTTTCCGTTTGCACTTTTTCTCTCCTAATAAATGTCTTTTCGCCTATGAAAAAACCAAGAAAACCGAAAACGGTATCTCCATCAACTCGAATTCGGTTTAACTTATAAAAACGCCTTGATGCTCTAACTAAACATCCGGTCTATGGAGTACCCTTTGTCACTGTCTTGCATAACCGTTCCGCCGCTGCCCACAGAGTACCCAGTGTCAGAACCGCCTTTCCAGATTTTTCCGTCATTCCCAACAGACATATCCGTGGAACTGCCGCTCCGATAAATGTTACCGTCTCTTTCATAGTAGCCTGTGTCACAACCGCTTCTCATAATCATCTTTTCCGATCCAGAACCGAAAGAATAATTTGTGCTGCCCATGATAATCTCCTTCTTGTGTTTATAGTCCACATGACTTTTTGTTTTTCCTGCCCAACGGACAGTATTTCCAACACTGAAAAGTCAATCGCCGTAACTCAATGACAGCAGCGCTTGTTCAAAGCCGATCGAGCTCAAGCATCATTTCTTTATACTCCGCAATACTTTTTTCTGTTTTGCGAACATTCGAAAAATAACCGATAATGTCTTTCGGTACAAATATTGGCGCTAAAATAAATGGCCCTAAAAAAATCGCCCCCATTTTTGAACCAAATGAACCACTGCCGCTCATAATGGTCTTGGCTAGTCCAGATGTAAAACTGGAGACAAAATCGCCAATTCCCCAGAAAAACCACATAAGCCCGATACCTAAGCCCACATGTCTGCCAATTGCAGACAGAAAAAAAAGAAATAACCCAATTGAGGCGAACACAACAAGAATTCGCAATGTCTTCCGAAATTTTTTAAGGTCGTCTTCCTCCATCATGTATTCAACCCGGACGACGCTTATAAGGCATTGTTTGCAAAGATGTTTGTCATCATAAGCTCCAATTTCATGGCATTCTTTACACAGGCCAAGCCCGCACTTTCCACAAACGGCAATCGCATTTCTATCGTTATGTGCGCAACACTTCAATCCTGATATTTTATTCCCCTCTGCTGGGGTTGCTGCCGGAATAAGCCTGTCCCTATGCTGCAAGCAGAACCCAATAAACACATCCTTTTTAATCACCATACGCACAGGCAAAGGCAGCATCTGATAGACCGGAGTAAGCAGCAACCCCATTGCCTTGTCATCTTTCGCCGCTGCCAGCGCGGACGGGGCTACCTTTTCCTGAATGAGCTTTTGCACTTCCGGCCAATACTGTTCAATAGTCTTTTCAACCTGCTGATTGAGCATACGCTTCTCCACCGGGGAATGTTCACTGTGAACTTCCCAAAATCGTTGAGTCTTCCGCATTCATACAAAAGCGGTTAATTGTCTGCACCATGTGCATTTGCCACAAAAGAGGACTGGACTTAAGAAAAGCAAAAGCAGAAAAAATCGCCGGTCGTTTTTGTTCATGGAAACTCCCTATTTTACGGGAACCATGAATATACCCCTCCCGCAGAATGGGCATTTCCTTCAGGTAGATATTTGCATATTACCTATAAGGTCAATAAAAATATTATATCATCTTATAGACTATTAGCAAGACCCCAAAGGTCAATATTATGGATTTATTAACTGGAAGATATGATATGACCAACCTTAGACAGGTACTGGCCCTGAACATGAGGGAAAGACGCCGCGTTCTCGGCTTCTCTCAGGAAAAATTAGCGGAAGAAGCAGATACCGCCACCACGTATATCACCATGATAGAATTGGGGAAAAAGTTCCCCTCGGTAGAAATGCTGGAAAGAATAGCATCGGCCCTTATGGTGGATACTACGGAGCTTTTTTCCGTCAAACCATTACCGGAGGACTACCTCAAAAACTTGCACAAGGCAGTATTGTCGGATATTGAAGAAGTAATCGCCAAGAGGATGCGGGAACTACCAAGTAACCAAGTGTAATAAAAAACCATTCACAACATCCCTTGACAAAAACCTCAAAAATGTATAACGTAAACCCAACAGCAAAGGCGCTGTAGATCTCTTTTAAAAAAGGTCTACAGTGCCTATTTTTTTGCCCTGACCATTTCCCTGATTGCAAGAAATGGCAGGACAAACCAGAGGAACAATATATGTGCCGGTTGCGCGTAGAATACGTCGATTTTTTGTATAAAACGCCAAAAATCATAGAACTATCGCGAGCTTTCCGTGCAAAATTTCAAAACCTTCCTATAATTATACTCATAAGCTGTTTTTGGTCACAAATATTTTAACATGGAGGTCTATAATGCAAGCTGCGGAAGTAATCGTAAAGATTCTGGAAAAGGAAGGGATTACCACTGCCTTCGGTATCCCCGGAGCCGGTATCAATGGTGTTTACAAATACCTTGAGAAAGCGAAAATCAAGCATTACC
>Ga0209755_10004261_pt1 | contig 17091 bp, 13 predicted proteins | sample TergutCo191P1_FD_187301 | JGI IMG/M metagenome (GOLD analysis project Ga0209755, IMG submission 187301) | Cornitermes sp. P1 segment gut microbial communities from Petit-Saut dam, French Guiana - Co191P1 (SPAdes) (version 2) | ecosystem: Host-associated > Arthropoda: Insects > Digestive system... | reverse complement strand
TTTCCGCGAAGCCGCCGCACCTGAATTCCGTCAGTACGCCCGGCGCATCGTTGATAATTGCAAAGCCCTTGCCGCCTCCTGCATGGAGAACGGTCTTGAAGTGCTGACAGGCGGCACCGACAATCACCTGATACTTGTCAATGTTCATAAAGCGGGGCTCACAGGCAGACAGGCTGAGAGCGCCCTTCACGAATGTCACATAACGCTGAACCGCAACAGCCTCCCCAACGATCCCAATGGTCCGTGGTACACATCAGGCATCAGGGTCGGAACTGCCGCTGTTACAACCCTCGGCATGGGTGAAGCTGAAATGAAAGAAGTAGGCGCGATTCTCGCGGCGGTAATCAAAGGAACAACTCAGGATAAAGATAAAAAAGAGCCGTCAAAAAACAGCAAGGCAAAATATATATTAAACGAAAATGTGAAAAACGATGTTCAATCACGAATCAAAAAATTGATGGAAAAATATCCCGTGTATCCTGAACTTGATTTGGAGCTGCTGAAAAGATCGTTTGAAATAAAGGTTTAAGGAATAAAATAATTTATGGAAACCAAAATAGTCAATCATGATGAATTATTAGGCAGACTTTATGAAAATATAATCGAAGAATTGGATTTGAGCGAATTTGATTTTACAAAAAATGATATTGATTTTTCAAACAAACAACTGGAAGGAATTATTTTTTCAGATAATAAAACGCTTAAAAATATTTCATTTCAGAATTCAATATTGATTAACTGCAAATTTGACAGAGTCGAAATGGATTCCTGTGATTTTTCCAAAGCGAAAATAAAAGGAACGGGAGACGCGAAATTCGCCTCTTTTAACAATTCAAAGATCTATAAAACCAAATTCAGAGACGCTGAAATTGAAACCTGCGATTTTCGGTATGCCGATGTTGTTGACTGCACTTTACAGGGAGCGCACTTTGTATATACCGATTTTTACAGAACAGCGTTTAAGGGAATAACGGTTTTTCAGGATGTAAAAATTGAATCATCAAGTCTTAATTATATTTCTTTTGAAACATTTTGCATGACAAACGAAAATCTTGTTAAAAATAAATTCGGCGCTACTCTTGTTCAGGAAAATAAAGAGGTTTACAGAGATTTTTTAGGCAAATGGGTAAGGCTTGATATATCAAAAAATAAAATGTCAATTATAGAAGGCGGACTCGCTTCAAGATACAAAGAAGCGGAAAGAATTTACCGTCAATTAAGCGCGTTATGGGAATCAAAGGGACATAACAGGGACGCGGAATGGGCGTATATGCAGGGAAAAAGAATGGAACGCAAACGCCTGTGGAATGAAAGCGAAAAAAATAAATTCTTAAATAAAATAAAAGCTTTTATAAATTTCCTGCTTGACATTGTATTAGGATACGGTGTTTCCCTTACAAAAGTTATATGCACCTATTTAGTTTTAATCTTACTATTCGGCGTAATTTACAGACTTACGGCGGTGCATGATCTAGGCAGCAGCATAAAATTAAGCCTTGGTTATATAATAGGAGTGCGAACAGCGTCATTCCCCGCGATAGAAACTTTATCAATGCTGCAAACAGGAATAGGAATGTTATTAACCGGTTTTATGGGTTTCATTGTCGCCAACAAAATAAGAAAATCATAGTTATATAATAATGTTTTAAAGTGAATCTCAAGGAGAAAACTTTTGAAATTTGACGATCTTGACGATCAAATGCGCGTTTACGAAACCTCAGCGGACTATTGCGTTCTGCCCGGCGTTTATATGACAGCCCGTCTTGACGGACGCAATTTCACAAAGTTAACAAAAGATACCGGAAAATTTGAAGCGCCCTTTGATATAAAATTCAGAGACCTAATGGTAGAAACAACAAAACACCTTATGAATTGCGGTTTTAAGGTTATTTACGGATTTACGGAAAGCGATGAAATATCCCTGTTATTTGATTTAGAAATTGATTTATTCGGCAGAAAAATCAGAAAATACAATTCGATTCTGGCTGGAGAAGCGTCGGCAAAATTCAGTCTGCTTTTTAATAATCATGGCGTGTTTGACTGCAGAATCTGCCAGCTGCCAAATAAAAAAACAGTAATTGATTATTTTCGCTGGCGAAGCGAAGACGCGCACAGGAACGCTTTGAACGCTCATTGCTACTGGATGCTGCGAAAAAAAGAAATAGATAAAAAAGAAGCGACAAAATTTATAGAAAATAAAAGCGTTGCGGAAAAAAACGAATTATTATTTTCTAACGGAATAAATTTCAATGACATCCCGAACTGGCAGAAAAGAGGAGTCGGTTTATACCGGCGGAAAGAAGAAAAAACAGGCTTCGATTCCAAAGATAACACAGAAGTTAAAGTTCAAAGAAACGCTATAGAAATCGATTATGATCTGCCGATGCGCGATGAATACAACGCGTTTATAGAAAAGATGTTATTAAGCGCGGATAAAATCACATAATGCTTTGATAAAAACCTTTCCGTTTAATTTTTCATTGCCTATTGTTTTTTCGGAGCTTTTTTGCCTTGATCATTATTTACTATTTATTCTTTTCTATTTTTTTCTCTTGTAAATGATTCAAACATACTGAATAGAATAGGATCGAGTTTTAAGTGCTTTTCGATGAACTCCGCGCGCATCATTGTAAGAGCTTCTTCAGGCTCCATCGGTTTGCGGTAAACACGGTTAGGATCTGTTAAACTGTCGTACACGTCAATTATTTCAAGAACCTTCGCGGGGAAATAAGCGAGCGCCTGATAATCTAAAATCGGTTCCAATTCATAAGTGATGCAATAATCCTGTTTTGCGCTGGGGTTGGCTTTTTTATACTGCTGAAGATAAAAGCGGAAGTATCCGTAACCGGCGGGATCGCCGTAATATTCATGATGATATCCGGTGATCAAACTTGCCTCGATCGGATAATTTGTTTTAGTCATAATTTGTTTATAACCAAGTTTAACATGATCGATAACAAGCTTACGGTCGAAGGACGCGCCGCCTTCATGGTATTCGATTGCCGACGCTTTCCCGATATCATGAACCAAAAAACCGACAGCCCATTTGAAATACAATTCGGGGCTAATCGCCCTCATGCCGCGGTAAAATACGTGTTCCAGATTTAAATCATCAATATGAATGTGAGGTAACAAAGAATGATACAGCTTTCTGAACTTGGCAGGAAACGCGATCCTCAATTTTTGAATAACGCTGGATGTGGAAACCAAATTGTTGTAATAGGTAAGAAACGCGATCCCGTTAAGATAAACACGCGTCATGTGCTGCACAATCGTGCCGTTTGATTTTTCTACAAGAGTGTTCATCAATTCGTTGCTGAAAACATCTTCGGACAAAAGCTGAGCCGACGATTTAACCATCTCTGTGGTAGAATCCACCATATGCTGGGTAAACTTTTTCGCTTCATCGTCGGCGAAATTGAGAGCCTCTTCAATCGCGGCGTGATTAATCATAGCGGCTTCTTTGGTCGAATCAACGAGAACTTCGGTAACAGCCGCCTCATCCTTGCATTTTTTTATAAGAAGTTCATCCAGTTTCTGTTTAACATGGTTCAAACAATCAACCCTGTCATTGGGAGACATCTCGGCATAATAGTTATATTCTTTCCCGTAACCGTTAAGTTTGACGGGCTGTGATTCGGTCTTATTTTGAGCCGTTTCCGTCTTTTCGATGACGGCTGCCGGATTGCTTGTTTTGTCTTCCCAAGCCCGGCGTTTGACAACGGACTTTTCCTTTATTTTCCCAAGACTCTCTCCTGAGAGAAAATACTCCCAATTTCCGTCCTGAATCTGCCAGAATTTATCCTTATTGTCGTTCAAAACCTTAAAAGGCATCAGCTTCTTTTTCTGCAAAGCACTGTTCACGCATAAGACAGGAATATTTTCTTCTATAATGATGTCAATAAAATGCTTATTTATCCCCCCGCCGTTGGGGAGCGTTAACACCTTATTTAACGATATGATTACTTCTTTTACTTCCATACTAAAGAAGTATAAAATACATAAATATGACTGACAAGTTTTTTTGTTGTTATTTTTGAATTATACAGTTTTATATCAGTTATTTATCAGTTTTCCGCAGTATGAGTTCATAAACAGACGATATATGACGATTTTTTAAGTTGTATTGTCCATATTTTAAAATTTATTGGCTTTCGTAAACGGTTTGTGTTATAATCTATAATAAGACGTGTGAAAACTACTGCGAACATTATTTCAAGGATGGTATACAATGAGGTTACTTACCAGATCAGACTTTGACGGTCTTGCCTGCGGCGCATTATTGCAATATCTCGGATTGATCGACGAGTGGAAATTTGTCCACCCCAAAGACATACAGGATGGCTTAGTAGAAGCCAATGATAACGATATTCTTGCAAATATCCCCTATATTGAGGGCTGTAAGCTCTGGTTTGATCATCATTCCAGCGAATCTGAAAGACTTGGCAGCGGAGCGTACTTCGAAGGAGTCTCAAAACCTGCCCCAAGCTGCGCCCGCGTTATATACGACTACTACGACGGAGACACCAAACTGGGAAAATTCGCGGAAATGATCCATTATGTCGATAAAGTCGATTCCGGCAACCTCTCTTCTGACGAGATTTTAGATCCCAAGGGCTGGACACTTTTAGGGTTTATGATGGATCCGCGCACCGGACTGGGACGTTTCCGTAATTTTACAATCAGCAATTTTGATTTAATGATGATTCTTGCCAAAGCCTGCGCCGAAAAGACCATTTATGAGATATTGGAAATGCCGGATGTCAAAGAAAGGCTGGATTTTTACTACAAACAGACAGAACTTTTCAAGAACATGGTAAAAAGTCACACAAAATTAGACGGCAATGTAATTTTCGTAGACCTTCGGGATGTTGATACGATTTACGCCGGAAACAGATTCGTCATTTATACGCTCTATCCGGAGCAAAATGTTTCTGTCTGGGTCGTAGACGGCAAAAATAAAATCAATGTCGCGATTACAGTAGGTCACAGTATTCTAAATCGAACCAGCAAAGCCGATGTCGGCTCGCTTATGCTGAATTACGGCGGCGGCGGACACAAACAAGTCGGCACATGTCAGGTACCGTATAACGACGCCGATAAGATTATTAAGAAAATAATCGATAAACTTAAAAGTCTGTAAGAGTTTACGAAAAATACTTATTTAAACAACTCGCTGTCCAGTCTGCCTGAGAACCACTTTAAGATCGCTTCCGCGCGGCTGCTGAAAGAGCTTAAAATTCGATCTTTCATGCCGGGAAGCAAAATCGCGTTCACCATGGAAACAGCGTAAACCAGAAGCGAGTCACCGCAGTCAATAACCGCCAAAACCGATCGAAGATTACCTTTTCGAATCACGGGAATAAATCCAACACTCAAAGTGGTTACATTTTCCTGAGAAAAAGCGATGATATCCCCTCCTACGGTATAATCGTAACGATAAATGTTATCTCCAAAGGTAAGGTCTTTCTGACGCGCGAAAAGCGACATTGACACAGGCTCATGATATACAGGATCGGGAAGCGTCTTTTTTGTCCGGGGATCGTCTATAACATTTGAAAATTCATAAAAGGTGCGCATCTCCGCGCGGCTTACGGAATAGTATTGAACGCCTGTCAAAGCGCTTATGGCAAGCGTCTGATTAAAAACATTTGTTTTTTGTTCTTCATTCCAGCTTTGATTATCAGAAAAAAAACTTTCAGGTTTTTTGTGCAAATAAAGCGTTTCAACAATTATGTTGGGACTAAACGAATCCTTCGCGGAGGCAATGATTTGATCAAGAGTGTTATTCTTCGGCGATATTACCGTATGCGCGTCTCCAAAATGCGTTTTAATAATTAATTCACCGCCTTGCAATTGCGCGATAAGCCCTGACGAAATCAAAGTTTCAAGCGGTGACGCGTACGCCTGACAGACAGCGAAAGCAATTAGCGTTAAAATAAACAATCGCCTCATTAAAAAACCCCTTTTTCCCAAAACTCAGATCAACTCTTCAATCCGCGGTAATAAACGCGCACCTGCTTATATAAACCATCTCCTTCGCTTTTGGTTTCAACATCGCCGATATCATTTAACGTAGTGTGGATAAGCCATCTGTCAAAAGGATTCATCGGCTCCAGCAAAATTGAACCGCGCGTCTCGCGGACTTTCTCCGCGACATTGTAAGCAAGGCGCACAAGAGACTCTTCGCGGCGGATACGGTAATTTTCTGTATCGAGAATAACGCGTACATTTTCCTTTCCAAGTCTGCCCGCGTAAATATTTAAAAGCAATTGAATAGCGTCTAAATTTTTTCCTTTTTTTCCAATCAATATTGATGAATGAGGCGAATCGATTTTAACGCCGAGTTTTTGTTTTTCACGGAACAAAATCGTGACCTTGCCGGGGTATCCCATGCGTTCAATCATACCGGAAGTAAACTCAACCATTTTTTGTTCAAATTCATTTTGAGGCACAGGCTCGCCGTAAACCGCTTCCCTTTTTTGAGGAGGTCTGTCCGCGAAGCCGCCGCCGTCTTTTTCATAGTTCATGTCGCTCATCGCCATACCGGGAGATCCGGTGTGAACACGTATACGCACATAACCTTTTTTAAACAATCCGTTTTTTTGTGTTTCCAGAATCTCAACATCAAAATCATCTTTCGCCAGCCCCAATTCTTCAGCCGCCTTGTCAATAGCTTCCTTTTCTGTACGACCTTCAAATTCGAATTCCATATTCCTCTCCTAATAGTTTTTAAAGATTGCCCTTCAGGACTATCTTATTTTTTCTTTTTTTTGCGCGAACCCTGTTTTCGCTGCGAACCTTGCTTCTGCCGCGCGGATTCGTCTTTTGACTTCGCCGCGCCCGTGTCTTTATTTGCGTCTTTAGCCGCGCCGGTTTCCGCAGAAGCGCGTTTCGCTATAACAAATTTATTAATAATTACCTGCTGTACCAATGTTAAAAGGTTTGAAAAAATCCAGTATATCAGCAGCCCGGACGGCATATTATAAAGCACGAAGAAGAATACAATAGGCATTACATACAGCATCATCTTCATCTGTGCGTTTGATTGCTGTCCCGGCATTTGCGTCACTTTACCGTATAACAACTGCGAACCGACATAAACAAAAGGCAGCGCTCTTAACGCTGTCCATCCGAAAATAGGCACTCTGAAACCGTCAGGAAAATTTACAACCGCTTCGGGAGCGGAAAGATCGGGTATCCAGCCGGGAATAAACATCGCGCCGCGAAGATCAAAATGATTGTTAAATAACCCGTACATGGCAATGAATATCGGCAATTGAAGCAGCATGGGCAGACACCCGGAGAGCGGATTATAACCTTCCTGCTGATAAAATTTTCCCATTTCCATTTGCAATTTTTTGGGATCGCTCTTATATTTTTCCTGCAGCTCTTTCATTTTCGGCGCAAGAGCCTGCATGCGCAAAGTCGCTTCGGAACCTTTTTTTGTCAAAGGGAAGAAAAGAATTTTTATTAACAGCGTTAAAAGTATAATCGCGACACCGTAATTCTTTACAATTCCGTAAAACATAACTAACAGCCATTTTAACGCGACTTCCAGAGGCGCTAACATTCCGCGCGAGCTGGATACTTCGTCAAGTCTGGCTTCTTTCAGATCAAACGCGTTATTTCCTGTGTTGTAGTGCTTAAGAACATCCTGCGATCTCGGACCAAGATAGAAAAGATATCTGTCTCTGTCAATAAAAGAAGTGTTTGCCGGAGGACGCATGATATTTAATCTGGAAGCTGTTTGCTGCATACCCGGTTCGGCTTTGTCGGAAAACATCATGTTGTACTGCGTAAGATACGGAATTGCGATGAAAGTAAAATATTTTCCGGTAATTGCCGCCCACGAAGGATTAGTTTCAATTACGTCGTTTATCTTCGCGTTTTTTCGTTTGCGATTAACAAATGTAAAATATTGACGATACTCATGATTATTGTCGAGTTTAACAAACTTTGGACCAATCTGCGGACCAAATGATAATATATACGCGTTTCCGGAAAAATCAAAACGATTTTTTGAAGACCTGCCGTCAGAAGTTCTGCCGTCAAGAGAAATAAATAATTCAAACATATATTCTTTCGGTTTAAATTCATATCGTTTGATCAATTGAAACCTTTCTTCAATGCCGTAATTATAAGATATAAAATCACGGCTAAACTGCACAGAATAATCCGACAGACGATCAACTCTGAAATTATCGGAAACAGGAGCGGTGCCGGAATCGCCTAATGTAACGGAAAAGGCGTGTGTGCCGCCGGCGCTCTGCCCCGTAAAAATCATTTCGACATTTTCATTTTTATCAAGATGATCTTTTAACTTCCATGAGACTATATCTCCGCCGGAATTAGTCAGCTCAATTATAAGCAGATCTGTTTCAATTATTACGGTTTGCTGAGGAATAAAAGTTTCCTGTCCGCTGCCCGAACCTCCCGCGAAAGCCGGGCTTCCTGAATTGATTATACTTGTAACACCGCCGTCCGCCTGACCGGCTTCGGATGTTCCGCCCTGCCGCGAAGGCTGCGTTTCCGTGTATGTCGACGGCGCAGTTTGCTGTGAGCCGGTTTCTCCCTGATATTCATACCGCGAATCAGCTGACGCTGAAGGCTGCGTTTGCGTCTCAGCAGGCTTCGCGTTAGGCGGATAGAGAATTCCCTGAATCACAAAAGAAACAATCAACACAAGCGATGAAAGCACAATAGCTAAAACAGTATTTCTTTCCATTACATATCCTTAATTATGATTTAAATTTGCACCTAACACCGTCTCGGGTCCGAATTGATTTTTATCCGCGTCATTAAACGCGCCTGTTTCGCCGCATTCGCACGGCACAGGATCGAAACCGCCGGCGTGCAGCGGATGACAGCGCAGTAATCGTTTAACAGCCATGAAACAGCCGCGTATCGCGCCGTATCTTTTTACAGCTTCGAAAGCGTAAACAGAACAGCTCGGATAAAATCTGCAGCACGGCGGAAAATGCGGAGAAATCGCCTGTTGATAGAATTTGATTAATAACAGCAATATATATTTCATTTCAATAAACCGGCTTTATAAAAAAGAGAATCAAGCTGCTTCTGCCTGCTCTGCAGACAATGCCTGTCACGCGGACGGAGTCCGTTATTCAGACACGCATTATCTGATTCGGGATAAACCAACAGTATCAAATCATATCCGTTTTTAATGCCGGATTTCATCAACCTGAACGCTTCACGTCCAAGGCGCTTAGCGCGGTTTCTTGATACCGCGCGGCTAAAACAACTCGCGCCCTTGGACCCTTTCCCTTTCGCAAGCGTAAAACAAATCCGGTTGTAAGGCAAATCGTTCTCAAGCACAAAAAGCTTCGCGCCATGGCAGCTGTACCGCCTGCCTTTGCCAAAAACCTCTTTGATCTCTTTCCTTCCCTTTAAACGCTCTTTTCGCCTGAAACGCATTAAGCTTTCGGGACTAATAAGGCTTTTTCTCGTCAGAAACAGACAGTTTTATCCGACCCTTCGCCCTGCGGCGTTTCAAAACAAGCCGTCCGCCTCTCGTTTTCATACGAGCGCGAAACCCAAATTTGCGGTTTCTTTTAACCTTACTGGGTTGATAAGTACGCTTCATGATCATCTCCTATATGCACGCACCCTGCGCAGACGCAAAATGCGATAAGTTCGCCATCTTTCCTTAGTTTAGGGTATTGGGAGAAAATGATCAATAGGGGGGGGAACCTGTATGGAATAAGCGTAAAAAAACAAAAGAAGCGTTTAATACAGAGTCATTCCATGTGAACAGAAACCTTGACCAAATATCGAAAAAAAACTAAACTGGTGTACCGGGGTGTGAAATGAATTCATTAATAAAAGAAAAAATAATTCCTTTATCTCTGACCGCTTTTATTATTTTGCTGGATCAGGTTACAAAGTCGATGATCGCGAATAATTATCCGATTAGCCGTTATAATGTAATCGCTGATTTTTTTGGAAACGGTTTTTTACAGATCATTCATGTGCGAAATCCGGCAATAGCGTTTAGTCTGGGAAACAATCTTCCTGATGTTATCAAGCCGATCGCTTTTATTGTCCTTCCCATTCTGGTTTTAGGTTTTCTAGTCTGGTACTTTTTCAAGTCGAATGATTTTACGCTTCTTCAGCGGTGGGCTGTAGCGGGCATCATCGGCGGCGGAATCGGAAATATGCTCGATCGTATTTTCAGATCGGAAGGAGTCGTGGATTTTATTGATGTAAAATTCTACGGATTATTGGGAATGGAACGCTGGCCTACTTTCAATTTTGCCGACTCATCCGTTGTTGTATGCTGTATTCTGTTATTTGTTACGCTGATTTTCTCGCTAAAAAAAACAAGCAAGGATATTGATAATGAATAAAAGAGCGAATACCATCCTGTTTATTCTGGGGGCGACAATCTTTAATGTTCTTACCACAATTATAAGCATGGTGATTCTCTTTATAATATATGTCAAATTCGTAGCGCCGTTGATACCGGAAAACGGACGCGCATGGGGTTTTGTGATTATTTTTATGGTTTCGCTTATTATTTCGTTTATAGCTTACCGCTTCGCGTTGAATTACTTCATTAAAAAAGTTGATATTGAAAAACATTTTGATTCGCTTTATGTTAAGAAACTTAAAAAAACAGAAAATTGAGCTTTCACCTGAAAGCGATTAAAAGTCAGGTAACTGAGGCTTTCCCAAAACTTCAGTTTTTGGGAAAGCTACTTTAGATTTAAATGAAAAAGTGGGCTTTAGACTACTTTTTCAAGAGGTTTTTCCAAAACTAACCGAGTTTTGGGAAAACCTCAACTTTATATTTTTTAATCCTAGAAACGGACTGATATTTTCTGATATATCAGAGGAAATATATACTTTGGAATTGTCAAAAGTACCTGCGCAATATGACGGAAGCAGCGTGTGGGAGTGGCTGCGGTTTCTGCGTTCTAAGCAGAGGGAGGAGTTTGAAATGGCAGCTAAAGGAAATACTAAAATGGTGGCTGCCACCTTTTTGGTATTATATTACGATTGGGTACTAAAGTTGCGGTAGATGCTCTGTTGGCGTTCCCCCCCCGCCGTGAAAATATCAATTTTTTCTGTAATCTGACCGAGAATAGACTAGTATGTTTTTTGGTGTTTTAATCGGTTTGATTATCATAGGAGCGGTTTCGTATCTTGCCATTGATAAAAAGTCGACTTTTTTAGTTCGCATAGTGAGTCTCTGCGCTCTCGCGCTTATGATTCTTACCGTTGCAATATGTCTTGTTTTGGTTCTTACGGATAATAGAGTCCCGGTGGACGAGTCCGTCGTTCAGATAGGACCTCCCCCTGAAAAAGCGCCGGAAAAAGAGAACGGAAACAATCTTCTTACCCTACTTTTTTCCATTATTTTTCTGATTGCCCTGTTTGTTATAGTTGCGGTTATATCAATGCGCGAGAACAAAAAATCCAAAAAGAAGTAAGAACCTTGTCACATGGTTAAATTCTTTACTCAATGGTATATTATAGAAAGGTAGTGATTTCTGCCGATACTTAATATAAATGCCATTAAAACGGCGTTTATTATCACTAATTATTGGGACTTTAATGAGGAAACTCACCTTTTTTATAGCGTTTTTTATTTTTCTCGGCACAGCGGCTTGGGGGCAGACGGTATATATATGGTCAGGTGATGTTGATTCTGCGTGGAATAATCCGGAAAATTGGGGTTTGCCTCCTCTTGCTCCCAATCCGCATCCGGTAGACGGCGACAGTGTTACAATTCCTTCTGGTTGTCCGCATTACCCCGTTGTTCCGTCCGGCAGTACTTTGATACTGTCGGATTTAACTGTGGCAGACGGATGGCTTGATACAACAGGCGCGGATGTTTCAGTTACAGGTGACGCGGAAATAACCGGCACTTTAACTCTTACCGGAACATTGGACATCAGCGGTAATTTAGATGTTTCCTTAGGCAGTTTTTCAGGCGGGATTATAAATTTTTGGGGCGGGATTATATCCGCTTCTGTTCCTGATATTCTAATTGAAGATATAACCGGAACATCAGGAACGTTAACTGCCGGCAGCAAAAATGTTGATATTTCAACTAACAGCGCTGGAGCCGCTACAACTGTTGATGTTGATTTGATTATCTCAAGCGGACAGAAAAATCTTACGGCACACGGAACGCAAAATCTTATTATTATTAGTTCCGGCAGTCAATTTAATAACATTATACTTACCGGAATAATAACGACCGGCGGTAATTTACATGCAAGTACATTAACCGTTAATAGCGGTGCCGAACTTATTCTAAACGCTGACGCTTCCGGTATAGGTACGTTAAACAACAACGGAACGCTGGAACTGGCAGGACATGACCTTTCAGTAACAACATCGTTAGTTAATAATAATTTAATAAGGCTCGATGGAATTGCTTATCAAAGCGTATCGTCTTTTTCAGGAAACGGAACTGCGGAGTTCAGCGCGTCAGGCGTTTCTCTTGCGGGAATTACTTCTTTTCATAATTTAACAATTCTTGGCGGAACCAGATCAACGGCGGCAGTCAGCGTATCAGGTAATTTTGAGCAAATCGCGGGCTCTCTTACAATTATTGCGCCTAACGCTCTGACTATGACAGGCGCTTCCATGCGGGCAAACAGCATCACAGGCAATGTGATTATTGACAGCGCTCTTACCGCGTCAGGCGGTATTAATGTGGCAGGTTTGCTTACAATTAACGCCGGAAGAAGCCTTGATATGGCTTCGCATAATCTGTCAGTATCCAGCCTGACAATTACCGGAACGCTTACTTCAGGCGTGCAGATTACTTTGAACGGCGGAACATGGAATAGAACCGGAACATTTAATCATAATAACGGCGATATAATTTTAAATAATAATACAAACGTAAATAATAGCAATATATTTCATAATGTTACGTGCAATGGAACAGTTGATTTTACCGGAGATAATACTATTGCGAATCTAACCTGCGGCAGCGGATCGACTGTTTCTTTCGCGGGAGGCAGCACTCAGATAATAAGCGTTTTAACTGCCGGCTCCGCTGTTTTAACGGCAATAGCGTCCGCGTCGCAATGGAATCTCAGCGGTTTAACAGAGACAAATATTACCACAACTACTTCAACTAATATCAGTTATTGCAAGTCGGATATTTATCTTGCGCGTAACAGCGGCAATGCTGTAAACGGCGGAAACAATATCCGTGTTTTCGCAGGCGGAACATTTGTATGGACCGGAGATACCAGCACAGTCTGGCGGCTTGACGGAAACTGGAATCCTTATTTTCCTCCTGTAACCGACAATACAACGATAATTACAATACCGGATATTTCCGCTGGGAGCGCCAGATATCCCGCGCTTGAAGCGGCGGTCGTCTGCGGAGCATTAACAATTGACACCGGCGCGGAAATGGATTTGGGCGTTAATAATCTGACAGTTAACGGGACATTAGCGAATAACGGCAGTTTGAACTTACGCGCCGCGAATCTTTTTACCGGGACGCTTACCAACAGCGGTACTATAACATTGACCGGGACACAGTCAATAACCGGTCAGGGCGCGGCGGTAGGAGGGACTGTTTGTTATCATGGAAACGCTGTTTCTCCGTGGATACTTGGAAATAACTACACAAATCTTGTTGTAGATCCGGGTCTCTTAATGGGAGCCGCGGGAGGCGCCTTAACTGTTACAGGTACTGCTGAAATCAATTCAAATATCAGCGCGGTTTCGATAAATGTTTCAGGACATAGTACGTTAAACGCTAATATTTCTACATCTTTGAATCAAAATTATTCTGGTATTTCGTATAACAACCAAATAATATTAACTTCCGGCAGCGGTAGTGTTACAGCTTCGGGAAAGGTAACAGGCTCGTCAGGAATTACAATAAACGCCTCGCAGGGGATAACATTAAATAATTCCGTAAATGAGATTAGCGGAAATGTAGCGCTGAATAACAACCAGACAGGCATTACGCCCGCGAACGCGGTTAATTTTCACACATCAGAAAATGCAACGGTTTCCGGAGTAAATAATTACGGAAATTTTAACATAACAGCGGACGGTATAATTGCTAATGGCATTACCGCGAACGGACATACGGTACTGCTTGCGAGCGCTGCTCCTGTTACGCAAACCGCCGCAATAATATGTGACACATTAATTTTATACGGTAATACAAATTTTTCTTTGAATAATCCGGCAAACAATGTAACAATAATCGAAACCGACGCTGTGTATTTTCCCGCATCAATTGGTTATACGGATGCCAACGCGTTTTCAATAGGAGCGGGCGGATTGCGTACGTCCGCGGCAGGAAGTATTACGTTACACGCGTCAGGTCTTATAAACCAAAACGGAACAATCGTTACAGAAACACTATCTATTGCTACAACCACGGCAGGCGCGATAACATTAAATACGCAAAACAACAATGTGCAAAAATTGCAGATAACAGGCTCGGCAGGAGTTGTTAATTTTAGAAATAGTAATGATTTAGAAATAACGGGAATAAACGGAGTTAACAATAATAATGTTTCGATTAACGCAGCGGGAGGAGATCTTATTGTAAGCGGAGCTGTCAGCAATGTTGGAATATTAACGTTAAATTCCGACAATGATCTGATAATAACCGCAGCCGGAAATATTTCTTCAACTAACCGCGCTGTTTTAAGCGCCGCTACAGCTGCTGTAAACGGAAATATAACTGTTACAGGCAATGGAAGTGAAGCCTCCGCCGCTATTCACGTAACAGCAGGAATATTTACAGGCACAGGTCAAATGACGCCGGGAACAGGGACAGTCTGTGTATATCTCAGTTTAACGACAACATATACAGGCTCGGTTACCGGAAACCCTATTCATTATCACGCGGTCGGAAAACATATTGTTTATAGAAACGGTTCAGACTCATCAGGTTATTCAGGTATTAACGGCGGAGATACGGTTGCCGCGGGTAGTTATATTTATATTCAGGCGGAGTTGAATTTAGGTCCCAGATTAAATCTTTTCACCTCCGGTAATAATTATAACATTTTTATTATTGATGTTGGAAATGCCGCTAACGCAAATACGCGGGAAGTAGCATTTACTTCAGAAGGGTACATTGAAATAAGAGGCGCTTATACATCGTCGCAAACGCTTAATTTGAGCGGAAACGTCAGGCTGAACAATAATCAGGCGGACAGCGCGCCTTGCGCTCTTGTCCTGCCTTCTTTCAATATAACAGCGCCGCTTGTTTTATACGGAGGAACCGGCGCTGCCGCGAGTATAAGAGCCGCTGCTGGAAATATAAGTCTTGGAACGGTAAACGGGACTGCCGCAGGATCAAACAATTTACACTTAGAAATCAGCGGAAATACAAATACATTTACCGCAGGCTCTATAGGCGCTGTCACTGCGTTAGGTGACATTCAACTGGTCAGCGTTAACAACGCGCCAGGCGCTGTTTCATTTAACGGTACAATAAACGCAGGCAGTTATACTCAAACAGGAACAGGTTCTTCACATTTTAGCGGTATTCAAAACTACAGCGGTGATTTTGCGTTTACAGGAGCGGCATTGACGGTTAGCGCCGCTTTAAATGCGGCTAACATTACAATCACTAACTCAGGTTTGTTTACTCTTGGAACAAACTCGACTATGACATTATCAGGCAATTTTACCCAAAACGGCGCAGGAACAAATACTATTGCGTCTAACATAACGTCGGCAAATAATACCGCGGCAAATACGATTTTATTTACAGCCTCTGTTGCTCTTGCGGCTAACGCTGGCAACTTAATTACTTTTAATGTACAGAATAATAGTACGGTTCGTTTTAACGGCGCGGTTTCATGTTCTGTAACGCCCGCTGTTGCGTTAACGATAAACGGAAACGCTCATTTAAACGCCGGAAGCGCCGATATTGGGGCTGTTATTATCAGCAGAGACGCTAATTTTTCTAATTCGCAGATAAACGCCGTCTCCGTTAGAGTTACAGGAACAAGTACAGTAAATACAAATATCCATACAAGCGGTGAACAAAATTATACCGCTGTAGTTGTTGGTAATGTAACGCCTGTACCTGCGCTGACATCTTCCGCTAGCAGAGTTATCGCTTCAGGTGTTGTCTCAAGCGCGGCGGGCAATACAGGACTGACAGTATATGCTTCATCTGGAATAGATTTGAGTAATACAGGAAATACTTTATCGGGAAATATAAATTTATATAATAATCAGGGCGCTGCCTCAAGTATAATAAATTTTAATTCATTAAATCCTGTAACTGTAAACGCGGTTAATAATTCCGCGGCAGCGGGAAATAATGTAATAAGGGGAGGAACAATAACTGTCGGGAATACAGGAATTTTATTAACGGCGGGAAATATCGAATTAAATTCAGCGGGATTTATTTCGATTGGAATAGGCGGCGGAATTTCTACGGCAGGTAATGTCAATTTAATTTCCGGCAGTACCGTTACGCAAAGCGGAATAATAAACGCCGCGAATCTTACTGTAAGCGCGTCAGGTATAACTCTTGGCGGAGCAAACCAAATAAACGCAAGCGCGGCATTTACTAACACAACTGCCGGAGATATAGTTTTTGTGAATACTGCCGCGATAAATTTAAGTTTACACGCTTCAAACAGCGGCTCGGGCGGAACTATTAGTGTTGCGCATAACAACGGAATATTAACAGTAAATACAAATAGTGTAACATCAACAGCGGGCGCGATTACATTAAGCGGATTTGGCGGTATTACTATTAACGGAGCTGTAAACACGCAAACAGGAGCGGCGATTAATTTATCATCATCTAACGGAAATATAACCGGAGGCGGCGCTGTTACAGGAACGAATTTAAATCTGACAGCTAACGCAGGATCAATAAATCTGACAGGAGTTATTACAGGGACTATATTTACCGCGTCTGCCGCGAACGGAATAACTCTTAACGGAGGAAATCACGTAAGCGCGAGCGCGTCATTTAACAATACAAGTTCGGGAAATATCGCTTTTACTAATAACACTCCCGCCGCCGTAACATTAGATTTACACGCTTCGAATAGTGTTTCGGGAGGAACTATTAATGTTGCGCATAACAACGGAATATTAAAT
>Ga0209755_10004260_pt1 | contig 17092 bp, 6 predicted proteins | sample TergutCo191P1_FD_187301 | JGI IMG/M metagenome (GOLD analysis project Ga0209755, IMG submission 187301) | Cornitermes sp. P1 segment gut microbial communities from Petit-Saut dam, French Guiana - Co191P1 (SPAdes) (version 2) | ecosystem: Host-associated > Arthropoda: Insects > Digestive system >... | reverse complement strand
TGGCGGTCTGCCACCATGCGTTATTGGCCAAACCGCTAAGCGCGCTGCCGCCGGTGCCATCAGGATTGAGCAACACGCTTACGCCCACGGATACGCCGGTCAGCGCTCTTGGGGTTATTGCGCCCGTGCCCCCGGGCTGCGTCATGAATTGAAGGCGCGCGTCGTCTCGCTGCTGTCCGCCGGACGGCTGAACCATGATGTTCGCAGGCCCTATTATCGCGCCACTGACGACATCGTTGTCCGCAAACTGCCACGCCGCAATCAGCGGCTCAGGCCCCGTCGCCGGAAAAGCATGCGTCAGCGTTATCGTCGCGCCGGTGTTGGCGGTTACTGCCACGGTCTGCCCGTTGACGGTCGCCGTTGCGCCGCTCGCAAAGACGTGGCCGGGGTTCGCCGTAAGCGTGACCGTGGCGGTGTACGCGGTGGCGGCCTGGAACGCGCTGCTCGCCGGCTGCCACGTTACCGCGCCGGCCGTGAAATTGGCGCTCGAGGCGACCGTTGCAGTCGCAACCGGCGTCGCGCCTGTAACCGGCACTGCAATGCTGACTGCCGCGCTTTCGATGATCTCATCTTCCACGGCATCGCGGAACTGGGCATCCGTAAAGGTGCGCGCCACGTGGCTTGTCATGCCTTGGTATACGTGCAGGTCGCTGTTTAGGGCCGCCACTCCGCGATCGTCGTGAGTCAGCGCAAACCGCGCGAAGTACGCGCCGGCGGGCAGTTGCAGGCTGCCTGTCCATAAAAGCGGATTGGGGTAGCCACCTTCAAAGTTGGCGTCATAATCCGCGATGTCGATGGAAGCCGTTCTCTCGCCATGTTCGTCAACGCTCCAAACCGTCAGCTCGCCGGTGGTATCGGCTGGAAGGGTCAAGGCCCAGCTAAACGTCCCGGGCCCGCCCGTGAAGATTGGAACCAATACGGCGGTAACGGGGGTAATCCCGCCAGCTTCCACGGCGATCGTTCTGGGGCCGTATCTCGCGGCCACTGCGTTGCCTATGTGCGCGTTTACCGTCAGCTCCCAGCTTCCCTGGGGCACCGTGGCCTGGACCGAGGTTGACCCGGGGCCAAAATCGGCCGTAATGCTGTCATGATTTGTGCGGGCAAATACGGCGGTAAAGCCGGTAAAATCCCCAAGCGCTATATTCGGTTGGATCGCGCGACCCATGTCCAGCTGCCCTATTGTCAGCGAGACGGTGCCGGTGCGATCCGCCTGCGGGGCCGCCGGAGCTTGGCATCCCGGCAAAAGCAGCAGTAAAGAGGCGGCAAACACAAGCGCCAAAACGCCGATGCTGCCCTTCATCGTTTGCATGTTTCTCATCCCTCGTTTCTCCTTCGAAAAATCCCGCCCGGGCCCGCGAATTCGGGCGCCGGGCGGGGCGGATTTAGAATACCGCTCCGGTTGCGGTATCAAAGACGATACTGTACGTTCTGCTGCTGCCGGCCGTTCTCACCCTAACCGTTACGAGTGGCGGGAAGTCATCCGAAGGAAGCGAAAGCGTCGCCTCCCCGTTGCCGAGCGGAAGCATGTTGCCATCGAGCCACTGGATGTTGGTGAAGGCGTTTTCGGGGGCGCTTATCGAGATTGTCCCGATGGTTGCGCTTCCAGTGATGTTAACGCCCTGGGCCAGCAACGGGTTACTGAACCCTGTCCAGGTGACGTTGAACGTGCCAGTTGGATCGTTTTCGTTGTCAATCGACTCGGCGCCGGAACGTATGACCAGGTCGTTGATCTGGTGCGTGCCTCCGGGCGCAATCAGCTCATTGTCCGGGGTAGGGTTTACCCTAACGTTGGATGTCATCAGCCAGCGCAGGTATAGCCTGTCATGGCCTTCCGCAGTCGGCGGGAGGAAGCGTCCCCGCTGCGGCTCGTTCAAGGTGTTAGCCGGGGTTGTGGGAGAGGAAAGCGCGATTGTGCCGCCGACGTTGTTCCAGGCGCCGGTGCCGCCCACGCGGTACTGTAGTCGCCAGTCGCGGGGGCCGGTGCCCGTGGATCTCATGCGCCATGTTACCGCTATGTCGGTGCGGCCGGTCGTGGATATGGCGGTCTGCCACCATGCGTTGTTGGACAAACCGTCAAGCCCGCTGACGTTTATGCCCGAGGATCCGCCACTCAGCGTTCTTGGGGTTAAATCGCTCCCGGACTGTGTCAGGAATTGCAGGCGCGCGTCAGCTTGCTGCTGTCCGCCGGACGGCCTGGACGCATTCCCGCCCTCGATGCTCGCGGTAACGAGCGGGTTGTTGGTGGGGCCATCGCCGTCGGCGGTTCCAAACTGCCAGGCCGCAATCACCGGATCGGTCTCTGTCGGCTGGAACGTAAAGGCCAGCGTTGCCGTCGCGCCTGTGTTCGTTACCGTCGCGGTATGTCCGTTGATGGTTGCCGTGGTAAGGCCGCCCGTAAAGGTGTGGCCTATATGAGCCGTCAGCGTGATCGTGGCGGTGTATGGGGTGCCGCCACGGAACGGGCTGTGATCCGGGTTCCACGTTACCGTGCTGGCGTTGAAATTGACATCCGCTCCGACTATTGTTGCCGCCGTATAAGGCGTCGCGCCGGTAGCCGGAGCCGTAACGGTGACTGCCGCGCTCTCGATAACGGTGTCCTGGAGGCCGAGGCGGAAATGGGTGGATGCAAGGGTGCGTGCTATGTTGCTTGTCATGCCCTGGTAGACGTGCAGATCGCTGCCTAGGACTGCCCTTCCGTAAGTGCCGTGATCCAGCACAAACCGCACGAAGTACGCACCTGCGGGCAGTGGCAGACTGGCATCCCACAAAGTAGGAGCAGGGGAGCCGTCAAAAGCGGCCTGATCCTTGAGGGGATACAGTACGATATCGCCATCCCCGTCAACGGCCCTGACCTCCAGATTGCCGGTGGTGCCGGAGGGAACGGTCAGGTACCAGCTAAACGTCCCGTTTCCGCCCGTGAAGATTGGAACCAGGACGGCGGTAACGGGGGTAAGTCCAGGCTGTACGTTGACCGTTCTGGGGCCGTAGGTTGCGGCCACCACTGCGCCTATGCGCGCGCTTACCGTCAGCTCCCATTCACCCTGGGGCAGCTCTGCCTGGGCCGTGGTTGCCCCGGACGCGAAATTGACGGTAACGTCGTCATGGCCTGCGCGCTCAAAAACGGCGGTAAAGCCGCCTGTGAAGCCGCTCAAATCTATATCCGGCTGGATCGCGCGGCTCATGTCCAACTGTCCGATTGTCAGCGAGACGGTGCCGGGGCTATCCGCCTGCGGAGCCGCCGGGCCTTGGCATCCCGGCAAAAGCAGCAGGAAAGAGGCGGCAAACAAAAGCGCCAAAACGCCGATGCTGCCTTTCATCGTTTTCATGGTATGCATAGTCTGCATGGTTTTCATCTCTCGTTTCTCCCTTCGAAAAATCCCCGGGCCCGCGATTAGGGCGCCGGTTTTAGAATACGTTTCCAGTTACGGTATCGAAGACGATACCGTACGTCCTATCGCTGCCGACCGTTCTTACCCTAACCGTTACGAGGGGCGGGAAGTCGGCCGAAAAAAGCGAAAGCGTTGCCTCGTTGCCGATTGTTTCCAAGCTCTCATTGAGCCACTCGATGCTCGTGAACGCGCCATCGGGGGCGGTTATAGTGATTACCCCAGTGGTAGCGCTTCCGGTGATGGTAACGCCATCGGCCAGCAGCGGGTTCGTGAACCCTGTCCAGGTGATGTTGATCGCGCCGGTTTGGTCGTCTTGGTTGTCAAAGTCCGCCGGATCGGCTCCGGAGAATATGGTCAGGTCGTTGATCTGGTGCGTGCCTCCGGGCTGAACCGGGTTGCCGTTTGGAGCAACGTTGGATGTCATCAGCCAGCGCAGGTATAGCTTTTCGTGGCCTTCCGCGGTCGGCGGAAGGAAGCGACCCTGCTCCGGCTCGTTCAGGGTGTTAGCTGGGGTGGTGGGTGGGGAAAGCGCGATTGTGCCGCCGACGTTGTTCCAGCTGCCTTCGCCGCCAATGCGGTACTGCAGCCGCCAGTCGCGGGGGGCGGTGTTGGTGGATCTCATGCGCCACGTTACCGCGATGTCGGTGCGGCCGGTCGTGGATATTGCGGTCTGCCACCACGCGTTGTTGGCCAAGCCGTCAAGCCCGCTGCTGGCATCGTTATCCGCATTGCGCACGTTTACGCCAATGGACACCATGCTCAGCACCCTCGGGGTTAAGTCGCTCCCGGACTGCGTCAGGAATTGCAGGAGCGCGTCGGCTTGCTGCTGCCCGCCGGATGGCTGAATCGCCATGTTATAAGGCCCTACTATCGCATTACCGAAGGAAGTGGTACCCGTAAAGCGCCAGGCCGCAATCACAGGATCCAGCTCGGGTTCCGTCTCCGCAAAAGTATGCGTCAGCGTTGCCGTCGCGCCGGTGTTTGCCGTTACCGTCGCGGTCTGCCCGTTGATGGTCGCCGTTGCAAGGCCGCCCGCAAAGGTGTGGCCCGCGTTCGCCGTCAGCGTTACCGTGGCGGTGTACACGGTTTCGCCCTCGAACGGATTGTCCGCCGGGTTCCACGTTACCGTGCCAACTGTGAAATTGGCACCTTCGCCGGCCGTTGCCGTCGTAACCGGCGTCGCGCCCGTAACCGGGGCCGTAACGTTGATTGCCGCGCTCGCGATCACGGCAGGACCGGCACCGGGAGCTGCCGTCTCCGGGAATTCAAGAGCCAGCGTTGCCGTTGCACCGGTGTTGTTCGTTACCGTCGCGGTCTGTCCGTTGATGGTCGCCGTTGTAAGGCCGCCCGTAAAGGTGTGGCCCGTGTTCGCCGTCAGCGTTACCGTGGCTAGATATTCCGTTTCATAGTAGAAGTACCGCTCGCGCTCGGGATACCAAGTTACCTCGCCAACGGTGAAGTTGGCACCTTCGCCGGCCGTCGCCGAGTCACCCTGTACCGCGCCCACAACCGGGGCCGTAAGGGTGATTGCCGCGTTCGCAATGACGGTGGAACCACCGCCGCCTGTCGGACTGGAGCATCCAGCCAGGACAATCGCCGCTGCGGCGAGAGCCCATAATGTTTTTTTCGTCTTCAATAGAAACCTCCAAATGTTTTCCTGCACCAAATGTAGCCGCCTATTGCCAGTTTTCGAATAGGCCGGCGTTTTTTTTCGGTTAAATCGTCGCTGCCAGTGTTCCAATACCGTCAATCCCTTATCACGGTGAACGAATCGTAAGGCACGCCGGCGACAAAATTATAGTCTTCGGTAGCGCCGGGGGTTCTGCCGGATGCGGAGCCTATGGTGTATGTCCTGAACGTTATGCTGTTTGGGGTGACATCAACGACGGTGTAGCTGGGGATGCGCGGCTGGTGAAACACCGCGTTGGAGACAGGCAAATTCCCCGCTATGTAGCTTACGGATCCGGCCAGAGTCGCTTGGGCATTGTCAGGATCCACGCCCAAAAACGGATAATTAGGATTAGTCATGTTAAAAGGCCTGTTGCTGGGAAAAGGAAAAGTGCGATCCGTGCTGACGGAGTAAAACCCTTCCCCGCTGGACGACGTAAACGTTACGTAGATTGGGTCTTGTGGGTTGCGGATAACGTAGCTGCCGCCGCCTATAGTAGCATCCCACACGCCGCCCCGCGTCGTGTCCGGCACGGAAACCAGGCCTCCGCCCCTGCCCGAAAGCGGGAAGCTTCTGGCGTAAACGTGGTCGTGACCCGCAAGAACAAAATCGACATTAAAATCGGACATAAGCGTTTCAAAGCCGGCTTCCACCCATTCCTGAATATCCCGATTGGCCACGTGGTAAGCCACGCTGGCCGTGGATTTGTGGTGAAAGACGATCAGCCAGTCGAAGTTGCCCGCATGTTCTGTAGTAGCTCTTTGAAGGGTTTGCCTAAACAGCGGCATTATTAAAGTCCTGACACGGGGGTCGGGGTTGTTCGAAGTGCCGCCGGAGGTATTCAGCCCGACAAAAAGAACATTGTTGTAGAGAAAGAAATAGTTCGCCCAAGTGGCGTTGTCCAGCGGAAGACCCGGAATGCCCTGCTCGTTCGGGATGACAAAGTGATGCGGAAGGCTGTCCGGGGGCGCGCGGTCATGGTTCCCGGCCGCAGGGGCAAAGGGAAGGTTTCTTAGCCCGGGCGGCGCGAAAAAATCGCGCCATGCCGGCTCGCCGCTGCCTTGCTGGCTAATCTGATCGCCCATGCTTACGATAAGGCTCGGGTTTCTGGCGACGATTCTTTCCATTGTCATTTTCCAGCCATCGGCGATGAGGGTGTCAAGCGACGGGTACCGGGTGGTCGGGTCAACGGTTTCGCCGTCGATTATCTGGGGATCCCCCACTATCGCGAAGCGGAAGCTTCGGGTATTGGGCGGTATCCTAAGCTCGTGCAGCTCGCTCCAGTTTGTTCCGTCGCCGGATACCGAATACAGATAGACCGAGCCAGGTATCAGCCCCCTTACCGTAACCTGATGGGTGACAAAGCCGGGCGCCGCAGAGCGTGCCATCCCCGTCGCCTCGATCAGCCCGGTTCCCGCCTCCAGGGTTCCCCTAAAGAAGCGAACTTGGGCAACCCTGCCGGCCGCGCCGCCCGCAAAATACCAGCTAACCCCTATCTCCGTGGTGTCGGCTCCGGGAGTCAGCCCAAGGGTAAGCGGCGCATACGGGTTGCCGTGCAGCTTACCCCCCCAGCTAAGGGTTTCCCTAAAATTATAAACGGTTTCTCCGCTTCCCCCGGAACCTCCGCCGCCATAACCGCCCCCTACGTCGCCAATATCACAGGCGCCCATCAAAACCAGCAAAGCCAAAGCAATCGAAACCGATGTTTTTTTCAACAACATAACTTCTCCTCCAGATATTTTAGTGTTTGCGGAAATTACAAACGACGCATGTTAATAGAACGCCAAGGGAATATTAAATTCGCATTAAAACGATTCGGGGCATGGGGCAAGTTAAAAACCAGTTAGAACCGTTAAAACTTTGTGCGCCTGATTGCGCTTCCCTTTTGTAAGGGATAAAACTGGGAGTAGAAAAGCCCTCAAAAAGGCAAGGAGAGAAAATGAAAAGCAGGCTTGTTTTGGTTGCGGTGTTGCTGGCGGTAAATCTTGGCAATTTGTGGGCACAGGGCTTGCCTGCCGGCATTTGGTCGTCGCCTCAAAACATCGCGACGGAGGGAAGGTTTCGCAGCGATGCGGACGATTTTATCAGGGTGGATGCCTTTAACAATCTTAGCTTTAACCATTGGTTTGGAATGGTATCGTTTCTTCAAGACGCGCAGAACAGGGCCGTTGCGACCATCGGCTTTGCCACAAATGTGCGAAGCATATATATCGCCGCGTTTTACAGCGGCAATTTTTGGGCAAATGCACCGGTCAACAACCCAATCGAGCGGCAGTTCGGCCCCGACAACGCTCCCGCCGGGGGCGAGCCGGGCGTGACCTACAGGGTTTTCGGTTCCATCAACGTTGCGCCGGATCCTATCAACAATGTTGCGCTGCTGATCGGCCTTGCCGACATGGGCTTTCGGCTTACTTATCGGACCAATCATCAGTCGTTCAGCGACAGCAATATTGTGGTTGGAAACCAGCTATATAGAAACTTCAGTGCCGGACATGGTTATTTGGCCCCGCAGCTTGCGTGGGGAATGGCGAGGGACTTGACCGGAAACGGAATAAGGCCCCATGCGGCGATTGACCTTGTGTTTAACCGCCATTTTTCAAGAATGGAAACCGCCGGACCCGATGCGGGCGGTAATACCGGGGAAAGGGTGGAACGTTCATCAAATTTCTTTGCCCCGCAGCTTGCCCTGGGTCTTGGCGGTTTTACTTTCTTCAGCAACGATGGCGGCTTTAGCAGTGCGGTGGATTTTGATTACGAGCTTGCGCTTAGAATCTACAACAACGAGTTCAGTTACCTGTATGGCAATACGTTCCGGATCGGCCAAATCAGGGGAACCAATAACCCGGGAACCTTTCCCCTCGTCGAGAGGAGCTATATGTCAAACACGTTTATCCCCGCAATCAGCGGTTCCTGGCGACAGGACAGGATTGCGCTGGGTTTTAGGCTCAATCTGCCCATAATGTTCTCCAACGAAAGCAGCGCAATAATGGGCTTAAGCTCTTCGAATAACTTAATCAATGCCGGCAACAACGATTCAAGGACTACCTTTGCTTTCCAACCCGATCTTCGGCTTGGATTGCAGTACGTTCTTGTTCCGGGCCGTTTTACCTTAAATACCGGGGCGCGAATTCAAACCACCGCGATTTCCCTGGTAAGAATTTTCAGGGAAGTTTATAACGAAGGCGGTGACAGGGTTCACTCAGAAAGAATACATCAGGATTCATACAGCGGCACCTTTGTTAGCAATTTCCACATTGGGCTTAACTTTAACTTTCTGGAAAACATCTGGGTTGAGGCCACTACCGGAGTTAGCGGCGCTTTTGGCGATGACCAAGCGATAGATATATTCATGCCGGGGGGGCTATTCTCTTTTGGGAGAATCATGGTTGGGCTTAGGTTTTAACCGTTTATTTGCGGGCGATTCATTGCCACTTAACGAACAACCGGAAGAATGTTTTGCATATAAACTTTAGAGGAGCGTGTTATGAGAGTCTTGAAAAAACTTGCGGTTCCATTGGCCGTTTTTTTGGCCCTTGGATTTTTCGCGGCGGTGTTTACGGGTTGCAGCAACCCTGCAAACGGCTATAGAGGCGAATCAGGTGAGTCAGGCGGATCGGGTGATCCGCCTCCGCCCTTTAGGCCTGTTCACCCGGATCAGCCTCGGGTACCCGGAAACGTTACGGTTGACATCTTCAACTTTAACGACTTCCACGGAGCTTTGGACAACGAAGTATCCAATCTCGATCCGGGCGCGGCGCGGTTTGCGGCGGTAACAAGGCACCTGATGCGGGATTCCGAGCACTCCATACTGCTTGCCGGCGGAGACAATTACATTGGGCAGCCGATTTCGGATATTTTTTACGGCAGGCCCACTTCCAGAGTGTTCAGGGAGCTTGGAGTAAGCTATTCGGTGGTGGGCAACCACGAATGGGACTGGGGCTTTGACAAGTTCGAAGACTTTGTCTACTACGGGCATCTTCACTTCCTGGCCGCAAATATTTTTTACGCGAATACGAACACCCGCCCCGACATTTTCCATCCCTACGTTGTCATAAACAGGGCCGGAAGGCGGATAGGCATTATCGGCTTTACGCTTGTCAACACCCCCCGCGTCGTCGTCGCTTCCGCTATCGAGGGCTTCGAATTCCGGGACTCGGGCCCCTGGATTGGCGATATGGTTACCAGGTTAAGGGAATATTACGGTGCCGAGGCGGTTCTTGCCCTTACCCACGAAAACAACACGGGCATTCTGTCGGATCTGGCAAGCCGGGGCTTTGACGCCATCTTTTCGGCACATTCGCATACCATCATGAATGAGCTGGTAAACGGCGTTCCCGTCATCCGAACCAGCCATAACGGCAGATCCCTTGCAAGGGTAAGCCTGGACTTTGACGACGGCGGGCTTGTAGGCGTAAGGACGAATGTTTACCAGGATTTCGTTGACGACACGCACCTTCTCGTTGGCACGGTTGACCAGGCGGTGGCCGCCATTGTCAGGGAATATGACGCGCTGACCGCCCCGTTCCTGAACGAGGTACTGGGCATTTTTGGTTCGGGCATTTCCGCCGGCAGACATGCGTGGGCAAACCAGATTGTGTTTGACTACATAACGCGGACCAGGCCCGACTGGGAAGACGTTGTTCTTATCCAGAACAACGGCGGCTGGAGGGACATTGGCCCCCAGGATCCGTTCTCCGCTTTGACGGTTCGCCACGTTTGGACACTGATGCCTTTCATAAACGAGATTTACTTGTTCAGGCTTAGGGGCGAGTACCTGATAAACCTTCTGAACGGCAGAACCGCGACCAACACCGGGCCTACCGCCGGATCCGGAACGGTAAACGCGCGCAACATCGGCGGCAACTGGACAATCGTATCCACCAACCGGGCGATTACCCGAGACGGACTTTACCAGGTATCGATGAATGATTTTATGTTCACCGGTGGCGATTTGTTCGGCGTGGAAGACTTGGTGGCTTACCCCTATCCCATTGTTAAGGGCACGCAGTTGCGCAATGCGATTATTAACCAGGTAAGGCTATTCCCGCCGCAGATAGTGCCGGTGAGGGGAGTGCTGGCGGCCTGGGATTTTTCCGGCAACGCAGCCGTCAATAACGCGCTTGTTCAGCCCGAGCGCACCGCGGTTCGGTCGTCCGGCGGCTATCAGCTAGGCTACACTTACCTGCAATTCCTGACGCAATCCGGAAGCGCGACAACCCCGAGGGTTCTGAGCGGGATGTCCATGGCCGTGAACGTGCTCCCCCCCGGCGGCGAGCCCACCAGCCCCGCCAGCAGCGGGCTTGACGGCTTGGCTGGCAACGCATGGTGGCAGACCGTCGTCTCCACGGTCGGCTACGAGGACATTGAGGTGACGTGGCGGATGAGATCCACCACCACCGGTCCCCGCGACTGGCGGCTGCAGTACCGCGCGGGCAGCGCCGGAACGTGGAGCAACGTCGGCGGCATAATCGCGGTTCCATTGACTCCCGGCGGCACCAATCCTAATATTGGCGACAATCCTTTGAACTACCGCTTCCTCCCGCCGACTGCGGAAGGCCAGGAGAGGCTGTACCTGCGCTGGCTTATGGCATCCAACATCAGCGCGGCCGGTGGCATGATTGCGGCCGGCGGCACGCACCAAATCAACAACATAGTCATACGCGCCGATGCCGAGCCGTTCGAGAACGAATACAACTGCGACCACTGCAATGACGCGGGATGCGATATATGCGATCCGGAGCCGGATCCGCCGCCGCCGCCAATACGCATATCCGCCGCCAACGAAATACAAAGCGCGCCAATGGCCACTGCGGAAGTTGTAACGGTGGAAGGGTTTGTAGGCGGCCAGGGCATGAATTTGCCCGGCACGGCTCTTGATAACGCCAACATCTTCGTGCAGGACGGAACCGGTCCGAGGGACGGCATTCTGGTTTGGGGCGCTAATCTGGGCGGCTACGTTGGCCGGTGGGTCAGGGTTACGGGAAGCGTAACCCCCGCCGGAGGCGCGGGAAGCCCGAGGAACCAAATCCAGCTAGGCACCGCGGGAACCATAACGGAAATCGACCCGGAAAGTCGGCCGGCATTCGGACCGCATGATGCGGCGCAGCTTGCGGACATGGTCTCGCCGTACTTTAACTACTGGTACATGCCGGTCTCCCTGGGGCCGGTGCAGTTCGGGCACACTAGGGACCGGCTGACTTTCCTCACCGCTCCCAGCGTCAGCACAGTCGAACCCCCGGCCCGTTCGCACTTCGTCATTGTGGATGGGGGGCACAGAATTGAGCTAAGGCCGCCTGTGGAAGCGGGCAGCACAACGTCCCCCTGGGATAGTTTCGTAACCGGCGAGTATATCATGATTGAGCGCGCATACGTTTCATGGCAAAACGGCAGGAGAACGGTACAGCTTCTCCACGCGCAGGTTGAAAGGGTAACCAGCCCTTGACGATAGTTTGATAAACGCACAAGAAGAATCGCCGTAAGGCAGGCCGCCGTTCCCAATCCTCCGGGGGCGGCGGTCTTTTTTCATGCTCCTACATCCCCCTCCCCATCTATTGACATCTTCACCAAAGGGCGGTAATATTACAGACAATATTGAGGGGATATGTCCGCGACCAACACGCTTACTCCGGTAATCAGGATAAACGAGGACAAATGCATCAACTGTTACGCGTGCATAACGGCGTGCCCGGTCAAGCTTTGCATGGACGGATCCGGGAAGAAGCTCTCTATCAATCCGGATTCCTGCATCGGCTGCGGGAACTGCATTGGGATATGCTCGCACAACGCCAGGCAGATAATCGACGACACACAGCGTTTTTTCGACGAGCTGGAGCAGGGGGCCAAGATTGTCGCCATAGTCGCCCCCGCCATAGCGTCGTTTTTTCCGGGGAAATACCTCAACTTCAACGGCTACCTTAAATCGCTGGGGGTGGAGGCCGCTTTCGACGTAAGCTTCGGGGCGGAGCTTGCCGTGGCTTCGTACATCGACCACATCAAGAAAAACCCCAAAATGGTAATCTGCCAGCCCTGCCCCGCCATAGTCAACTTCATACAAATCTACTGCCCCAAGCTTCTGCCGTATCTCGCGCCGGTGGACAGCCCGATGCTGCACACCATCAAGATGATCCGCGAATACTACCCCCGGTACAGGGACCACAAAGTGGCGATAATCTCCCCTTGCGTCGCAAAACGAAGGGAGTTCGACGAAACTGGCCTCGGCGACTACAACGTAACCATGTTTGCCCTCAAAGCCAAAATGGAGGAGCGAAACCTCAACGTCGGGTTTTTCCCCCAGGTGGAATACGTGGGGCCCCATGCCGAGCGGGCCGTGCGCTTTTCGTCTCCGGGGGGGCTTCTGGAAGTGGCGGAGCGTTTCATGCCGGGCATCGGGCGGCGTACCCTGAAAATCGAGGGAGTCCACGTGGTTTACCCGTACCTCGAGGAAGTTTCAAACCTGCTGGAAACGAACATAAGGCTGCCCATGCTTATCGACTGCCTCAACTGCGAAAAAGGCTGCAACGGCGGCCCCGGCACCGGAAACGGCAAAACCCCGATGGTGGTGCTGGACAACCCGATCCGCGAACGCAGCGACAAGCTCGAGGAGTACCACAAAACCGGCAAAAGCCAGGGGCACACAAGAAAATACCACGACCTCATAAACCGCTACTGGAAAGAGGGCCTGTACAGGCGCAGCTACAGGAACCATTCCGCCAACAACAAGCTCGAGCTGCCGAACGAGAAGCAGCTTGTAGAGGTGTACGGCAAGCTTCGCAAGCACAAGGCGGAGGACATATACGACTGCACCGCCTGCGGGTACGGAAGCTGCAAAATGATGGCAATAGCGATTTTCAACAAGCTTAACAAACCCGAAAACTGCGCGCACCACAACCTGGACAGGCTCGCCGAGGAAAAGCGGATTACCACCGAAATGAACCGGCGGCTTGAGGCCGCCAACACCGCAAACCGTTCCAAGAGCGTCTTCCTTGCCAAGATGAGCCACGAAATCCGCACCCCGCTTACCGCCGTTTTGGGAGTCGCCGAGATACAGCTTCAGGATTCCACCCTTAACCCAAACGTGGAAGAAGCTTTCGCCAAAATCCACAATTCGGCAAACACCCTTTTGGGCATAGTGAACGACATACTGGACCTCTCCAAAATAGAGGCCGGGAGAATGTCCCTCGTAAGCGAGAAGTACGAGCTGGCAAGCATGATCAGCGACGTCGTGCAGCTTCACCTGCTTTACATCAGCGGCGACAAAATCAGGTTCCACCTTTACGTGGACGAAAACCTGCCCGCGTTCCTTGTCGGCGACGAGCTTCGCGTAAAACAGGTTTTGAGCAACCTGCTTACAAACGCCTTCAAGTACACCGAGGCCGGAACCGTGGAAATGACCCTGCGGTGCGAAAAAGACGGGAGCGAAAACGGGACGATACTTGCCGTCTCCATAAGCGACACCGGCATTGGCATGACCAAACAGCAGGTGGAAAGCCTTTACGACGAATACAGCCGCTTCCACGAGCACGACAAACGCCTGATAGGCGGCACCGGTCTTGGAATGCCAATCGTGTACAACATTTTGCAGATGATGGGCGGCAAAATCGAGGTGGAAAGCGAGCCGAACAAAGGCACCGACGTATTGGTCCGCATACCGCAAAAGACGGCAGGCCGGGAAGTGCTCGGCAGGGAAACGGCCCAAAGCCTGGAGCAGTTTGAGGTAAGGGCCGCCTCCGCAGCGAAACGCTTCCAGTTCGCTCCCGAGCCGATGCCCTACGGCCGCGTGCTCGTGGTGGACGACGTGGACGCAAACCTCTACGTGGCGCAGGGCCTGCTTTTGTTCTACGATCTCAACATCGAAACCTGCGAAAGCGGATATGCCGCCATCGACAAAGTAAAGCGCGGCGAAGTCTACGACATAATCTTCATGGACCACATGATGCCAAAGATGGACGGCGCGGAAACCACCAGAATCCTTCGGGCCATGGGTTACTCAAACCCAATCGTGGCAATCACCGCGAACGCCCTTATCGGCCAGGCGGAGGAGTTCATGCGAAACGGTTTCGACGGCTTCCTTTCGAAGCCAATCCAGACCATGCACCTGAACACGATCCTCACCAAGTTCATAAGGGACAGGCAGACCTCCGAAGTAATAGAGGCGGCAAAAGCCGCGGCCGGCGACAGGCCGCAGTCTTTCGCGGATGGCGGCATAGAAGGCTACCTGGACAGGCCGGAAGTCGCCGCCAAGCTTCGCAGGGACTTCATACAAAGCCAGGGAAACGCGATCAGGGACATAACGCGGGCCCTCGAAGCCGGCGACTTCAAAACGGCGCACCGCGTGGCGCATACCCTGAAGGGCCTTGCCGGCATAATAAAGGAGAAGCGCCTTGCGAAAGCGTCGGCCGAGCTGGAGAAGCTTCTGGTGCGCAAGGAAAACAGCGAGTCAACCAGGCGGCATATACGGCTTTTGAGGCAGGAGCTGGACGCGGTTCTGAACAGCCCGCCGCCGGAGCCGGAATCGTTCGCAAGGCCCGTCCCGAACAAGGCCAAGACGAAGGAGCTGCTGGACAGGCTCGCCGAATCGCTTGCCGAACACAGCGCGGAAAACCTGGGCATAATCGAAAACCTGAAGGGACTGCCCGAAGCCGCGATTCTGGTAAAGCAGGTGGAGGAGTTCGATTTCGACATGGCCGCGAAAACGCTGGTCACTTTGAGGGAGGTTCTGGGCTTGTAGGAGCCAAATATTTCGCAGTGTGTTTGGGGGCTTGCTTGACACTTTCATTCAGAAACACCATAATTATGGTAACGATGCCTGCGCTGCATTGAGGAAGGGGGGGACATGCCTGCTGCCGTAACGCTGACTCCTGTGGTTCGTATCGACGAGGACAAGTGCATAAACTGCTACGCCTGTATAACGTCCTGCCCCGTCAAGTTCTGCATGGACGGCTCCGGGGAGAAGCTGCTCATAAACCACGACCTCTGCATAGGATGCGGCAACTGCATAGGCGTATGTTCCCACAACGCAAGGCACATAATCGACGACGCCGAGCCGTTTTTCGAGGATCTGAAGCGCGGAACCAAGATCGTCGCCGCCGTGGCCCCGGCCATAGCTTCGTTTCTCCCAGGAAAATACCTCAACTTCAACGGCTATCTTAGGTCGCTTGGAATCGACGAGGTGTTCGACGTAAGCTTTGGCGCGGAAATCGCCGTGGTTTCCTACATCGAGCACCTCAAGAAAAAACCCAGAACGGTGATCAGCCAGCCCTGTCCGGCCATAGTCAAGTTCATCCAGATCTACAGGCCGGAGCTTATACCCTACCTTGCCCCGGTGGACAGCCCCATGCTGCACACCGTAAAGATGATCCGCGAGTATTACCCGCAGTACAAAGACCACAAAGTCGCTATGGTTTCCCCGTGCATAGCCAAGCGGCGCGAGTTCGACGAAACCGGCATGGTGGATTACAACATAACAATGATCGCCCTTAAAAGGCGGCTGGACCGGCAAAATATCGACGTGGGTTCTTTCCCCAAGGTGGAATACCCCGGTCTGTGGGCGGAACGGGCGGTGCGCTTTTCCTCTCCCGCCGGGCTGCTGGAAACCGCCGAGCGTTTTGTGCCCGGCATCGGACGGCGAATCCTCAAAATCGAGGGGGTCCACGCCATCTATCCGTACCTTAACGAAGTGGCCGAGCTGCTGGACACCGACATTCGGCTTCCGCCGCTGATCGACTGCCTGAACTGCGACAAGGGCTGCAACGGCGGCCCCGGCACGGGAAACAACAAGGCCCCGCTGGCGGTGCTGGAAAACCCGGTCCGCGAGCGCAGCGACATGCTCGAGGAATACCACAAAACCAACCAGGGAAAGGAGTACGCGGAAAAGTACCACGCCCTTCTTAGCGCCTACTGGAAACCCGGCCTCTACAACCGGGAATACCGCGACTATTCCGCCAACAACTACCTAAAGCAGCCCAACGAGGCGCAGCTAAGCGAGATTTACCGCAGCCTGAAAAAGTACAAGCCGGAAGACATCTACAACTGCACCGCCTGCGGCTACGGCTCCTGCCGGGCCATGGGCGTGGCGATTTTCAACAAGCTTAACAAGCCGGAAAACTGCGCGCACCACAACCTTGAGGAAGCCAAAACCGCAAACCGCACCAAAAGCGACTTCCTTGCCAACATGAGCCACGAAATACGCACCCCTATGAACGCCATCATAGGCATGGCGGAGCTGCTTCTCAGAAAGAAGCTTTCGGAAGACGTCCGGGGCGACATCCGCGACATAAGGCAGGCGGGGGCAAACCTCATTTCGATAATCAACGACATTCTGGACTTTTCCAAAATCGAGGCCGGCAAGCTGGACATAGTTCCAAGCAAGTACCTGCTTTCGTCGCTGGTCGGCGACACGGTAAACCTTATCCGCATGAAGATATCGGAAAAGCCGCTTCGCTTCTACACGAACATCGACGGCAACATTCCCAACTGCCTTATCGGTGACGAAGTGCGGATTCGCCAGATTCTCCTGAACCTCCTTTCCAACGCGGTAAAGTTCACGGAAAGGGGACACGTGGGCATGTCCATCGCCGTGGACCGGCAGGACGACGGGCACATCTGGCTGAAAATCGTGATAAGCGACACCGGGCGCGGAATCAAGCCCGAGGATCAGGGAAAGCTTTTCGAAGACTTCGTTCAGCTCGACACAAAGAAAAACCGGGGCGTGGAAGGAACCGGCCTTGGCCTTGCCATTACAAGAAGGCTGTGCGTTTCCATGGGCGGCGACATTACCGTGCGCAGCGAATACGGGCAGGGCACCACGTTTACCGCGGTTATCCCCCAGGGCTTCATTTCCGGGGCGTCGTTTGCCATAGTGGAGGAGCCAGAAAAAAAGAAGGTGCTGGTTTACGAAGGCCGGCTCGTGTACGCAAAGTCGGTCTGCTGGTCGCTGGAAAACTTCCGCGTTCCTTACACGGTGGTTACGAACCTGGACGACTTCGACAGGGCCCTGTTCCGCGAGGAGTGGTTTTACATTTTCTCCGGCCACGGC
>Ga0209755_10004259_pt1 | contig 17095 bp, 14 predicted proteins | sample TergutCo191P1_FD_187301 | JGI IMG/M metagenome (GOLD analysis project Ga0209755, IMG submission 187301) | Cornitermes sp. P1 segment gut microbial communities from Petit-Saut dam, French Guiana - Co191P1 (SPAdes) (version 2) | ecosystem: Host-associated > Arthropoda: Insects > Digestive system... | reverse complement strand
CGCCCTTGGATCATAATCATTAACAACTGAATAGGAGGGCATTGAATCTAAATACGAACGAACCTCGTCATGGCTTACAGACGATACGCCGTAGCGTTTAAGCCTGTTTCTGACCTGCAGAATTTCCTCGTAGGAAAGGCCGAAAAGAAATTCTTCAAGCGCCCATCTTGTCTCATTATTGGTTGATTCTTCCTTTAAAAAATCTTCCCATTCTGTTTCAATGCCCATATCGATTGAAATTCTTAATAGTTCGGTGTTTCCGTCCATTGTTCCAAAACTTGGCGGCGCGGAATCCCTTGCTGACCACAGCGATGATAAAGCCATTAAATGACGTATGCTGCGGGGGTCAGTTCCACTGTCCCAAAGGGCGATTAAATCGTTTGCAAGCTTTGTTTTCGTGTTTTCAGAAAAACTGGGATCATCCAGACATGAAAAATATACATTTTCCGCCATTAGCGTAAAGACAACAGAAAACGAAATATCCTTAGCAAGCGTATTGAATTCGCTGTTGCCTGCGGTAAGCTGCGCAAGAAGCCAAAACGCGTGGAATTTCGCCACAAGAAAAGTCCTAAGCGCGATAACTTTTGTCGGCGTTTTTAATATATGCGCGGAAGCGGAAAAAGCAAGCAAAGACTCGGTAAGTCTGTTTTCATTTTCAAGGATATCTTTTAGAAATTGGGTGTTTTTTACTGAAGGATAATCAAAAACCGCATTCCCTAAATTACGAAGTCTCCGGAATCTCTCATGAACTAAAATGTGTTCCTCTGAGTTGTTTTCCTTCAGCCAATCCTCGATCTTTTTAACAAGAAGCTCTTCTTCTTCGGTTAGTACTTTAAAACCAAGATTACACACAGTTAAAGCAGCGTACGCGGATGTTTCGGCACTTGCAGAATACGTTTGCGCCTGTTCCATAGTCCAAACATTATATCATGTGTCCTGTGAAAGCACAATTTTTTATTTTTTCGTTATAAACCGTCAATAATGCCTTTTTTCCGTCCGATACAGTAACCAGAGGTGTAAAATGGGAAAAACAAAAGACCTTGATCAAAAAATAAAAGACCTTGAAAACGTAAAGGCATACGCTGAATACAAAGTCCGAGTGGGTGATTTAGGCCATGAATTTGATAATTGGATCAGCAATATAGAAAAAACCATAGAAATTCTGAAAACAAGAAAATAAATTTCCGCTTAATTTGTTGGTGCACTGTCAGGTTCTTAAAACAGCTCAAAATTTGAAAAAAATAATGTGGTAAATTCTACAAAATAACTTTAAATTGCTAAACTGTTAAAACCTTGTTTTTTCATTTTTTTTACGATATAATATTTTGGGGGGTGCACCGGTTTCGACTGGTACGTCTTCGGGGTATAGACTGCAGATGGAGCGCTCGTCTCCTGATCGGGCAAAAAATTTAACTGCCAATAAAACTGTCAGTTACGACTACGCCTTAGCTGCGTAATCGCGTGGAACTGCTCCGCCGCTCTGAGGAGCAGCTTCTGCGTCGCAATCAGAGCTGGTTAAGCTGCCCACACTTTTAGTGTGAACTTCCGGAGACAGTTTAACAAGATTTCCCGGAATACGGACAGGCCGCGCGCCGTTTAGCCAAGCCTGCCCCGACAATACAACAAACGGCTAAATCTGTAGATGTCTATGTTTCGCGTATTGGGACGCGGGTTCGACTCCCGCCACCTCCAAATTTAAAAAAGCACAAGAAAATTTTCACAAAGGATATTGGGAAATTTAAAACAAAAAATAATGTTTTATAACAGCTTACTTTAACACAACACTCGTATATCCTGAAAGCGTAAGTATACTTCCGTTAAGCGACGCGCTTCCTTTTCCGGCGAATCCTCTGACAACTGAAAATTTTTCGTCCGTATATTGGCTTAAGTTGACTGTGTAATCAGCATCGCTGGTGTTATGCAAAACTGCGGCGCGCCCGCCTTTATAATAGCTGATAAAACCGCCGAATGTATCATACTGCGAAAAATCAAGGGGGACAACCGTGCCTCTTGCAATCTCCGGATTGGCGTTTCGCAGTCTTATCAATTTTTTATAGTGCGTAAGAAGGCTGTCTTTTTTAGGCAACTGGCTTTTGACAGTTCCGTTTGTCTGATTGCTCCTGCTGTAAGAGGCGCCCTGCGGATCGCTTACGGTATCATTGTCACCCCATAACATCGCAAGTCTTCTGTTCGCGTCTGTATTTGCGCTCCCTCTTGATCCTTTCATGCCGATTTCTTCGCCGTAATAAATAAAAGGGCTGCCGCTTGATAAAATATAAATGTTAGCTGCCATGTGCATCCGGTAGTCATCGACAGACAAAAAACCTGCCGCCCTGTCCATGTCGTGATTAGCGATAAAAGGATTTAAGACCGCGTTTGGATTTTTTTCAAGGACGCGCCTTTGATAATCGGCAAGACGCCGCGCGAATTCTGTAACGCTGCGCATTCCCTGTACCGTGTTATAAACTTCGCCTGAAGCGCCGGACATTCCAAAATCAAAGCAGTTAACAGCTTCGTAATAATCCTGTATATAACTAATGCCTGACCAGTTTTCGGCGACAATGTACACATCAGGTTTTATTTTCTGACATTCTTCGTTAAACCATTTCAGGAAAGCGATATTATTATGATGTTCACCAAGATACGCGTATAAAACAGCATCAAGCCTGAAGCCGCCTGCGCCCCTGTCAAGCCAGAACTTAACGATATCCGCAATTTCGCGGCGCACATCGGGGTTGTCCAGATTAAGCTCCGGCATGCTACTGTCGAAATTTCCTTCATAGAAAAATTGTATCCCGTCAGGTGATTTTTCAAATTCATACCATGTCCTTCCGGAAATTCTTTTTGTTGCAAGGGCATAGTAGTTTATATACGGATCATCAAAATTGCCTGCTTTAACCGCGCTTTTCGCGTTTATAAACCATTGGTTATGTTCCGAGGTATGATTAAGAACAAGATCGATAATAACAATTATTCCGCGTTTCTTACATTCAGTCAGAAGCTCGTCAAAATCCGCAATTGTGCCGTACTGAGGATCAATGCTGTAATAATCAATCACATCGTATTTGTGATAACTTGGAGACGGCATTATCGGCATAAGCCAGATTCCTTCGATGCCTAAACTTTCGCCGGAATCCGACCTGCCGTTGTTAAGATAATCAAGCCTGTTTATCAGTCCTCTTAAATCGCCGATTCCATCTTTGTTAGAATCGGAAAACGCGCCGACAAAAATTTCATAAAAGGTGCGGTAGTTGTCTGTAACAGCTGTATTATCATATCCTTTAACCTTATATTCGCAGTCTGTTAACGCAAGCGCCAGAAAAACGCCAGCGAAAAACCACAGACTTTTTTTCATGCGCACTAACCTTTAACAGACCCGGCTGTAACTCCTTCGATATAAAATTTCTGCATTGACAGGAACAGCGAAACAATAGGAATCGCTATGAACAAACATCCTGCGGCGAATATTGTAAAGTTATTGGAATCCACCCTTTGTCCGTACATCATGTAGTAAAGACCTACTGCTGTTGTGTGCAAATGAACATTTTGCTCGCCAAGAATAATCCGCGCAAGAATAAAGTCCATCCACGGAGTCATAAACGCCATCAGGGCTGTATAAACAATTATAGGTCTTGATATCGGCAGGATGATCGAGAAAAAAATACGCGACTGCATTGCTCCGTCAATTTTTGCGGCTTCGATTAACGAATCAGGAACTGTATCAAAGAAACCTTTGGCGATGTAAAAACCTAAACCAGCGCTCACAGAATACACAATGATAAGCGCGACATGAGACTGCGTTAAGCCTAGCGCTTTTAAAATGTAGTATATCGCTATCATTGACATGAAGCCGGGGAACAACCCAAGAATCATCGCGATGTTCATAATCGGCTTTCTCATTTTAAAGCGCATTTTACTCATAACGTAGGCTGTGCTTAAAACCAAAAGCGTCGCAATCGTAGTGCTGAAGACGGCGACTTTAAGCGTATTGGTTACCCACCTTCCGAACTGCGTGGTTGTAAAAAGCAGTTTGAAATTCTCAAATCCAAATCCCTTTGGAATATAATGCGAAACAGCTATTCCGATTAATTTACCCTGATCGTTAAATTCGTTCCTGAACGCGCTGAGTATTATCCAAATCATCGGATACAGCCAGATAACCGCAAGAACAATCAGCACTATATGCACAGATGTAAGGGAGGCAATTTCAGCTCTTTTAATTGAACCAACTCTTTTCTTTTTAATCATTGAAATCTATCCTCCTCTTTATATGCTTTAGACCTTCTGTACGTAACCAGAGTTATTACAGATGTACATATAAATGTCATAATTCCGACTACAGCGCCAAGATTATATTCTCTTTCATCAATTGATAATTTATAAAGCCATGTCACAAGAAGATCCGTGCTACCCGCTACATAACCGCCGGGAACACGCGGCCCGCCTTCGGTAAGAAGGTATATAACATTAAAACTGTTAAAATTACCGACAAATGAAGTAATTAAATACGGAGTAGTGACAAATATTATATAAGGCATGGTAATTTTGCGTAATATTTTAAATTTACTGGCTCCGTCAATTCTGGCGGCTTCATATAAATCCACAGGTATGTTCATAAGAATACCTGTAGTCATAAGCATTGTGTACGGAACTCCAATCCAGAAATTCGTAAGAATAATTGTTATCCTTGTCCTTAAAATATTACTTGAATTCGCAAGGAACGAAATAGGTTCGTTAGTTATGCCAAGTTCCATCAGCATTAAATTAAACGGCCCAATTTCGCCAAGCAGCGCCCTGACCGCGAGCAAAGATACAAACTGCGGCATTGCGATTGTAAGTATGAAAATGGTTCTCCAAAAAGCTTTGAATTTAACGCCTTTCATATTTATCATGATGCCAAGAAATATTCCCCCGAAGTAACAGCTAAAGGTCGCAAATACTGTCCATGTTAAAGTCCAGCCAAGAACGGGAATGAACCTGTGCCCTATTTCGCCTGTTCGTGTAAAAAGGGCTTTAATGTTATCAAAGCCGACCCAGTCAAGCAGTATTTCACCCTGATGCAGGCTGTCAAAATTCGTAAACGCGATGAAGATCATAAAAACTGTGGGCATCAGCGTAAATATTGCTACGCCGATAAAAGTCGGAGTAAGAAGCGTTACGTGAAAACGGTTGTCCATGAGCATCCTTACATCTTCGCCGAAGGTATGCGCTCTGCCGTTTTTACGCTTGTCACATTCCGCCTTGTACGCGCTTGCAAGGCTGCTAAGGTACAAAAGGAAGAAAAGAATGATAACGCCCATTGTTACAACGCCGAAGAGCATCATCAGCATTGAGTTATCGGCTCTTGAAAAAATATCACCGGGGTTTGTTCCGAGCGTAGAAAAATTAATCAGCGCTTTATAACCAAACGGCGTATTGTTTACGCTGGGACAAAGAACCATAAAGGCGATGAATGCAGCCTGAAAAGCAAGATAGATAAATCCCTTTATAATCTGTTTATTGTACAAATTGCCAAATCCCATTATCAGATGAGACATTTTTACAGGAAACCCGCCGTTTACAAATCTTTCATAAAAACTGATAAAAAAGCCTGTGAATCCCTTAAAAAAAGAAAAGGCGGTTTCTTTAAAGAAAACGCCTGTCCTGGAAAAAAAATTTAAATTTATATTATTTTGATGTTTTTCTATCTGCACGGAAATATTCACCTCGTTTAATAAAGGTTCCTGTAAAATAAATTACAGGAACCCGTCACGGTTAATAATCAATAGAAAAATGTAATGTTAAGGCCTTTGTCCGGTTCTCCAAAGAGATTGAATGACCGCTAAAGCCGCTTTGATCTGCTGAGTATTGCCATATTGATTCCCATTATTTATCAGAATATCCAATACGATTCCATTAGCGCCTGAACCGTAATAATTGCCGCCCATTTGCGCGTTTGCGCCAAACGGCTGAGCGATTCCCCTGCTGAACATTTCGATCTGTGTGCGCGCGAGTAAATTATTTCTGATACTGGCAAACTCCGTGCTTGCGTTTTTATAGGCAGGAAGATTATCACATTCTATAAATGACTGTTCCTGAACTTCCTTGCTGGAAAAGAATAATAATAACTGCTGTACCGCTGCCGCTCTTGCAGCTTCAGCCTGATTAGACGTATTATACTTTTTCATAACAAACATTTTTGTATCCGCAAAAGTGCCTGACCTCATTACTGTTCCTGCCGGAATATTTGTGCCGGAAACATCCTCCGCAGAAAGGGTAAAGTTGGGAAGTATCGCTATTCCCATATTGCTTCCAAGCGCCGTACTTGCCGCGGAATTGTGCCATGCGCCGCTGACAATAGCAAGAGTGCGTTCATTGGCGAATTCAATTTCCCAGCCGGAATCCGAAGGCCTTCTTCCTCCGTTTGCATTAGTAAAGAACCTCTGACCCCACTGCATGGTAGCCGCCGCTAAATCTGAAGTAAAGTTGGCGCTGTTTAAAGTCCCGTCTTCATAAAGATTGGCCGCGCGGGTTCCGTCCGATTCTCTTGATGCGAGAACAAGGAAAGAGTTGTTATAGCCGTCATCGCCGACAAGAGTAAGCGATTGCTTTCCCAAAGCGGCGGCTCTTGCAACAATGCCTTCCCATGTTTTAACATCATTATCTGAAAGGTACGCCTTGTTATAGTACAACACAAGCGCCTGCGCGATATACGGAATTCCGAAAGTATACTCTGTACCCTGCACTGTCCCCTTTATTACATTAAGGAACGCCTGCGGATTGTCATTTTGAATCTGCCTAAGAAGCGCTTGATCAGTTATCGGGCCGATTGCGCTTGCTCCGGCTATAAGTTTGCCAAGATTGTCATGGGCAACTGTAAAAATATCAGCGCCCGCAGTTGTATCGGTAAGGAACGTATCAGCGGCGTTACCGGTATCAACTCCTTCTACAGTTATAGTAAACCCAAAATTAGGCGTCTTAGAAATAAACTCATTAGCTTTTTTTTGATAAAAAGCAACCGATTCAGCTCCTACCCAGACTTTGATAACTCCTCCCTGCTGCGCTTCCTTTTTACAGCTTACTGTAAAAACGGAAAGACATAGTACGGTAATAATTAAAACTACCATAGCGATCTTCTTCATAAATTTCCTCCAAAGATTTTATTTTTCATACAGTTAATGATACTATCATATCCGCAGGATGGCAAATTTTTTATATAAAATTATAACATTTTTTGTTATAATTTGAAGAAATAAACAAAATGAGAATATGTTAATATATAATAATTATGGGGGTTATTATAATGAAAGATACGCCGCAAAAATTAAAAAAATCGCCGCAGGGACCTAAATGGCTGCAAAACGCGGTTTTTTACGAGATTTATCCTCAGTCTTTTTATGACTCAAACGGAGACGGAATAGGAGACATTCCGGGAATCACGCGGAAGCTTGACTATATAAAAGACCTTGGCTGCAACGCGCTTTGGATCAACCCTTGTTACGATTCGCCGTTTAAAGACGCAGGCTACGATGTGCGCGATTACAAAAAGGTCGCGCCCCGTTACGGATGCAACGAAGACCTCTTTCATCTTTTTGACCAAGCGCATAAAAGGGATATGCATGTCATTCTTGATTTAGTTCCGGGACACACTTCGGAAGAGCACGCGTGGTTTACAGAATCAAAAAAAATCGAGCCGAATGACGAGTTTAAAAACCGCTACATCTGGACTGACTCGTGGTTTTTCTGGGGTCTTGAAGGCTTAAAATTTGTCGCAGGCGAAGCGGAAAGGGACGGCTGTTACATCATCAACTTTTTTAAATGCCAGCCTGCTTTAAACTTCGGCTTTAAAGAAATCCGCGAAAAATGGCAGCTTCCGCCTGAACACCCCGATTGTATCGCAACGCGCGAAGCATTAAAAGATATTATGCGCTTCTGGCTTAAAGGCGACAAGGGAAGAGGCTGCGACGGTTTCCGCGTCGACATGGCGGACTCTCTTGTTAAATTTGATGACGATCAAAAAAGCGCGACAAGCGCTATTTGGCGGAATATACGCGCAATGCTTGACAGCGAGTTTCCCGAAGCGATGATTGTCTCTGAATGGGGCTCTCCCGTTCTTTCGATCAACGCGGGCTTTCACGCTGACTTTCTTTTGGATCACGGAAACTCAGGTTACCGCAGTCTTGTGCGCGACTGGGACTTCGGCGGTTCAAACGACAGTTATTTCAGAAACGAAGGCCGCGGAAACATCAACCGCTTCCTGACGCAGTACATGCCCTGGTATGAATCGACAAAAGAAAACGGAATCATCAGTATAATCACAGGCAATCACGATACTCCGCGGATCAGTCACGGATTGGACGCGAAAGAAACCGCTCTTGCCTTCGCGATGATTTTTACAATGCCCGGCGCTCCGTTTTTATATTACGGCGATGAAATCGGAATGCGTTATCTGAAACATTTAAAGACAAAGGAAGGCGGCTACAGCCGCACAGGATCACGTACGCCGATGCAGTGGTCCAAGGGCGCAAACGCCGGCTTTTCTTCGGCTGATGAAAAACAGCTTTATCTTCCTGTCGATCCGCGCGCGGACGCAGTAAATGTGGAAACGCAGGAGAAAGACCCGCAGTCGCTTTTAAACACAGTAAAAGCTTTGCTTCGCCTGCGCCAAAGCGAAGAAGACCTTCAAACAAAAGCGAATCTGGAAATTCTTCATGCTCCCGCGGCAAAAAACAACGAAGGCGACCGGTCTTTCATTTATAAAAGAGGAAGCTGCCTTATTGCGGTAAACCCGGGTAAAAAACCCGTATCAATTCCGGTTGCAGCTAACGGAAAGATGCCATCGTCTGCTACGCGGCTGTTTGCACTCGGAACATGCAGCCTTGAAAACGGAATCTGTAAACTGGAGCCGCAGAGTTTCGGGGTGTGGAAGGTTTAAAAAATATTCTATATATTAAAATAATAAAAAGTAAGAAGCATGGCTGGCTGCGGCTGCGCGTGCTGACAAAACCTTTGCTAAGAATCCGCTACAAAGCCTCAGAGTCCACAAAGTAATGACAAGTTTTTCTATAATGATTAATTAAAAAAGGTACTGAGTCTTTTTCGCGGGGAGCGGCAAAAATGGTTTTGCCAGCGCGCACAGCCACTGCCAGCCCCACACCTTACATTTATCAATTACTGTATAACTTTGAATATTTAATAAAACAGGCGGTGGATTAACTCAACAATAAATTGAAGTTTTTCCAAAAGTATTAAATGATAAATTTTAAATACGGCGTACGCGGAAAGCATCGGGAGTGTCTATGGCAGCCTTAACAATAGTTGTGTTTCCAAGTCCGGCGGTATCAATAATGTAAGATATAGTCCATTGCTTAAAAAACAAAGCAGCCTTAACAAAGCGCAGGACTCGTAACAAAGCTCTTTAACAGACTTCTGCCATCCTAACTCCCGAGGATTTACGCATACGCTGTATTTGCAATTAATTATTTTACAGTCTTGGAACAATCTCTTTTTTCTGATTTAAAAAATCATCCACTGCCGTAATAATTTTTTTAAACGCGCTGTGAAGCAGATTAAGGGAAATTTCATCGAGTAACACAGCGGTTTCTTTGGGCCATTTTTTGGTTTTTAATTCGTCTAACGCCGATCTTGCTTCGTTTTTCTTAAAAGCCCCGCAAAAAGATTTAATCGTAAGAAGTTTTTCGCGCAGGTATTTTTCATCATCGTCAGAAACGGCGGATGATTCATCATTTTTTTCAGGTTTAAATTTTGCGATAAGCGCTTTAAGAGCAAAAATAAAAGCGGGGGTTTCCGCCGCAATAACAACATAATCGCGGTCAACTCCGGCTTGTTCCAGCCTTAACGCAATCGCGGACAGCTCTGTTTCGCCGATATTGGCAAGCGCACTCTTCATCCCGTGAACGGTAATAATGTAAAGCGCTGTCTCTTCTTCATTCGGCTGCAGTACAGAAGAAATCCCGATGTCCTCAATTGTTTTAACAGCCTGTCTTGCGTCTTCGGCAAAAAATTCCGCTTTCTGCGCGGATGTGGATTCCGGTAAATTGCTTTGCTGCTCTTTTTCGCGCTGACGCCTTGCGGCCTGAACAACTTCGGGCGGTTTTGTGTTTCTGATAAATTCATTTAATATGCGGTTTAATTCGCGCGAATCTATAGGTTTAGAAATAAAGCCGTTAAATCCGTTCTGAAGAAAAACATCCGCCTGCCCTATCAGGGCGTTAGCTGTCAGCGCTATTATTGTCTTTTTATATCCCATACCGCGGATAATTTTTACAGTTTCTATTCCGTCCATTTTCGGCATCATGTGATCCATAAAAATTATGTCATATTCACTGCCTTTTTTTATTTTCTCAACCGCGTCAAATCCGCTGGAAACTGTCTCGATGCCAAGGCCGTAGGGAAGCATAAGCCCTCTTGCTACATAAAGATTAGAGGAGATATCGTCAACAATTAAAACGTTTCCGTAAGGCATATATTCGCGAAGAAACAGAGACTTCTTTGAATGAGCGCTGCTGTGATAATCAAAATCGCGCAGTTTATTTATCAGCACTGTTCCGCATACCTGCGATCCTGCCCGCTTTTGCGGCAGGCGCACCGTAAACGCCGATCCTCTGCCAAGAGCGCTTTCCACTTTGATTTCGCCTTTCATAAATTTTACAAGACGGTACGTAATGCTCATTCCCAGCCCTGTGCCGACAACATTACGGTTTACATCATTATTAAAACGGGAGTATTCGTCAAAAATCCTCGCTATCTGTTTTTCGCTCATGCCGATGCCGGTATCAGTGACTTTAAAAATAACCGTTACATCATCTGATTCGCCCGGCTCGCAGGAAACGGAAAAAATCACTTCCCCTTCATCAGTATATTTAAACGCGTTAGAAAGAATGTTATTCAAAATTTGTTTAATGCGAAGTTCATCGCCTGTTAACTCCAGCGGAGTATCCGGATCAACATCAAGCACAAACTCAACCGGCTTGCTGTCATAACGCAGAATATTAAGCTGAGCGGTATCGTTTAAAAGGCTTGGAATATCGTATTTTACAGGATTTAACTCAAGCTTTCCCGCTTCGATTTTTGAAAGATCGAGTATGTCATTTATTATGTTAAGAAGCAAATCGCCTGATTCGCAAATTTTTTCAAAAGCGTCTTCTATAAGAGGCGGAAGATTTTCATCCTGAAGCTGGATTTCCGCGATCCCAAGAATCGCGTTCATGGGTGTGCGGATTTCATGGCTCATGTTCGCAAGGAACGCCGTTTTGTAACGGTTTGCCTGCTCGGCGGTTTCCTTTGCCATTACAAGCTCCGTTGTGTCAACAGAATTCTGAATATGAACAAGTTGTCCGTTCGGCCATTCAATGTATCTGTCAATATTATGATAAACGCGTTTTGTAAGAGTGCTGTGCTCCTCCCAGACAATTGCTTTAGAAGGATCTATATCAAGCTGAAAACACGGACAGAATGAGCACCTTTGATCAAGGTCTTTCTGTAAAATTTTATAACACAACTTGCCGGTGCAGTCTCTCGTTATTCCGTAATGATTTTTCATGCTGTCATTCATAAAAAGAATTATGCCTGTTCCGGGATTTGTAACATAAATCATCGCGTCAATACTGTTAAGAATCGCTTCCATCGATTTGATTGATTGATTTTTAATTCTGTTCGCTTCGTTCGCTTCTGATACAAGTTTCGCAAGACGGCGGCTTTCGTCGCGGCTTCTGTAAAACATGACAAGCAGCAGAGCAAGAAAAATAACTGCTAACACAATTACGCCGAACAGCCACGCTTGGTCCAGCGAGGAAACAATATCAGACGCGGATGACGGGGCGTTTACAGCAGAAGAACAGGCGTTAAAAAAAATGAACGTGGAACAAAACAGCAATAATGCCAAGGCATGATGTATTCCGGTTTTCATTTGTTTAATGGTATTTTTGTGATATCTCTCTGAAGCTGTCCTGTATCTGAGCAACGGCATCAGCCATGACAGGATCAAATTGAGTTCCCCTTCCTTCAATTATAATCTTAATCGCTTCTTCATAAGGCATCGCGGATTTATAAACACGCGCGCAGACAAGAGCGTCATACACATCGGCAAGAGAGGCAAGCCGCGCGGTTAAAGGTATTTCATTTTCTTTTAAACCCTGAGGATAACCTTTTCCGTCCCATCGCTCGTGATGACCGTAACAGATATCCTCGCAGTGTTTTAAATAAAGCGATGCGCTTGCGTCGCCAAGCTCGTGAATAATTTCCCTACCCCTTGTGGTGTGGGTTTTCATTATTTCGTATTCGGCGGGGTCCAGTTTTCCCGGTTTTAAAAGAATTTTATCGGGGATCGCGATTTTGCCTACGTCATGCAAAGCCATTGACTTCATGATGATATCAGGCTGCAGTTTCTTAAGCTCGTCAGCGTAAACGGAATTTGTTTCTATAAGATAATCTGTTAACGCCCTGACAAACATCTGCGTTCTTTTAACGTGTTCGCCTGATTCAAGATCGCGGTGTTCAATAACATTGGCAAGACCCTGCAGCGTATTCTCAAGAGTTTTTGTCGCTTCCGCGGTTTTTATATCGACCATTTCTTCCAGGCTGTCGCTGTAATTTTTAAGCTCAATTTGATTTCTTACGCGCAGTTTTACAATTTCAGGAAGGAAAGGTTTATTGATAAAATCTACAGCTCCGGCTTCCAGCAAATCGCTTTCTGAGTCATTTTCGGCGGTTATAAAAATAACAGGAATTCTTTTAAACGCTTTGTCTTTTTTAAGAATTTCAAAAAGTTCGCGCCCGTTCATGTTGGGCATCATCAGATCCAAAAGAATAATTTTCGGATGCGGATCAGAGACGCGGAGTTTTTCAAGCGCCTGCGTTCCGTCAAACGCGGTTATAACGTTATAATCGTTTTTCAGGATTTCATCGAGGATTTCGACATTTATTTCCAAATCATCAACAACTAAAACAGTCGGAGTTTTTTCAAGCATATTGAGCGATTACCTTATCAGTTTCTATTAACGTCTGCGCGTGCACACTTTTAAATAATTCAACCTTCTGAGGATCAGCGGCTCCGGCTTTTATCTGCGCTTCCAGTTCAACGCTTTGTTTGTAAAGCTCTGTGAGCGAAAGGTTTGCGGCAAGGCCTTTCACAGTGTGAACCAGCGTCTGAGCCGAAGCTAAATCGTTTTTTTCCAGAGCTTCGCTTATCTGGCCCAAGCTTGGATCATCTTTAAATTTATTAAGTAACTTCGCGTAAAGCTTTGTGTTATTCATAACTCTTTTAGAACCTTCTTCAACATTAATGTAAACAATACCATCTGCCATAAGTTACCTCACTATAAAAACAAATTATTAATCAGCGTTCGCGATATATAATACGGCCTCTGCTTAAATCATAGGGTGAAAGAGCGACTCTGACCCTGTCGCCGGGAACTATTCTGATGTAATGTTTTCGCATTTTTCCTGAAAGGTGAGCTAAAATTAAATGCCCGTTTTGATTATCAAGCTCTACCCTGAACATTGTATTAGGAAGGGCTTCCCTGACAACTCCTTCAACTTCTATCGCCTCTTCTTTTGCCACTTTTACTCCTTATTTTAATATTAAAGCTAAAGCTCTTTTATGTCAATTTACTGTACAGGCAAATACCTGCATCTAGTTTTATTTTTCACACTAAATTAAACTAAAATTATGCGTTATTACAGTACAAGAAGGAAAAATGAGGCGGCAGATTTCGCCTGCGCCGCTTTAACAGGTCTTGCCCCGGACGGAGGGCTTTATGTGCCGGAAGAAATCCCGCAATTCAAAGCGCAGATCCGTTCATCGCTTGGATCGATGGATTTCCGCGATATCGCTTTTGAAACAATTAAACCATTCGTTCATGATTCTATCCCCGATAATGTGTTATCTGACATTGTTCATTCGGCATTTGTTTTTAACGCGCCGTTTATATCTGTTTCAGACCGTTTTACTGTCGAGCTTTTCCACGGACCGACGGCTGCTTTCAAGGACTTCGGCGCAAGGTTTATGGCGCGCGCGTTTTCCTTCCTTCGCCGCGGCGAAGACCTCCCGCTTCGGATATTAGTCGCAACATCAGGCGACACAGGCGGCGCTGTCGCGGACGGCTTTTTTGGCGTACAAGGGATTTCTGTTACTGTACTCTACCCAAAAGGGCGCGTCACGCCGCTTCAGGAAAGGCAGATTGCCGGTCTTGGAAAGAATATATCTGCTGTCGCTGTAGAAGGCAGCTTTGATGACTGCCAGAGACTTGTAAAAGCCGCCCTTGCCGATTCCGGTTTGAAAAAACGCATGGCGCTTTCTTCGGCCAACTCGATTAATATAAGCCGCCTTATTCCTCAGGCTGTGTACTATTGCGCCGCGGCGGGAAGGGCGAAGGCGGGATTGATTGATCCGGACGGGGAAGCTACGCCGCGTGTTTCCCAAAGCAATGTTTCCCGCATAACAGCTAACGTGAAAACTCCGCGATTAAATCAGCCTGTTACTTTCTGCGTGCCTTCGGGCAACTTCGGTAATTTAACAGCGGGGCTTTATGCGATGAAGATGGGCGCTCCCATCGATCAATTTATAGCCGCGACAAACATAAATAAAACCGTTCCCGATTATCTTGACTGCGGCGAATATCTAGCGCGTAACTCGCAGGCGACAATTTCCAACGCGATGGATGTCGGCGCTCCAAGCAACTTTGAAAGGATGTCAGCTCACTTTTCTCTGGAAGAAATGCGCCGCTTCATTTTGGGAGTTTATGTAACCGATGAAGAAACAAAGCAGACAATCGCGGAAATTGCGAAGGAAGCGGGCTACTTCCTCTGCCCTCACAGCGCTGTCGGATGGAAAGGCGCTGATAAATTAATCGCGCAAAATAAAATCGGAAACGGGGTTAATGATCCGGGCACTGTCGGGATTTTATGCACCGCTCACCCAGCGAAATTCCGCGAAGTTGTAGAGCCGCTTGCCGGCCTTCCTCCTGTTCCCGCGTCTTTAAAAAGCGCGATGGAAAGAAATGTAAACGCGAAAACAATCCCTGCGGAACTTTCCGCATTAATTGATGTGCTTTAAAGTGTGCATTTTTATTAATTAATTTATGATAAAACAACAATGAAAGTAAAATTATTAATAATATTATTTCAATTTTGCCTGAACATATCTTTCGCGTGCGACATAGAGGGGCATTTTTGGTTTGATGTTTTTAACAGCGAAGAAGAGCTGCTGTATTCAGGATGTTATGACGCTGTCAATCTTGGTCCGCACATAATCGAATACATACTGACAAAGGAAAGAGCCGAAGCCGGCGGAATAAGGCCGTCAGCTTCTTTTACGCAGGACAGGGACGGCGGAGCGTTACTCGATCTACTCGCCGCGAACGGCTATTCGCTGCCGCATCACAGCGATTTCACTTACTCAGGCTACGACAGAGGACACATGGCGCCTAACGCAGACTTTAACGACACTTACGAAAACGCGCTTATGACTTTTTTTATCGCGAATATATGGCCGCAGACTCCGAATGTCAACAGGTCCGCGTGGCTCAGAACAGAAAATGAAACAAGAAGGCTCGCTTCGAAATATTTATTTATAAAGGTACTCATCATAGTTGACGAGTTCAGCGAAAGAATGGTAGGAAACATTTTAGTTCCTTTATGCTTTAAAAAAAGAGTTTACGATTTATACTCCGGCGAATTAATTTACGAGATTGACGTTTATCAGTGAGTTATTGCTTACAATGTTACAGCTATTTTTATGGAAATACACCGGCAAATCATATCGGTAACTTACTCAATGTTTGATATAAATTGAAAAATAAGTTAAAATGTAGATATGATTCAGGAAGTGCAGCAGGAAGTGGATAAGCTAAAAGATCTCATTATCAAAGCCATTCCGGTAGAACAAATATATCTTTTTGGATCGTATGTTTATGGCACGCCTCATAAAGATTCTGACCTTGATTTTTATGTTGTACTTAAAGATGATGTGGAGATGAGAGACCTTGACGCAGGGTTACAAATACGCTTTGCAATAGCGCGTAGCCAAAATATGGCTGTTGATATAATTGCAAAAAAGAAAAAGGATTTTTTAAACCGCATCGGTGACTTTACTCTGGAACAAAAAGTAACAAGAGACGGAATTAAGATATATGGCTGACCAAATAAATACATCTAAAGATTGGAGACTCCTTGCAGAAGAAGATTTATCAGTAGCTGAATATTTAGCTGCCAATATGAGACCAATACCGACACATCATGTAGCTTTTAACTGCCAGCAGGCAGCAGAAAAATATTTAAAAGGAGCTTTAACAGTTTTAGGAATAGAGCCGCCATATACCCATGATTTAATATTACTTTATAATCTTTCAGAAAAACATCGTCCTTCGTATGTTAGTATTTTTTCTTCATGTTCAATAGTCACTCAGTTTTCAGTTCAACCTCGTTATGATCGCGGACTAAGTCTATCAGATGAAGATATGCGTCTGGTTCTTGCCCATACAAATATAATAAGAAATTTTTTACTAAAAGAAATTCCGCAGTTGTTTAATGATGAATGATTTGTAATTATCGGTTTTTACTTTACCTAACTTCTAACACATACCCTTTTCTGCTATCATAACCCATGGCCCGCGAACAAGTCGCCCCGACAAAGAGCAACCTCCTTAAAGTTAAAGAAAGACTGAACCTTGCGATGGAAGGATATGATCTTCTGGAACAAAAAAGAGAGATTCTGGTTTCCGAACTGATGCGTAAAGTGGAGCTTGTAAAAATCCTTGAAAAAGACCTGTACAAACGGGCGGAAACGGCGTATCCGTGCCTGAAACGGATGCTTGTGACAGTTGGAAGGCAGAGGGCGAATAAAATCGCTGAGAATATAAATTATAATTATGAATCCGAGGAAAAAACAGTAGTAACGGCGGGAATGAAACTCCCCGGGCTTGAGGTAAAGATACCGGCGCTGGATTTAAAATATTCCCATATAAATTCATTTGCAGAATGTGATGAAACCGTGTTAGAATTCTTCGAGTTTCTTAAAATTTGCACAGAACTGGCCGCAATCAGGACAATTGCGTGGCGTTTAGCTCGGGAGGTGCGGCGCACACAGAGGCGGGTG
>Ga0209755_10004258_pt1 | contig 17097 bp, 9 predicted proteins | sample TergutCo191P1_FD_187301 | JGI IMG/M metagenome (GOLD analysis project Ga0209755, IMG submission 187301) | Cornitermes sp. P1 segment gut microbial communities from Petit-Saut dam, French Guiana - Co191P1 (SPAdes) (version 2) | ecosystem: Host-associated > Arthropoda: Insects > Digestive system >... | reverse complement strand
AACCACAGCAGGCCCGGGAGCCGACGCTATCGTTGTGTTCGGCATGCGAAGGGGCGGGGTTCCGGCGAAGTTATTGTTCCTCCAATAGGCAATAATTTCTTCGCTTAAAGACAGTCTTTCGACAAATGTGTGGGTAGGAGTTACATCCAAAGAAAGGGTTTCCCCCTGCTCTACGGTAAAGACCTGGGTTTCGGCGAAAGCTGCCGCGCCCCCTGCCCCGTGGGAGTACACTTCGGCCCTGCCCCGGAAGGCGTTCACGCGGAACATCGGCACAAGGGGCATGCCCGCACCAGGTTCCAAAACATAATCAATCCCCATGTCCCCTTCCAGTATGCGGGCGGAAACTCCCCCGCTGCGGACAACAATCGGGTGAAAACCGGCAGGGTCTGCCTCGCCAGAAACAAGCCTCATTCTGCCAAAGAGAAGGCCGATATCGACAAAGCCCCCGTTCTCGTCAAGGCCGTGATAAATCAGCGTGGTGTTTTCCGACAGTTTTATGACTGCCCCGGAAGGAGCGAGCTGAATCTCCAAAGAGGTTCCGGCTCCGGTTTGAACAATGCCTGTACGATCCAGTATTATCGAGCCCATCTGAACCACTTCTGTGGAAAAGATAGTCTGCTGCCCCCGCAGGGTATGGGAAAAATCCCTGCCTTGCGCATAGTAGATAAAAGCGATTTCAGCCGGTGTTCCTGCCGGGGTCAAGGCTTGCCACTGTTGGGCGCTGAGGTTGAGCGTGAGAAAGATAAGCCCGCAAACCATGAGAAAACGAGTTCCGAACCTTGGCGCTAGTTTCATACTTTATCCCCTATGTATCTTTTGTGATAATGTCTATAGTATACAAGGATATTTTCCCTAAAGCAAGGATAGTACAAGTTATGAGAAAAGACAAATTCGCCGGCATGAAAGTTCTTGTCATGGGCCTTGGGCTCCACGGGGGCGGCACGGAATCCGCCCGCTTCCTGGCGGCACGGGGCGCGGACGTTACGGTAACGGATCTCAGAGACGAAAAAGTCCTGGCCCCCTCGATGGAAAACCTCAAGGATTATCCTGTCCGCTATGTTTTGGGCAGACACGAAACAGAAGACTTCCAAAACGCCGACTTCGTTGTAAAAAATCCCGGCGTAAGGCCTGATTCGCCTTACCTCAAGGCGGCCCGGAGGGTAGAAACCGATATTTCCCTCTTTTTGGCCGCCTGTGCCGCCTTCGCGCCGCGGATTTCGGCGGTGACAGGCACAAAGGGCAAATCAACTTCATCTTCGGCCATGTACTGGGTGCTGAACGAAAGCCGCACAAAGGCCGCCCGCCCGCTTGACGGAAAGGCCCATCTTGGCGGGAATATAACAGTTTCGCCGCTGACCTTCCTTGACGAACTTGAAGCGGGGGATGATGTCGTACTGGAACTTTCTTCTTTCCAGTTGGGCGATCTTCGCGGGCGGGAACTGCTCAAACCCAGGGCGGCTATCCTTACCTGCATTTTACGGGATCATCTGGACAGATACGGCACCATGGAAGCCTATGTGGGCGACAAGCGGCTTATTTACCGCAACCAGGATGAAAAAGACGTAACGGTCGCGGGAACTGATGACTGGGGCAAAAGCTTCCATAGAGAAAGCCGGGGGCGGCCCCTCACCTTTACCTCAGGCGAAACCCTGGCTGACGGCATTGGCGGCGGCTGGATTCCCGATCCGAAAGGCCCCGGCCTTGCCCGCGTTTGGGAAATACCCGGCGGCAACGAAACGCCCGGCCGCATTGTGGAACTTGTCCCCGAACGCCCCCTTATCCCCGGCTCTCACCAGAAGCGCAACCTTCTTGCCACGGGCCTGGCCCTTCTTGACCTGGGCCTCCCGCCGGATTTTATCCGGGAAAGCCTGGGACGCTTCCCCGGCGTGGAACACCGCCTTGAGTTTTTCCACGAATCAGGCGGCGTCCGCTTTTACAACGACAGCGCCGCCACCATCCCCGAAGCCGCAGCCTCGGCCATAAACGCCTTTGAACAGCCGGACGGCAAACCCGCCTTGATACTGGTTACCGGCGGTACAGACAAAGACCTTGACTTTACCCTACTGGCAAAAGCCGCGGCAAGCGCCAAGACCCTCATCCTCCTTGCCGGAACCGGAACCATCAAACTCAAAGCCCTCCTTGACAGCGGCGGCATCCCGTACATGGGCCCCTTCGACTCCCCCCAGACCGCGGCAAAAGCCGCCGTGGAAGCCGCCTCTCCCGGCGACACGGTACTGCTTTCTCCGGGCTGCGCGAGCTTTGGCATGTTCCTCAACGAATTTGACCGGGGCCGGAAGTGGAAAGAGGCGGTGCGGGAATTGGCGCGTTAATGGATTTGGACCTGCTTCGCAAAAGGGCAGCGATTATCCGCCAGGTACGCGCGTTCTTTGACCAGCGCGATTACCTTGAAACGGACACGCCCCTGTTGGCCCCCAATCTCATTCCCGAATCCTGCCTTGAGGTTTTCCAGACCGCCCGCCTTCCGCCGGACGGGAGCCGCAAGGCGGAAAAACCGTACTGGCTCATCCCCTCCCCGGAAATCTGGATGAAGCGCCTTATTGCCCAACACCGCACGAGTCTTTACCAGATTTGCAAGTGTTTCAGAAACGGGGAGTCATCGGGCCGCCAGCACAGTCCGGAATTCACCATGCTGGAATATTATACAATGGAAGCAAATTATATTGATTCGCTGGAAGTGACCGAAGGGCTTTTCAGCTTTCTTCTAAAAGATGCTGACAGGCCGCCTGAACTTTCCCCGCCGTTTATCAAACTGACGGTGGAAGAGGCGTTTGAAACATGGGCGGGCTTTTCCCTTTACCGGGCGGCGGAAAGCAGTGCCGCAATGGAAGAACAGGCGCGGCGGCTTGGCCTTGACCCGCCCCCCGGCCTTTCGGTTCACGAACTTTACGATCTCGTTTTTGTACACGCGGTGGAACCACGGATAAACCTCCGGCAGCCCGTTGCGCTTATGGATTACCCCGCTTTTGTCCCCTGCCTTGCGAAAAAGAGCCCTGACGGAAAAACCACCGAGCGCTGGGAACTGTATGTCCGGGGGGCGGAACTGGCCAACTGCTTTACCGAAGAAACCCGCGCCGACGAAGTGCGCCGCTTTTTTGAAAGCGAAAAGGCGGCAAAGGAAAAAAGCGCCCTGGTACGCCACGCCGTGGATGACGAGTACTGGAAACTATTCGCCGGAAAGGATTCGTTTCCGCCCTGTTCCGGCGTGGCTATGGGACTTGACCGGCTTATTATGGTATTATGTGGACGTAAAACGCTGGACGGGGTACTGCCCTTTCCCATGGAGTAAAAAAGCATGAATGACAACCTAATATGGAACGAAGAAAGCCGCAAAACAGTGTTCAACTGCCCCATATTCAGCATAAGCGAGCGCCTGTGCCGCTCCCCGGAAAAAACACTTAAACCCTTCACGGTTCTGGATACCCTGGACTGGGCCATCATCATACCGGCGATGGAAACAGAGCGCGGCAGGGAGTTTGTTATGGTAAGGCAGTGGCGGCATGGTGCGGGGGAACTGAGCCTGGAATTCCCCGGCGGGGTTTTCGGCCGGGACGAAGAGCCGGCGGCAGGGGCGGCACGGGAACTGCGGGAAGAAACCGGCTATATCGCGGGAAAAATCGAAAAACTTGGGCAGTTTAACCCCAATCCGGCGATAATGTCCAACCGGGTGCACTTTTTCCTGGCGCTGGATTTGCAGGCCCCCCTGGAGCAGGAACTGGACGAGGATGAATACGTGGAGGTAGAAACCGTGCCCTGGAAGGATGTTCTTCTCGGCATGGGAAAGCCCCCGTACATACATGCCCTTATGGGAACAGCTATGTCCCTGTATATGGCCAGGATCGCGGAATGAGCGGGGCATCATTTTTGTGAGGGGCGCTTAACTTTTTTTTCAAAATTTGGTAGTATCTTTCAATGACCGGCTTCATCGCTCAAGGTGTATTCCCGCTAACGTAAAAGCACCCTATATGACGTAGGTATTTCATAAAAGGAGAAGCCTCTTTATGGCTCCGGAAGACTCTCAGCAGATTTCCCCCCGTGCAAAGAACCGCCTCGCGGTCCGTGCCCGTGTGCTGTACCTGGTCATTCCCGCAATTACCATGATAGTTATCCTGGGGCTCGGGCAATCCATATCCAACGAAATAGCCGATGATTCCTCCCGGCGGCTGGCCCGGCAGTATTCTATCGAGGCGGCGGCGAATTTCCTGGTCAGCGTAAACCCGCACTTTGTGCTGATGCAGCAAATTTCCCGTTCCACCACAATATCCCGCTGGCTTGCCAACGAGGACGACCCGGTGATGACAGCCCTGGCCTTTGAAGAGATCATGGGCTATGTGGTTTTTTTGCCTGACGCTTATGTCATGTTTTCGGTATATGAAACCCGCAGGGCTTATCATTTTAATGTTGACCTCACCCTGGATGAATTTTATTCCAGGGGTTATGTTGAATACGGTTACGAAAACCAATGGTTTTTCGATACAAGGGACGCAGAAGCGCCCTTTATCCTGAATGTGCAGCGCAACTGGCCGGATGAAGATGGTGACTGGGAACTCCACTTGTGGTCTAACCATAGAATGTATTACCAGGGCCGCTTCGTGGGGGTTTTTACGGTCGGGTCCCTCTTTAACGGTATCTTCCATGCCACTTTTGGCGGCTTTGACGTAGCCAATGAACGGGGTTATATCATTGACCAAAACGGAGCTGTCCGCGTGGACAGCGCCAGAGTGCTGCAAGTCCATGCCGAAGGGCTCCCGACATTCCCCGCCATACCTGAAGCGGCTTATAACATTCCCCTTGTTATGTATATTGACCGCCACCTGGAAAGGATACAGGGCGGTATTTTCCGGCCCGGACAGGAGACGCTTGAGACCATTCCCCTGCCCAGAGGTGTACACCGCTATGCAAGTATCACGCCCATTATCGGGACGGGCTGGTCGGTCGTGGTACTGTCGAACCATTTCGGCGGTTTTGGCGGGGCGCGCTACAGGCCTCTCATTTTCAGCACTATCGCGATGCTTGTTTTATCCGTGCTGGTCGGGAGCGCGCTGGTAAGGCGGGAGGTGCTTACCCCGCTGTTAAAATTGACCCAAAGCGCGGCGGCGGCGGCCAGCATGTCCGTAAGGACAAAACTGTTTGGCCTTGAGCGGGAAGACGAAATCGGCGATTTGGCCCGCACTGTCCAGTTCATGCGGGACAGCCTTAACTCCGTCAATGCGAAACTGGTAGAAAACCAGCGTCTTATAACGCAAAGCCAGAAAGATCTTGCGCATCGCCAAAAGCTGCTGGAGACGGTAAGCCAAGCCGCGGAAATCCTGCTTGCCTCCGGCGAGGACGACGATGAAACATTCAAAAACGCCGTACTGCAGTGCATTGAAAAAATCGGCCTGTGCCTGAGTGTGGATCGTGTACAGTTGTGGCAGACCAACCTGTCCAAAGAAGGAATTCACCTGGAACTTACTTACCAGTGGCTTTCGGAGCTTGGAAAACAGCATCTGCTCCTTCGCCTGGACGAACCGCTGTTGATACCCAACGGTGCCCTGTCCTTCTGGGAAAAACTCCTGCTGGGCGGCGGAGACTATAATGGCCTGGTGTCCGATCTGCCGCAGGAAGAACAGGAGTTCGTTATTTCGCAGGGGAAAGCCGACTCTGTTGTCGCCATCCCTGTGTTTTTGCACCGGGAAATATGGGGCTTTTTCTCCATCGCCGCCTGCGAAACAGAGCGCGTCCTGTCCAACGATGATATGAACATTCTGCGTTCGGCATCTTACATGATAGCCAATATCTACGTTCGCGTGGAACTGGCAAAGAAGGAACGGAAAGCCAACTCGCTTAACCAGCTGCTCATTGATGCCTCCCCTTATGTCATTGGTCTGTGGGATGATGCCGGCAACCTCCAGATCGCCAGTCCGCAGTCCATGGATTTCTTCGGAATCCCCGACCCAAAGATGATTGCCGATGACCTTTATGCGTATTCGCCGGAGTTCCAGCCCTGCGGAACCCCTACGCCGGTAAAGGCCGCCATGTATGCGGAAAAAGCGTACAGGGAAGGCTATGCCCGTTTTGAGTGGCTGCACAAAAGGACAGACGGCGAGCTGTTACCCGCTGAGTGTATCTACAAAATCTATGACCACGACGGCAAAAGATTCCTTTTGTCATACACCCTGGATTTGCGCGAGATTAAAGCCGCCGAGGCAAAACAGCGGGAAGCCAATGAAATGGTAAGCATGCTTTTGAATGCTGCGCCCATGCTTATCGAAATTTGGGATGAAAACCTGAATTTGATTGAGTGCAACAACCGGGTAATGGACTTGTTCAGGGTGTCAAGCAAAGCGGAGTTCATAGAAAAATATAACAGCTTTATACCGGAGTACCAGCCCTGCGGCGCGCTTTCAAAAGAAAAACTCGAGGGCCTTTTAAAGCAGGCTTTTCGGGAAACGTATGCCCAGTCCGAGTGGCTGCAGCTGACAGTGGACGGTGAAGTCCTGCCCCTGGATGTTTTCTTTGCGCGCCTTAACCGCCAGGGCAAACAAATCGTGGTAGCGTACAGCCACGATTTGCGTGAAATAAAAAAGGCAATGGCTGAATTGCAGCGCATTGATGTCATAGAAGAAAACAGCAGGGCAAAAAGCAGATTCCTGGCCAAAATGAGCCATGAACTGCGAACGCCCATTACAGCGGTTTTGGGTATCTCCGAAATTGAACTGCAAAACCCGAACTTGTCCCTGCATTTGGAGGAGGTTTTTGCCAAAATTCACAATTCGGCAGGTGTGCTTCTTGGCGTCATAAATGACATACTGGATCTTTCCAAAATTGAAGCCGGTAAAATGGAAATAGTGCAGGAAGAATACGAAGTTGCAAGCATAGTCAGCGATGTGGCGTACCTGCACATGGCCTACGCAAATGTCAAGGACGTAAATTTCAATTTGGCTGTGGATCCTAATCTGCCAGCATACCTCATAGGCGACATCCTCCGTATCGGGCAGATTAGCAACAATTTGCTGTCAAACGCCTTCAAGTATACGGAATCCGGTTTTGTGGAAATGTCCCTGCAGGGCGAGAAAGACAAAAGAGAAGGGTATATAACCCTTATCATATCCATCCGCGACAGCGGTGCCGGCATGACTCCGGAGCAGATGGACACATTATACAGGGATTACACACGCTTCCATGAGCATGAAATTGACAGCGCAGGCACAGGGCTGGGTATGTCCATTGTGTACAATCTGGTGCAAATGATGGATGCGGAAATAAACCTGGAAAGCGAAGTGAGCATAGGTACAAAAGTGGTTGTCCGTATACCGCAGAAAATCGCCAGCAGCGAAACCCTGGGCAAAGAACAGGTTCTTCGCTTGCAGCACTTCCAGGCAAGTGCCCGTGCCACCGCAAAAAGGTTCAAATTTACCCCGGAACCCATGCCCTATGGCAAAGTACTCATTGTTGACGATGTGAGCGCCAATGTGTATGTGGCCAAGGGCCTGCTCTCGTTTTATAGCCTCATGATTGAATCGTGCGATAACGGGTATGAGGCCATAGAGAAAGTCAAACAGGGCAAGGAATACGATATTGTGTTTATGGATTACATGATGCCCGGCATAAACGGCATAGAAACCATGCGCATTATGCGGGCTTTGGGTTACACAAAGCCGATAGTGGCCCTCACCGCCAATGCCCTGATAGGCCAGGCCGAGGAATTCCTGAGAACCGGCTTTGACGGCTTCATTTCAAAGCCCATAGAGACCGATAAGCTTAATGAGGTATTGATTGAGCACATAAGGGACAAACAGCCGCCCGAAGTGCTTAAGGCGGCAAGAGACAACAGCTATGCCCATCAGGATGATATTAACCGTTATCAAAGCAGGGATGATCTGCAAAGGGAATTGCGGATGGATTTTGCCAGGGGCCAAAAAGATACGTTCACAGCCTTGAAAGAGGCCCTTGCCTCAGGCGACAGCACTACCGCCCTCCGTTTGGCCCATAACCTTAAAGGCCTGTCCGGACTCATACACGAATCGACGCTGTCAAATGCCGCAAAGGACGTGGAACAGCTGCTGAAGGACGGCAAAAAACCCAGTGACAGCATGTTATCCACGCTGGAGTATGAGTTCAATCGCGTTCTTGAAAGCATAGGCAAACCGCAGGCCGCTGCGCTTTCGGCCGACAAAGTCTTTGACAAGGACAAAGCTCTGGCGTTATTCGACACGCTTGGCCCCCTGCTGAAATCGGGCAACAGCAAATGCCAGGGTCTGCTTGACGAACTTCGCGAAATTCCGGAAACGGCTGTCCTGGTCAGGCAAATCGAAGATTTCGAGTTTGAGGCGGCGTTCCCGACCATGGTTACGTTGAGGTCTATTCTGGAAGAACAGGAGAGCAATGCCACCTAAAGGCCATCTATGAAAAGTCAACAGAAGCTGGTATTATATGCTGAACGCTGGTATTATGCAAGGAAGAGGGTAAATTATGTTCCCATCTCGGCAATTTAATATTCCCCGCCATACAAACCGGCTCGCCGCCCGTGCCAGTATACTGTATTTTGTCATTCCGGCGTTTGCGATTATAGTCCTGTTGGCAATAGGTGCCGTCATATCAAGAAGTGTCGCCGACGATTTCTCCCGGCGGCTGGCGCGGCAGTATTCCATTGAGGCGGCATCGAATTTCCTGATTAGCGTAAACCCGCACTTTGTACTGATGCAGCAAATTTCCCGTTCCACAACAATATCCCGCTGGCTTGCCAACGAAGACGATCCCATGAGTAAAGCCATGGCCTTTAATGAAATAATGGGGTACGCGGTTTTTTTGCCAAGAGCCTATGTCATGTTTACCGTATATGATACGTTACAAGGCTATGATTTTGGCATAGACTTTACTCTGGAGGAATTTGTGTCCTGGGGCCAGCTTGCCGGCGGTGAGATAAGCCAGTGGTTTTTCAACACCAGAGACGCTGAAGCGCCTTTTATCCTGAACGTGCAGCGCACCAGACCGGATGAGCACGGACACTTTTACCTGTACATATGGTCTAACCACAGGATGTATTATCAGGGACGTTTTGTGGGGGTTGTTACGGTCGGCTCCCCCTTTGAAGGTATCTTTGACACCACCTTTGGCAGCTTTAACGTGGAGAATGAACGCGGTTATATCATTGACCGGAACAACGCTGTGCGTGTGGACAGCTCCATGCAGCTAAAAGTCCTTAGGGAAGGACTGCCGACATTCCCGCCCCTGCCCGAAGCGGCTTATAACCGGGCATTGCTTGACCATATCAACCAGCACCAGCAAACAAAGATCGGCGGGTTATTCCAGCCCGGGCAGCCCACCCTCGATGCCATCCCTCTGCCGTCCGGCATGTACCGCTACGCCAGCATAACGCCAATCACGGGAACGGATTGGTCGGTGGTAGTGCTTTCGAATCACCAGGGCATTTTTAGCGGCGCGCAGTACCTGCCCCTGATTCTCAGCGTTATCGCGGTGCTGATTTTGTCCATCCTGGCCGGGAACACGCTGGTACGCCGCACGGCGCTTGTGCCCCTGTACAAGCTGACCCAAAGCGCGGCGGCGGCGGCCAGCATAACCGTAAAGTCAACCCTCTTTGGCCTTGAGCGTGACGATGAAATCGGCGATTTGGCCCGCACTGTCCAGTTTATGCGAACTAGCCTTAGCTCGGTGAATGTGGAACTGCTGGAAAACCAGCGTGTTATAGAACATGCCCGGAAATCGCTTGAGTACCGTGAAAAACTGCTCAGTACCATCAAGGATGCCGCGGAAGTTCTGCTTACCAGCACAGAAGAAGCGACCATGAATGCGCTTATGGAAGGCATGGAACTGCTTGGACGCTGTGTGGACGCAGACCGCGTTCAAATTTGGCGCAACGAAATGATAAACGGAGAACTGCATTTCGTCATGCGCTATGAGTGGCTGAGCGAAGCCGGAAAACAAAAAATTGAAGTTCCCATTGGCCTGAGCGCTTCTTACAGCAGCAGACCCGGATGGTTTGAAATGTTTATGAGCGGACAAAGCATGAACGGCCCGCTCTCATCCCTGCCGCCGGAGGATGCGGCTTTCCTGGGCTACTACGAAATGATATCCATCGTGAACATGCCGCTGTTTTTGGACAATGAACTTCTCGGCTTCTTCAGCATTGACGACTGCCGGCGTGAGCGCACATTTACCGAAGACGAAATGAAAATGTTTGCTTCAGCCGGCTTAATGTTTGCCAGCGTCTTTAACAGAAATTTCCAGAGAGACCTGGCCCTCACCGATGCCCTGACAGGCGTACGCAACAGGCGCTATCTGATGGAAATGACAGACATAGAACTGCGGAACTGCATCGAAAAGGATATGGATTTTTCCGCAATCATGATTGACATTGATTTCTTTAAGTCCATCAATGATCGTTATGGTCATTCCTGCGGAGATGCGGTTTTGAAAATCCTGACAGCGCGGATTCGCCATGTTTTGAAACAGGATACGCTGCTGGCACGGTATGGCGGAGAGGAATTTGTCGTTACGCTTCCGGGTGTCAAACACGAAGACGCGGTAAACACCGCCTGGCGCATCCAAAAAACCATAGAGGCGTATGCGTTCCGCATAGAAAATTTGGAAATATCCGTCACAGCTTCTTTTGGCGTTGCTTCCAAAACTCCCAGCTGCACCACACTGGTAGATGTCATCAACAAGGCGGACAAAGCCCTTTATAAAGCCAAAGACTCCGGAAGAAACACCGTAGTTAGCTATCTCACACAGCCCTCCAATCTTTCGCCCGCGTTCCATTAATTCCTTGACCCGAATCATACCGTATGAGATAATCAGTCAAGGAGTTATACATGGATATTTATGCCAGACTTAAAGAATTGAATTTGACCTTGCCGGATCTGCCCCCAGCGGTTGGAGTTTATAAACCTGTGCGCCAGGCAGGAAACTGTTTGTATGTATCAGGCCAGATAGCAGCAAAGGACGGCGAGCCGGTTTTCCCCGGCAAAGTCGGTGCCGAAGTGACTGTGGAGCAGGGACAGGAAGCGGCAAAAGTCTGCGTACTCAATGCCCTCAGCAACCTCCATCACTTTTTGGGAGATCTCAACAAGATTAAAGGCCTGATAAAAACACTCGCCTTTGTCCAGAGTGCCGCCGGTTTTAACCAGCAGCCCGTAGTCATTAACGGGGCTTCCGGTCTGCTCAAGGAAATCTGGGGCGAAGACGGCGTTGGAGCGCGGTCAGCGGTCGGGGTCAACGAACTCCCCCGCAACGTCAGCGTGGAAATCGAATTTATTTTTGAAGTTTAAGGCAGCGTCAAATGGAGAGAAGCACCTATCATCTGGAAGATACCGGGGATTTAATCAGTCCGGCACTTGTTTATTACAGGGATATCATCCTTGATAATACAAAACGTGCCATACAGATGGCCGGGGGGTCGCAGTATCTCTGGCCTCATGTTAAATCCCATAAGGCCGCCGGCATGATCAACATGCAGATTGACCTTGGCATTACGCGCTTCAAATGCGCCACCATCGCCGAGGCCGAGATGACAGCAGAAGCCGGAAAAAACGCCGCTGTGCATATCATTGTGGCCTATCCACTTATAGGCCCCAATGTTTCACGCTATTTGCGGCTTGCAAAAGCGTATCCCGGGGCGGTTTTTTACGCCATCGGTGATGATTTTGACAGCCTTTCCATTCTGGCCAAAGAAGCGCGCGGTGAGGGCATGAGCGTGAATGTCCTTATTGATACGGACATGGGCATGCACCGCACCGGCGTTCCCTTTGAAAAGCTTAAAGCCCTTTACGAGCGCTGTGCCGCCCTGGAAGGCCTAAGCATGAAGGGCTTACACTGTTATGACGGCCACCGCAATGACCGGGATTTAAACCAGCGCAAAGCCCTGGCGGAAGAAAGTGACCGGAAAGCGCTGGACATACGGGAAGCGCTAAAACAGCAAGGCCTTGAGTGTGAGATTATGGTCATGGGGGGAACACCCAGTTTCCCCTGCCGCACCGGTCAGGAACAGTTTTACCTGTCTCCGGGAACCATCTTTATCAGCGACTGGGCCACCTGTTCCAAATTTCCGGACTTGACCTTCCCCCCGGGAGCGGCGCTCTTTACCAGGGTAGTAAGCCACCAGACCGAAAACACCTTTACCCTGGATCTTGGCTGCAAAGGAATCGCCTCAGATCCGGCAGGAGATCGCGGAATAATCGCGGGCCTTGACGAAGCCAGGCCGGTTTTCCAAAGCGAGGAGCATTGGGTCTTCTCCCTTCCGGCCGGCCAGGAACTTCCGCCCATTGGCAGTGTTCAATATGTAATACCCACCCACGTTTGTCCAACCTCGGCCCTTTACCCCGAGCTACTGGTCGCCCAGGGCGGAAAGATTGTTGACACATGGCCGGTAAACGCGAGGAACCGCAAGATCACTTACTAGGAGCTGCCGGACTCGTACCATGACATCCCTGAAAACAGCCGCAAATCCCTGGCGGTTTGCATGGAAAAAGGTGATTGACACCGTTTTCAAGGCTTAGTATCACTGCCGTTCTTGTCTGGTTTACACTGCTGAATCAGGCTGGTATCCGGCAGTATATCTGCCTGATTTGGCTTGCCGCTTTAGGCTACAGCGTGATTTCGCTTTAGACTACAGCGTGGTTTCGCTTTAGGCTACAGCGTGGTTTCGCTTTAGGCTACAGCGATGCTTTGAATCAGGCTGATTCAGGGTGCGGGAATCAGGCTGATTTGGTGTTGGTAACCAGGCTGATCCTGTACCTGTGAATCGGGCTGGTTTGGAGGTTCCTTACACTGTACTCGGTGAGCGTTTTACAGCGTTTCACCAGTGCCTCGTTCTTGCCATGGTTGATGTGGATAACTTTTACGGCAAGTTTAAGGGCGGGGCTCTCTTTTTCCGGCAAGCCAAGGGAAGAAGCGGTTTCAAATGCATCGGGCAGTTTTAGGGTTTTTTCGTCGGCATAGGGTTCGGTGCCGTTGTATAGCATGAAAAACTCAGGTTGGAGATTTTTAACCACGAACCTCACTAACGCGCACCTGCGGTGCTGCCACGAACGATAAACATAGAAGGAGGCGGGGGAAAGGTGATAGTCACTGGTTCCCCCGCCTTGTGCGTAACTGTGCTAATGCAGCGGGCGGACTACACGGAAGCCGTGGTTAATGTGCCCCCTATACGGAACGAAAGGTATCCGGTTGACGGAACGCGATTCGCTAGCCGCATCGTACCAGCCCCCACTGCGTAGCACACGGCGCCCCCTCCACGACGGACCGGTGGGGTCCGTCTGCGGCCCGCTTGGGAATGAATCAAACCAGTCCCAAACCCACTCCCGCACGTTCCCGCTCATGTCATGCAGGCCAAGGCCGTTGCGAGCTAAGGTTCCAACCGGCCAGGTTCGGTTCTGGCTGTTGCCGACGTACCTCGCTACTTCGCCAGGAATATTGCTTCCGGCAAAGGTAAATCGCTCTCCAGTGATGCCGCCTTTGGCCGCGAACTCCCACTGCGCCTCGGTAGGCAGGCGGTAGCCTGTAGAACCGGGAACGATTCGGACGGCATCCCATCTGGTGTTATTGCTTGTGGGTATAGACCCCCAATCTGCAGGATACGGACTCCATACACTTGGGTTTGCGATTAAATGTATCTCATACGCGGGCGTTAAGCCGGACATCATACTTAAGCGGTTGCTGAATACTATGGCTTCATACCAGCTTACCATCTCTACAGGGTGGTTTTCTGTGTCGAGCCCGGCCACATTCGAGGCCCGTTCGCCGCCTATCCTGTGCGCGCTTGGATTGTGCCTCATTACCTCATAAAATTGCGCCTGCGTCACGGGGTATCTGCCCATGTAAAAGCCGCTTGTCAATGTCACTCTATGCCAATTGGGAACATCGCCAATGTCGGCATCGCCAAGTTCCCGGCCCATATAGAACGAGCCTGCTTCAACGCGCACCATTTGGGGACGCGGGTCGATAGGCGACTCAAAAAAGAAAGCGATCTCTGGTATGACTCCTCCGACAAGAAAGCCTGTCCTCCATGCTGTCCCACCCCAGCGTGAATCGGCCGCCGCGAGAGTGGCGAACGGGAGGTTTACTCTGTTGAGGGGGTTAAAAGCAAATACGTAAACCCCGATGGTAGTAACACTGTTGGGGATGGTAACGCTGGTCAGTTGGTTCTCCCGAAATGCCGAATTCCCGATAATGGTAACACTGTTGGGAATGTAAACGCTGGTCAGATGGTTGCGTCCAAATGCCGACCCTCCGATGGTGGTAACGCTGTTGGGGATGTAAACGCTGGTCAGACGGTTGCCCCAAAATGCGCTCCCCTCGATGGTAGTAACGGTGTTGGGGATGTAAACGCTGGTCAGTTGGTTGTGCTGAAATGCCCCCGACTCGATGGTAGTAACACTGTTGGGGATGTAAACGCTGGTCAGTTGGTTGCGTTGAAATGCCCCCGGCTCGATGGTGGTAACGCTGTTAGGGATGGTAACGCTGGTCAGTTCGTTGTACGCAAATGCCCCAGACCCAATGGCAGTAACACCATTGGTGATGTAAACGCTGGTCAGTTGGTTGTGCCGAAATGCGCTCCTCCCGATGGTAGTAACACTGTTAGGGATGGTAACGCTGGTCAGTTGGTTGGCCAAAAATGCGTTATCACCGATGGTAGTAACGCTGTCAGGAATGGTAACGCTGGTCAGTTGGTTCAAAAAAAATGTCTGATACTCGATGGTGGTAACACTGTTGGGGATGGTAACGCTGGTCAGTTCGTTGTCCTGAAATGCCATAGCCCCGATGGTGGTAACACTGTTGGGGATGGTAACGCTGGTCAGTTCGTTGTCCTGAAATGCCATAGCCCCGATGGTGGTAACACTGTTGGGGATGGTAACACTGGTCAGTTGGTTGTTATGAAATGCCCTCTCCCTAATGCTGGTAACCGGCAAGCCGTTGTGGTATGCGGGAATAACAACTTCACTTGCCATTCCTGTGAAGCCGGTAACAGTGGCTTGGCCAGCACTTCTACTGAACGTAATACCGTGAGTTCCCGTGTGGTGGTAGATGCGTGTTTTTTCGGGTTCATGGTGATTGCAGCCTTCGCGCTGACAACGGTATTCAACCCTACCGTCTGTAGATATTCCGACCTCTCGTATTGTCACCCACCCCATGTCATGAGCGTTGGGGTTTATCGGGGCAACTATGTGCGTTTCTGTCACATCGCAACCTTCATGCTGGCAAGCCAAGGTTGCCACTCCAGGCGCTACACACGTGGCAGAGCTTGTTGTTACCAAGGCCATGTTGTGAGCGCTTGGGTTTGGCGGAGCGCCATCCCGCGTATCGGTTGCAGAACAGTACTCGCATGTCCCTGTTTCCACGCCATGCCTTACACATGTGGGATGAGTTGTAAGCTGCCAATTCATGCGGTGAGCGTTCGGGTTTATGGGTATGACGGCATAATCGTAGAAAACATCGCACAGCAAGCAAAGTCTTTGCCCAAAGCCTTCCTTCACACACGTTGCGTGAGTTGTTATAAGGTCATCGCACCAGAGGTGAGCCGCGGGATCAACATAAGCCCACTCACGTTCGTATGTCTCTCCACAGCCTTCACGCTGGCAAGTCCCTTCTTTCATGCCGGCCGCTATACACGTAGAAACGCTTAGCTTTGCCCAGTGCCATAAGTGCCCAAGCGCGGGCATGTAGCCGTCATTGTAGTAATCGCACAGCGCACAATAGCGCTTCCCGCCGCCCGGTGTTGTGCAGCAGGGAGGGATAAAATCGCCCTGCAGCTCATGCGCGTAAGGGTCTACGGGAATGGCGCGGGATTCAGCATGAGACGGGTTCAGTCTGCATCGCCTTCTTTCTTCGCCTTCCGCAATACAGGTAGCAAGGCTTATGATTTCCCACTCGCCCCAGTCCCGCACCGGCTCGGAGCCGCGGCCCGCACCCAGGTTGTCTGCCGCCCGCCCGGTAAACCCCGTCACATTGTCACACGCCGTAAATACCATCACGCCAAAGACAAGCAAAAGCCCCAGAACCCAATGCCGAGGCAAAGTCCTTTCCTGCATCATAGCTATCTCCCTCCTGTCCTGAATCTATACACAATTCCAAGCGCAAACCTGTCCGTCAGCGCGGAAAAGTCTGTGCGCATGGTGTAGGAGGCGTTAAGCCCGAGCCTCCCCATAAACGGGAACGTAAATGTTATGCCTACGGTGAATATGTCCGCGGCGAAAAAGGTGTCGCTGCCTTCGCCGTAACGGTCGCTGTACGACTTGACCATAAAGCCCGCGCCCGCTCCGGCGTACACGCCGCCGTACCAGCCGAACAGGGGCAGAAACAGAGCAAGGTGGGCAAAGGGATACAGCGACAACGAAGAAAAGTCGCCATGATCCTGATGGCTGCCCCGCAGTATGTCGCAGCCTATTCGTATAAAAGAATTGCGCCACGGGGCCAGGGTTAGCTGGAGCGTACCGCCGGCGACAAATGCGCCTGAGTCAAGCAGCGGCTCGGCAAGGGAAACAGCTCCGGAAAGGCCCACGCTCCACAGGCGTGAGGGGTCTTCCAACAGCGAAGGGGCGGAGTGGGCTGTCAGGGGCGGGATAAAGAGCTGCGGTTCTGCTCCCCCGGCGTCTACGAACACAAGGGCTTCGCCAAAAGCGCCATCCCCTACCAGCGTGACGCCTGAGGGAATAACAACGCTTGTCAGTTCATTGTCGCGGAAGGAGCCGTAGCCTATGGAGGCGACACCGGCGGGTATGCTTATCTCTGTAAAGCGGTTTCTGGCAAAGGCTACCGCGCCTATATACGTGACACCTGCGGGGAGGCTTACGCTTTCCAGTTCGTTGTAGGCAAAGGCCATTGCGCCTATGCTCGTGACGGTATGGGGGATGGTGACGCTGGTAAGGCCGGTGTTCAAAAAGGCTCCCGGGCCTATTTCGGTAACGGGCATGCCGTGTATGTATGGGGGTATGCGTATGTCCGTGCCCGACCCTGTGCGGCCGGTAATGGTTACGCCGTTTTCAGCCGGTTCCCAGCGGAAATCCTCAGCGCTGTCATGGGGCTGTGCGTGGGCGCTGAACGCAAGCAGGGCCGCCAGCGCAAAGAGGCAAGAAATAACAC
>Ga0209755_10004257_pt1 | contig 17103 bp, 16 predicted proteins | sample TergutCo191P1_FD_187301 | JGI IMG/M metagenome (GOLD analysis project Ga0209755, IMG submission 187301) | Cornitermes sp. P1 segment gut microbial communities from Petit-Saut dam, French Guiana - Co191P1 (SPAdes) (version 2) | ecosystem: Host-associated > Arthropoda: Insects > Digestive system... | reverse complement strand
CAACATACTGGGCGGCGCGAGGCTGGCGGCGGCATGTGCGGCGAGATGAGCCGGGATACCGCCGAAGGCGGCCTGCCCGTCTGAGTTTTATTGGCGCGTCGCGCATTATTTCGCTATGCCGCCCGATAGCCTAAAAAAATAAGGCTAGATTTGACACAGCCTCATTCATAAGGTATCCTCAGCATAGCATAGATCGTCCGTCTGTTCCCCGGGGGAATAGGCAAAAAACGCTTTCCGGGGTATATTGCAGGGACAAGGAGAAAAACATGCACAAAAGTTTAGTAATGCTTCTGGCCCTGGTTTTGACGGGCTTTGCCGCTCCACTCGTTTCCGCAGAAGCGGCGGCACTTGGTGATGGGCTGTTTGCCAGGATCAGCACCACCAGGGGCGATATCGTGGTGCGTCTGGAATTTGAGCGCACGCCGTTGACGGTCATCAACTTTGTCGCGCTTGCGGAAGGTACGATGAACGCCGCCAGGGGACGACCGTTCTTCGACGGTCTTACCTTCCACCGGGTTATCGCCGACTTTATGATTCAGGGTGGATGTCCCCATGGAACCGGCACCGGCGGTCCGGGTTATCGGTTTCCCTGCGAGATAGTTCCGGGGCTTAGGCATGACGGCCCCGGCGTTCTTTCCATGGCGAACGCCGGGCCCGGAACCAACGGCAGTCAGTTTTTTATCACCCATGTTGCAACCCCATGGCTGGACGGCAGACACGCAGTTTTCGGCAGGGTTGTGGAAGGGCAGAATGTGGTTGACGCAATCCGGCAGGGCGACAGAATCAACACCGTTACGATTATCCGCAACGGTGCCGCCGCAACCCGGTTCCAGGCAAACCAGGCTGCTTTTGATGCCACACTAAGGGAGTTAAGGTAGGACAAAACATGCATCCAGGCTTTGTCGCCGTACTTCGGAAACTCGTCGCCGAACAGGGCAAGGGAGTGTGACATGAATACCAACTTACTCGACATCATAAAGCGAATTATCGCGGAACAGGGCAAAGGCATTCTTGCCGATCCGCCGCGATTAAGGGCCTTTTTCATGGACCTTGCGAAGGACGAGCCAAGACAGGAGCGACTCGCCTTTGGGCGTTGCATGGAATTGGGTTCCTACGAGGCGTTAAAGAACGCGCGTACTCCGGAGGAGAGGCGGCAGAAGAAGGAAACGCTGGCGGATTTGCTGCACACCAAAACCGGGATTTACAAAGACCATTGCGAGGGTGCGCTTGATTTGCTGGAGGCGGTTATGTTCGGCGTAACACCGGAGCCGGGGCCCGGGGTAAAATCCGGAACGCCGGTTTCGCCCAAACCGCCGCCGCCGCCAAAACCGGAAACCGGATTTTGCACTAACTGCGGGGAGCAATTGCCCGCCAAGGCGAAATTCTGCATGACATGCGGCACTCAAACCGCATCTTCACCGCTGGAAGTGCCGCCAGAACAGAAAACAATACAGGAAGCGTTTGCTGGTTTTGTCCGTGTCGATGGCGGAACATTTTTGATGGGTACTCCAGAAGGTGGTGAGGAAAACGAAAGACCGGTGCGCAGTGTAACAGTAAGCGGCTTCTATATGAGCAGATTTCCGGTAACGCAGAGGGAATGGTTTGAAGTGATGGGGAAGAACCCCAGCTATTTTAAGGGGGACAAGCTTCCGGTGGAAACCGTAAGCTGGTTCGACGCGATAGAGTACGCCAACGAGAAGAGCCGCCGTGCAGGTCTTACACTGGCGTACACCATAAAAAAAGGGTGGTTTGGAAAAGACGTGACATGGAACCGCGCTGCCAACGGTTACCGTTTGCCTACCGAGGCTGAGTGGGAGTTTGCTGCTCGCGGCGGACACGGCTCGCCGGGGAATTTTACCTATTCCGGAAGCAACAACATCGATGAAGTGGCATGGCATGAAGGAAACAGCGCGGGAAGCACGCAGGAAGTTGGCTCGAAAATGCCGAACGCTCTGGGCTTGTATGATATGAGTGGAAACATGTGCGAGTGGTGCTGGGACTGGTTTAGCCCGTATCCTAGCGTAAATGAAACCGACCCCGCAGGCCCGGCTGCTGGCGAGGACTACACCCGCGTGGCACGCGGCGGGAGTTGGGACGACACGCCCGATTACGCTCGGTCGGCGTTTCGTCACGACGAGTTTCCCGACAATCGGTACTCCTTTCTTGGGTTCCGGGTTGTGCGGCCCTGAGGTTCTGCGGCCCGGGGTGCGACTGGCCCGACTCTCCATCGTAACAACCAAGGCTTCCGCCTTGTTCGCCCCTAGCTCCGTGGTTCGAATCATGCCGGCCGGTTTCCATCGCTTGGTTCTACCGTAGCCAAGGAAAAAGTAACAGGGTATAGTACAGGAAGCAAAGGAGAAAAACATGAACCCAGGTTTTGTTGCCGTACTTCAAAAACTTGCCGCCGAACAGGGCAAGGGGGTATTACTCGACCCCGGAAAGTGCAGGGCGTTTCTGGCGGACTATACCGGAACCGAGTACAAGAAGGAACGCCGCCTGGTTTTGTTCGCCCTGGAAGCCGGAGTGCAAAAAGCGATTGACGCTTCGCAGGAACTTGAACTTTGCAAAAAACAGCAGGCAAGGCGACTGCAAGAGGAATACTTTTTGGCAGAGGACGCGGCGGTAACCCTGGTGGACACACTGGCTCTGGTTTTGAGGGAGCGGGAGGAAACGCAAACCCGGAAAAACGTTTGCGTAAATTGCGACAAGGAACTGCAAAAAGAGTGGCAGTCTTGTCCGTATTGTAGGCCACCTGTCAAAACCACGCCAATGCTAAAGCAAGTTGTCATTATGGGGATCGGTGTTGCGGCACTGGTGGTCATCATCATAGTTCTTTTTAACATACTTCCCATTGAAACCGAGAGGATCGATCGAGAGGAATCCGTTCGCCGCCTTCGCTACCGCATCGAGGCCTATCAACGTTACGCGGATGTTCTGATCAACGATGGAGATTTCATGGAGGCGGAAAGGCAGTTGCTAAGGGGAATATACCTGTATGATTATGGTATCAGGCGGTGGAGTCTGACTCCTTCGTCCATGTACGGAAGGCTCTTCGCGGGGCTTGGCGATCTTGAGTATTTTGTTAAGATTGGCGACATGGAAGCCGCGCTGAATTTCTACCGCACGGCGGAGCGGCATGGCTGGGCACCTCCGGAAATGTTATTTCGTATGGGCGTTGCATACTATAACCTTGAAAATTGGGGGAATGCGCTTGAATATTTCTTTGTCGCCTCCTCAGAGCTTCCCCTGAATCACCGAGTGCTGTTTGCGTTGGGGAATTCCGCCTTGAAGCGTGGGGATTTTTTTGCCGCGCAAGGCTTCTACAGCCGCTTGCTAAACGTGCTGGAAGGCCAGAGAACCAGGCTTCCCATACTGTTGCCCAACGACAGGCCCGAGTATATTGAGCTAGTCGAACGCCTGATGATGGCCCGCAACAATGCCGGCGTGGCAAGCGAAATGTTGTTCGTCCAGACTGGAGATCTCAGTCATAGGCGTCGTGCTATGGCTCTCTACTCCGAGGCGCAACGGGCCTGGGACGCGCGTCCCCGTGATCCCGCCACAATGATACGTTCCGGCAGTGTACCCCTGCCTCATCTCAACATGAGGAACGCGCTTTATCCGCAGCCCGGTTTTGAGCCGCAGATATTCATTCGCATAGATATGGACGCATTGGAAACTTCACCATGGGAAAGGCTTGCTCCGCAAATGATGTGGTAAATTTCGCGTAATTTTACTTGACAACTTGTCGCCGCCGCAGGTCTTAAATAGTCTTGGAAAAATGGCAACAATAAAATTGGAAAATGAACCTGACCAGATCACAATCCCAAAGAAACTCGTCGTCGAACAGGGCAAAGAGGCATGACATGAACACCAACTTACTCAACATCATGAAACGGATCATCGCAGAACAGGGCGATGGCATTCTTGCCGATCCGCCGCGATTAAGGGCCTTTTTCATGGACCTTGCGAAGGATGAGCCAAGGCAGGAGCGGCAGAAGAAGGAAACACTGGCGGATTTGTCCCGGAGCGGGAACGTTCCTTACTGAACGAAACAGTATGCTGAGCTTCTGGCTTGCTCGCACCTAATTGACGGTTTGTCGTCCCGCGCCACTTCAAACCAGGTAAATGCACGAAAAGGCGGCATCCCTACTAGCCATTTACGCCAAAACGTTGTAATATACCCTTACGTCTGCCGCAGGCTTCCGCTGGAACCGGAATCGGTGGCATCTGTAGGGGCAGGCCGCCGCAAAACCGGGGCCGCAGGGCGTTAGATCAGCACTAAGGGGGAACTGGCTCGTGCCGGATTTGCACAAAGGATATCCAATTCAGACAAAGAGTTTCAAAACAATTGTGGTTGACCATAAACTGGGAGAAGGCGGGCAGGGCGCGGTGTACCGCGTTGAGTACGACGGCAAGGCGAAGGCGCTAAAATGGTATTCGGGCAGAAAGTTCAAAGACCCGGAAAAGTTTTACGCAAACATTCAAAACAATATCCAGAACGGAAAACCAAGCAACACGTTTCTCTGGCCGGAGGACGTAACCGAAAAACACGGCGAAGCCTTCGGCTATATTATGGATTTGCGTCCCGGCGATTATAAGGACTTTACCAAGTTTCTTATCGGCAAAGAAGGTTTTGCAAGTACCACCGCCATTGTCAACACCGCGCTGCAAATCGTTGCCGGGTTTCGTGCGCTGCATCTTAAAGGCTACAGTTATCAGGATTTGAATGACGGCAACTTTTTTATCAATCCAAAAACCGGCGACGTGCTTATTTGCGACAACGACAATGTTTCGGAATACGGCAAGAAATCCGGCATAGCCGGAAAGTCCCGTTACATGGCACCGGAAATCGTGGCAAACGGGGCGAACCCGAATATCAAAACGGACATCTACTCGCTCGCCGTGGTTTTGTTTTTGCTTTGGGTCGGAACCCATCCTCTTGAGGGAAAATCCGGGACGCCGGTGTGCATGGACGTGAAAAGCGAAAAACGAATCTACGGCGAAAATCCGGTGTTTATCTGGGATCCAAACGACAATTCCAACAGACCGGTACAGGGCATTCACAAAGGGGCAATAACGCGGTGGCCCCTGCTTCCGGATTATTTGCGGGAAATGTTTACTAAAGCCTTTAGCAGGGAAGCTCTGATGGATCCCATGAAAAGGGTTATCGAACAGGAGTGGTTGCGCCTGTTTATTCGTGCGCGCGCGGAGATTTACAAGTGCCAATGCGGTATCGTGTATTTTGCCGATCCGGTGAACCCCAATCCCTGTTCCGGTTGTGCGAGGAAAAATGTTTTTCCGTTTTGCATCGAAACGTACAGATACACTCTGCCGGTTCACCAGCGGACAAAACTATACGCCTGCCACACCGAAAAGGACTCGGACGATTTTGAGATACTCACCGGAGAGGTTTCCGTAAACGGAAAAGACTTTGAGCTTAAAAACGTTTCCGGCAAAAGCTGGACGGTAACGGACGGGGAAGGCTCCCAGACTGTCGCGCCGGGTTCCGTTTTTGCGTTGAAAAAAGGTTTGCAAATTAATTTCAGCGGCAGTGCGTCTGCCGAGATAAAATAATTTTGACAAGGAGAAAAGTATGTCGTTGTTGGACAAAATCGAAATCCCCAGACGAACCATGGTGTTGTTTTTTGTCATAGACACATCTGGAAGTATGGACGGAAGCAAAATCGGGGCGGTGAATGTCGCAATTGAGGAGATCATTCCCGCCATTAGGGAAGTGTCGGATGAAAACTCCGACGCGCAGATAAAAATTGCCGCGCTGGAATTTTCCAACGGTGCGCGTTGGCTTACCCCCAACGGGCCTATCGAGGCAGACAAGTTCCGCTGGAGTTATCTGCACGCCGACGGTCTTACCGATTTGGGGGACGCATGTAGGGCTCTGAACGAAAAACTTTCGACAAAGGCGTTCATGCAGGAAGCCACCGGTTCGTTTGCCCCGGCGTTCTTTCTGCTTTCCGACGGCGATCCCACCGACAACTGGCAGCATTCGCTGGCGGTGCTGAAACAGAACAACTGGTTTAGAACCGGCGTCAAGGTCGCAATCGCAATCGGCGACGAGGCAAACAAGGCCGTGCTAAAAGAATTTACCGGTTCCACGGAAGCCGTTCTGGAAGTCCACAACGCGGCTATGCTCAAGAAAATGATTAAGTTCATTAGCGTTCGCGCGTCTCAGGTTGCCAGCAAGAGTACCGACGTGGGCAGTCTGGGCGATGAGCAAAAACAGATCGAACTAAACAGCAGCCTACAGGAGTTTATCGCCGATGAAGTGGTCAATGCCCCGGATCTTTCGGACGAGGACTGGTAGTGAGAGCCTATAAATCGTTTGCGGTTACAAAACCGGGCGGTAGCCACGTAAAGAACAACATCCCCTGTCAGGATGATTCTTTTTGCGCGGATTACAAAAAAGATACCGTCGTGTCCATTGCCGTGGTTGCCGATGGGCACGGGGACGGCAACTGTTTCCGGAGTGACGTTGGCGCTAACTTCGCGGTGCAGTGCGCGAAATCCGGAATATATAATTTCGTGAAAGACCACGAGGAATTGTTCAAGCCCGGAAAAGCGAAAAAGTCCCCCCCGCCTTCCCGCAAGGACCTTGAAAAAGCCCTTTTCGAAAAACTTATCACCTACACGGTACGCTCGTGGAATAAATGGGTTTGGGAACACTACGAGAAAAACCCGTTTACGCCGCCGGAACTTGAAAAAGCCAGCGAAAAATACCGCGCAAGATATGAGAACGGCGCAAATATCAGCAAGGCTTACGGTACTTCGTTAATAGCCGCCGCGATTACGCCGCACTACTGGTTTGGTTTTCACATTGGCGACGGCCGCCTTACCGTTTTGACCTTGGACGGCAAAAGCCAACAACCGGTTCCCTGGGATCCGGAATGCTACCTTAACGTTACAACTTCCATTTGCGACGACAATGTTCTTACCCGTGAGTTTGGCGTTCGCAAGTTTCTGTCCCTTAACGCGGAAACCCCTCCTCCGGTTGCCGTTTTCCTTTGCACCGACGGTGTTGACGACAACTATCCGGTGGAAGGGAACGAAAAACATTTGTTTAAACTCTACCGCACAATCGCCATGACCTTTGCCAAGGAAAGTTTTGATTCAACCTGCGAACAACTGGAAGGCCTTGCAAACGCCTTCGCCACAAAAGGGAAAGGCGACGACACCAGCATTGCGGGTTTTGTTGACGCAAAAGCCCTTAAAAAAATGGCTCCGGTTTGGCAAAAACAAATTGTCAGAGAAGAAACCGAAGCCGCCAAAAAACCCGCGGAAGTGGAAGGGAAGGAGACCGCCGCAAGCCAAAACGCGCAGGAGTCAATAGCGGCGTACAAGAAACAGATGAACTTTGCAAAAGGCGGCCTCCTGAAAAAAATAACGCTGGCCATATGCTTGGTTCTGGCCGGTTGCGTTATCGGCTTCAGCCTTACCTGGTTCGTGTTACGGGAGCGTGAGCTTGTCGTAGACGTTGACGTGGCTCCGGAGTATCAACTCGTTATCCCGCCGCTACCGCGTGAACCTGATCCTGCTGAACACGCGACTCCGGAGGGCACTGGAATTGCCGACGGTGGTGCGGCGGGTTTTGATCCTTCCGATCCAGAAACCGCGCCAGAAACAGACCAGGACATAACCGGGGATGCGGAAATCCCTGAAACACCAGGGGAGACTGAAAATCAAATTTTGTAGAAGGAGACGAACATGAACACCAGTTTACTTAACATCATAAGGCGTATCGTTAACCAAGAAGGCGAAAGTATACTTACCAATCCGCAGAGGCTAAAACCGTTGTTCGCTGATTACGCAAAGAACGAAGCGAAAGAGGATAGGATAGCTTTTGGCCGGGCAATTGAAAACGGTTTTTACATGGAGTTGAAACGTGTTCCTCCAGAGGATCGTAATCGCGTAAAAACGGCACTTGTACCGCGTTTACAAATCATGACTGGATTCGACACCCGGCGCTGTGTTGAGACAATCGATCTGCTTGAAGCGGTAATGTTCACGCCGGCGCAGTCGAGCCAGCCTCAGCAACCGCGACATGTACCCACCAATGCTACATACCATGCACCGTTGACGTATCCAAACCAATACCAGCAACCGCAGCAGGTGTTGCCTGGTCAGACATCTCAGGGAATCATGGCAGATGAAAAATACTGTTTTTCCTGCGGCTCTGTAATTAAGAAAATGGCACAAGTATGTCCGAAATGTGGTGTAAAAGTAGGGGTGGAACCACCACAGTCTTGCATGCTTTGCAGTAGATGTGGAACACAGTTACCATTCGGAAGCCCATTCTGTAACCGTTGCGGTCAGAGTTTGGGAATGCCTGGTTCTGCTCCTGGTACTGCGATCGCGGGCTTAGTTTTGGGAATTATTTCTGTCGTTGGGGCCTGGGTATTATGGGGAATTGTTCCCATAATAGGTATTATATTGAGTGGCGTTGGTATGTCAAAGGCCAAAAGGGAAAATCTACAAGCTGGTACCGCCGTTGCTGGCTTGGTTTTGAGTATCATAGGACTTGTTGCATCGCTAATTCTTTTCACTTCTATGTTGCTTTTCTGGTGACAAAAAAGCAGGAAACCAAAAAATATATTTTACAGAAGGAGATGAACATGAACACCTATCTATTCGACATCATCAAACGGATTATTGCCGAACATGGTGAAAGCATCCTTTCCAATCCACAGAAGCTAAAACCCCTGTTTGCCGATTACGCAAAGGCCGAGTCGAAAATGGATCGAGTGGCTTTTGGGCGAGCAATCGAAAACGGTTTTTACATGGAACTGAAACACGCCTCTCCAGCGAATCGTGCGAATGTAAAAACCGCACTTGTTTCACGTTTGCAAACCATAACCAGATTCGACATAGGCTGTTGTACTTCGGCGGTCGATATGCTTGAGGCGGCAATATCGCCATCCTCCCAAACCGAACCGCAGAAAACCCTGCATTGTGTAAACTGCGGAACGCAATTGTCCTGCGGGGCAAAATTCTGCGCCGAATGCGCCGCTCCGGTTTCATCTCCGCAGCAGCCATCCAAGCGGCACTGCCCGCCACCACCGCCAACAGTGTTGCCGAAAAAAAAGAAGAAAGCAGTGCGTTATGTACTGATTGCGGTTGCTGGATTGATTGCGATTGTGGGGACGGTTTGGTTTCTTCGGGAATGGAACCGCCACACCCCCAGCCAAATAGGAAAGGCAACAAACTGGGCCTTCGTGTCAGCAAGCAGCGGCGTTGGTCGTTACACAGTAGCTATCAAAACGGATGGCACACTCTGGGCTTGGGGAGGCAATTGGGACGGTGTGCTTGGTGACGGCACGACAATCAGCCGTGAGGTCCCTGTCCAAATAGGGGCCGCAACAAACTGGGCCTCCGTAACTGCAAGTGGGACGCACACTGTAGCCATCAGAACGGATGGTACGCTCTGGGCTTGGGGGCGCAATTGGCATGGCGAGCTTGGCGATGGCACAACTATCACACTCCGCATCAATCCTACGCAAATAGGGACAGCGACAAGCTGGGCCTCTGTGTCCGCAGGTCATGGCCGCACTGTAGCCATCAGGACGGATGGTACACTCTGGGCTTGGGGGCGCAATTGGTATGGTGAGCTTGGCGATGGCACAACTATTACACCCCGCATCAATCCTACGCAAATAGGGACAGCGACAAACTGGACTTACGTATCCGCAGGCAGTATGCACACCGTAGCGATGAGAACCGACGGCACGCTCTGGGCTTGGGGAAATAATAGTAGAGGCCAACTTGGTGACGATACGATAACCCATCGCAACACCCCTGTCCAGATAGGGACATATACAGACTGGGCCTACGTATCTGCGGGAAGTGAGCATACCATAGCCATCAAAACGGACGGCTCTCTTTGGGCTTGGGGAAGTAATAGTAGAGGCCAACTTGGTGATGGCACGACAATCGACCGTTCCACCCCTGTCCGAATAGGGACTGCGACAAACTGGGCGTATGTCTCCGCAGGTCAGAGTCACACCATGGCCATCAGAACCGATGGTACGCTCTGGGCTTGGGGATGTAATTCGCATGGCGAACTTGGTGACCGCACAACTACTAGCCGCAACACCCCTGTCCAAATAGGGACGGATACAGACTGGGTTTCCATAACCGCAGGCGGGCTACACACCGCAGCTATCAGAAGGAACGGCACACTCTGGGCTTGGGGATGGGGGAATAGGTAAAAAGGGGGTATGGTATGAACGCCAACCTACTCAACATCGTTAAACAAATCATCGCCGCGCAGGGCGAAGGTATTCTTGCCGATCCGCCACGGTTAAGGGCTTTTTTCATGGACCTTGCAAAGGACGAGCCGAAACAGGAACGGCTTGCCTTTGGGCGTTGCATAGAACTGGGATCGTACGAAGTACTAAAAAACACCCGTACTGCCGATGAGCGGCAATTCAAAAAAGCAGCACTGGCGGATCAACTCCACATCAAAACAGGCATTTACAAAGAATGGTGCGAGGGTGCTCTGGATATGCTGGAAGTGGTTATGTTTGGCGCAGCGATGCCGACAAAACAGGAGAAAACGGCACCCCCAAAGCAGAAAGCTCCAGAGAACCGTACAGCAAAATCGCCACCTCCACTATCCCCGCCACGGACAGGCAGGTTTTGCATGACCTGTGGCACGCAACTGCCCGGAGAGGCAAAGTTTTGCATGGGATGCGGCACTATGGCCAACGCCATGCCGGTTGACTCCGCAGAAACCGAACACCACACCTTCGACCAAGTGGAGATGACAACAAACCAGCCATCGAAGAAAAAATTAGTCGGCGCATGGAAGTTGAAAGAGATTGTCAGCAAGCCTTGGTTCACCGCCGTTATAGATGAAATGGTATACCATGCGGATGGTTCTGGAAGATGGCTTAGACACGGAGCCTTTTTACTCGAACCATTAAACATTCCGGTCGCCTGGTATGCTGATGGGAGTGTCGTTGAATATCCAAAGTCCTTCATTTTGAAGGAAACATTTAGATATAGAGTGTCGGACAGCACCCTAACCATTACCCATCACGAATACCCCGGATACCGTGGTATATACAGCAGGGCTTAGGGATGATGCAAAAGCACTTTGCGGTATATAATTACGTGGAGAGGAGAGACGAACATGAACAAAAATCTGTTCAACATCGTGAAACAAATCGTTGCGCAAAACGGCGAAGGCATACTTGCCGATCCGCAAAGACTAAAGCCCTTGGTTAGCGCGTATGCAAGCGGCGAACCTAAAGAGGATCGAACGGCTTTTGGACAGGCTATAGAAAGCGGCTTTTACACGGATTTAAAACGAGTGCCGCCAAAGGATCGCGCACGCGTAAAAGCGGGGCTTGTTCCGCGTTTGGAAATCATGACCGGGCTTGATACAAGGCACTGTGCAGGGGCAATCGATCTGCTTGAAGCGGTAATATTCGCGCCGGTGCAACCGGGCCAGTCGCCGCAGACTCAGCCTGCATACCAAACACCGCCACTAAACCAGAATCAGAACCGGAATTTCCAACCCCAGTATGTGCCGCCACAGTCGAACGCATCGACAACAACATTTTGCGGAAAATGCGGAACGCAGTTACAGGGTGGAAGTCTGTTCTGTAGTAAGTGTGGCACTAAAGTGGGTAGCCAACCTGCGGCAAGGCGGCCGCAAAAAGCACCGTCGTCCCAGTCGTCTTCTCAGCGGCCCGTGCCGGTGCAAACGCAACCAGCCCAACCATCGTCGCTGTCCACCGCCGGGATTATTGCTAGAATCGGTTTTGCGCTGGTAGCTTTTGGTTTTTTTATGCCAATAGCCTGCAATATGAACGGGTTTGAAATTGCATCTGCCCAGATGGACGCAGGAGAAACTTTTGCCGGAGTGCTTTTCTACGCATTGTTTATATCCGCACTCGCGGGGCTTGCCACCGGTATCAGTTGGGCGATTTTTCTTGTCTGCGTAGGCAGCGGCATTGGTGCATATTTTACTTCCGGAATAGCCGAGACCGTGGAAATAATGGGGTTTGGAATTCTGGATGTGGGGGCCTATTTTATAGCTGTGGGCTGGATTGTGGCCCTAATTGCCCATATATTTTCGGAGCAGAAGAATGAATGAAGCGACGTCCTTGATTGTCATCGAATCGGGGGCCATGAAAACTGCTTGTTTTTTTGCCGAACTTATGGCAGAATAAGGTGCTTCCGCACAAAAAAATATTGCAAAGGAGACGAAAATGAACATTGAGCTACTCACCATCGTTAAGCGAATAGTTGCTGACAACGGCGAGAGTATTCTTGCCAACCCGCAGAAGTTAAAACCATTGGTTGCCGATTACGCAAAGGCCGAGTTGAAGGAAGACCGGGTTGCCTTTGGGCGAGCAATCGAAAACGGTTTTTACATGTAGTTGAAACAGTCTTCTCCAGGAGACCGTGAGCGCGTAAAAAACGCGCTTGTACCGCGTCTGCAAATCATAAGCGGATTGGATACAAGGTGTTGCACTGCGGCGGTCGATTTGCTCGAGGCGGTTATATTCCCGTCGGCCCAGTCAAACCAGTTCCAGCAACCCCAGCCTTCTAGGTCAGCATATCAAACTCCGTCCCAGAATTGGGACGGTTCACCGCAGTATGACTCGCCGCAAATGAATGCTCAGGCTAATCTGTTTTGCGGTAAATGCGGAACACACTTATCGGCCGGAAGTCAGTTCTGTGGCAAATGTGGTTCTGCGGTTACCGGAATGCCACAAACACAGTTTTCCACTCCGGTTGCCGAACCTACGGGACTTTTGGGCTGGTATCTTGCTGTGTTGAAAAAATATGCGGTTTTTTCAGGCCGGGCAAGGCGCAAAGAATACTGGATGTTTTTCCTGGGGAACCTAATCTTAGGCGTTGCCTTTGCCCTGCTGGAGATTCTTGTATTCGGTGTCGATGGATTTCTCTTTACCCATAACCCAATTTCCATCCTTTCCCTTATTTTTGGCATTGCGGTTTTCATTCCAAATCTTGCGGTAGCTGTCCGGCGGCTTCATGACACAGGCCGTAGCGGCTTGTGGTTACTCTGGCTATATCTTGTTATCCCGCTGGGAGCGACTATTGTGTTTGCGATATTCGGCGCACTACTTTTCGATGCTCATTTAGCAGTTTTAGCTTTAGCTTTAGCTGGTCTCATAGGGCTTAGCCTCGGGCTTCTTGTGGGGACGATTATCCTTCTGGTCTTTACGGTTCTGGACGGAACGCAGGGGGACAACAAGTACGGGCCGGATCCTAAAGTTTCTTCCATACCGTAACGCGGTATGTGAAGGTTAAATTCCGGTAGCGGTTGCCTGAGTTTCAGGAGCCGCTACCGGAAACCCAAACCCGCCAAAGTAACCCCGTTAAAACCCAAATCCAAAGCACTCCTGCGGCGTGGACGAATATTCGTTTAACGTGGTTAATATCCGTTCCATTCCGGTGTCCGGCAGTTTGCCCGCCGGTATTGGAACGCGGCGGCAGGGGTAGACCGTGCCGTCGGGCATTAATGCCATTGACGTTGGGCCCAGACAGCAGGGGGCTCCGCTTACCGCCGTGCCGTCAATCCAGAACGCTTTATACGGGAGCAAATCGTTAACCGTTGTTTCCGCAATGCCGGCAATCGCGTTTAGGACTTCACGCCATTCCTTTGGCGTTAACACCGAATCGCGCATTTCGTTTGCGCCACGACCCAGCGGCACAAAGCGTTCGAGTATTACGCCGTGCGTACCGCGGTTTTTGGCAAGGGCGCATAGTCCGGCCACCGATTGATAATTGAGCTTGCTCAGCGTGGTCATGATGACTACCCGCAGTCCGGCGTTTACGAGTTCGCGTATGTTCTCCAGTGCCATCTTGTAATGCCCCAGCCAGCGAACGCGATCGTTTACCGCCGGATCATGCGACTCAAGCGAAACCTTAACGTATGACAACTTGGGTAGCGTTTTTAGGTCTTGAATAACACGCCGATCCATTCCGGCGGTGCTGGTAATAATGTTGAGTTCGTCCAAGTTGTCAAACCTTGAGAGGTACTCCATTAGTTCGAACACTCCACGGGACATACCGTTGTGCTGGTACAACAGCGGTTCGCCGCCGGTAACGTTTATGGTAACGGGGCCGGGTACCGTGGACATTATTTCGTCGGCAATGCGTTTTAGCGCGTTAACAGGCAACTCCACCGCGCTTTCCGCGTCGGATTGGTAGCAGTGGATGCACTTTCCGGGGCACCGACTGGTGATATGCCACTGAAAACCGAATCCACTTGCCGCCGGTTTGTTGTCTGTCATGTTTGCGCCCCTATCCGTTCGATTCGTTCAAAAAGCGAACTGCTTCGGTGTGGTCCCACTCCTTCCACGCTTTTTTAATCTGCGGAATCAGGTTGAAGTCATCCATAGCACCGCAGGGCAGGGTTGTGGGAGAAATGCGCAAATAGTTTTTGTCATATAATACATGCCGTACACCATAGGAAGTGTAACTGCCGTTACCAACAGTTACAGTGTCAAGAATTACGGGGAGCCATCCCAGTTTGCAGCGTACTGTAAACTGAGCGTTCCTTCTTGTTACTCCCATTGTGGCTATGGACAAACATCGAATGTGTCTGTTTTGTATGTTGCTGTCCCGCATGGCGGCAATTCCGGCCAGGGACGGATCGTTGCCGCACAGACCGCCGTCGCCCAGCCACTCATCTTCGCCGTTTTCGTCCTTGATTTTCGCAATGGGAAAAAACGTGGGGGCACTCATCGATGCCAGTACCGCGTCTCTTAGCAGGTAAGTGTTGTTGTATCTGTCGCTGGTAAATACTTTTTCCCTGCGCTTTGCGTAGTTCCAGGCCACGATGGCCAGCGGGTATTTGGTTTCCTTAACCTGCATGTCTCCAAAAACTTCCTCCAGAACTTTCTTGGCTTCTTTGTTGTCATAAATGGCGGGCCGCAATGGGTTTAAACGTTTTGGCAGACCAGGCTTGGAGAATATTCTTTTTGCAAGCCCGCTTTCAAATATTTCCTGAACCTCCGCTGGATTTATCCCGCTTGCATAACAGGCTGCCAGTATGGAACCAGCGGACGTTCCCGCGTAATAATCGAACTTCCAGTTTTCAAGTTTCGCCACCCAGTCGGCAACGCCAACCCCAAACAGGCCACCGCCGTCTATCGCCAACAGGGTTTTCAATTCCGTTTGTTTCATCGCCGCAAATTCCCTTCCGCCCATTTCCATGCAGGCGTTACGTTAATTCTTTTCCCTTTGGTTATGATAACATCCTCGCTGTCGTATGTCAGTATTTCGCCTTCTTCGGTGTTGAAGAAATCCATTGCGTCAAACAGGCCGTTTATTTCCCGATCCTGGTTTTCGGCGCTAAGTTTCCAGCACTGTAGTCGGAGACTTAACCCCGGCGACATCGGTAAGTTTGCGGGGCGAAAAAAGCTGCCCCATATTGGAAACCAGATACACGAAAAGCCGTCGCAGCGATGTTGCATCGCGAATACCGTACCGCACCGCGATGTCCCGGTATAATATGTCCGACTGAAGCTGGGTCAAAATATCCGCGTTACCGCTCTTTAAGTATTCCGGAAAGCCGCCCTTTTCAAGATAGCTTCCCAGAGAGGCCGCCCCGGTTTGCTGTCCGGAGAACTCACAAAATTCCAGATACGAAAAAGGGTAAATATCTTTCGCAATATGTCGCCCCGTTAAACGGGTTCCAAGTTCGCGGCTTAGAAGCGAAGCGTTCGCCCCCGTAAGAACCAGTTGGAAACCTTCCTCCAGTTTTTGTCTTGCGTACAGTTCCCAACGTTGCGCGGACTGGATTTCGTCGAAAAACAGCAGTCTGGTACCGGTTTCCGCAATTGCCGTGTCCAGAAGGGCATAGTCCGCATGGGTGAATTCCGCCAGGCGAATATCGTAGAAGTTCAAGTAGAAAAAATCGCGCCCAAGTTTCCTGACAAACTGCCGCAGAAGAGTGCTTTTCCCGCAACGCCGGATTCCGCAAGCCACAAGCGCGTGGCTTTTAACGTCCGGGAGTTTAGGCAAAACATGCCGCGCAAACCCCTGTTCCTGTTTTTCCAGGGCCTGTTTTTGAGCCATGCCAACTTCCCGAACTTCCGAAAGCCTCATGACATCATTATATACCAGAATCGCACATTATTCCAACGCTACTGGAATATGCCTATTACGATGTCTATAAGCACGTTTTTCATGTTTTTCTTCAGGCGGTTATCAGCTGAACCCCCTGTCCGTACAGCCGCTGGAAAAGCTCCTTGGAGATATACCCGCGAGCCATGTAATGTTTGCTGGTTCGTTGGGAGTTTCCCCAAAAACAGTGGGGGCATGAGACTGCCTATACCTACTGATTCGACAACGCGATCTCCGCAAACTGGTCGGCCACCGTGTCAAAGGCTTCGACCAGCAGCGGGTCGAACTGCGTCCCCTTGCCGTTGCGGATGATCTCTGCCGCTTCCCTGGGCGAAAGGGGCTGTTTGTATGGCCGCGCGGACACAAGGGCATCGTACACGTCCGCGATAGCCATCAGTCTGCCTATCAAGGGGATGTCATCGCCTTTAAGCCTGTAAGGGTAACCTTCGCCGTCCCACCTTTCATGGTGCGTCAACGCAAAAATAAAGGCATAGCTCAAAAAATCATTGTCACCGACATTTGCCTTCATGCGGTTGATTGCGTCCGCCCCCAAAGTAACATGGGTTTTCATGACCTCATACTCGTCCTTGGTGAGGGGCGAGGGCTTGTTCAAAATAGCGTCCCCGATGGCAATTTTCCCAACATCGTGAAGCTGGGACGATGACACGAAAAAATCCATGTCCCAGTTGCAAATCTCGTCGGGGTACACATTATGCTCGACCATTGCGTCGATCAAACAGTTCAAATATTTTTGAATACGAAAAATGTGGCCGCCTGTATTGCCGTCCCTGCTTTCCACCATGCCGGCCACAATGTTCAGGATCGAGCTTTGGAGGTTAAAAACCTCCCTCATTTTGACGATTAGCTTTTTTTGAATATCCTCGTTAAGCTCCTGCAACTGCCTTTTGTGTTCCGCCAAGGAAAGATGTGTTTCAATATGCCTGAGCAGCAACGATGCGACAAAGGGCTTGTAGAGATAGT
>Ga0209755_10004256_pt1 | contig 17104 bp, 15 predicted proteins | sample TergutCo191P1_FD_187301 | JGI IMG/M metagenome (GOLD analysis project Ga0209755, IMG submission 187301) | Cornitermes sp. P1 segment gut microbial communities from Petit-Saut dam, French Guiana - Co191P1 (SPAdes) (version 2) | ecosystem: Host-associated > Arthropoda: Insects > Digestive system... | reverse complement strand
GGGTAATAAGGATAGGGATCGAGGGGAATGCCAAGCATTCCGATTACTTCATGAAGAAGCCGCTCTCCATAAGAGTGATAAGGTTTGTAACACGCAACACCTACAGGCTCTCCCAGTTGATCCATAAACAAATCCGCTTCGTCATAAAACGCGCCTACAGCGGCAGGATAGGAAGGGGCGTTGACTAGTAATGGGAAGCAGAACATCATTTGTTCTTTGCATTTTGCAAATAGGGTTAAATACGCTTGTTGTAAATAATCTTCGATACTGCACTCAAAAAGATCGTACCAGCCGCCGCCGTTTTTTCCCGGTTTGATATGATCCAAAAGACGGGGAAGAAAGAAACTTAAATAACGCGGCAGATTTTGATGGGTGTAATGAGGGTCGCGTGTTTCCGTGCCTGTGTAAATTTCGTCAAACATTTTCGGTTCATCTTCCAGATTGTAACCGTTTGCCTGAAAACTGTCATACCAGTTTGGAAATTTTATTATTATATTGACTTTCGGATTTGCCGCTTTGGCATTTTTAATTATTACATTCTCGGAAATATCATTCATTAAAGCCAAGCGGAAAGACGCCCAATCACGTTCCCCTTTTTCTTTAATACAGGATTCACAGCGGCAATTTGTAAAATAAAAATCATCAAGGATTAGTTCGTCAAAAAGTTCTGCGGTATAAGCTGCAATTTCACCTAACCTTTTTCGGTTATCAGGATCGGTAAAACACATACTGCCCATTAAAGTTTTTTTAACAGTTGTAGTAATCCCGCCTGAAACTTTAAATCCTTTTTCGATAAACAGAGCTTTTACTTCTTCCATTTTTTTGCGATCAACTAAATCCTCTGACCTGTACGTTTCAAGATAAATTTTGTCAAGTTTGATATATCTTGCTGTTTTTTCAATATCGTCCCTTATTTGTCCGATAGTGTTTTCTTTTAAGTACCCTGCAGGCGCATAAGTAACCGTAATAAAATTTTTATAATTCATATTAACCTCTCTTTATTTTTTTCCTAAAACAACAACAACTTCATGTGTTTTTCCGTCATTAAAAACAGGCAGAACACAGCCGCTAAGAGGCGAGCCGTCTACTGTAATTGATTTAACACCTTTTTCTGCGCCTGCGCTGTTATCAACTGTTATGCGATAGTCCGCGCCGCGGAAATGACGCGTAACAGTAAACCCTTTCATGCTTGAAGGAATACAGGGATCGATAAGAAGGCCGTCAAAAACAGGGCGTATTCCGAGTATATATTGAGAAATACTGACAAAGGTCCATGCCGCAGTCCCTGTAAGCCAAGAATTTTTCGCTTCCCCGTGACGCGGCGCGTCCTTACCGGCTACCATTTGCGCGTAAACATAAGGCTCGGTGCGGCGGAGATCGCTGTCATCTTCACGGTACGCGGGGCAAATTTTTGTGTAAGTTTCAAATGCGCGCGTCCCTCTTCCAAGTATGGTTTCCGCTATCGTAACCCATGGGTTGTTGTGACAGAAAATACCCGCGTTTTCTTTATACCCCGGCGGATAGGAAGAAACTTCACCTAACTCAAGATGGTATTCTTTATAAGCGGGCTGTAATAAAACAATGCCGTACTTTGTATCAAGATGTTCTTTTACAGAATCGAGCGCTTTTTGTGCACGCCCGTCTTCGATACCGATGCCCGCCATAACTGCAAACCCGTTTGATTCAATAAATATTTTTCCGTCATCACATTCACGGCTGCCGATTTTTTTTCCGTAAGCGTCATAAGCGCGGATAAACCAGTCACCGTCCCAGCCATGCTGATTGATTGCTTCTATCATTTTTGTTATTTCTTTTTGCGCATAACCGGCTTCATCTGCACGATTTGTGCGGCGGCAAAGCTCAATATAATCAGGACCTGCAAAGGCAAAAATCGCGGCAATTAAAACAGATTCCGCTACGCCGCTTTCAAAATTTGCTGTGGTCTGGAAAGATTCACCTGGTGTTTTTGAAAAACAATTTAAATTTAAACAATCATTCCAGTCGGCGCGGCCGATCAGAGGAAGACCGTGCGGGCCTTTATGAGTTACGGTGTAATCAAAAGATCGCTTTAAGTGAACAAAAAGCGTATCTGCAATTTTTTCATCGTTATCGAAAGGGACTTTTTCATCAAGGATGCTGTAATCGCCTGTCTCTTTTATATAAGCTGATACACCGCAAATGAGCCACAGAGGATCGTCATTAAAACCTGAGCCGATCTCATTGTTGCCGCGTTTTGTAAGCGGCTGGTATTGATGATACGCGCTGCCGTCAGGAAACTGCGTCGCGGCTATATCAAGAATTCGCGAGCGCGCGCGTTCCGGGACAAGATGCACAAAGCCTAGCAAATCTTGATTTGAATCGCGGAAACCCATCCCGCGCCCGATACCGGATTCAAAATAAGAAGCACTGCGCGACATATTAAATGTCACCATACATTGATATTGATTCCAAACGCCTGCCATACGCGCCATGCATTTGTCTTCCGCGTCTACAGTGAAACGGCTTAATAAATTTTTCCAGTACTCTTTAAGTTCCGCTAAAGCTTTATCTACCGCTTCAGATGTGTTGTATTTTTCAAGTAAAATATTTGCAGGCTTTTTATTAATGACTCCTGCCTTTTCCCATTTTTGATCTTCCGGGTTTTCGCAATAAGCTAATACAAAAACAAAAGTTTTTGATTCTTTAGGAGCAAGCTTTGCTTTAATGTGATGCGATCCAATCGGAGCCCAGCCTGATGCGATGGAATTATTCGCTTTGCCGTTAAAAACAGTTTGCGGAGAATCGAATCCGTTATACAAACCGAGAAAAGCCTGCCTGTCTGTATCAAAACCTTCAATAGGTGAATTAACCGCCCACACAGCGTAATGATTGCGCCGCTCGCGGTATTCTGTTTTGTGATATATACGGCTGCCTTCGATCTCAACTTCACCGATACTGAAGTTGCGCTGGAAATTCGTCATATCATCGTTTGCATTCCATAAACAAAATTCGATAAAAGAAAACATATCTACATTTTTCTCTTTACCGGATTCATTTGTCAGCGTTATCTTGTGAATCTCGCAAGTGTCGCGTAACGGAACAAAAGAAACCTGTGAAAAAGCCAAGCCGTTTTTTGCAGAAGAAATACACGAGTAACCCATCCCGTGACGGCACTCATAAAAATCAAGTTTATGTTTCATCGGCATCCATGAAGGAGACCAAACTTCACCGTCACAGCAGAGGTAGAAATAACGCCCGCCTGCATCGGTTGGTACATTGTTATAACGGTAACGTGTCAGGCGCAGCATCCGCGCGTCACGGTAAAAACAATAACCGCCCGATGTGTTTGAAAAAAGCCCGAAAAAATCTTCGCAGCCCAAGTAGTTGATCCAAGGGTAAGGCGTGTCAGGGCGGGTGATTACATATTCACGCGCATCATCATCGAAATAACCGTATTGCATGAAAGCCTCCTTAATTTTTTTATTGATATGTAAATTAATATGGTCTGTCCACTTCTTCGGACAGTTTTAATAATTCTAGTATAATCAATTATCATGTTGATCACCACTACTATATAAAGCGTTTATTGAAGCTGAATTACGCTATAGGTAGCGCAGGTGACTGTCACTTTTTCCATAGGTTTTCCGAAACATTGTTTTTACAATATTTGTATCAAAATGACTCGATTTAAGTTGATTTTTCACTTACTGTATCATTTTTACTTCAAATTTATATTTTTTATTATTTTATCAGTATATTTCTTTACATTCTTTGCACTTTTTGGAGATATTCTTCTTATTATTAATCTTGGCACGATTCTTGCTTTTAAATTTAAGTCGATGAGGACGAGTGGAAAACCCGCCGAAAGGGGGATGGTTCGTTGAACCATTAATTCTGCCATATCCCATAGGACAGATGAAAATCCCTTGGATTTTTATCAAGGAGATAAGAATGAATACTTTAACCTTTTACCGCCCAAACACAATCCAAAACATCATGAGCGAGTTTGACAACTGCCTTGAAACTTTGGATTCGCTGTTACCGCCCGCAACAAGAATGTTTAAACACATGCCGGTTGTTGATGTAAAAGAAATCGAAGGCTCTTACATTATCGAAATGGAGTTGCCTGGTTTTGATGAAAAAAGTATTGAGGTACATGTTGACGGTTCAAACCTCACTATTGCTTCCAAACAGGAAAAAAAAGAAGAGAAAAAGACCGATGAAAAACATGAGGTCTATCTAATTAAAGAAAGGCGGATTACATCTTTTAGCCGCTCTTTCAAGTTGCCGCAAACCGCTAATCCCGAAACAGTGAGCGCGTCTTTCAAGAATGGAATCCTCACTTTAGAAATTAAAAAGCGGACAGAAGAGCTAAAGAGAGCGATATTAATTAACGCTGCTTAAAACAGTTAGTTACGGCGCATAAAGGAATTTTTTATTTCCTTTGTGCGCTTTTTTTTCATTTAAAATTTGTACGGTTATAAACCTAAATCTTTCCCAATCAATACTACTTTAATCCGCTTTGCAGGTTTACAAAAACGTGTTGTAACAAAGTACGAACAGATTGTATCGGGGGAAAGGCAGTCCGCGCAGGTGCCGGTTTCACTGCATGGGGTTTTTAATTTCTGGAAACGCTGGATGTTTAAGGGGGCTGCGGTATTTCTTGCGCGGGAAAGAGCGTCTTTGAAAGTTTTCGCAACCTTATTCATACCGGCGGCGATTATCACCTGTTTGGGACCGAAAATCATCGCGGCGACACGATTACCGTATCCGTCGATATTGATAAGCTGCCCGTCTTCTGTTACAGAGTTTGTCCCGGAGAGGAAAGTGTCGCATAACAATGCGCGGCGCATGATTTCCATCCGCTCTTCAGGAGAGGGGGCTTTGTCCCTGTCAAGCAGATTATAGCCGTCATTTTCCAGGCGTTGCTGAATACCTAAATCAACCAGTGTTTTTGAGCCGCCCCATGAAACAAGATGTTCTTTTGGGATTAGGGATACAATTTTTTCTATCGCTTGCGCAGGTTCGTCAAAATAATAAGCTTCAAAAGAACGCGACTGTAATGCCTTTACAACTCTGGGACCAAGCACTGAATATCTTTGTTCTGATAATGTTTTCATGTATATAATTTAATATATTTTTAAAAATTATTATAGATATTAATTTGATTATTTTCTTTTAAAAGTATTTTATTCTTTAATAACAAATTTCCGAATCTCTGAAACCAAATAAAAAGACCCTGTCCCTAATATTGGAAGCAGTCTTCCTTTTTGTTTTTGCGCTTCTTGCTGTGCCTTCTTAACCGCAGCTTTCGTATCTTTAATTAATTCAGTCTTTTCCTGTCCCGTTATTTTTACAAAGGTTTCGTAAACTTTTACAGGATCGCTTATTTTAAAAACCCCCGGTGTTGTGATAATAATTTTCGCGAAATGATGCTGCGCTATCTTTGCCATTGCCTCTGCGTCTTTATCTGCGGCGCAGCCGAAGATAAGAACGCCTCCTTCTCCGTAGATGGAGCAGAATGTCTCTATGCAAAAGCTAAGACTTTCAGGAGTGTGAGCGCCGTCAATAATAAAAGGCGGCTGTGTAACTAAAGCTGCGTGCTCAGCTAAAGCTAAAGGCGCAATTTTTTCAAAACGCCCTGGAATTTTTAAATTTGCTAATCCCTTCTTTAACGCAAAATTATCTATCTGAGGGAAAGCGGTTTTTACCGCGGCAAGAGCAAGAGCGGCGTTTTCTGCTTGAACTTTTCCCGGTATCGGGAGGGAGAATGATAAATTTTCAATATTAAATGATGGATTATTAATAGATAAAAAAAACTCTGTACCTTGATCAGATATTTTAATATTAGAAAGGTCAGCAATTTCCGGTAAATAAAACAACGTGCTGTTTTTTTCTTCTGATATTTGTTTAAAAACTTTCAAGGCTTCGTCATTTTGTCTGGCTAAAATTAATGGTTTTCCTTTTTTTATTATTCCCGCTTTTTCACCTGCAATCGCTGTGATTGTATTTCCTAATATGCTTGTATGTTCAAGTTCGATTAAGGTAATAACACTGACCAAGGGATCAAGCACATTAGTTGAATCGAGTCTTCCGCCCATGCCTGTTTCTACTACCATCACATCGCATTTTGCTTTACGCGCGCAGAGGAAAAAAAGCATGGTTATTAATTCCCAAAATGTCGGCTCACAGCCTCCGTTTTCTGTATCAAATAGCGGATTAGCCGCAGAAGGAAGAAGAAGGTCAACAACGTGCCGCAGTTCATCGCCTGCACAGCGGTAAATTTCTTCATCAAAGTATTCGGCATTTTGATGCTCGGAATTTCCAAGACAGATGCGTTCTCTTATATTAATAACGTGAGGTGACATATAACGTGCTGTTGTGAAGCCTGCGGCGGATAGCATGGCGGATAACATGCTTGTTACAGACCCCTTTCCTTTAGAGCCTGCTATATGAATAGAAGGGGCGCATTTATCAGGGCGACCTGCATATTCCAGCAAGGTTTCCATTCTTTCAAGAAGGAAACTTTTCGGTTTCTGCCCGCGCTCAAGATTTATAAAATTAGAGAGCCATTCAAAAACCTCATCCGATGATGAAAAATATTTATTCACTGTGAATCCCAAACAAGCGTGAAACGTAAAGCTTCATCTCTTGATCAACTTTTTTGTTTTGTAAACTAAGTTTATGCGAAATATCAACTCGATTGCAAGTCGTAGGTTTTACCGTACTTTACTATTTCGACATTCGGGAAACCGTTTTCTTCAAGGTACTTCTTTATAAAGTTTTGAGATTTTTTTTCACCGTGTACAAGGAAAATACCTTTTAAACGTGATGTGTCCACCGCTTTAAGCCATTCCAGCGTTTCAAGATAATCGGCGTGAGCACTGAATGCGTTTATTTCTTCTATTTGCGCATTCACCTTGAACCATTCGCCGTGGATTTTTACTTCTTTTTCACGGTTGCGGATTCGCCGCCCTAATGTATTTTCTGCCATGTAACCGACTGTCATTATGGTTGTGTTTGGGTCACTTATATTATGAATCAGATGGTGCTGGATACGTCCCGCTTCGCACATCCCGTCCGCAGAAATAATAATTAGAGGTCCCTTTTGATCGTTTAAGGCTTTTGATTCCTGAACACTTGTTGTAAAGTGAAGGCTGTTAAAACCAAATGGATTTTTATGATGTTTTATAAACGCTTCTTTAATTTCTTCACCGTAACATTCAGGGTGAACTTGAAAAATTGTTGTCGCGTTAGTCGCCATCGGAGAGTCGACATATATAGGTACTTCAGGAATAATTCCATCGTCAACTAATAAATGGAAATAATAAACAAGTTCTTGTGTGCGCTCAATCGCAAATGCAGGGATTAATATTTTTCCCTTTCTTTCAATTGTACGCTTTGCCATTGTTGCAAGCTTTTCAATCGCTTCATTTGTTGAATCATGGCGGCGGTCGCCGTATGTGCTTTCAAGGATGATATAGTCCGGGGCTGCTTGGGGGATTGCAGGATTGCGTATAATAGGTTTGCCTTTGCGCCCTAAATCGCCTGTGGCAAGGATAGTTAATTCTTCGCCGCCTTTTTTTATTTTTATTTCAGCCATTGCAGAACCAAGAATATGCCCCGCATCATAAAATTCAAAACTAACCCCGTCGCCTATATACATGGGTCTGTTATACGAAACTCCGATTGTCTGCCCGACAGCTTGAATTGCATCCTGTTCTGAAAAAAGCGGAGTCCAATCAAATTTTTCCCCTTTTTTTTGCGCTTGGCTTTTTAAATATTTAGCGTCACGCGCTTGAATATTTGCGGAATCCATCATGATAAGGCTTGCGATATCCCTTGATGCAGGGGTGGCGTAAATATTTTTCTTGTAACCGTTTTTTGCCAGTAAAGGCAAAAGCCCGCAATGATCAAGATGCCCGTGTGTTAAAATAACCCCTTCGATACGATCTGTTGCGATGCTTAATTCCCTGTTTTTACGATCCGATTCAGCTCTTGAACCTTGAAAAGCCCCGCAATCAATCATATAACTTAACCCGTCAATCTCAAGCAAATGCTTGGAACCTGTCACTTCTTCGGCTGCGCCGAGTGAATAAAAATTTGCATTCATGGTTTAATTATATCATTGAAAATTTGATACTACAAGGAAAATATATTAAATTAATTAGCAAAAACTTTTTTAAAATCAATAGTACAACCAGGGATAGTAACCAGTGTCACCTCATCTTCTCCAAGGTAATTCCGGCATACATACCTTCCATTTACTAATTCAAAAGTGATAATGATCTGCTCTTCAGGGTCTATTATCCAATATTCATTTACCCCCGCTTTTTCATAAAGATTTAATTTTGTGACCATATCGTGAGATCTGTTGGAAGATAAAATTTCAATAATAAACTTAGGGGAACCTTTATAACAGTTTTCTTTTAATTTTGAATTATCGCAAGAGAGAAAGACATCAGGCTGCACAAGGGTGTATTCATCGCCTTTTTCAAATAGGGGGTAAACATCGAAAGGCGCGACTATTGTTTTACAGCCGGAAGAATATAATTTTTCTCTAAGCTGAGCGCCGATTGCTAAAAGAACATTTTGATGTTTGAAACTTGGCGAACTCATTGCATATTCTGCACCGAAGATACGCTCAAAACGCGGTTCTTCTAATGAGTATACAACAGATGTTTCATCTTGTATTTTTTCCGCTGTCGCCATTTTATTTTCTCCTTGTAACAATCCTTAGAGTTGTTACATACATTTATTGTAACATTAAATTAATAATTGTCAAATCGCCGCATTATCCGCAGAAACAGGATCAGCGATTACATTTTTTCTTGGAGAGATTCCTTCCGCTTCAGGTTCTGTATCGTAATCAATATAATGCAAGCTGGCATCCGTATCAAGTTTTGCCAGAGCGTCTGCAGCGGAATTTACCGCGATAAGATATTGCTCCGCTGGGCTGAATGCGCGGCATGCGGGACATGCGCACCATGTATTTTCCTGTCCTTTTTCAGGGAAGAGATGGAAAATGCGCGGAGGTGTCACTTTTTCTAATACACGTTCAAATAAAGTGAGAGCGTTTTCGTAAATCAATTTTGTGGTCTTTGGGTTAGTCGCGCAAAAATGATATTTTTTTATACGTTTACCGTGTTCCATGCGGAATAGTTCGCGATCCATGCCGAACAAACGCTGTGGCAATAAGAGCGGTAAGTCACGCCCTCCGGCTTCAATATTTAACGCATAAGTATTTATCAATTTTATATATCTTTTATTTTTGTTTCTAAAAAAATTGTCATTTAAAGAAAAAACAAGCGTATTGCACTCATTCTCGACAGCCAAATAGATCATTTTTTCCCGTTCTCTCGAATTTGTTTTTGCACCGATAAACAGTCTTTTTCTTGTTGGTTTCATAATTTAATTATATAGTATTTCTCCGCATTAGACTATATAATAATATTAGAAATAAATTTTTGGTGTTAAATTTTTTGTTTGATTTAATTGATTATAGAGGTTTGTATGGAATATGATGTTGCCCTTATCGGCTGCGGGGTAACCGGAGCTAATATCGCCCGGCGGCTGTCGATGTATTCAATCAAGATTGCAATTCTTGAAAAGGCCGCAGACGTTTCCTTCGGAACTTCTAAAGCAAATTCAGGAATTATTCACGGCGGGTTTCATCATAATAAAAAATATCTGAAAGCGCGTCTTGAGATTCAAGGCAATATGATGTTTGATCATTTAAAGCGCGAATTGAATTTTCCTTTCCGCCGCTGCGGTATAATTGTAGCCGCTCTTCATGAAGATGAAATGAAAATAGCCGAACATTTATATCTTCAAGGCGTGGAAAACGATTGCCTTGGTATTGAACTTTGCTCCCGTCAAAGAATTCTTGAAATTGAACCAAAACTTTCTTCTGATGTTGTAGGCGGTCTTTTCGCACCTGCCGGCGGAATTATAGAACCTTACCGCTTTGTTTTTGCGCTCCTTGAGTCAGCTCAAAAAAACGGGGTTGAGCTGTTTACAAATTTTAAAGCGAGCAATGCAAATAGAAAAAATGATCTTTGGATTATACGCGAGGAAGAAGGAAACCGTGAAATAAAAGCGCGTTATGTGATTAATTCGGCTGGTCTTTTCGCGGATGAAGTATCAAAAGTTTTTAACGCAGAAGATTTTACAATTACGGCAAGAAAAGGCGAATATTATCTTTTAGACAGATTGACTAAAGCCTGCCCGTCAAGAGTTGTTTTCCCTGTCCCTACATCTGTTTCTAAAGGAATGCTTGTTATCCCTACAGTAGAAGGTACGGCGCTTGTCGGTCCAACAGCAGATGAAGTTGAAGATAAAAATGATTTTTCCACGACTGTAAAAAATCTTGAACAAATTATTATTTCTGGAAAGATGATGATACCGTCGTTAAGTCAAAATGATATTATTACTAATTTTGCGGGCTTGCGTCCTTGTTTAGGTGAAGATTTTTATATTGAAGCGTCCGGAAAAGCACCGAACTTTGTACAGGTAGCCGGTATTCAAAGCCCCGGTCTTACCGCTTCCCCTGCGATAGGAGAATATGTAAAAAATATTTTACTTGAAATGGGATTAAAGCTGACAGAAAAACCGGGATGGAATCCTTATATTGATGATCGTCCCTTAGCGATGGAAATTAATCTTGATGAGTTGGATAATCTTATCGCAAAAGATTCAGCGTGGGGCAATATAGTTTGCCGCTGTGAGAATGTCAGCGAAGCTGAAATCGTGCAAGCTGTAAAGTTAGGGCACACAACTTTAGATGGTGTAAAATATTTTACCCGCGCTCAAATGGGGAGATGCCAGGGAGGATTTTGCACATACAAGATTATAAAAATAATAATGAGGGAAACAGGGCTTTCATGGAATGAAGTAACAAAACACGGCGGTAAGAGCCGTATCTTGGAAGGTGTTTTATGAAAGATTTAATGTACGACACGGTTGTGATAGGAGGGGGGGCAGCAGGAATGGCGGCGGCTCTGGAACTTGAAATGTCAGGTTTCTCTTGTGCAATTATAGAGAGGGAAGATCACCTCGGCGGCATTTTAATGCAATGTATACATAACGGTTTCGGTTTACATGAATTTAAAGAAGAATTAACAGGGCCTGAATTTGCAGAGCGTTTTATTGAAAGGGTATTAAAATCAAAAATCGCTGTATATTTAAATACAACTGTTACTCAATTTACATCAAGCGATTTATCATCAATTAAAAATATATGCTGTGTTTCTCCGTTAGGTGCAATGCGGATTCAGGCGCGCGTCTTATTGCTCGCCATGGGGTGCCGTGAGCGGAACAGAGGAAATATACGGATACCGGGCTCGCGACCTGCAGGGGTATTTACAGCAGGGCTTGCACAGCGTCTTGTAAACATTGAAGGTTATATTCCGGGGAAGGAAGTTGTTGTTATAGGTTCAGGTGACATCGGTTTAATTATGGCAAGGCGTATGAGCTGGGTTGGATGCAAGGTAAAAGCGGTTGTAGAAATTATGCCTTACCCTGCAGGTCTTACACGTAACATAGTTCAATGCTTGCGTGATTTTGACATACCTCTTTATTTATCTTCGCAAACTACTTGTATCTACGGAAATGAACGGGTAGAAGGGATTGAAGTAACGCCTATGGAAAACGGCATCCTTGTTCATAAAGACAGTTTCCGTATTGATTGCGATACAGTGCTTTTATCTGTAGGTTTAGTCCCCGAAAACGAACTTTCCCGCGCCGCAGGCGTAGAGTTAAATTCTGTTACAAACGGCCCCTTGGTTGATTCATTTTTAATGACCGGCATGGACGGGGTTTTTGCCTGCGGCAATGCGCTGCATGTTCATGATTTGGTTGATTGGGTTTGCGAAGAAAGCCGCCGTGCAGGGCGTTATGCGTCTCAATGGCTGCAAGGAGCGCGGCCTTCTTTGGAAATTCACACAAAAGCGGGAACGCAGGTGCGTTATGTGAACCCGTCAATGATTTCCCCTGAGCGGGAAAATATTATTTATATGCGTTCAATGACAGTAAAAAGCGACGCTGTTGTAGAACTGCGCCTTAACAATAAGATTATACGCAGTAAAAAAGAGAGGTATATACAACCTTCGGAAATGATAAGTTTTAAATTAGGCCCGAAAGATTTTGAAGCGATGGAAGTTGATTCAAAATCAATTTTAGAATTCAATATTGTTTAAGGAAAAGTTATGCGAAACTTAACATGTATTGTTTGCCCGATAGGCTGTTCACTTGAAGTAGAAGAGAACAATGAACAGAGAACAGAAAATAATGTTTCTTCTGATAATTTTTCTGTTAAGGGAAACCGTTGTGCAAGAGGTGTAAATTATGCGCGGGAAGAACTTCGTTCTCCGAAACGTGTTATTACGGCTACCTGTCTGATAGAAAGGCAGTTCCAAACAGAACACAACCCGGTACGCCGTATACCTGTTAAAACATCTTCCCCTTGCCCTAAGGAAAAGATTTCCGCTCTATTAGAAGATATTTACAAGTTAAAAGTTTCCCTTCCGGTAAAAGCAGGCGATATAATAATCTCTGATTGGAAAGGGGAAAGAATTGATGTGGTTGCAACAAGATCAATGAATAATTAATCATGATCAATGTTTAAATAAAAGAGATATTTTTGGAGAAAAAATTTGTTTGGTAAAAAAGAAGAAAAAAGTGCTGACACATTCTGGCAGGAGTACGAAGAAAAAACAGGTGAAAAGGTTTTAGGGCGCGGATTGGGGAAATATGTTTGCGGGTGGCAGGAATTTGATGATAATAAATGGGGCGGTATTTGGGGTTTAATAATTACAACATCGGGAGGTTTTCGTTTTCATCATTTCCCGCAGAACAGCTGGATCGACGCTTTTACTACGATGTTTACTCAAGGTATGGAAAAACCGAAGGAGAAAAAAATTTTTATCTCAAATGAGAAAATTATTTCTTCAGAACCGGCAATAGAAAAAAAATGGTGGAAGAAAGTTTTTTCACCTTCCCCTCCGCATTTTATTGTTTATTACTTGGATGAAGAAGGACTTGAGAGGAAACTGGTTTTTGAAGCGGAGTATAGCTGTAAATAAGGTTCTATTATTGTCCTTTCAATAAGATATCAATTTTCTTGGCATTAATAACAGCCTGAGACTTAGCGTGATTATTAAAAAACAACTGTACTATTAAAAGCGGTTCAAGCGCTTTTTTAAATTCGCCCGTTAATAATTTGTATTGGCTTGAATCCTGATAAAATGTATGAGTTAAACCTTGAAAAGCTTTGATTGTAAAAACAAGGCGTTTTTGCGACCTTTCTATCATTTTCCGCATCTGTTCCGCTGCCGGTATTTTGTAATATGTGCCGTTTAATTCAATCGAGTTAACCGGTTTCGTTTGCACTCATACTCTCTCTTTTATTTTACCAAAGGTATCTCGTTAATATTAGTGGTATACCTCGGCGACAAATATTCGCGCCTTATTTCCCACGCTGATGTATTTTCGACTTTTACTTGCCGCCCCAAACCGCAAGCTAATTTAATTGTACCGCGTCCGTAACGGTCATTGATAGTGTCAAAAGCCCTCATTAAAGGCTCGTTTAGTTTTTTACGGTTGTAAGCTGTATCAAATAAATCAAACTGTTGGCAGTTATCAACCGTAAGCCCTGTAAGACCGATCATTACTTTTCTGTATTTATAGTTGGGGCGGAAAATTCTTTTTAAAAGTTCGTTTGCAACCGACTGGATTTCAGGCAAATACGCGCTCAAATAAGGGAGTTCCGCGGAAAGGCTGTTGAAATATTGATCGCCTTGCGCGTAGGCATTGGTCATCAAATATACGCTGACATATTTACAGGATAAACCGCCGGAGCGTATCCTGTTTACGGCTTCCTGAGTATACTCCGACAAGGCTGTAATGATTTCATCAAGTTCATAAACAGGGGACTGAAAACTGCGTGACACCATCACTACCTGCCGCGGTTTTTCTTCGATCTTATCTATGGCTGAGATGCCGTTTAATTCCTGAACGGTTCTGAAACCTGTGATCGTTAGAAATTTTTTCGCATTAAGAAGGGGATAGTTTTTTAAATCAAGGGCGGTATAAACTCTATGTCTTTTTAATAATTTCGCTTTTGAATACCCGATGCCCCAGACATCTTCTACAGGATAGTTTTGCAATTCCGCGTCCTGTTCGCTCTTGCTGAAATTTTGCCAGTTGAAAATGCCGCCGTGTTTTTTTGCAAGTTTGTTGCACATTTTTGCAAGCGTCTTGTTAGGCGCAATCCCTATCGATACAGGAATCCCTGTGTCTCTTTTTACAGTTTTTTTTATCTCCCTGCCGATTTCGGAATAGTCTGTTTTCCAGTTTGGAAAGAAAAGAAAACTTTCATCTATGGAATAAACCTCGACTTCCGGCGCGAAAAGGTTGTAAATTAAATTCATTCTTGAAGACATATCGGCGTATAAAGTATAGTTCGAACTAAAAACCACAACGCCTTTTTTTTCCATTTTATGCCTGACCTCATAAAAAACATCCCCGCGTTTAAAGCCCATATTCTTGCACTCTGTGTTAAGCGCGACAATTATCCCGTCATTATTGCTTAGAACCGCAATCGCTTTATTTGCGAGATCGGGGCGGAATACGCGCTCGCAGGCGGCGTAAAACGAATTGCCGTCAATATGAAAAATCATAAGCTTGAGCCCTACGTCTCTTTAGAGCCGTACGTTTCTGAAGAACCATACGTCTCTTTCGAGCCGTACAATTTAATGACAGCTGTAACAACTCCGATAATTTCCGTGTGTCCGTTTATATCGATAGAATCATCAATTGATTTAGATGAATTGAATACGGGGTCAATATCAGATATTCCGTTTGTGAATATAATTTTACCGTTTCGCTTTGTCATAAGGCGGCATAAAAATTCATTGTCGTGGCGGATAATAACAATGGCGTCCCTTACAAAAAAATCAGGCGTTTTTGAGCGGTCAACTATCAGCAAAGCGCCCATAGGCAGGCCCATCCCTTCCATATCCCCGCTGTCCAGCTTGAAGAAATAAGTTGAATGAGGGTTTTTGATCAAATATCTGTTTAGATCGATATATTGCTCTTCATAGCCCTGCGCGGGCGAAGCGAAGCCGCTCGGTTTATGCCCTAAGGAATTTTCGTTAACGTTGAATAACATACCTTAATTATACTACACAACAGTATAGTGTCAAGAGGGGGAATTTGAAAAAATTATCAGAATTTTTTTATAAAATTTAACCCTATCAGTCTATGACATACTGAACATGTATTAATGATAGTATGATAATTAATATGAACCTTTTTAAATTAAGAGAGAAAATGTCACCTGAAAAAGCGGAATTTCAAGACGCAAAAGTTATGGGCATTTTAGATCATCTTGAAAAAATCATAGAAATTTCTCAAAAATACGGTATTGAAAAATGCCTTGTAAAAGCTAAAAAACATCTTGATTATGTAACAGAAAAATTGGGCATCAGCCCTATACAGGCGCTTTTATTTTCCCACTTTATGGAAAGGAGCGATGATAACAGTATCTATGTAAGCGAGATCGCCTCTTCCATAAAATGCAGTAAGTTGAAAATTATAAAATACATAAATGATTGCGACGAACTTGAAAAGAAAAGGCTTATCCGCTGTAAAAGGGAAAATGATAATATTTCTTTCCGGGTGCCCCGCAATGTATGCGATTCATTGCGCCAATTTAATGAGTTCCGCCCCGATCCGAAAGAAAATCTTACTATCGATCAATTCTTCACTAATCTTGAACGTATATTTTACGAGAAGGAAAACGAAGAATTGACTTATGATAATATGTGCATGGAATTACTTGATTTAATCAATCAAAATATGCATCTTTTATTTTGCAAAAAGATTTTAAGTTATAATTTTTCTCAGTCAAACCTTGTTTTTCTGCTTTGTTTTTGCCATTTGTTTGGAAATAATAATGATGATAATATCGGCGGGCATGATTTCAAATTTTTATTCGAAAATAATACCGTTTACAGAATGGTAAAAAAAGAATTGTCTGACGGCAGCCACGCATTAATTAATTCAAAATTTATTGATTATAATGATAACGACGGCTTTGTTAATTCAGAATCATGGAAATTATCTGACAAGGCAAAAAAAGAACTGTTATCTGAAATTACCGTGGTAAAGAATTTTAAAAAAGGGTTAACATCTTACGAAAAAATTATTGCGAAAAAACTTTTTTATAATGAAAGGGAAAACGAAGCGATTGAAAAGCTCGCGTCCCTATTACAGGAAGAAAACTACAGTAAAATAATTGAAAGGCTCAATAACAAGGGGATGAGGCAGGGCTTTGCCTGTCTTTTTTCAGGCCCTCCCGGAACAGGTAAAACGGAAACGGCGTATCAAATCGCGCGTCTTACAAAACGCCATATTATGATGGTTGATATCGCTGAAACAAAAAGCAAATGGTACGGAGAAAGCGAAAAAAGGATCAAGGAAATATTTGATACCTACCGCGAAGCTGTAGAAAAATCCGATACCGCCCCTATCCTGCTTTTTAATGAAGCGGACGCCGTTATCGGCAGACGCAAAGAAATCGGCAATGTTAACGGCACTATCGATCAAACTGAAAACACTATACAGAACATTATCCTCCAAGAAATGGAAAATCTTTGCGGGATTTTAATCGCAACTACAAACTTGACGCAAAATATGGATCAGGCTTTTGAACGCCGTTTTTTATATAAAATAACTTTTGACAAACCGACCGCGGAAAGTCGCAAGAATATCTGGAATACCATGCTGCCGGAATTACCGGAAGATAAAGCGGCAAGCTTGGCGGAAAAATTCGAGTTATCAGGAGGGCAAATTGAAAACATCGCGCGTAAAGTCGAGGTGGACGCGATTATCAACGGCGATGATTTATGTATGCAAATGCTTGCACAGTATTGTAAGGATGAAAGTTTGAACGGGTTTAATGTATCCAAAAAGATCGGTTTTGGGAGCGATTAAGGAGGCAGACTGTGTCAAAAGCAAAGAACGTTAAACGAAATAAAATATTGAAAAGAAAATAAATAAGCAGTAAAATGGATATAATAATTTAAGAGAGGGAAATTATGGAATTCATTAGAGGCGAAAACAG
>Ga0209755_10004255_pt1 | contig 17109 bp, 16 predicted proteins | sample TergutCo191P1_FD_187301 | JGI IMG/M metagenome (GOLD analysis project Ga0209755, IMG submission 187301) | Cornitermes sp. P1 segment gut microbial communities from Petit-Saut dam, French Guiana - Co191P1 (SPAdes) (version 2) | ecosystem: Host-associated > Arthropoda: Insects > Digestive system... | reverse complement strand
GAACTGTTTCAGTTTCAGAAGCTGGAGGTCCAGCTCGCAGCTGAAAATCTCTTCCTGAAGCGCGCGCGCCTTCATGGTTTTCTCGGACTGCACCTTGAGGCTGTCGTAGGAGCGCTTCAGCACGCTCTGCTCGATCTCGATTTTTTCCATGTTTTCGGCGGTTTTGGCAAGGTTGCGCTCCGCTTCCAGCCTTCGTTCCTTGAAACGGGTGATGCCGGCGGCCTCCTCGAAGAGGTAGCGCCTTTCGTCCGGCTTGGCGGAAAGCACCTGGTCGATCTTCCCCTGTTCCATTACCGAGTACGCGCCTTTGCCCACGCCGGTGTCCCAAAACAGCTTGCGGATTTCCTTCAGCCTTACCTGCTGGGCGTTGATGTAGTACTCGCTTTCGCCGGAGCGGTAAAGCCGCCGCTCGATTTCCACTTCCGGCGCGTCCGGCATGTTGATTGCGTCCATTTTGAGGATGCCGGTTTCGTTGGCGATGGTGAGCGTTACCTTTGCCAGGTTTGTCGCCTTGCGGGTTTCCGTGCCGTTGAAGATCACGTCTTCCATTTTTTCCGCCCGCAGGGACTTGTTTGCCTGTTCGCCAAGCACCCATTTGATTGCGTCTACCACATTGGACTTTCCGCAGCCGTTTGGCCCCAAAAGGGCCGTAATTCCGTCGGAAAAATCGACGTCTGTACGGTCGGCAAAGGACTTAAACCCTAATATCGAGAGGTGTTTTAGAAACAACGTGTACTCCGGTAATATCCCGCAACTGGCGGACAACTCATACCCCAACTGTAGCATTTTGGGGCGGCGTTTTCAAGCAAGCTGCGGCTTGGGGGCTGGGCAGGTGGTTTTCCCCTGACCCGCCGGGCTTGTAGTGGTCTGGCGAATCTTCCGCGCCGCATACGAAGCCAACGGAGCCAGGGCTGGGGTCTACACTTTCTCTGGAGGAAGCTGGAACTGGCAACCAAGGTAAATCATTGGGGAACTTCCAAGGACTTTGGCTTTGGGAGTTACCTAGGTGTACAGTCCCATCTTAACATGGGACTGTACACCTAAGCCGTTGATTTCCAGCCGTCTTTTTCCAGCAACCCGATGAGCTCCCGTTCTTCGGCCTCCAAATAATCCGCGTCGTTCATTATCCCTCCAAGCCCACTTTCAAATAACACCCAATAAATCCACCGGCCGCCAGACAATCGATAGATACTCCGAAAAGGCTTTTGATGCAACCACAAACCGCGCTTTATTTTGTTGACAGCTCGTATCCTGGATTTATACTCAAATGAGAATCATTATCAGGAGGACGATTAATGAAGAAGTTTGTTTGTTCCGTTTGCGGCTATGTGCACGAAGGTGCGCAGCCCCCCCAAAGCTGTCCGCATTGCCAGGCGCTTGCGGACAAGTTCACCGAGCACACCGGCGTGGGCCTGACGTTTGCCGACGGGCACAAAATCGGCGTGGCAAAGGGCGCGGATCCCCAAATCATCGAGGGGCTTCAGCAGAACTTCATGGCGGAATGCACCGAAGTGGGCATGTATCTTGCCATGAGCCGGCAGGCCGACAGGGAAGGCTATCCCGAAGTCGCGGAAGCCTACAAGCGCATCGCGATCGAGGAGGCCGAGCACGCCTCGAAGTTCGCCGAGCTGCTGGGCGAGGTTGTGGATGTTTCCACCAAGAAAAACCTCGAGATGCGCGTCCTGGCCGAGCACGGCGCTACGCAGGGGAAGCTCGACCTTGCCACAAAGGCCAAGCAGCTTAACCTTGACGCAATCCACGACACCGTGCACGAAATGTGCAAGGACGAGGCGCGTCACGGCTTGGCGTTCCAGGGCCTGCTGAACAGGTACTTCCCGGCGTAAAGGTTCTTGACGGTTCGAGCATGAAGGCGCGGCGGGCGAATGGGCGCAAGGCCGGTTTCCCGCCGTGCCGAATTCTTGTCGTCATGTTTGTCAGCGAATGAAAAAGTATTTATTAGGAGGGTAATCTATTGAGCGTGCATCAGTTTACGGATATCCGCATACCGATTGATGCGGATAATCCCGCCATAGTACGGAACGAGCCGCTTTGTATTAAGTGCGGCGCATGTAAGCGCGTATGCGAAACCGAGATTGTGGTGGGCAGGCTTTACGACATGGAAAGCACTGGCGACCGCGCGATTTGCACCCATTGCGGACAGTGCGCCAACGAGTGTCCCACAACCTCGATCACCGAACGCTACGAGTATTACAGGGTCAGAAAGGCGATTATGGATCCCAACAAAATCGTCGTCTTTAATACGTCGCCTTCGGTAAGGGTGGGGCTTGGCGAGGAGTTTGGCCTTGCGCCGGGCACTTTCGTGGCGGGAAAAATGGTGGCGGCCCTTCGGGCCTTGGGCGCGGACTACGTGCTGGACACGAACTTCGCCGCCGACCTTACCATCATGGAGGAAGCTTCCGAGCTGGTAGAACGGATTGTGGGCAAGTCAAAACCGCTGCCGCAGTTTACAAGCTGCTGCCCGGCTTGGGTAAAGTTTGCAGAAACGTTTTACCCCGAGCTGCTTCCCCACATTTCGTCCGCCAAAAGCCCCATCGGAATGCAGGGCCCCACGGTCAAAACCTATTTCGCAAAAGAAAACAATATCGACCCAGGACAAATCGTAAACGTGGCGCTTACTCCGTGCACGGCCAAAAAGTTTGAGATACGCAGGGATGAAATGAACGACGCATCGAAGGAGCTTGGCATTCCCGACATGAGGGACATGGACTACGTTATCACCACAAGGGAGCTTGCAAGATGGCTGAAGGAGGAAGAGGTTGACTTCGAGGCCTTGCAGGACAGCGACTACGACGAGCTTATGGGCACGGGGTCCGGGGCCGGTGTTATCTTTGGCAACACAGGCGGCGTAATGGAAGCCGCGGCAAGAAGCGCCTACTACTTCGTTGCCGGCAAGAACCCCCCGGGGGACTTCCTGAACATGCAGGCCGTCCGCGGCATGGAAGGCGTCCGCAGCGCGACGGTTGACATTGCTGGCACGCCCGTTCGCGTGGCGGTTGCCCACGGCATGAACAACGCAAGGAGCCTGCTCGACGACGTGGCCGCAGGAAAGCGCGACTATGATTTTATCGAAATCATGAATTGCCGCGGCGGCTGTATCGGCGGCGGCGGACAGCCGAGAACCGCGGTGCCGATGACCGACGAGATTCGCGGCGCCCGCATAGCTTCGCTGTACACCAAGGACGACGCAATGTCCCTCCGCTTCAGCCACGAAAACCCGGACATCAAGACCGTGTACAAACATCATTATGAAAAACCCTTAAGCCCGCTTGCCGAACGCCTGCTGCATACGTCGTACAGCAGCCGCAGCAAGGATTTGGGCCCCAAGGGTATCGTGGAAAGACCGCTTTCCGACGCGCCGAGGCATCGCTGTTCCATCTGCGGTTATGAGCACACCGGAGACATCCCCGACGATTTTGTCTGCCCGGTATGCAAAATGCCAAAGGACAAGTTTGTGCTGCAAAATTAAACCAAGCCGTGGAAACGGCGAAAGCTTGGGCCTTTCCCGGCCGCGCAAAGCCGGCAACGGGAAGGCCCAAGCCGATTGTGTTACCGCCATGTCAAAAGGCCCTTGTTACTCTTCTGGAAACGGCGGCGGGGAATATTCCTTCCCGTCGTCAAGCAAAAGCAGCTTTTCCTTTGGGATTATGTCTTGGAACAGTTCCGGTCTTTCGCCGTGGATCGGGATCAGGCCCAGCTTTGGGTTGACGGTTTGAAACAAACGCCTCAGGTCTTCCGGAGGGGCGTGGCCGCTGGTATGCAGCTCGGCGTAGCGGTTTTGCCCTTCGCGATACGGCGCGAGAAGGTCGCAAAGCTCCTGGTCCCTGGCCTGCCCGTCCAGATACCCCGTCCACATGGAATATACGAACAGGCTTTTGCCCTTGTAGCTTTCCATGACGGGGCCAAGAAGCCGGTTTTTCCACGCGCTTTTCCGCACAAGCATACAGAAGCCGCGCTCTTCCATGAGCCTGTCCAGGTTCGGCGCGTAGCTCAAAACGTGTTTGAAATCGTAAAAGCCGCTTTTGCCCGCGTGGGCTTCCCGTATCGTTTCGAGCTGCTCCTTTTGGTATTTGTCGCAGACGAACAATCGCCCCCTTGGGTTTGCGTGGTAGAAGGCCGCTATGCGGTCTATGTTTGTCGATGAACACAAAACGAAAACGTAGGGCGTTGGCGCGTTTTTCATCAGCTCCTTGGCCTTGAGCTGCAAGCCGTATTCGGTCATCGGCGGCGGGCCTTTGCGGGAAAGCATCGTGCCCTCGCAAATAATGTAGTGAACGTTTTTTGCATAGTACGAAAGCATTTTCAGCGTCTTGCTTCCGCGCACCCCGTGAAGCCTGAAATCGCCGGTGTGCAATATGCGGCAGCCCTCGGCCTCGATAAGGAACATGTATGCGTCAAACGCCGAATGGTCGATCATCAGCGGGGTAACGGTGATGTTGCCAATCTTTTTGCGGTCCAGAGGGGTGAACGTTTTGACGACGTCGAACATCGTCGGCTTTTCGCGGCGTGCCCATTTTGCTACCGTCGTTTGAACGGCTTTTGCGGTTTCCCCCATGTAGACCGGTATTCCAGGCATCACCTTGTCCAGGTTCCCGATGTGGTCGCTGTGGTAGTGCGTAAAAAACAGGGCGCTCCTTGAACCGTCCCCGAAGGTGAGCCCCTCAATCGGCGGAAGCGCCGCGTCGTTTCCGGGAAGGTTGTCGCCAAAGTCGATAAACAAGCGCCACTGCCCCGAGGCGATTTCCGTAACGCAGCCGCCTATTTGTTTCGCGCCGCGGTGGACGGTGAGGGTCATGGAAGCTGGCTTCCCAGAAGCTGGCTTCCCGCATCGCCGGCGGGAAATAGATCAAGAAACTCGCGAAGCCCCCAGTTGTGGCGGCCGTCGTAGTACCTTTTCCCCTGCCTGATGAGCAGATCGTCCGCTTCCAGAACCAAATCCCGCATTTCCGCCCGGGTCGCGGAATTGGAGGCTTTCTCATATAGGGTGATTATGTCTATCAACAAAACGGACGACGCCACGTCCACAAAAGACGGAATCACGGAACAGAGAAGGCGGGCTTCCTCAAAAGATTCCGGCAACAGAACGCCCACTGGGTTCATCTCCAAAGGTTTCCCGGCTTCGAGCCGCTCCTGCATTCCCGACATCAGCTTCACGACAATCCTCCTTGCCTCTGCAACGGGACAAAGCGCAGGTATTCTTGCTGAAGCACAAGCTCCACCGTTCCGACGGGGCCGTTCCTGTGCTTGGCGACGATAAGCTCCGCCGGAATCCCTTTGGCGATTCCGTCCTTCTCGTTCCCGGACGGCGGCTTTCCGTGCAGGAGCATCACCAGATCCGCATCCTGCTCTATGGAACCGGAATCCCTAATATTTGCAAGGGAGGGCGGCCGGCTATGCGCCGAACGTTCCATTTCCCGGTTGAGCTGGCACAGAACCACAATGGGGATCTTCAGCTCTGTGGCAAGGCTTTTAAGGGCGCGGGAAAATTCCGACACCTGTTCGTGGCGGGGCAGCGACCTGTCTTCGTGGTCGATAAGTCCAAGGTAGTCGATGAAAACGATCTCGACGCTTTCTCTGGCTCGTAGCTCTCGTATCCGTGAACACAGCTCGCGCAGCTTGATGTTTGGCCTGTCAGCCATAAAGAGCGGGGCTTCGGTTATTGCTGCGATTACGTCCGTGATTTTCCTGAAATCGCCCGTGGGCAAAAGGCCGTTTCGCATTTTTCCGACGTCCACCAAAGCTTCGCCGGAGATAAGGCGCTGGGCAAGCATCACGTTCGTCATTTCCAGCGAGAAAAACGCCGTGGGACGACACTCTCTGATGGCGATATGGGCTGCCATGTTTAACGCAATGGTGGTTTTCCCGACGGAAGGCCGGGATCCTATTACGGCAAGGTTGGCAGGCTGGAAGCCGGCGGTTATGTCGTCAAGCCCGCAAAAACCGGAAGGAATCCCGGTGGGCCGGTTTTTGGTTCTGTATACTTCCTCGATTTTGTCGAAGGCGAGCGCCAGAACATCGCCCAGTGGGCTGTAAGGGCGGCATTCCCCGTTCTGCTGGTCGGGCTGTTCCCGTATTTCCGATATTGCTTTCACGACAATCCTCCTTGCCTCTGCACGGCATATAGTGCATTATATGCATATACTACAGATCGTGTCAAGGGCCGTTAGGGTTTTTTTGCTTGACCTGCGGCGGTATGTCCTATAATATGCGTATTATACCCATGTGCGGGTAGTTGCGGAGGTAGCGATGGCGAAGGAATGGGGCGCGGAATTCACGGAAACCGATGTCAGGGAAGTGTGCACAAACGCCGGCACTGTAGTCCGGAGCATAAAAAACGCCTTTCCCGGGGAAACAAGCGAAAGCCTTGCGCGGCACGCCGGCGTAAGCTTCCAAACCGTGCAGCGCTGGCTCAGCTCCGGGCGGGCGGACGGAACGGCTTTTCGGCGGCTCCTCTCCGCGTTCCCGTCCAGGAAGCCCGGCGGCGAGCGGGTGTACTTGGACAAAGCCACCCCCAGGCAGCTCTACGACCGCTGCGCCGCCGTGGGATGGGACGCGGTGATTCAGGCCGGCAAAGCTTGAAGCCGGAGCCGCAAGCTTAAACCCGTGATTAGAAAAACGGCCGCATTGTTAGAAATTGCCCCGAAGTGTTAGAAACCCGTGAAACCGCTTGTCACGTAATGCCCAAAAAATTACCGTTGTCCATGCCCTGCACGGATGCCGGCCGGGGCGAAGCTTGTTTGCAACTTGCATGTACGGAGAAAACGACAGGTGAAAATGAAAACGGTTTTTGCGACGCTGATGTTTGCGGTGGCGGCGACGCTTCACGCACAGATAACCATGGGCCTGTCCGCCGACATGGCCGCCGTTCCGTTCCAGCTTATACAGGGCGTGGAGGTCGAATACCCCGACGGCACCGTCGTAAGCTACGGCCCGCTTATGGGCGCCGGACTGGGTCGGCTGGACGGCACGGCGGGGCCAAGGATAAGGCTCGACCTTCGGGCGGCCAACGAAGAGCTCGGGGCCGGGTTGAGGCTGCGGCTTCAGGCGCAGGGCCACACGTCAATCGGCGTGGAAAACTTTTTGCAGGCATGGTGGAGCCCGCTTGAGTGGCTGCGGCTCGACGTAGGCCGCTTCGACGACGACCGCCTGCGCGGAAGAATCGGCGACGACGAAATGCACTCCTTCACCGTCCTTATGCACGATCAGGACGCGATTTTTAACCGCATAAGGGCGCGGGGCGGTTTGATGTTCAGCTTTTCCCCGATCGAGGGCCTTCTGTTTGCCGTTTTGTTGAACAACCTTAACCCCCTTGTGCTGGAGGGCCACGGCTACGACCGCCCCGTGGGAGCCGAACCCGGCTACCGTCCCCAGCACCACCGGCCCTACTTTCCCACTCTAAGCTTCGTTCCATGGGAAAGCCGTTTTGGAAACGGCGACGTGTGGCGCAACGTGCATATCGCGGCGGGGTACGCCATTCCGGGCATAGGCCAGGCGAGGGTGCAGTACGTCGGGGTGATACCCGGGTCCCCCGCCGTCGATCTGGATGCGGGCGAGCTGGACATACTGCCCGAGGCCATTCTTGCCCCGCGAATCGAGGCGGCCTTTGCCTTTACCGGCGCGGAGGGCCTGGTTCTGGATCTGGGCGGCAAGGTTCCGCTTCCCATAAGCGAGTCTTTCCCCGGCGTTTCCGAAACTTGGCAGGCACCGTTCCGTGTTTCGCTTGGAGCCCAATACCGGACGGGCAGCCTTGAGATCGCCGGGCGGGTGGACGCCGGGTTTGGCGGCGAACGAAGCGTGAGCGATGCAAACGGCGAAGCTCTGGGAAGCTTCTCCTTTGCGCCCAAAGTGAACGTCCACCTTTGGCCCTCGTTCGACTTTGGCGCTTTCAGGGTAATCCTGAACGCCGGCTTCGAGCTGATAGGCGAAACCGCCAGAACATCAACCGCGCCCGGCGGCGGCAGCGTAACGACGGTGGTTGGGGAAGGCGGCACCCGCTTTGGCGCGGGGCTTTCGGTACAGCGCGGTTTTCTTGGCGGCTTTAGGGCAAGGGGCGGCGTGGCCTATAGGTTCCCCACGGAAGTCAACGGCGTTCGGGAAAGAGGCGTTTTGACCGTCCCCCTTTTTCTGGAATATTCGCTCTAGAATCGGCAACAACTTTTGGAGGAGTGCATGAAGTCCATATCGCGGATCGGCAAACCGGCGGCGGTTTTGCTTTTGGTTTTTGTGGGAGCGGTTGTTTCCTGCGACGTTCCCGGCCCTAGCTCGGCTGGCCCTGCCGCCTGCGTCAACGGCATCGGCTGGACGCGCCCGGTGGCGCGGGGAACTTTTCCCTCGCTGTTCCTTTCAGTGCCGGCCTATGAACACGGCGGGTTCGAGGTGCGCTACCGGCCGGACGGCACGTCCATCAACGTGTGGCCGCCCGGGCCCAACTCAAGCGTTGCCCTGCTAGGCTCGGAGGCGTACGACTTTTCCGCTCCGAGGGCGGAGGTGCGGAGCCGTGGCAATTCCACGTGGCGCTATTTCATGAAACGCCCTTTGCGCCTCAGGTTTGCCTCCGCAAGACCCATGTTCGGCAGCGAATACTCGGCGGCCAACTGGACGCTGATCGCCAACGCGCTCGACTATTCCCTTATGCGGACATACCTTGCGTACTATATGAGCGGGCTGCTGGACAACAGCCGCACCCGCAACGTCGATACCCCCCTGTTCTTTACGCCCATGCACCGCATAGTGCATCTGTACATGGCCGGCGAATACCGCGGCGTTTATCTGCTCAGCGACCAGATCGACAACACGCGCATCCGGCTTAACCCGCACCAGGGCCTGAACGCCGCTCCCCACCTGGCGGAGTATCTTATCGAGTGGTGCCGCCATCACGACACCGTGCCTACCAGCTTCTGGGGGGAAGCTCTTGTCACGGAAAACCAGGTCGGGGGATGGCTCATTCCCGATCAGACCCCGAGTGCCGCCAGCGTCGGCGGACATATCAGCAACAATTTCGAACAGTTCTTTTGGACGAACCAGGGCATACCGTTTGAAATCGCCTTCCCCGAAAACGAGGGCTTTATGAGGGGGAGCGCCGAGGGCAACGCCGGGTGGCGCGACGGCACGACCCCCCAAAGCGGCTGGTCGTTTGTGCGGGACTTCGTGAACCTCGTTGAGCAGACCATACGGATGGAGGGCCTGCTGGCCGGCTTCGACGAGGCCGCCGTCCGCCGCATAATCGACGTGCCCTCTTTTGTCGATTTCTACCTGATGCACGAGTTTTTCAAGAACCACGACGTTGCGGTGTCGAGCGTCCGCTTCCAGATTCGGCAGGTGCCGAACGCTCCGGACTGGACGCACAGCTCCGGCGAAACGCGGCCCAAGCTGTTTGCCGGCCCGATGTGGGACTTCGACCAAAGCGCCGGAGCTTCCTCGGGCGGCGGGCGGCCTGGCTGGAACCCCGGCCCCACAGGAGCGTGGGCCGCCGTTGACAATCTGTGGCTTCGCTACCTCATGGGCAAAAGCTGGTTTAGGGCGGAAGTGCGGGCGCGGTGGGAGCAAATAAGTAACAACGAGGTACAGGAAATGCTTAGGGAGCTGGAGCGAGTGGCGGTAAGGTATCAGGACTGTTTCGGGCGCAACTTTGAACGCTGGGACGAAAAGCTTGGCCGCGCAACGTTCCGCACCCCGTCGTCGATTGTCGCCATCCCCACTTGGAGGGGGCAGGTGGAATACCTGAACGGCTGGTTCCATCAGCGCACGATTTGGATGGACGGCTTCCTGCGGTAGTTTTTGACATGTTAGGCCGGTGTTTGATTTCCGTTTGTTTTGGTTAGTTATTCGTGAGGCCCCGCGATTTCCGTTTACAGTCCGGGGCTTCCGTGTTTAGCATGGCGTTATAATTTTGAGCGGGCCGTCCGTCTGGATGCCCTTCAAAAAACTTTTGGAGGCTTTGTATGCGAAAAAAATTGACGACGGGCAAGTTCGTTCCGGCTTTGGTTGCCGCGGCTTTGCTGGCTTTTGCGATTACCGGATGCGACAGTCCGGTAAACGGAGGAAATGACAATGACATTTCCATTTTCAAAAATGGTGTGCCCGCTCAGAACTTTGATCTGTGGGTAGCTCCGTACGGAGGGGAGGATGCCCTGCGCAGCGTGCAGTTGGGCGCGCGTATAATCCCCGGCACCGCGTACTATCAGAACGCAAGCTGGAGTTCCAGCTCTGCCGCAGCCACCGTCAGCAACAGCGGTTACGTTACGGCGGTTTCCGCCGGAACGGCTACAATCACCGCCACCACCGCCACCGGGCGCACGGCCAACGTTACCGTCAGGGTTCGCGGATACGAGCCGGACACCGAGCCCGGAGATCCGGGCGAACTTGCCGGCAACCTGATTATCCTTCATGCCGCCGCGGTTTTAGGGGGCACCGGAAACAACGCCAACCGCACCTTTGTCGAACTGTTTAACCGTTCCGATGCCGATATCGACCTGGACGGACTTTCCCTGCAATATGCGCTTGGACAGGGTTCCAATTGGAACGTAATCCCCCTGAGCGGAAACATTCCCGCCGGCCACTCGTTCCTTATTCTGGGCATAGTTGGGGACGCGGCCGCGCGCCTACAGCTTCCCGATACGGATGCGGACAAGCTCCTGCCTGATTTCCAGTTGCACAACCGCGCCTTTAGGCTGGCGCTCATGGAAGGCGTTGTGCCGCTGACCGTCCACAATCCGTCCGACATGAGCCACGATGGGACTCTCGATCTGCGCACTCTCATGCCGGCTACCGGACCTTCTGATGCAGAGGTGGGAACGGAAATTGCTGACGGCCTTATCGATCTGCTTGGGGTTATCAACAGCCGTACCGACGATCGCGACGTAATGCACGGCGCAAAGGGTGCTCCGGCATACCGAATCTCCAACCAGACGAGCATCCGCCGAGCAAATCTTGATGCCCCTGCCAACAATTTCAACGACTTTAGGGGAATTCGTTGGGGAGCGCCGACTGCGAGTGAGCCCATCGCCGTTGCCGACGACCAGATAGCGGTTTTCAGGCCGCGGAATCTTACCGCAGGCGCGTGGACGCCGGAGTTCCCGGAGCCGAATTGGACCCCTGACCCTCCCAACTCCGTAGCGATTACCGGACCCGGCGTTGCAGCCGGGGCGTTGACGGTGACCAGTGGAGGCCCCGCCGTTACGCTTTCGGCGCAGTTTACGCCGGGCGGCTCGGACGTTGCCGGGGTTACGTTTGCCTGGTCAGTGTCGCCCACGGGCGTTCTGACATACGGTGCCGCCAATGCCAACACGTTCGCAATTACCGGAGAGCAGGAGGGAAGCGCGACTGTAACGCTTAACGTAAGCGGCGGTCGGATAACCGGAACTTTGACCGCCTCGGTAGACGTTACCGTTAAGGAACCGTCGCCGGATGATGGAACTGTTTTTGCGGCGTGGAGTTTCCCCCCAACCAATTTTAACGCTCAAAGCGTAGCCGCTAATTCTGGAACTCTCTCGGGGGGCGCAACTTTGGAGTTCTTTTACGCCGACGGAACAACCAGAGGGACTCTCGGACATGCGGATAGGGCGTCGGTCAATGTTCCGAACAATAATGCAGGGTGGTGGCAACCGGCGAATCTTACCGGCAGCTTAAGCGTAGAAAATTCGGCAGGCTGGGTTATCACCATAAACACCACCGGTTATGAAGACATCACGTTTTCCGCCCACCAATCCTCGAGCAACAACGGTCCCAGAGACTTCAGGCTGGCTTACAGGATTGGGGATTCGGGGCCATGGGCGGTATTCGAAGGCGAGGGAACAGTCACCGTACAAGGTGATACCGGCGAGATGGGCCAGACTTTTAACAATGTCTCCCTGCCCGAGGCCGTGAACGATCAGGCTGTTGTGCAAGTCAGAGTATGGATAGCAAGCACTGCACCACGAGGTACGGGGAGTTTAACTGCTACAGGTGGGAACACATCCCTAAACCACATTGAGTTTAGGGGTACGAGCACCGACGCTGGGGAGCCCCCTATTGCGGCATGGAATCATACCGTCGCTGGAGCCCGTGCGTATGCGGGTAATTGGCCCGCTACATCCGGAACTCTCGCGATGGAGACAAATCTGGAGTTCTTTTATGCCAACGAACATAGAGCGACTCTCGGGCGTAATCAAGAGGACAGGGCGGCGGTCAATGTTCCGAACAACGCCGGCGGATGGTTTCCGGGTACTCGACCCGCTGAAGGCACCAGAGTAGACGTAACCGTTGAAGAGTCGGCAGGCTGGGTTATTACCCTAAACACCACGGGTTATGAAGACATCATGTTTTCCGCCTACCAATCCTCAAGCAACAACGGCCCCAAGGACTTCAGGCTGGCTTACCGGATTGGGAGAGATGGGACATGGACGGTATTCGGCGACGCGGTAACAGTTACCGCGCAGGGTGATGACGGCGGCAGTCCTCAGAACCCGGCCCCGCCGAGCCAGACTTTTGACAATGTTCTCCTGCCTTCGACTGTGGACAACGAGGCTGTTGTGCAAGTCAGGGTATGGATAACAAGCAATGCCCGTCGTTCAGATGGAGTTTTCCATTTGGATCCTGCAGGTGGGAACACATCCATGAACTACATTGTTTTTACGGGCACTGCTATTGAGCAGGGGGCAGCTCGCTGATGTCGAACAGATAAGGAAGGTGGGAAAGCGCCGGCTGTCCAAACGGGCAGACCGGCGCTTTTTTTGCGTAAGGTAAACGCGGCCTCTACTTTCCGCGCTGATTTTAGTTATATAAACGATATTTTCAGTCGGGAATGCTGTCGTTTTCGGCGAGAAAGTGCAGATATTCCCGTACAGACATACCCCTTTTGGCGGCGTTGCCCTTTATCAGTTCCCACTCCTCGTCGAACAGCTTGATGTGGCGGCTTTCCCGCTTTCTGTCCGCTTTTGGACGGCCCGCACCTTCGCGCCGGCCGCCCCATGTGCTGACGATCGTATCAGGATTTGCAACGATCATTTTGGCTTCGCATCTTGCGCCGGCTTCCGTTTTCGCTTTATCTCTTCCCATGAAACCCAATTCTCCGGATGCGTCTCGTATTCTTTTACGCGCTCCTCTATCATGGCGCATTCTTCCGGGCTTGCCGGTTCGATTACCGGTTTCCAGTATTCCTCCGCCATGCAGGCTACCAAGGGCATCATTGCCTGTATAAAATGCTCCGGCATGGCATCAATCATCGTGTGCAGTTCTTCCCGTGAAACGGTGGCTGTCATCTTTTACCCCCTGCGTTCTTCTTACCGTATACCTGTCCCCGGCTTTCTATATGGGTCACCAAAATATCGTTTTCCCTGTAGCGGAACAGAACCCTGAAACTGCCTACTTTCAGCCTGAACAATCCAGGATTGCCTATGTACGGCCTTATGTCCCCTTCTGGGGGTTCCTCTTCAAGGCCGTCTATTGCATCGTGTATCCTGCCTTTTGCAGGTTCTGGCAGACGGTCAAGGTATTTTTCCGCCTCGCGATGCAACATCACTTTCATGATTTCATTGTACGCCTTAAATCAAAATATGTCAAGCGGTTCTGCTAGGAATCGGCTGTTTCCCTGTTATGCTTTTAACACGTAATAGGCGTATCTGGTATTGCCCATTTTCTCAATGGTTCCATCGCTTGCCATTTCCTGCAAGATGGCCCTGGCGCGGGCTTTGCTTAGCCCCAATAGGTTGGATACTTCGGCGGCAGTCGCCTGTCGGTGCTTTTCGAAATGTGACAGGATCAGGCGTTTTCTGTCGCTTGTCTCCATCGCTTGCCCATCGCTCGTCATCGCTCATCATCGCTTGCCCATCGCTTGCCGCAAGCGATGGGGCTTCGCTCCTTTTGAAGGTGGCCTTGAAAAAGTCGCCAAGCTCGAACTTGGGCTCCGCAATGTTTGCCTCTTTTGCGGCGTTTTTCATGCGCATGATGCCCGTTCCCATCTGCTCGATATAGCCTATGCGATGAAGCATACTGGCAAGAATCGAATTTCGCGTTATGCTTATTGTGCCGAAATTCTCGCGGGTAATTCCTATGTCTTCGGTTCGGTCGCCAGTTTGCCGTTTGCGTACAGCTCGTTGCAGCTTATGTCTATGTCGTCGTTCCAGTACACGCCGTATCCACCGGCGGCCACTTTTGCCTGTTCGAAAAGCCCGCGCGTTAGGCGGAACGACTGAAACGCCTCGTGCCTTGCCATAAGGTTGTCCATGTCGTACACCTTGCTTTCGCCGGAGCGGAACAGCACGGACAGTTTATAGCCCGGCAATGTCGCCACCGTTTCGATTGCATGAAACATACGTTACTCCAGCGGCGGCAGTTTTCGTATCTGCTGGCTTTCCCACATATCCAGCAGTTCGACTTTGTGCGTTTCGTGCCACTCCTTTATCAGCCGGTATGCTCTAGACGGCAGATCCCCTTCCAGCATCTCACCTGTTTTCAAATCTATTAGTCCGGCGCAATCGCCGTAGATAACATGGATATGCGGCGGGCCATGTTCCGCGCTGCGGAAAAACATTTTTATGACCATTCCGTAAAATCTGGCTATCTCGGGCATTCCGACTCCTTGCTTTATTCTATAACGCCGCCAACTATGCCGCAAGCCCCCAAGCTCAGACCCACAACCCCGGCATTGCGTCCAGCAGCTCGTAGCTTATCTCGCGGTTTTTGTTGGACAGGCCCAGCTTGCGGTTTGGCCAGGCGGCTCCGTGGAAGTCGCTGCCCTCGGTGATGCACAGGCCAAGCCCGCGGCCGAGCTCCTCTAGGCGGCGGCACGATTTCGGTTTTGCCACCGGGTGCCACGCCTCAAGACCCATGAGGCCGCGGTCTTTCAGGGCCCTTACCAGCTCGGGCAGACGGCCCCAGGCCACGAAGAGCGACATGGGGTGGGCAAGAACCGGAACGCCGCCCGATTCGCGGATCAGGGCCGCGGCCTCGTCAAAGTCTAGGCCGGCTTTGGGCACGTACAGGGGTTTTCCCTTCCCAAGGTAGCGGGCGAAGGCCTGGTCCCGCGTTCTGACTATCCTTCTGTTCACAAGCAGGGCGGCAAAGTGCGGGCGGCCCACCGACCCGCCGCCGGAAAGGGCCACAACGTCTTCCCATGAGGCCTCGATGCTTAGCTCGTGCATACGGTCCAGGATTTCCCGGTTGCGGGCCTCGCGCCGGCGGGAAAGCTCGGCGACTGCCCCAAGGAAGGCCGGGCTTGGCGAGTGTATGCCGAGGCCCAAAAGGTGCATTTCCCCCCCGGGGCCCAGCCCGGACACGCTTCCGTACCCGGTCCAGCTTATGCTTATCTCTATGCCCGGGACAAAACCCATTCCGGCGGCCCTTGCCTCGCCCGCCGCAGCGTCCAGACCGCCAAGCGTGTCGTGATCCGTGAGGGCAAGAACGGTAACGCCGCTTTTTTGGGCCTCCTTTACCAAATCCGAGGGGCTAAGGTCGCCGTCCGAGGCCGTCGAGTGGGTGTGAAGGTCGATCATTGCCCAAAGTGTAGCACATGCGGGCCTTTTCTGTCGGGATTTCCCGAGAGACCCGGCCGGTTTGGGAAGATTTGTCGTGCGGGGGCATTGCCTTATCCGCAGAATATGCTTAAAATAAAACAAACTGGGTGTGCTCTTGCCCGAGGATGGTCCTAGGTGGAATATACGTTGATTGGGGGAACCGTCGTCTCCCATGGAAAAAAGGCGAAGCCCGGCAGTCTTGCCATCCGGGGGGAACGGGTCGTTTCCCAGCCTGGGGGGGTCTCCGTCGATCTGGGCAAAAAATCGTGCGTATACCCTTCGCTCATCAACACCCACGACCATCTTCAGGGAAACTACCTTCCCTCGGTGGGCCCAAAGCCCGGAACCTTCTACCTAACCTGGCTGCCCTGGGACACAGACTTCAAGGCCTCGGAAACCTTCAAGGAGCGCTCCAAAATCGACCGCGAGGATCTGTACGCCCTTTCCGGGTACAAGTGCCTGTTTTCCGGCGTAACCACCGTGAACGACCATTTCCCCCACGAGCTGAACGACGAGATGATTCCCAACCTTCCCATCAGGGTCATTACCGAGTACAGCCTTTCGCACGAGTGCTCGTCCTACGACCTTGACTGGGGCGACGGCATCGAAAAGGAGCACAGGCGGGCCGTGGAAAAGAAGTGGCCCTTCATAACCCACCTGTGCGAAGGCTTCGAGTGGGAGGCCATGCACGGCGTGCAGGTGCTGGAAAACTTCGAGGCCCTGGACAGACACTGCCTGCTTATCCACTGCCTTGCGCTCAGCGACAAGGAAATCAAAAAGCTGGCCAAGGCCAAGGCAAGCGTTTCGTGGTGCGCCCGTTCGAACATGTTCATGTTCAACGTAACCACGAAAATCCGCAAGCTGCTGAAGGCCGGCGTAAACGTGGCGATAGGAACCGATTCCTCGGCGACCGGCTCCGTCAACTTTCTTGACGAGCTGAAGTTCGGCAGGGAGCTTTACCGAAAGATGTACGGCGAGGATCTTCCCGCACAAAAGATATTCGAGATGGCTACGCACAACGCGGCCAAAGCTTTGTGGATGGGCGACAAGGTTGGAACGCTGGACGAAGGCAAGCTCGGCGACGTGCTTGTCCTGAAGGCCGGCCACGACAACCCCTACGAAAACCTTGTAAACGCCGCCATGGAGGACATAGAGCTGCTTGTCCTGGCCGGCCGGCCCATTTACGGCGAAACCCGGTTTCTCGACATTTTCGGCGGGCGGCTCCCGGAAGGCTATTCGCAAATCGCGGTAGGCGGCCGGGACATGTTCGTAAAAGGCGACCCTGCGGGCCTGTACTCCAGAATACGCGGCAAGGTGGGTTTCAGAAAGATGCTGGACTATATGCCCTTTGACCCCGTTTATACCCAGGAGGACGACTGAAATGCCAAAGCCAATCCAGTTTGGCGCCAACGCGCTAATCTACTGCGTAGGGGACACCACGGACAAGATTTTTATCCTCCAGCAGGGAAAAGTGTGGCTGACGTACACGGATATCGAAACGGGAGAGGAAACGTCCGACATAATAGGCCCCGGCGAGTTCTTCGGGGTCAAGCCCGTGCTTGGGCAGTTCCCCTGCGAGGAAAACGCCATAACCAAGGAA
>Ga0209755_10004254_pt1 | contig 17109 bp, 11 predicted proteins | sample TergutCo191P1_FD_187301 | JGI IMG/M metagenome (GOLD analysis project Ga0209755, IMG submission 187301) | Cornitermes sp. P1 segment gut microbial communities from Petit-Saut dam, French Guiana - Co191P1 (SPAdes) (version 2) | ecosystem: Host-associated > Arthropoda: Insects > Digestive system... | reverse complement strand
AAGGAGAGAATTTCGCCATGAAAAACATGAAAGTATCCGCAAAACTTATAGTTAGTTTCCTAATCGTGATTATTTTGGCAACCATAGTAGGGGCAATCGGAATTGTGGGTATGAGTCAACTGAGCAGCGCTCAAAATGCGTTATACTCAGAAAATTTATTGGCAATTGAAGCCATGGGTAATTTGAGAGAATTGTTTGCAAATGAGGGAAATGCAATACGCACGATGATTCTGCATCAGGACAATCCTGAGCGCATAAGGACTACCATGGCACAATTTGCTGAGTTTGATAGGATTGCAGCGTATAATTTTGCGCAGTATGAGCTGACAATCGTAGACCAATCTCAGGAAGGAGCTTTTTTGACGGCAAGGCAAACGTGGCTGACGGAGTACGATTCCTTAAAAAATCGCACGTTTGAACTTATAAATGAAGAGAGATTTGATGAGGCATACGAGCTGTACACAACGGAAGGTGTTGCAATCGTTGCCCCGATAACATCGGGTCTTGAAGAAAGCGCGAGAATAAACCATGAGTGGGCGGTGGCGTCACACACAGAAGGAGATATCTTGTTTTCGCGACTCACAATGGTTCAAATCATCGTACTGGTAGCAACCATTCTTATTTCCGTATTTCTCGCATTTTACATATCACGGCTAATAAGCAGACCTCTGAGTACCCTCTCTGCATTTATGAAAAAAGCAGGAACAACGGGTGATATTTCCATTACACCCGAAGCCGCAAAAGTTATATCCGCGTGTTCCGAAATCAGAGACGAGATAGGTCAGGCGATTGGTGACACTGCAAAATTTGTTGAACATGTAACATATATCTCAACTGAACTGGAAACCATCGCAGCAGGTGATTTGACAGTCAACGTTAAGAGGTTATCGGAAAAAGATACAATGGGCAACTCTCTGCATAGCATGGTAGAAAACCTCAACAATATGTTTTCAAATATCCATAACTCAACTTCGCAGGTTTCCGTTGGCTCAAAGCAGGTCGCAGACGGCGCACAGTCGCTTGCGCAAGGCTCAACTGAGCAAGCAGCGTCTATTGAGCAACTCTCGGCTTCAATCGGCGAAATTGCGAGAAAAACAAAAGAAAACGCAGAGACAGCAGACAGGACGGCAAGACTCTCCGCAACAATTAAAGAAAGTGCGCTCAAAGGCAGCAATCAGATGGACGATATGATTTTAGCAGTTAAGGACATCAATGAAGCAAGCCAGTCCATCAGTCAGATTATAAAGACAATTGACGATATTGCATTTCAAACAAATATTCTGGCACTCAACGCCGCTGTAGAAGCCGCAAGGGCAGGGCAGCACGGCAAAGGTTTTGCAGTTGTCGCAGAAGAAGTCAGGAATCTTGCGTCAAAAAGTGCTGAAGCCGCCAAAGATACAGGCGTCATGATTCAAAACTCCATGGGTAAAGCAGAACTCGGGACACAGATTGCAGGAAACACCGCAGAAAGCCTAAGAGAAATTGTTACAGGCATAACGGAGTCAAGCAAGCTTATTTCGGGCATTGCGGAAGCGTCCGAAGAACAGTCACAAGGCATTTCTCAAATCAACGTCGGCATAGATCAAGTTGCCCAAGTTGTGCAACAAAACAGCGCGACAGCGGAAGAATCAGCCGCCGCATCCGAAGAAATGAGCGGCCAATCTGCGATTTTAGAAGAATTGGTTTCCAGATTTAAGCTAAAGGGAACAGACGCGATTAGCGGAGCTTTACCGTTTGCCACACAAATGAAGCCTGAGTCGGAAAACTTCGCCCAACTAAACGCCGGGCCCGGAAATTTCGGAAAATACTGATTGCCTTTTAAGCAAACACAGATTTTGCCTGCGAATATGCGTCTCTTGAGGCTGTCTATATACTGTCATAGTCGGCAATTGTCACAAAAATGTAAAATATCAATAAAATGCACATGATTTAGTTGATAATTTGCCGATTTTGCGGTATTCTAATACAACACTAAGGAACTCTCGCTAAATTTACCACAAACGAAGGAGGCAGTTTCTATGAGCGTTGCAATGAAAACAGCAGAAGAGCTTTCCGTAGAGGAACTAAAGCAAAAACTGCGTGACGAGCTGAAAGAAGAACTTCGCCGTGAACTTATGGAGGAAGAATCCGAAGATGAGCGCACTGAAGCAGATTACCCGTGGATTGTGTTTGGCGTGGACGGAACAGAATACGGCATCAACAGCAAAAATGTACTGTCAATCGAAATAATCAAGGAAATAACACCAATGGTAGACGCAGCAAGCCATAGCCCGGGCATTACAAGGTCAAGGGGCGATATGATTGATTTGCTCGACCTGCGCGCTCTGTTTGGTTTGGGTGACTACGTATCAGCCAAAGAGAATGAGGACGACCCCGTCATGATGATGGTCGTTGAAACAAATGACAAAAAGCGCGGCGTTATCGTTGATGAGATTGTATCTGTAGAATACATCACAAACTTTCTGGAAGGTGTTGTAAACGAAAGTGATTCAGCTGCATCGTCTCAATACATTCGTCAGGTAGCTACCCGTGAAAGGCTGGACAGCCCCGTACTGATTTTAAACCCCGAAATCCTGAATTCTCTGTAAAAACTGCAAATAAAACATACATAAAAAAGAAGCGGCTTTTGCCGCTTCTTAGTTTTTGTGCTATTTTTCCGTTTACTTTTCCCTAAATTCCTAGTATAATTCGCATATCGCTAATATTATGCGTGTTTTATGATAAGTAAAATTGAAAGGGATTAAAAATGAAAAGTAGTGTAAGAAAATGGATAATACTCGGAGCGGTTTTGCTGGTAGCCGTGGTTGGATTGATGTCAACTATCAGGATTGTACCGCCCGGGCATACCGGAGTCAGGGTGCTGGCAGGTAATGTCAGAGGACAGGTTTCCGAAGGGTTGCACTTTGTTGTGCCGTTTGTTGAGTATATACAGATGATGAACAACAGAACTGTAGCTATGGAGATGAACACCGAAGCAGTAACACGCGACTTGCAGGCTGTACGTATGAATTACATAGTCAACTATCAGCTCAACTCCGATGCGTCGTCTAATGTTTTCCGAACCATAGGAATTGCCTATGAAGCCATTGTTCTGAGGCCGATTGTGGAAGAAACCTTAAAAGATATTACAGCAAGGTATGCAATTGAAGAACTTATTACAGAAAGGGCAAGAGTTTCTGCGGATATAACATCTGCATTGCAAGTGGCGTTTACGGCACGCGGGTTTACGCTGGAAAGATTCAATATTGTTGATTTTCATTTTTCGGCAGAATTTTCTTCCGCGATTGAACAAGTAAGAATTGCGGAGCAAAATGCCCTTAGAGCCGAGCAAGATTTGGCGCGTGTTGAGTTTGAAGCGGAAGCAAACCGTGAAAGAGCAAGAGCGCAAGCAGATGTTCTAAGGCTACAGGCGCAAGAATTGACAGACACTAACTTAGCGGCTATGTGGCTTGAAAGATGGAACGGAATATTGCCCGTGTTCATGGGCGGAGACACCCAAGGTGTTATGATCAATTTTGACGATATACAAGGCATGGGACAGCAACAAGTTCCTCCGGCAGCCACAGACGAAGCAGCCGCACAGCAAAGGCAAGCTTTGGCTGCTCTGCAAAATCAAATGGATTCTTTGATTTCTTCGCTGGGCCAAAACAACATTTCAGTAACCTTTGACGAAGCAGGAAACGCGTCACTGACCATAATTGGTGAGTAGCAAATATAGGTAACAAGTCACAAAGCAACTGAAAAGCACGCTTAACGAGGCAAGCCGATAGCCAAAAACCTGCTAATCGGCTTGCCTTTTTCGATGGAGACAGGGGGACGGTTCATCTGTCTGTTGTTATTTCAATAAAAATTCAATATTAGACGTAGTTTTCGTGGGAGTAGGTGTGCTATACTTATGCGGAGCATATTTCTCGGAGGTATTAGTATGGCACGCTACATAACCAGTATTACTCAGGCGATTGGTAATACGCCCCTGCTTAGGCTTGACAAACTCACGGCAAAGTATGGAGTCAAAGGGGAAATATACGCCAAGCTTGAACACTTAAACCCCAGCTTTAGCAAAAAAGACAGAATTGCCTTGGGTATGATAGAGTCTGCCGAAAAAAAAGGTATTCTCAAGAAAAACCAACCGGTTTTGGAAGTCACCAGCGGAAACACAGGTACCGGGCTTGCATTGGTCTGTGCCGCAAAAGGCTATCGGTTTATTTGCTGTATGTCAAAAGGGAACTCTGTTGAGAGGGTAAAAATGGTTCAGGCGTTTGGCGGTGAAATGGTTCTTGTGGATCAGGCACCAAACTCGGTAAAAGGCAAAGTCTCAAATGATGACCTTATGCTGGTTGAAAAAGAAGCGGAGAAGATAGTTAAAGAAACCGGAGCATATCTTATAAACCAGTTTTATAACCTTGATAACTCTGCCGCTCAAGAGCCTGCCGCAGAAGAAATGTGGGAGCAATCGGGTGGTTGTCTGGACGCTTTTGCCGATTTTATCGGTACAGGCGGGACATTTGCAGGATATACAGGGGTTTTCAAGAGACATAACCCCGATATTCGATGTTATGCAGTAGAGCCGCGCGGCTGCGCATATTACGGTCATGATATAGAGCAGGGAGCAATGCATATTATACAAGGCGGAGGATATGCAAAATGCGTCTCCAACGTAGACCCAGATACAATCGACGGTGTTGTGATTGTATGTGAGGACGAAGTTGTAGACGTTACACGAGACTTAGCCGGAGTAGAGGGTGTATTTGCAGGGTTTTCCTCAGGCGCAAATGTGGCTGCGGCAATACAGCTTTTGAAAAAGGATATGGAAGGCAAGAAAATAGGCGTAGTGATAAACGACTGCGGACTAAAATACATGAGTACATCTTTGTTTTAATATTTTGGGCATGACGGAATTATTTAGTTGGTTCGATGCCCGTTTTCAGAACTCTCTTTAACAATATAACCAGGTCTGTGCTTCCCCTCCATGTAAGATTTTGCCAAATATTGTCCTAGAATGCCAGTGCTAAACAACTGGATTCCACCAACGAACAATACTATTGTTACCGTGGATGCCCAGCCTGCCACAGGGTCGCCGAACATAAAATATCTGACAATGAGAAAAGTAATCCCGAATAATGCGAAAAAGCAAAACAAAATCCCGAACAAAGATGAAATTGCAAGCGGCTTTATCGAAAAGGCTAAAATACCGTCAATAGAGTATAAAAACAACTTCCAAAAACTCCATTTTGTTGTCCCGGCTACACGAGGAACATTCTCAAAGTCTATCCATTTTGTAGAAAAACCCACCCAGCTGAATAGACCCTTTGAAAACCGGTTATACTCTTTCAATGAGAGCACTGCATCTACCATCTGCCTTGTCATAAGTCGAAAATCCCTAGCCCCATCAACCATTTGCGTGTCCGAGATCTTGTTCACTAATTTATAGAACTTTCCGGCAAAAAACGAGCGGATTGGAGGTTCCCCTTTGCGCGTTACCCTGCGTGTTGCCACACAATCAAAGCCTTCATCAGTAACTGCTTTATACATATCAGGCAACAGTTCAGGTGGATCTTGTAAATCAGCATCCATGACGGCGATGAAATCACCTGTGGCAGCTTCAAGACCTGCCAGCAAAGCCGCCTCTTTGCCAAAGTTGCGTGAAAATGAGACATATCTTATTTTTTCGTTATTTTCGGACAAACTGCGTAATATGGACAAAGTACCGTCATTTGACCCATCATCAATGAAAATGTACTCAAAAGTAACCGATGGCATATTCGATGCAACCTTTGTTATACTGTCCAGAAAGAGAGGTATGCTTTTCTCTTCGTTGTACGCAGGTACAACAATGCTTATCTTATCATGTACAAAGTTCATGCACCATCACCTCTTTCTTTATTCCGCTATAAGGTCTAAAAAGCGGAGGAGCATATTTTCCACAACCATAACTGAACCCTAAGAAGTCCACACACGAAACTCTATGCGATCTGCATCTTCATATAAATTAAATTGATGTGCCTTAGTAGCCTCATAGTATCCGGGCGCAATAGATATTGAGGATTCCGGGTAATCGAAACCAACTGTAGCATTCCTAACTCCAACGTGAACACGGTAATAATCATTTGCGCTTGGCTTTGGAAATGATAGGCTATTAGAGTTAGTCAGAGTGCTAAAGTGGTAGACGCCATTTTTGTATACCCGCCAACGATATTCATAAACATGATTTGCATGACCATCGCTTATCCAATGTCTTGCTCGAAATGATTGTGAATCATCATTTACTTCAAAGACCACATCGGCTAGCCCAAAATTAATTACGATTATATCATCAATAATACCTACTGAACCTTCAGCCGGCCAGACAGGCATATTAGTTTCAAGCACCCTCTCTCGTAACCTTTCCCTCTCTGCCCCATCGCCTAAATCATACACGTTTATACCATGTAGACTGCTAAGGCTATCTATGACTATTCTTCTTCGGGAGGCTGTGTAGCTAAACATTATTATAAAAGGGTCGTGATATAATCCTCCATCTCTGGTTGGACCATGTTCAAGGAATCTTGCTGAAACCATCGTGTAGTATTCGTTAGGCAAAGGGCTGAAGTAGGTTACTCTCTTAGTCGGAGACTCGACCAGGGGCAAAAGCGGGTCTATTCTATCTGCAATCCGAGTAGTCAAGGATATAAAGCGTTGATTGAAGAAATGTGCCCGCAGGTAGTATACATTGTTGCCGATGATGTAGTTCCCCACTATAAGGAAAGCGCATATGATAAACGTGGAGCGTAATATCGGCGCGCTTTTCTCGCAACGCTCGGATATTGCAATGAAAAATACAAAAATCAAGACAAACGGATATATCATTAAACCATAAATATACGTAGCAAGAAATCCGGTAAAGCCGCTCGCAAATGGAATTATGAGAAGTAGAGGTAACACTATTAACAGACGTCGAATTTGTTTATGTATTTTTTCCTTGATTATTATTGTTATCAAAAAAACGAGAGCTATGCATGAAAAGGCTATATATGCGTACATTAGCGTATCGACAACAATGTAAATACTCCCAAAGAAACTGTCGAACCAATCGCTGTATGTACCAAGAACCGAGTTAACAACTGCGTCAAATGAACCTAATCTGTCGCGCATACTGTCCGGGCTTAGCCCTCTTTGACCGCTAAAATCAATACCGCGTAGATACATGGTGAAAAAGAGTGATATGCCATAAAATATCGCACCGGTTAAGAATAAAAGGAAAAACCGAGTTATTAATTTTCGTACTGTTTTGAAGCTAAAGTCGCTCCCTAAACAATGTGTTAGCAGATAGAAAACACACAAAGCCAGGGCAACATCAAGATATGTTTGATATATCGCCAATACGAGCATCAGGAGTATACCACCGGGTAAAAAGCCGACTTTATATCGGATGGTCACATACACAGCGAGCACAGCAAGCGGTATTGCGAGGTGATAATTGGGCGAATCGTAAAGGAACAGATTGGTAAAAGCAATTGAAGGGAAGGTTGTAAGAAATGCGCTTATTAGAATTGCGTTTATCTTTTTTTCAATCTTGAATATTTTGCAGACATAGAAAGCGGCCACAGCTAAAAATAAGCTTATGAATAAGCCCGCAGTCAGTGGCATAATATAACCATGAGTTAACCGGTTTACCACAGTATTTAACCATCTGCCGTGGTGTGCAGAGGCAGTTAGCCAAAAGTATGAACCAACGTCATGGTTTCCAAAATATCTATTGCTATATAGGAATATGTGCGAGACAAAGCCTATAATAAACGCACTAAAAAAGGCAATCTTTGCAGCTGGCGACTCATTATTCCACCAATTTGATACTGATGTAATAATATCAAAGGCTCTTAACTTTTTTACGATCTGAGGAAGGAAGGCTATGAATTTTCGCATCGCTACACGTAATGTCTGCCTGTTTACGTAAAGGTGCATAGCAGATATAACGAATGGTAACCCAACTGCTGCCGCAAGTGCAATTGCTGAGTATCTTACTATAAAACCGATTGTGAAATTATATCTAAAGTTAGTTATACGTTCGATAAACGAAATAGAGCGCACTACATCGGCTAGGAATATAAACCCGATTGTTAAAATGGCTATCAGCATTGAATACATCAAATAGTTGCGGAGAATTTTATTTGTTCTTTTTTTCCACCAAAGTATCAATGTCGATACAGCACCGGGCAATAATAGCAGCAGTAAAGAAACTAGAACAATCATCTACTTACATCCATGGTCATATAAAATCCCTCTCAGTACTCCTGAAAATTTAGACCACACAAAATTGGCGCAGAAGGGGCATATTTGCCTTGCCTACTGCGCCAAAATAATTTAGCGTTTTGCGGAAATCCGACAGACAGTCAAACAAAATCAGCCTTGAAAATACAGTGCAAATCAAGTATACTGATAAAGTTGTAGTGACGGAGAAATCCGTGTTTGTAGGCGTGTCTTTCAGCAGGAGCCCTACATTCGCCGTGACAGTGTTCCACCACTTTCACGGACACTGCGACCACATTCGTGTGGTCTCTATGTGGAATAGTATCATATTATAAAGAGAAAAGCAAACGTTAAAATGGCGCGATTTAGAGAGCACTAACCACTTGCTAGGATATACCCTTACTCAAAACTCATTCTTTCTACAAATCTGTCGTTAAAAAAAGCGTTGGCAGACAGGTCGATATATTCACATTTTGCACGAATAACCTCGAGCCGCTCTTTCGCATCTTTTTCGATTAGAGTAAGAACCGCGCCTTCTCCTGCGGCATTGCCGACAGGGTATGCGACAGGTAAAAGCGAACGGTCGAACAGGCCGATGCAGGCGGCACTTGCGGTATCTAAGAAACTGCCAATGCCCCCTGCCAAAGCCAAGAGACGTACATCCGACTCTTTTATCCCTGCATAGTGAAGTAAAACATCAATTCCCGCGGCAATCGCAGCCTTGGCAAGCTGAAGCTTTCTTACGTCTTCCGCAGTAATATACGGTGCGGATTCGGGCGGTGCAGACGCTCCTGAGCCGGAAGAACGCCTGACCTTAACAGAACTCATTGCGACAATATCAGAATAAACATAGTATCTATCGCCGGACACTAAACGTCCGGTTTCGTCAACTTCACCCATCTGCAATAATGCAGCCAGTAAATCAATCAACCCCGAGCCGCAAAAACCTTTTGGCTCGCCGCCACCGATTACACTGCACCCTATAACTTTCCTATCGCCCGAAAGCTTAACACGGGAAATCGCACCGTCCTCGGCGACCATACCCATTTCGATTTCAGCACCCTCAAATGCAGGACCTGCTGCAGTTGCGCAGCAATAATATGTGCCGTTATGTTTTAGCACAATCTCACCATTTGTACCTATGTCGAGGAGCAAAGAGGGATAATCAAATTTTTCAAAACCCGCAGCCAAAAGCCCCGCAGTTATATCTCCGCCAACAAACCCCGATATCGCAGGGGCATAGTAAACGGGAACCTTTTTGCGAACATTAAGCCCCGGCCAAGCTTCAAAGTTTTCTCCGAATAAGGAGTGGGGTGTAAATGGAGCAGACCCCATACTTGCAGGAGAAAAATCCGCAGCCAAGTGCTGCATGATAGTGTTTCCGGCAAGTGTGATTTTTGAAATCCTTTGAGGAGCAATGCCCGACAATTTACACACCTCAGCCAGCATTGAGCTTATTTGATCGCGAATCAGCTCTGTGAGTGCGAGATGGTCATGAGAAATAGTGTACTCAATTCGGCTCGTTACATCAGCACCATGACGGGCTTGTTCGTTAGCCCTGCTTAAAGTTGCGAGCTTTTTGCCCGACTTAATATCAACAAGATACAAAACAATTGTGGTAGTTCCGATATCAACAGCAACTCCCGGGACAACTCTTGGCATTACTTCATCACCTCTCCAAACAATGACCAATTATTACAATGTGTAATCTTAACATTAACAAACTGCCCTATGAGATTATCTGCACTTAAAATATGCACGAGCCTGCCACCGTTTGTTCTGGCTCTCAGCGGATACTTCTCGCCCGAAGCTTCTCCATCAACAAGAACACGGACAGTCTTTCCGACATAACTCTCGTGCTTTCGCTCAGAAATCTCGTTTTGTATGTCCACAAGCTGCTCAAACCAAACCTGTTTTTCATCTCGTGACACATTATCAGGTAACTCCGCTGCGGGAGTACCCGGACGCTTAGAGTACAAAAACGTGAACATTGCGTCAAAGTCAGCTTTCTTGATGAGGTCAAGCGTATCTTCAAAATCCGCCTCAGTCTCACCGGGAAAACCCACGATGACATCACTCGTTATAACTATATCGGGCATAAGCTCTCGGGCTGAAAAAATCTTTTCAAGGTAACTCTCTCGAGTGTAACCGCGGTTCATAAGCTTTAAAACACGGTTGCTCCCCGCCTGAAACGGTAAATGAATATGCCGTGCCGCCTTTTCGCACTCAGCCATGGCACGAAAAAGCTCATCGGAAGCGTCCTTGGGGTGACTGGTCATAAAGCGTATGAGAAAATCACCGCTTAAATTATTCATTTCTCGAATAAGGCTCGGAAAATCAGACAAGACAGGGGGACGGTTCATCTGTCTTACAGGAGTATCCGCATCTGCATCCGCGAGCAAGACAGATGAACCGTCCCCCTGTCTTGTGTAAGAGTTGACATTTTGACCCAGTAAAGTAATATCCTTGCACCCGTCGGCTATAAGCTCGCGCGCCTCATCTAAAATCAGAGACGCACTTCGACTGCGTTCCCTACCTCTGACATATGGAACAATACAATAAGAACAATAATTATCGCACCCGTACATTATGGGAAGCCAAGCCTTGGCCTTGCTGTCTCGCTGCAGTGGAAGCCCTTCTTGGATTTCGGCACTTTCATCATCGGCGATAAAAACACGCTTTTTCTCATTTTTTGCACGCTGCAAAAATTCCGGAAATCTCCATATCTGGCTCGGCGGAAACACGAGGTCAACATGTTTGTATGACTCACGGATTTTCTCAACAGTCTCAGGCACAGCGGCAAGACAGCCGCAAAAAACAATAATTTGCGCAGGGTTTGCAGTTTTTGTATGAGTGAGTGCACCAACATTGCCGAGAACTCTGGTTTCGGCCTTTTTGCGAATAGCGCAAGTGTTTAAAATTGCAACATCAGCGGCATTTTCATCTTTTGTGATGCCGTATCCCATCTCAACTAGCATGCCGCGCAGCTTCTCACTGTCGGATTCGTTTTGTTGACAGCCGTATGTGTCAACATAACCGAGCGGCTGTGTTGCGCGAGAAAGTGATATATCGCGCATATCATGCATAATAGCAATTTGTCTATCCATATCAGTCGCAATGACCGCTTGTCTCTTACTCAACGTAGTCACCAACTTAAATTCATTTCTGTGAATAATAATTTATCACCATTTAAGTCGGAAATCAAGAGTAAAAACAAAGACGTTATACCTTTCCCGATTAAACACTCTCACCTCTTGCCTATGAAACCGATTTATGCTATACTGGGGCTGCAAGATAAGCTGGGAGGTGGATGCGGCCCGATGAATAAACTGGTTATCGACTTGCGCGTGGTGAGGAACAACCTCCGTGAGATAAAAGACCGTGCAGAAGGAGTAAATGTTTATGCTGACCTGAGTGCAAACGCAGGAGGCATGGGCTTGCTTCCCGTTGCACAGTTTCTGAGAGACGAAGGCATTAGAAACTTTATAATCTCCGACACAGGAGACGCAAAGATTCTACGGAAAAATGACTTCATAAAAGAACGTGTAATGATGCTCAGAAGTACGGCAGACCCTAACGAAATAGCAGAATTGCTCGGCTGCGGAGTTGTATGCACCGCGGGTTCGTACGATGCTGCTGTTGCCATCAATGGCATTGCAGAAGCAAACAACCTTGTAGCGGATATACAAGTTAAGCTGGACACAGGGCTCGGGCGTTACGGCTTTCAGCCGACAGAACTCGACAAAGTAGCGGCAATCTATAACTATATGTCAAGTGTCAACGTAGTTGGTACATTTACAACATTCTCCGCATCGTGGCGAAGCAAAAAGCAGACATTTACCCAACTGGACAAATTTAACGCAGCTTTAGACAGAATCATAGACCTGGGCTACGAACCCGGTTCGGCGCATGTAGTAGATTCGGCGGCACTCTTTAAATATGATATAGAGCTGATGGATGCGGTTCGGGTAGACACGGCACTTTCAGGAAGAATCCCCGGAAAACCCGTTCAAGGGCTGTCAAAAGTCGGTTACATAGAGGCAGGGATAGAAGAAGTGGGCTGGTTCCCAAAAGGACATTCAATAGGCTCGGAGCGGGGCTTTGTAACAAAAGCCCCCACCAAGATAGCAATTCTTTCAGTGGGATACTATCATGGTTTCGGCGTTGACAGATATATTGTAGAAAGAAGTCTGTTTGATATTATGAGATGGCGCAGGCGTAAAACTTTTGTAAGAGTTAACGGACACAAAGCAAGGGTTCTCGGTAGTGTGGGGCTGATGCATACAATGGTAGACGTGACAAACATAGGGTGTACGGTTGGCGATATAGCCATATTAGATGTTGACCCGGTAAATGTAAAAGGCCTCCCGATAGAGTACAGATAGTGCATCGGAGGATATGAATTGCCTAAGATACATAAATTAGAGCAACACATAGCTAACCTTATTGCAGCGGGCGAAGTTGTTGAAAAACCTGCGTCTGTAGTTAAGGAGTTGCTGGAAAATTCAATAGATTCGGGAGCGGAAATCATTACCGTTGAAATAACCGGAGGAGGAATGAAATCCATACGGGTTACCGACAACGGAACGGGTATAGCTCCGGAAGAAGTAGAGACAGCCTTTTTGCGCCATGCCACAAGCAAGCTCAGCGACGCAAGAGGGCTTGAAGCTATCGGTACATTGGGTTTTAGGGGAGAAGCACTCGCAGCCATTGCGGCAGTGTCAAAAATTGAAATACAGACTCGCCAAAATGAAAGCACCGAGGGCGTAAAACTTACGCTCGAAGGCGGAAAAATGCTGAGCAAAACACCTATAGGCTGTCCCAAAGGCACAACCATCATAGTGAGCGACCTGTTTTTCAACACCCCTGCCAGACTTAAATTTATGAAAACAGACCGCGCAGAAGGCTCGGCAGCTTCGGCGGTGATTACTCGCATTGCACTATCAAGACCCGATGTTTCGATTCGATTTATTAAAGATAAAAACCAAGAGTTCCATACACCAGGTGATTCCCGCATTGACTCGGCAATATACAGCCTACTCGGCAGAGAAGTGGAATCGGGATTTATAAGCGTTGGCACAGCAGATGATATGGTTAAAGTTAAAGGTTACGTTTCAAAACCCGAGGCAGCAAGAGGGAACAGGAGTTACCAATTTTTCTTCGTAAACGGCAGGATAATAAAATCACAGTTACTGCAATCAGCACTGGAGCAAGCATACCGCAACACTCTTCCGGGCGGGCGTTTCCCTTCGTGCGTTTTGTATATAGAATCAGGGCTTAACACAGTAGATGTAAACGTACACCCTGCAAAAACAGAAATAAAATTCGTCTCCGACAAACAGTTTTACGACGGAGTATATTACGCAGCTCTCGGAGCACTTGAAAAATTTCAATCACAAAGTGAGCAAAACCCCTCAGCAGAAAGCCGGATTTCACCGCAAAATGCAGTGAAATATACTCCAATAGAATCTGCAAACACGCGCGAACCAACCTCTACACCCGTAGGGGACGGGCTTGCCCGTGCCGCATCCGCTCCCTTCCCCACGTCCTTCCCCATCCACGTCGCGGAGCCCCCGATAACCTATAACAGACAGCCGAATTCACACCATCAAATATTTACGGGAAGCCCCTCAACTCTCACTCCGACAATCCCTTCGTCTTTGCCGCTCGCTTCATATCGTGTCATAGGTGAAACACTTGCAATGTACATAATAGTAGAGCAAGATGAAAATGTCCTGTTTATAGATAAACACGCAGCCCACGAGCGTATCCATTTTGACGCGCTACATAAAAATGACTACAAACCAATGTCGGAAGCTCTTATAACGCCTGTAATATGCCGCTTAGGACATGAAGATACGACACTGCTGCTTGAATCAGCAGAATTTTTAGATGATTTAGGCTTTACCGTGGAAAGCTTCGGGGAGGATTGCGTTGCAGTCAGATACATACCATCCGAAATTGACATTGCCGATACAGAGCAGACACTTTCGGAAATATGCGAAAAACTGCGGCAAAGCGGAGCGGCAGAGATAGAAAAACGCGATAGTATATACAGAACAATCGCCTGCAAAGCAGCAATAAAAGCAGGTCGTTTTTCAACCCTAAAAGAGATGGAAAAGCTTGCGGAAAAAGTAATGTACGGCGAAGTTACCCACTGCCCCCACGGTCGACCGATTGTATACAAACTGACAAAAACAACTCTTGATAAAAACATGGGTAGAGTCTGATGCCGATTGTAATAACAGGACCGACAGCTACAGGAAAATCAAAGCTCGGAATAGAGATTGCACAGCAGCAAAACGGAGAAATCATCTCTGCAGACTCTATGCAAGTCTATAAATACATGGACATAGGCACGGCAAAACCGTCAAAAGAGGAAATGCAAAATATTCCCCACCACATGATTGACGTAGCGCCGCCATGGGAGGACTACTCTGTAGCCCGTTATGTCAGAGAGGCGACAGATTGCATTGAGAACATAATAAAGAGAGGGAAAACGCCGATTATAGTCGGAGGTACCGGATTATACATAGACTCCCTGCTTGCAGGCAGGGAATTTGCTGAAAAAGGCGATAAAAACCTGAGGATAGAACTTGAAAAACGCTACGAAACCATCGGTGGCGAAGAAATGCTGAAGCAGCTGAAAGAATTCGATCCGATAACAGCAAATAGGTTATTCCCAAACGATAAAAAACGAATAGTCCGTGCCCATGAAACCTTTATTTTAACGGGAAAAACGCAATCAGCACACGACGAAGAAACAAGGCAGATTCCCCCGCGTTATCAGGCGAAAAAGTATGCTATTACATACGAAAACAGAGCCACATTGTATGAAAACATCGACAAACGTGTGGATAATATGGTAAAATCAGGATTGGTAAACGAGGTGGCAGGTCTGCTTGAAATGTGCAAAGGCAGAAAAAACACGGCAATGCAGGCAATAGGCTACAAAGAAATAGCCGCAGCAATAAAAGGCGACACAGATATGTCGGAAACCATTGAAACGGTAAAAATGGAATCTCGGCGATACGCCAAACGCCAGCTCACATGGCTACGCCGCGACAAGGCACTTACGTGGATAGTCTATCCCGCATAGAAAGACCGTACTCGGGAGACTGTCAAACCCTAAAAGAAAGGCTAAAAGCATATGAAGCGCAGCGACTTTTTCATACGTTTGACAACCGCCGTGTTATTTCTTGCCATTGCGGCATACATAGGCGTTTATCTTTTCAACGCCATAGCAAACACCTTTGCCACCGAAACGGCAATACGCTACTCTGTAGAGGAAACCCTGCCCGTTGAAGGTTTCATAATACGCACAGAAACGGTTTTATACGACACAAGCACGTCGGTGCTACCCGTTGTCGGAGAAGGTGAAAGAGTAGGCGCAGGACAACCGGTTGCAATAGAGTTTATGACAGCACAGGCACTCGAAACAGCAAGTGAAATCCGTTCACTTAATATGCAAATAGCACAACTCGAATCAGGTCGCAATGTGACAGACGCAGAACACATGGAAACAATAAGAGAATTGTCCGCAGCGGTAAATACAATGAATTTAAGACGCCTTGATGAAATATCAATGAACATCGAGACTACAATTTTTGACGTTGCTTACGATATAGAGTCACTGCGGGGCAGGCTCGCAGATTTGGAGCTTAGAAGCGACGGTACAAGAACAGTCTCCGCACCTGTCAGCGGTACATTCACGCACGTAGTAGACGGATTTGAGCACATTACCCCCGATATGATTGCCGGAATAAGCCCGTCAGAGCTGAGAGCGCACTTTGAATCTCCAACTGCTGCAAGCGGTGCAGGAAAGTTGGTTACGGCATTCAAGTGGTACTTCGCAGCAGTAATAAATCACGAAGATGCAATAAGACTCAGTACAGGCAGCAGGGTTTCTGTGTCGTTTTCAGGAGTATTTCAAAGAAATATGGATATGCTCGTGGAGAGTATAAGCAGACGAGAGGGAGATCAAGTCTTATTACTGTTATCAAGTGACCGCGGCGTACACGATATAGCATCACTGCGCGAAATAAGGGCGGAAATAGTGATTAACGTCACATCAGGCATAAGAGTTCCTATGGAAGCAATACACCTCGATGAAAACAGAGTGCCCTTTGTATTTTTGCAAACAGCAGGTTACGCAGAGCGGGTAAATGTTGAAATATTGGGAGAAACAGGCGATAGCTTCATAGTGCGGGACGGCATGGAAGCAGGCACACCCCTCAGGGCTGACTCTATCATTATTGTCAGGGCAAACAACCTCTACCATGGAAAGGTGGTAGGTTAAATTGAGTATTAAAGACAATGTCGCGCGCATACGTGAGAGCATGGCAAGAGCCGCCGAAGATTTTGGGCGAAAACCCGAAGAAATAACCCTGGTTGCCGCATCAAAAACAAAACCTACAGCTCTAATAAGAGAAGCTATAGACGCAGGAGTGGATGCGGTTGGTGAGAACAGAGTGCAGGAAATGACGGAAAAATGCAAAGAAGATACCTATAAAGGTGCTCCGCTACACTTTATTGGACATTTGCAGTCAAATAAGGTAAATAGGGTAGTAGGCATCTGTAATCTTATAGAATCAGTGTCATCTAAAAACCTCATCGGTCAAATTGGGAGACGAGCAGAAGCTTTGGGTATCACACAAGACGTACTCATAGAGATAAATATAGGCAAAGAACCGCAAAAATCGGGAATTTTACCGGAAGAAACAGAGGAGATTCTACACTACGCATCGCAAATTAAGGGAATTAACGTACATGGATTCATGGCAATTCCTCCGTTTTTTGTGGAAAATGAAAGAAATTGTTACTATTTTGACATAATGTTTAAGCTTTTTGTTGACATGAGCGCAAAAAAATACGATAATGTCT
>Ga0209755_10004253_pt1 | contig 17111 bp, 14 predicted proteins | sample TergutCo191P1_FD_187301 | JGI IMG/M metagenome (GOLD analysis project Ga0209755, IMG submission 187301) | Cornitermes sp. P1 segment gut microbial communities from Petit-Saut dam, French Guiana - Co191P1 (SPAdes) (version 2) | ecosystem: Host-associated > Arthropoda: Insects > Digestive system... | reverse complement strand
CGGAAAGCCGATAATTGCCATCAGAGACGGCGCTTTTAAAGAAAAACAATTATTAAGCGTTAAATTAGGAAAGAATATCGCGACTATCGGGAAAGAAGCATTCTTCAGAAATCAAATAAGCGAAATTGTTATACCTGAAAGCGTAACAAGTATAGCCGAGGATGCGTTTCGTTCAAATAGAATAACCAAGGTTACCATTCCAAATGGTACTGTCATTAGAGGTAACGCATTCGGCTCAAACCAAATTGTCGAGGTTAATATCGGTGTAAATGTAAGCATAATCGCTAATTCTTTTGGCGGAATAGGTTTTGAACTTTTTTATAACAACGCCAGTAAAAAAGCAGCCGGAACATATGTAAGGGAAAATACGAATGTTACAACATGGTCCAGGGGTGTTTTCACTTTCTAATTACAAAACGATCACTCTGACCGTATTAACAGGGTTCTCGCTGTGAATAGGGAGCCCTGCGACCATAACAATTTTATCTGATTTTTCCGCTACCTTAGATTCCAAAGCGAGCCGCGTAGTGTTCTCTATCAGGCTTTCTGTCTCTTCGGCTATTGGGGCGTAACAGGAAATTACTCCCCAGTATAACTGCGTAAAACGCATTACTTTTTCGCTTGGCGTAACGGCGAGGATGGGTTGATCCGGTCTGAATGCGCTTAAGAATCGTGCGGTTCTTCCCCTGAGCGATGGTGTTACAATCGCCCTAGCGTTTATTGAGGCGGAAATTTCAACTCCAGAGCGCGACATGGTTATACCCAGATTGTCTCTGGGATTGTGATCGTCAATAAGACATTCATTGCGAAGGCTTTCCATGTGTTCGCGGAATTCATAAGATTGCTCAACAGTGCGCGCGATCTTATCCATCATTTTTACAGCTTCGATTGGATACGCGCCGTTTGCGGTTTCGCCGGAGAGCATGACAGCGCCAGTTCCATCAAAAATCGCGTTTGCGACATCGGTTGCCTCTGCGCGCGTTGGACGGGGATTAACAATCATGGAGTCAAGCATTTGCGTCGCGGTTATAACAGGCTTGCCCATTCTTCTGCACACGCCGATTATTTGTTTTTGAACAAGGGGTATCTGTTCTGTCGGAAGCTGTACGCCAAGATCTCCACGCGCTACCATTATTCCATCCGCTGCTTGAGCAATTTCTCTGATGTTATCAACTCCATGGCCACTTTCAATTTTCGCGATTATTTTTATAAGCGGAGCGTTCAGACTCTCAAGATATTCTTTTATTTCTGTTACTTCATACGCAAAACTAAGAAAGCTCGCTGCGATAAAATCAATTTCCAATTTTGCGCCGAACGCGATATCACTTTTATCCTGTTCGCTCATAATGGGAAGCCCGGCGTGAACACCTGTAAGATTTACATTCTTTTTGCTTCCGATTGCGGCTGTGTTCTTTGCTTTACAATTGATAACGCCGTCTTTAACGCTAATTACTTCAAGATCGAGAAGACCGTCGGCGACAAGAACATGATGACCGCTCTGCAGTTTTGCCGCAGCCTCTTTCCATGAAAGTGAAAGCTTCGCGGGAGTTACGCCGCTTGCCGCAGTGGTCAGACAGCCATCTGTTCTTATATCGACATTATCGTCTTTGTTGATAGTTACCTTACCGTCGTTTTCGACCATTCCTGTACGAATTTCCGGCCCTTTTGTATCAAGTAAAATCGCGACTGGAATCTTAAGCTCGTCGGATATACGTCTAACTCGTTCTATGGCAGCTTTGTGTTCATTCTGGGTTCCATGGGAAAAGTTCAGTCGGGCAACATTCATCCCGGCTTTAAAAAGACCGCGGACAACATCATCACTGGATGAGGCAGGTCCAAGGGAACATACTATTTTTGTTTTTCTATTTGGCATGTTTTATTATACCATATTTCTTTAAAATGTACTATAATAGTGCTTATGAAAACGATTTTCATTGTTGATGACAATTCTTCAAATCTTATTATTGCTAATAAAGCATTGTCAAAAATATATAGAACTTACTCGCTTTTATCTGCGGAAAAAATGTTTACTCTTTTGGAAGAAATTAAGCCGGATTTAATACTTTTGGATGTTGAAATGCCGGTAATGAATGGTTTTGAAGCGCTGTCTATTTTAAAGAAAGATGATAAACTAAAGAGTATCCCTGTGGTTTTTTTGACAGCAAGAAATGACGCAGAATCGGAAACGCGCGGCTTTGAAATGGGTGCTGTCGATTTTCTTATTAAACCTTTTTCTCCGCCGGTATTACTCAAACGCATTGAGATGCATATCGAAACCGATAAGATTATCAAGGAAAGTCTACAAAGCGTTCGGCAAGTCCATAACGCGACTATCAATATTATCGCTAACATGGTAGAAAACCGCGATAAGGTTACTGGCGGACATATTGATCGTACACAGAAGTATCTGGCTATTCTTGTTTTCGAATTGCTTCGCACCGGTGTTTATTCCGAAGAAATATTGAGTTGGAATTTAGAAGAGCTCTTACCTTCAGCGCAGCTTCATGATGTCGGCAAAATAGCGATAAGCGATTTAGTTTTAAATAAAGCTGATAAGCTCACAGATGGTGAGTTTGAATTAATTAAAAAACATTGTGAAGCAGGCGAAATAATAATCGAAGGGATCATTAAAAAAGCGAATGAAGACGGGTTCTTAAATCACGCCAAAAGATTCGCCGGCTATCATCATGAAAGATGGGACGGCACCGGATATCCAAGAAGGCTTGCAAAGGAAAAAATTCCGCTGGAAGCAAGGATCATGGCGATTGCTGATGTGTATGACGCGCTTGTTTCTGAGCGTCCATATAAAAAATCATTTACTCATGAACAGGCAATAGAAATAATTAAGGAAGCTTCAGGTACGCAGTTCGATCCAAAAATTGTTGACGCGTTTTTGAATGTTGCTAACGACTTTTTAGAACACGCGGGCTTTGATGTGGCTAAACTGCTCGATATTTATAATGAGATATAATAGTTAAGGAATACAGTTTAATTATCGATCTTCCTTAAAACTGTTAGCAGTTCAGTTCCCCGTATCGGAAGAACAGGCTGAAAATTGCGCCCGTCGGGAAGCGACATAAATTCTCTTTCCACGCAGCCAAGAATCGAATCAAAAAACGGCGACATGGGAGGAACATCCGCGATAGGGCTTCGCGGATTCGCGCCTGTCGCGTAACGCGCCGAATAGCGTGAAAGCAGCCCGCGATCCGCACGGGTCTCGGCGAAAAGGTGCCAGATGTACCATGCTGCTCCCGCGCGCGTTACTGTTTCGTCGGCTTTTGGTTTTGCGTTAGGCCATTGGGTAATTGTGATGTCCTGCGCGAATGGAATAAAGGCGCGGTCTATAAGGCGGTTAAAAAGTTCAGCGTCTGTCAGGTTTCTGCCGCCTGTTATAAAACGTAAAAGCTGCGTTTCGTTTTTTGTCAGATTAATGCAGTCGGTCCAGCTGATTGATTCTCGCCCAAGCAAGCCAAGAGAGCCTGCCGCCACTCCGCTTGAGTTTCTAAGTTCCCACGCGCGGTTTCTGTCACCTGCGTAACTGTCGTTATAAACTTTTTCCAGTTTAGAAGAAAAGGCAATGTCAAAAGCGCCTGCCGATTCTGAAAAACGATTCAATTCTAAAAGAGCGCGTCCTTTCTCGATGTTTAATTCACCAATGCCGGGAGAGCGCTGATTAAGTAGAGACAATTCTTTTTCTATTATTTCCATTCTTTTTTGCGGGTCACCTTCAAGGCGGATTGATAAAATTACAGCCGGAATATTTCCTGGAGAAGACGAGTTAGATTGACGGTGCAAACGCTGCGCTTCGCTGTATCTGCCTTCTAAAATCGCGAGCCTTCCTGACCATGCCATAAGCTTAGCGGAAAAGTCCGTATCAGCGGATGCTTCTTTTTCCATGTGAACAATCATTTGTCTTGCCGAAGTAATATCGGATATTTTATTTCGCGCGTTGTTCGGACCAAGAGCTTCCAGAGGCACTATTACAGCTTCAAGTTCAGTAAGTTTTTTATCAGACTGGCTTCTTCCGCTGTTGATTGATACATCTTTCATGGACACGCACGAAACAAGCAGCGCGGCTGACAGTAACGCCGTTAATATAGAATATTTCATATTTTTCTCCTATCTGAATTGCCAACGATACAACTGCATGCTCATTCCCATACCTAAAATCTCGGCTTTCTTGTTACCCTGCGCCGGAATAAAGTATGGTCTGCCCCAAATTGGAAGCGGGAAACTTTCCAGTGAACGGAAGTTGCGCGTATACGCGTGAATTGTGTTTCCTTCGCCTGTGATATACACTTCCGGTTTTTTATCATTATTGCTGTCAAAGATTGTAATATATCCTTCTTCTTTTACAGAGAAGCCTGGAATGTTTTGATACAGCACATCGCCGTCAAGACTTACGCGGAAAAAGTTTCCGTCGCTTGACGCCAGCCATAAAAACTCACCATCAAAAACAGGCTGAATGTAGAATATACCGTTCAAATCAATGGGGAAAGGTTTTATAAATTCAGCGTTTTCGTCATAAATTAAAAGTTGACCGGATTGATTTACATACGCGACATGTATCTTATTGTTGTACGCGAATAAAAGCGGTGACCCATAACCAATACCGAAACCCGGAGCATATTTACCGTCTTCTTCATTTTCCGCTTCCGGTAATTCGACAGCAATGGGCGCGGGCCAATTGGGAAGCGCTTTTCCGTTAGCGTCAAGAAGCCATATTTCTCCCAGAAAACTTTTTGGATAAACAGCCGCGTATGTGTTTGAGTCTCTCTTTGTTAAAACAGTCATAAATGAAGGAGGAGAACGCAAAGCAGCGTCAAAATTTGTTTCCCAGGTTTTCTGGTTTCCTTTTTCATCGACGATATGAACTCTGCCGTCTTCGTCGCAAAGATAAAGTTTGCCTTCGTACGCGACAGGCGCGCAAGTAAGCCTATGTCCTGTTAGTACCGGGAAGTTATTAAACGTCTCCATATCTTTGTCTAAAAGCGTTACCCTTCCGCGATCTGTGACAACCCACGAGTTAAACGCGTTACTCATTCCGTCAGCGGAAATGATCCAATGATTACCCTGCGATATAAGTTCGTTAAGTGTGTTGTTCGCGGTGTTTAATGAATACGCGGTATTGCCTGAGCTGAAGAAAACGCGTCCTTCGCCGCCTTTTATCGCTCCGGAAAGTTTGTTTGACGGTCTTCCGTTTATGGACAATGGATAGCCATTAACAAGTATTACACCGCTTCCCGAACCGGGAACAAGAGACATAGAAAAATTAACTACACCTTTATTAAAACTCATGCGGCTCAGTCCCTGTCTGTAAAGAGATAAAAAGCCGCTAAGCGTTGTGTTTTTTCTCAGGAAGAAGGGAACCGATAAATCAAGAGAATAGTAAAGGCTTAAAGAACTCGCGATTGATTTCCCGCCGGCTATTTCTTTCCATGCGGTGGTTTTTGGCAATACATCATTTCTTTGCATTGCGCGCAAGGCAGAAAGAAGCGCTTCCGCGGATTCGCTTACAAGCATGTAATCTTTTTGAACAATGTAATAGGGAGACGGAATAAAAACATTCCAGCGGCGCAAAAGAGACTGTAAAAATTCAGGTACTTCTATCCGGGGAATTCTGGTTCCGTCCAAATTTAATCTGACATTTTCATTAAGCACTATCGATTTAAACGCCTTATCAAAAACTTCCTGTCTCTTGCGCTCATCTGAAACCTGAATGGCGTAAACCGGATGAGGTCTGCCCTCGATACCAAAAACGGCAAATTCATTTCCTGTCCATGAGAAAAGGAGATCGTTTAAAGTTAAACCAAGAATCGCGCGCGAAGAACTGTCGGCGACGCGCAGGGCGTCATCCATGCCCGGGGAAAAAACAAGGGCAGCCTGATAAAGTTCCTGCAGTGTGCCTGCCGAAAGTATTGTCGCGTACTGGGAAGACGCGGGGATATTTTCCGCAAGGTTTGGAACCACAGAGCGCTGTTTAAGAATGATACTTAAACTTTCCTGATGTGACGACAAGGGAACGGCTAGATTGAATTCCAGTTTTCGCGGATACACAGAAAGACCCGCCTCAACTTTAGAATTGAATTCTATGTTATTTAAAATCGCGGCGATACCGGGGTCCTGCTCGGAAAAAAGTTTATTTATAAATTCATTGGAGAGCATAAGCGCCGCGTCATAAGATGATGGTTTTATCGTGCTGTAAGCTCCGGCATGACCTGCGTTCGCTGACGAACGGGATTCGAATGTTTTTGAGTCGTTGGTTATAAAAAGCAAATTGCGGTAAGAGCCAATGTACAATGTCATATTGTCTAAACGAAATTCAAAACGTGAATTTTTTCCCGCGCTAAGATAGTATAAATTCGGAATGCTGGTAAAACCCGAGAGAGACGGAATGATTCGCAGAATAGGCGAAACAAATCCTAAATCCCATGCCGCGATTATTTTACTGTCACCATCTTCCTTCGGCAAAAGGGCAATTTCCATATTTCCGTTTGCTGCAAAACGCAAGAGACCGTTCTTTAAAATATTATTTTCTTTAAGCGAATTAATTACAGGATCTAAATTCGCCAGTTCCGGTACAGTCGAAAATTCCTGCAGCGACTCATGGGCAAGTATTCCATCCAACAAACGCACAGGGCTCGCGATGCTGACGCGGACGCTTGCAGAATCCGGAATAACAGAAGCGGCGTCTACTTTTCCAATCATAGAAAAAGCGATCCACGCAATTATAATAACAATGAGGATAATGAGAATTGTTAATGGAACTTTTATCTTCTTATTCATACGCTATTGTAGGTTATTTATACGAAAAAATACAAGCATTTTAATTTGATTCAGATTTTTCCTGTTCATTTTGGCTGCTTGTTGTCTTTGCGAAAACTAAAGCCTGAAGAATACCCAGGATATAATCCTGCTGTTCTTCATTCAGTTTTGAGAAGTCCTTGCAAACTCTTTCCAGTTTTTCGTCCTGACCCATCTATACCCTCTATCTTTTGTGGTTTATGATGTTTTTTTGTCGAATACTCTATCAGTGAGAATTTTATATCATAATGTGAGAATTGTAAACACTCAATTAGTATAGTAATTTATTGCATAGTGAGTGATTTTAGCGTATGATTATGGTTATGACTATTAGCAAGCGCATAAGACATGTACGTCAGACGCTCAATATGTCGCAAGTTGAATTTGCGAAGTCAATTTATATAAGTAATGGTTATATTGCGGAACTTGAATGTGAACACAGAAAGGTAAATGATAGAATAATTCACCTTATTTCGCTGACGTTTGGAGTAAACGAAAAATGGCTTAGAACCGGCGAAGGGGATATGTTTTTTAAAACACCGGGCGAAAAGCTCCAGCGCATGGTTAGTCTATTCAGCGAACTTCCTCCGAAATTCCAGGATTATGTAGTTACGCAAATTGAACAATTATTAAAAGTAACAAAAAAATGATACCTCTTTATAAACTCGAAAAATTACCGCGTACTCAAAAGCTGCGAAAAATAGCGAAGGTATTTTCCATGGCGGAAAACCGCCTTTGCGCTGCTAAACCGCAAGCAGCATCGTCAGAAAAAAGCGTAAAAATATTCAGTATAGAAGAAATTATTTTTTTTAATGACGCGGTTAAATTGCTTGCCGGTGATCCGCTTTTTTCGCATAACGCACAAAATGTTTTTAACGAAGCGTCACAGCTTTTCGCGAAAGATGATTTTATTTCTCTAAGACGCGCGTTGAATATAATAAAACATATTTTGCTTTCAGAAACAGGAAAAAGTCAGGCGGACTGGGATTTTACAAACAACGAAGGTAAACTTGATCCTAAAAAGCGGCAGGTAATAGAAGGCATGCAGGTTTATCTGGAAGATATTCGCTCTCCATTTAATATTGGCGCAATGTTCCGTACCGCCGAAAGTTTTGGCGTTGAAAAAATTATTCTCTCTCCCTTCTGCGCAGACCCTCGCCATACACGCGCAGAGAGGACAGCGATGGGCTGCATTGATATTGTTCCCTGGGAGCGCTGCGAACTGCGTTCGCTCGAATTAGAAGGGCTTTCCGCGAATTCTGTTCTCATTTTTGCTTTGGAAACAGGAGGTACTCCCTTAGGTGAATTTAAATTTCCTCGGCGCGGGATTTTAATCGCTGGTTCTGAAGAACTTGGAGTCAGCCCGCAGGCGCTCGCCGCCGCTGACGCTTCTCTGGGCAGAGTATCAATTCCCTGTTACGGAACAAAAGCGTCGCTTAATGTGTCTGTTGCTTTTGGAATTGCGCTGCAGGCTTGGCATTCAAAGATTGCACATGAATCTTAAAGCTGACCCTCTTTCATGAAGCCCGCGGAGAGGCGTTCCAATAAAGTATCAACCTGCTTTTTATTAGCAAACTTGAAGTTTTCCATAGCGGTCGGTTCCAGCTGATCAAAGTTTGCGTTGCCGTTTTCGTATTCGCAGAACATATTGGCAAGATATACGGTATCGACAAGATCCTTGCAATCACTCGGCGCGGCTTCCGGGTCATGATGATAACGTATCGCCGCGACAAGCCGTTCCGGGAAGTTCCATTTTTCGGCTATTAGAGCGCCAAGTTCAGCGTGATTTAATCCCGCGGACAAGTCTTCGAAGGTCGCGGCAGGAACATTTTTATCCACGCAGAAGCCTTTTATTTTATTTAAAAGATCGGGATGTACGTTGGAGAAAATAATTTTTCCCATATCGTGTAATATCCCGCCTATATAAACATCGTCTAAAAGATTGTTATCATTTTTAAAATTCTTAACAAGGTTATACGCATAAAAAGCGGTTTTGTATGAATGTTCCCAAAGTCTCTTTTTATCGACAGTATCGTCGCCAAGAATTTTTTGCGTACCGTATGAGTAAAGAAGGTTTTTTATACCTTTAATACCAATCATTTTTACAGCTTCGGAAATATTATCAACTTTTTTGGCTAACATGTATTGCGCCGAGTTTACGATTTTTAAAAGATCAGCGGTAAGCGCCGGGTCTATAGAAATCTGTCTTGCTATTGTCGGCATATCAGAAGTTGGATCGTTAATAAGTCTTTGAATATGTAAAATATTTTCCGGGAACTGCGGAAGGCTTTCTATACTTTCTACAATTTCACTCGAAAGTACTTTTATATTTTCTACCATTGTCTGATCGAGCGGAATCGAAATGCTCGCGACAGTGTATTTTTCTTTCGATTTTAAAACAAAAGCGTCATCGCTAAGCCCCATTTTTTTAAGCATTAAAACAAGGATAACAAGACCCAGACCTGCGCCTTCTGAATCATCAAGAACAGAAGAAAACGCGTCTTCCAGACTGTCGTATTGTCTGGATCTCGCCAGCTTGTCTTGAATACGAAGCTGTTCCATTTTATTCGCGGTACTGTTGTTGCGAATTTCTATGTGAATAGTATTTCTTTTTATTTGTAAACTGACTTTTATATAAAGTCCTTTTTCTTTTTGTAATTGCAGATAATGCGCGATATTTCCGTATGTCTCTTCCTTAAAGCTCGCCATCCCTGTAGTATAATCTTCCGGTTTATTTATATCCAAACCGCGTTCGGCGAAGAAAACGCGCTTTGTATTTGCTTTTTTCGCGTTAACAACAAGTTCTTGCACACAATAAACAATGTAATCTTTAAGTTTTAATTGATCCATTTGCCTTAAGAAAGCTTCGATTACCTGCTCAATATAAACTTCAATTTCTTTTGGGAGTGTATATGTCGTAATAGTCAAAGGAAGTCCGGATTGAATAGCTTTTCTTATTTTTCCTTCATCCACGACCAGTTCCGGTGTAGAACCCATATCTAATAATCTCCAAATTTTCTTTATTTTATGGAAGACTTCTGAGCTTGTTCCAAAAACTGAAATTTTAGAACAGCCTCTTATACCTTAACTATAGAGAAGAAAAGCAAATAAATCAAGAGAAAAGCTTATTTCAAGGGCTATACAGGCAATTAAGTGTATCAAAATGACACAGTATTTTGATACTTTTACGCTTTTGTGTCATTTTCCGCAATCAATATAGAAATTAAGCTGATAATTGCCAAAAAAGCCCCGAAATCACTGAATTACCATGAATTAGACTTGGCACGAATATTGCTACCTTACAGATGACAGGCAATAAAAAATGTTTGTTAAAAGGGGGATGATATGACAGCGAAAGAAAAGAAGAAAAGAGCGGAAGATAATCTTGCAATCTATCTTAGAGAATTAAGCCATATCCCAATGCTTAACAGAGAAGAAGAAGAATATGTCGCGCGTTCCGCGGCATCCGGAAACAAATTCGCGAGAGAGAGGCTTATAAATGCAAATTTGCGTTTTGTTATAACAATAGCAAAAAAATATCAAGGGCTTGGATTGCCTCTTGATGATTTAATCAGCGAAGGGAATGTTGGGCTTATCAATGCCGCCGATCGATTTGATGTGGAAAAAGGTTATCACTTTATTTCCTACGCGGTTTGGTGGATACGTCAGGCAATTATGAGCGCTCTCTGCGAAAAGGTAAGAATGATCCGGCTTCCTGTAAATCGCGCGTCGGATCTTATTAAAATTGAGAAAGCCGGAAAATTTATTGAACAGCAAAGATCGCAATCGGAAGAAATTAATGAAATCGCGGATCTTTTAAACATGGCAAAGGCACGCGTAACAGACTTGCTTGATATCTCCAGAGAGATACTTTCTTTGGATAATCCGGCTTCTAAAAAAGGCGATTTACCTTTAAAGGATTTTATCGAAGATAACCAATACACAGCGCCCGATAAAATCGTAGAACAAAGATTGATGAAAGAAGACATAGACATAGTTCTTAATACGCTGGACAAGGAAGAAGCTGATATTATCAGGCGTCATTATGGTCTTGGCAGTCTTCAACCCATGTCGCTTAAAGAGATTGGCGTTCAGTATAATCTTAGCAAAGAGCGAATCAGGCAGATTGAGGAAAAGGCTCTTTCCAGACTGCGGAATCCTGTTCGTTCAGACAAACTGGCGGCCTATGTAGCGTAAGCTGTAATGCTGCTTACGCGGTATATGCTGCCTTAAAAAACAGCTTGCTAAAAGGGTAAAAAGGTAATAATGTTCTTACATGAGGAAGTTTCAATTAACATTTGCGGTGTTTGTTGTAAGCGCGCTATTTATCTTTTTATCCTTAACAAGCTGCAAGTCCCTGGTTTCTTCGTTTCAGGAACCGAAATTATCTTTCCAGTCTGTTGAGTTAGCAAGTATCAATTTAGAAAGAGCGAAAATGCTTTGCAAGGTACAGGTAGAAAATCCAAATGGTTTTGACATTCCTTTTCCTGAAACTGACTGGGAATTTTTCATTAACGCCGGCTCTTTTACCAAGGGCAATTTAAAAAGCAGTCATAAAATAAAGGCTCGGAATTCCGCTGTAGTAGATGTGCTTGTCGATATTAATTACAGCGATGTTTTTACTTCATTCAAATCGCTTGCGGGAAACAAGGAAGCAGATTATAAAGCAGTGCTAGGTTTAAAGTTTCCGTATCCATTGATTCGTGACAAAGTCTGGACTTTGGAGCGTGAAGGTAAGCTTCCAATACCGCAGCTTCCCAGAATTAGAACGCCCTCCATGAGAATGGAAAAAGCCGACACTACAAGAGCGGAAATAAACGTAACCGTAAATGTTGAAAACCCCAATCCTTTTGAATTGCCAATACCCAGGATTGAATACGAATACCAGTTAAACAAAAATTCTTTTATTAAAGGCAATCTGGAAAACGAAGGCGCTCTTGCGGCAAATAAAGTTACGCCTGTTACTTTTAAGCTGATTATAAATTATGCCGATTTGTTCCGCAATTTTCCTTCTTTGTTAAGCGCATTCCAGGCTAACAGTCTGCTTATAATAACCTGTGATTATAGGCTTCCCGCGCTGAGCAGAGAGCCCGAGCGTTTTGAAGTATCCGGAACCTTGCCGGTATTAAGATAGTTTTTTATAGTATTATATGTTATCATGAAGCAAATTTATTTTTTTTTAAAAAGGAGAAAAAAATGAAGAAGTTACTTTTAGTTTTAGTGTTGCTTTTTGCAACAACAGCGCTTTTTGCTCAGGCGGATTTGAGCAAATTGCCGTCCGGTACCTGGCTTGATCCAAATTATGACGCAAGCTGGAATTTTTCGGGAAGCGGTATTAAGCTTTCGACCCCTACTGATGGTGACATCTACACCTTTACCACCCGTAATATACAGGACTTAAAGGCAGTAACAAGCGGCACTTCAGCTGGTGTAAGTTTCCGCTGTGATGCAACCGAAAGAACATATACCTTTTTACCCTCTCTTGACGGTACTATTACAATGAAAATCGACAGAGATGGTAAAGCGACATACGAAATTAAAATGAAAAAACAGTAAGTAAATAAACTTACGCAATGAAAAAGCTATCCGCGCTGCCGGATAGCTTTTTTTTACATAAAAATATTAAAAATTTGCTCTTATAATTAAAAATTACGATGGGAAAGCGCATATAAAGGATAAGAATTGTGTTTTTTACCAAAAAACATGGGGTACTAAGCCTATAAATGCTAAAAATTTTTAAAAATATCGACATTTATCACACATTCTTTGTTGACATATAACAATTTCCCTCCTAAACTTAATATATGAACATATCTACATACACAGTTAAGCCAAAACTGCCTCCAGTTTTGAAGCCTTTGGAGGAGATTGCCCGCAATCTCTGGTTATCATGGAATTATGACGCGGTTCAACTTTTTATAAGACTGGACTATGACAGTTGGCTGCTTTCTCAGCAGAGTCCGATACGGACTTTAGGAATGGTAAGTCAGGAAAGACTTGCGCAGACAGCCAAGGACGATTCATATTTGGCTGCTCTCAAAGAAGTATACGATAGATTCCAACGCTATAAAAAAGGCGAGACCTGGTACAGGGGCAGTCATAAAGATGTAGTAGCGTACTTCTCGATGGAATACGGAATGGACGCTTCCCTTCCCATTTATTCAGGTGGTCTTGGAATTCTGTCAGGCGACCACATGAAGACTTCATCAGACTTGGGTCTTCCTCTTGTTGGTATTGGTCTTCTTTACAGACAGGGATATTTTAAACAAATGCTGAACGCCGACGGTTTCCAGCAGGAAAGTTATCCCGAGAACGACTGGTATAACATGCCTGTCGAAAAGAAAATCGGAAAGGATAATCAGCCTTTAAAAATAACCGTAGATTTAGCGGGAAGACAGGCTGTCGCTCAGATTTGGGAAGTCAAAGTCGGACGCTCTTCGCTCTATCTTTTAGACACCAACATCGAAGAAAACTCGCAGGATATCCGTAATATTACAGCCGCGCTCTATGGCGGCGATAAAGAAACCCGCATGCAGCAGGAAATTCTTTTAGGTATTGGCGGCATTCGCGCCTTACGCGCCTTGGGAATTAATCCCGCGGCTACACATATGAATGAAGGACACGCTGCCTTCCTCGGTATAGAAAGAGCGCGCGAAATAATGACAGAAAAGGGTTTTTCTTTTGAAGAAGCCCGTGAAGCTGTTTGGCCTACTAATATATTTACAACTCACACGCCGGTTCCCGCAGGAAACGAACGCTTTGATATCCCAATGATGGAAAAATATTTCCGCGCCTGGCCTCAGGTTTTAGGTATTTCCTGGAAGGATTTCCTTGGACTTGGAAGAGTCAATTCAAACGACGAGCGTGAAACTTTCTGTATGACAGTTCTCGCGATTAAAATGGCAGCTTACGCTAACGGCGTTGCCGCTCTGCACGGCGTTGTTTCACGCGATATGTGGAAGGGGCTCTGGCCCGGTCTTCCTCTCAACGAAGTTCCGATTGGGCACGTAACAAACGGCGTTCATACCCGCACATGGATTTCTTCCGGCATGCTCGATCTTTTGGATCGATATTTTGGTCCGCACTTTGAAGACAAACCCGCAGAGCTTTCAATTTGGGAAAGAATGGATCGTATTTCTGACGAAGAACTTTGGCGTACACACGAACGCCGCCGCGACAGGCTTGTAGCTTTTGTGCGTGAACGTGTTCGAGAGCAGTACAAACGCACAGGCGCGATGGAAAGACGCATTCGTCAGGCGGAAGATGTTCTTTCACCTTATGTACTCACGCTTTGTTTCGCTCGCCGTTTCGCGACTTATAAACGCGGCAATCTTCTTCTTCGCGATCCTGAACGTTTGCTTCGTTTAGTAAGAGACAACGACAGACCTGTTCAATTAATTTTTGCCGGTAAGGCGCATCCGCACGATATGCCCGGTAAAGATTTAATCCGCGATATTATTCACTTCGCGGAAAAATACGACGTAACAAACAGAATTGTATTCGTAGAAAACTACGATATAAATGTCGCTAAATATTTAACATCCGGCGGTGACGTGTGGCTTAACACTCCTCGTCGTCCAATGGAAGCGTCCGGTACCAGCGGTATGAAAGCCGCGATGAACGGCGTTCTTAACTGTTCAATTTTAGACGGCTGGTGGGATGAGGCTTACAATGCGGAAGTCGGCTGGGCTATCGGACATGGCGAACAATATGTTGACGAAAAGCTCCAGGACGATATTGAGAGCAAGGCCTTATACGATCTTCTGGAACGCGAAATTGTTCCGCTGTTCTACGACAGGGGACGCGACGGTCTTCCGCGCGGTTGGATTAAAATGATGAAAGACTGCATGAAGCAAATCGGGCAGTCAATGTCGTGTCATCGCATGTTGATGGATTATTCCAATCATTTTTATTTCCCGGCGCTTAAAAATTACCGCCGTTTCAGCAAAGACGATTATGCCGAATCAAAATCACTCGCGGCGTATTTCGCGAGACTGCATCAGGCATGGGATGGTCTTAAGATTGTAAAGATTGAATCCAACGCGAAACCTGTTATGCAGCGCGGCGATATGCTGACTGTAACAGCTTACCTGGATCTTGGCAGCATTAAACCTGATGAATTACAGGTTGAGCTGTATCATGGCACTGTATCGAATCAGACAAGCGTGATTGCAGACGCGCGAAAGACAGAAATGAAGTGGCTAAAAGGTGAAGGCGCTCTGAACCTGTATCAGGTACGCATTGAATGTATAGACACCGGAATGCAGGGGCACACAGTGCGCATTTTACCCAAGCATGACGCGTTGATACATCCGTACAGATCCGGTTTTATAAAATGGGCGTAGTCTAGCGGCTCGCACGAAAAATAAAGAAAAGGCAGTAACCTTGAAAACCTGCTGATAATTAAAACAAGGAGTTCTATATGTCCAATCTTTCTTCTCAACCCGCTTCGTTCAAGTACCTTGACGTGGTTGCGTCATTCTTTGTCGGTATTCTGATCATCAGCAACATTGCCTCATCCGCGAAAATTGTTGATATTGGAATTTCAATCTTTTCGATACCGCTCGCCTTTGACGGCGGCACCATTCTCTTTCCGCTTGTGTATGTGCTTGGGGATATACTAACCGAAGTTTACGGATTTAAGACAACACGCCGCGTTATTTGGACGGGGTTTGGCGCAATGGCTCTTGCCGCGCTTGTCTTTTTCGTTCTGGGTGTTCTGCCGCCGGAAGCGTATTGGGAAGAAACCGCCGGTACTGAGGCTTATAATGTAATCCTTGGCGGAATGAGTTACGGCGGCATTGTTCTTGCAAGCCTTGCGGCGTATCTCGCGGGAGAATTTTCTAACGCGGCGATACTTTCAAAACTCAAAGTAAAAATGCAGGGACGTCATCTTTGGGTAAGGACTATCGGTTCTTCGCTTGTCGGGCAGTTTCTAGACACGATGATATTTGTTTTTATAGCAACTGTTACAGGCGTTTTTGGCTGGGAGATATTTTGGAGCTTAGTTATCACAAATTACATACTCAAATGCGGAATTGAAGCTTTAATTACGCCTTTTACTTACTGGGTATCGCGTCTTTTAAAGAAGAAAGAAGGCGTAGATGTATATGACGCTTAGAACTGCCATCATATAAAAATCAGGATTGACTTTACTCCTCATATTTTGCTAGTCTTTTATATTATAGGTATTTTAGGAGAGAGAGATGAAAAAAGCATTACTGGTTTTAACGTTTTTTATTATTACTACTACAGCTTCCATTTCGGCGTGGGAACCGAATGATTTAACAAAATTTCCGTCATGTATGAATGCAAATGATTGGATTTTAAATCTAGGCATAGGATTGAACTCTGATTGGATGGACAAAGTGGGAGACGATGGTTATTATCTCCCAACCTTCCTTTTTTCCTTTGATAAGAATGTCCCGTTAGGTGACCAGAAACTGCCGTTTTTCTTTGGCGGTCTTGTTGGTTATACCGGGTATGGTTATGATCATAAAGATTATGGCTGGCATCACCATAGAATGCCTCTCGGTTTCCGAGTCGGCTACCATTTTAACTGGGGAGTAGATAATCTTGATACCTATGCGGTTGCCACAGTAGGATACATTATTGGCTTTACAGATAATAAAAATTATAAATACAAAACTAAATTCAGTGATGATTTTTTTACAAGTGTTAATATCGGAGCCAGATGGTTTATAAACAATGGTTTTGGGTTTTGGGCAGAAACAGGTTTTGGATCTTTATTAAATCCGTACCTTAGCTTTGATTTAGGGATTTCATTCAAGTTTTAATATTTTGCCTTATTAAAAAGGCTGCCGCATAGGCAGTCTTTTTTTATTTATCGCTGAGTATTTCGTATATTCGTTCTAAATCTTCCATTGAATAATATTCGATACTGATCTTTCCCTTGTTCATGTCGCCGTCAATTTCAACCTTGGTTCCAAATCTGTTTCTGAACTTCTCTTCCATTGCGTCTATTTCGGGAGGACGCTTTTTTCCCTTGCCTGTTTTGCCGCCGGATGCCTTGCCCTTTCCCGCTGCTTCGGAAGTGTTGTCGTCTGCGTTAATTGCCGACGCGCGTTTCTCCGCTTCTCTTACAGATATATCACCTGCAAGCAAGTCCGTGTAAAGTTTATCCCTTGCCTTTGCGTCATTTACAGATAATAGAGCCCTCGCGTGCCCGGAGCTTACCTTTCCCTCTTCGACACTTTTTTGAATCTGGATAGGAAGCTTTAAAAGCCGAAGCGCGTTTGCGACAGTGGAGCGGTTTTTTCCCATTCGCATCGCAAGCTCATCCTGCG
>Ga0209755_10004252_pt1 | contig 17112 bp, 19 predicted proteins | sample TergutCo191P1_FD_187301 | JGI IMG/M metagenome (GOLD analysis project Ga0209755, IMG submission 187301) | Cornitermes sp. P1 segment gut microbial communities from Petit-Saut dam, French Guiana - Co191P1 (SPAdes) (version 2) | ecosystem: Host-associated > Arthropoda: Insects > Digestive system... | reverse complement strand
CGTTCATGCTCTTAATAGGAAATGTCGATTCAAAAACTTCCTGAAGCCCCTGTTTCGCAATCCCGTCGCCTTTTTTGCCCTTGCCTGCTTTTTCTCTTTGTAAAAATCTTTCGTATGATTTGATTTGAATATCTACCAGATCCGGCAGATCCATTACATCCTGAATGTCTTTCCCGATATACTGACGCTTCTCCGCTTGCTTTACCTTGACCATCATTCTCCCCTTCCTGTTCACTGATAATTTAACATATTTTTAACTACAATTACAACACGCTTTTAAAACCGCAAAAGCGCATAAGCCACACGCAGGAAACCTTACCGGATTTTAAAACCCGACACACATCCTTTGTGCGCCTTTGCGCGCCTTTGTGGTAAATAAAAATTCAGTAAAAACCCAATTATTGGATCTCAACTGTACCGCCTGCTGCGGTGATTTGATCTTTGATTTTGCCTGCTTCATCCTTGGAAACGCCTTCCTTAAGCGGTTTCGGCGCGCCTTCGACGAGGTCTTTCGCTTCCTTAAGACCAAGACCGGTAACCGCGCGGACTTCTTTGATAACGGCAATTTTCTTTGCTTCATCAAATGCTTTGAGAATTACGTTAAATTCGGTTTTCTCTTCCGCCGCGGGAGCCGCTGCTCCGCCGCCGCCGCCGGCTACCGCTACCGCTACCGGAGCTGCCGCTGAAACGCCGAATTTCTCTTCCATCATTTTTACCAATTCCGAAACTTCCAGAACTGTCATGGACGCAATCGCTTCTAAAATCTCTTCTTTTGTGGCTGCCATATTATCTTCTCCTAAATTGAATTATGCTCTTCCTACGAAGCGCCTGTCCGATAACCCAATCACAGATTAAGCTGTCAGACATTTATTTTACCATGACCACTTAATCAACGATTATGCGGTCAGGCAAGAACCGACAGGAACGGCAGCACTCACCGTAGGTGACACCAAACGGTGACCGAAGCCTGAAGGTTAAATTACGATTTACTACGCGCCTTTTTTATCAGCGATAGCTTTAACGGTACGCACCAATCTTGACGGAATATCATTGATCGCGGCAACGAGGTTGCGCGCGGGTCCGTTCATTACCGACATGAGCATGGAGATAAGCTCCAGTCTGCCCGGCAGTTTTGAGAAAGCCTCAGTCTTTGCCGCGTCGTATACAGTGCCGGCGACAAGAGCTCCCTTAACTTTCAGAGCGGGAACTTCTTTTAAGAAGTCATAAAAAATCTTAGCGACTTCGTTCGCGTCACGCGGAGTAATCGCTACCGCTGTCGGACCTGTGAGGTACGTGGAAACATCAGGCGTTTTCATCTGCTCAAAAGCGATACGCGCGAAGTTGTTTTTTACAACGGTGTACTCTACATCTTTAGCGCGAAGCTGTTTTCTCAAGTTTGTGATTTGCTCGACAGTAAGCCCGCGATAATCAGTAAAGATAAAATCCTGCGCTACGCTAAGAGAATCTTTTAACTCACCGATAGCTTTGGTTTTTGATTCTTGTATTTTTTTAGCTATAATTGCCATCTTGTATCTCCTTAATCGTTGTCTTTAATCGCGACCCAAACGCCGGGTCCCATTGTCGAAGCAACCGAAACGGTTTGAATAAACTCGCCTTTCACGTCGACGGGTTTCTTGCGTTTAACTTCTGTCATAACCGATTTTACGTTCTCGGCTACTTTTTCAGGTTCCATCGAAACTTTGCCGACAGCAAGATGCAGAACGCCTGTTTTATCCGCTCTGAATTCAACGCGTCCTTTTTTAAGTTCGGCTAACGTGCCTTTCAGATCGAAAGAAACGGTTCCGGTTTTGGGATTAGGCATAAGACCTTTGCGTCCGAGCACCATACCGAGTTTACCGACATCTTTCATCATATCGGGAGTCGCGACAGCGACATCGAAATCCGTCCAGCCGCCTTTTACCTTTTCGATCAGATCGTCGGCGCCGACAAAGGCGGCTCCGGCATCCTGAGCTTCTTTTTCTTTTTCGGGTTTGCAAAAAACAAGGATTTTTTTCTCGCCCCGGAATTGATGCGGAAGCACTACGGTATCACGAACGGTTTGACTCTTTTTAAGATTGAGTTTAACCGACAGATCGACAGTTTCATCGAACTTCGCGAACGCCATCGACTTTACCAAAGTCAGCGCTTCGCCGAGTTCATAAACCTTGCCTGCGTCGAGTTTTTTCGCGCTGTTTACATATTTTTTTCCGCGTTTCATTTGTCTGCCTCCACGCCCATCGATCTGGCGGTTCCGGCGATAATTTTTACAGCCGCGTCAAGATCGTTAGCCGACAAGTCAGCCATTTTTGTTTTGGCGATTTCCTCAAGCTGAGCCCTCGAAATTTTACCAACCTTGTTTTTATGAGGCTCTTTCGATCCGCTTTCAAGTCCGATCGCTTTCTTGATCAAAACCGAAGCGGGAGGCGTCTTGAGGATAAAAGTAAATGTTTTATCCGCGTAAACAGTGATCACAACCGGAATGGTAAGCCCCGGTTCCATAGTTTTTGTCTTGTCGTTAAATTGCTGGACAAACTGAGGCGCGCTGACCCCGTGAGGTCCCAATGCGGGTCCCACAGGCGGCGCCGGAGTTGCCTTACCGGCAGGACATTGCAGCTTAATATAAGCTGTAACTTTCTTCTTCGCCATTTAAAACTCCTTACGTGGTATATCAATGTCTGGCGGACACCGATTAACGAGGTTTTTAAACCTCTCCCACTTTATTTCTATACTTTTTCCACCTGAAGAAGATCAACTTCTACAGGAGCGTTTCTGCCGAAAATTCCAACCATCACTTTAAGTTTGTTTTTCTCGTGATTAACTTCTTCGATGGTTCCCACAAATGATTCGAACGGACCGTCAATAATTTTGACCTGTTCGCCGGGCGTAAAAGACTGCCTCGTGCGGACAGTGCGCTCGCCCTTGATTTCTCCCGATTTTTGAAGGATTGCCCTTGCTTCGTCACCCGACAGAGGCTGCGGTTTTCGATCCGCCGGCGTTCCGACAAAACCGGTAACTCCCTGAATTTTTTTGATTTTTGTACAGGGCGCTTTCCAGCCCATATCAACATCGGGAAGATCCATCTCGACCAGAATATATCCGGGAAGAAACTTCCTCGTCTGAGTGCGTTTTTTTCCTTCTTTTACTTCGACAACTTCTTCGCTCGGAACTTTCACGTCACGGACAACATTTTTGTCCAGCTCCCCGCTCTCGGTCATCATGCGTATAGTTTTTTCTATTTTGTTTTCATATCCTGAATACGTATGCAGGACATACCAGCCGGTCGCCATTATTTGTTATCTACCTCTTTTTTATCCGGTTTAAAAAATTGCCCTAATACCTAAGAGCAGCAAGAAATCAATAAAACCTAAAACCGCGGCGATGATAACGGTAGAAATCAAAACTACCTTAACCGAGCTGATAACATCATCTCTGCCGGGCCAAACAACTTTTTTCAGTTCAGCATAAGATTCTTTTATAAACTGAATGATCTTTTTCACTTCATTCTCCTTAAATAATCCACACGCAGTAGGCTTCCACTGCAGCACACACTATGCTTACAGGCGCAGTAGGCTTCGAACCCACGACCTGCGGTTTTGGAGACCGCCGCTCTACCAACTGAGCTATACGCCTTTACAAATAACAAAGATCAAAGAACAAAGATAAATTTTGTTCCCTGTTCCTTGTTCTCTGCTATTTAATCTTTGTCTCCTTGTGGAGCGTATGCTTTCGGTCATGCGGGCAATATTTTTTAAACTCAAGTTTTTCCTGAATATTGCGCCGATTTTTACTTGTTGTATAATTGCGCCTCTTGCACTCGGTGCATTGAAGAGCTATCAATTCAACTACAGTCTTTTTACTCGCCATATAAACCTCTCTATAATTATAACGGAAAACCCCCGTTTAATTTCTACAGCCCTCAATCAGAATCGAACTGATGACCTCATCCTTACCATGGATGTGCTCTGCCAACTGAGCTATAAGGGCATCTTCCATCAAAACAGCAGATACCAAAACAATCCCTCAAGACTAGTTGTAGAGAGAGAACCTGCGCATTTTATACTGACTATGCAAGATTACAAAAAATGAGGGATTTAGTCAAGTAGTTTGAAATATAAATTTATAGGTGACTGTCACCATGTTATATGATACACTGATGCCTTACAACCAAATTGGGAGGGTAAAATGTCAGTTCATATTGCCGCTAAAAAAGGGGAGATTGCAGAGGTGATTCTGCTGCCCGGTGACCCATTGAGAGCCAAATTTGTCGCAGAAACATATCTGGAAGACCCAATTTTATATTCAAGTGTACGAAATATCCTCGGATTTACAGGAAAATACAAGGGAAAGAAGGTTTCAGTACAGGGAACCGGCATGGGAACCCCCTCAATATCGATATATGTGAACGAATTATTCCAGGAATACGGCGTAAAACGCGCGATTCGCATCGGAACCGCCGGATCTATCAATAAAAATGTTAAAATTCGAGACCTTGTGCTCGCAATGTCCGCCTGTACCGACTCAGGCACCAATAATCTCCGTTTCGGAGGCAGAAATTTCGCCCCCACCGCCACTTTTTCACTGTTAAAAAAGGCGTGGGATATCGCAGTCTCAAAAGGCTTGCAGCCAAAAGTCGGTCCCGTCGTTTCGTCAGACCGCTTCTATTCCGAAAACCCCGATGAATGGCAGCTCTGGTCAAAATACAACTGCCTCGCCATCGAAATGGAATGCGCCGAATTATACACCCTCGCCGCCAAATACGATCGCGAAGCCCTCGGCATCATCACAATCTCCGACAGCCTAATCACCGGAGAAGCCACCACAGCAGAAGAGCGGCAAAACACCTTCACATGCATGATAGAAACCGCGCTTGAAACAGCGATAAGCTGAGTTGAATAATTTTTAATTTTTATCTATGCTGATCGTGCGCCTCGATGGTGGAATTGGTAGACACGCTAGTTTCAGGTACTAGTGCTCGCAAGGGTATGGAAGTTCGAGTCTTCTTCGGGGCAAAATGTTAACTCTTAAATAGGCAGCTATCTCTTGTTGATAATTAGAAAAACCTCAGCTAAAAATATAATTCCCTAAAGGTATTTATTGTAATTCCGATATTATTAGTGATGCGGGAGAAAAAATAAAAGTATAGTGTTTTATAAAGCAGGATGCTTTAAAACAAATACTTTTAACACACTAAGTACTAAGTTTTTTATACATAAGCTCCCCTCTGTATTGAATTATAAGCCCGTTGGGTATTCATAAGGAATTTTATCACGGCGTGGAAGCCGCGGCGTATGAAAGACGCCGAAAAAGCCAAAGGAGTGAGTATATGATAATCAATCATAACTTAAGTGCAATGTTTGCCGACAGGTCCCTCAAAGTTACCCAGACTTACCTGGATAAAAACATGGAGAAATTGTCCAGCGGACTGCGCATCAACCGCGCCGGTGATGATGCTTCGGGGCTTGCTGTATCAGAAAAAATGCGATCTCAAATTCGCGGTTTAAATCAAGCATCAACAAATGCTCAGAATGGCATTTCGTTCATTCAAACCACAGAAGGTTTCCTGCAGGAATCCCAGGACATCCTTCAGCGTCTTCGTGAATTGGCAGTACAAGCCGCCAACGGTATTTATAGCGATGAAGATCGAATGTACATCCAAGTTGAAGTTTCAGCTCTTGTTGACGAAGTCGACAGGATCGCTTCACACGCGCAATTCAACGGAATGAATCTATTGACCGGCCGTTTTGGCAGACCAATCGGCGAAAATCAGGTTACAGCATCTATGTGGCTGCATATCGGTGCAAATATGGATCAAAGAGAACAAGTTTATATCGGCACAATGACGACAAAGGGTCTTGGTATCCGCAACGTCGGTGACGATACCTTCATTTCACTGGCCGATCCGGACAGCGCCAATCGTGCCATTGGAACCCTTGATAAAGCGTTAAAGATCGTAAGCAAACAGCGAGCCGATCTCGGCGCCTACCAGAACCGCCTCGAACACGCAATCCGCGGTATTGATATCGGAGCGGAAAACCTGCAAGCATCCGAATCCCGCATACGCGATACAAACATGGCGAATGAGACGGTCACCTACACCAAGAACATGATCCTCACACAGTCAGGCACAGCGATGTTAGCGCAAGCTAATCAGAGAGGTCAATCAGTTCTTTCGTTACTGCAATAACAGCCGCCTGATCGTTAAAAGTAAATCTTTTAACGGTTAAACGACATCTCTCGGAAAGAAGCCTGACCACTGCTTGCGGTGTTCGGGCTTTTTTTTTATTTAATAATTAGAATAAAGGTCTACTTTGATGATACCCACAATTATTTTTTAGCTCCTTTTTTCCACTTTACAAAGCTCTCCGGGTTTTCGTGATATTCTTTAACGCGCTTCTCAATTCTTTTACATTCTGCAGGACTTGCCGGTTCTATTGTATAAAGCGGTTCGGCAAGAACCGACAAAAGCGGCTTTAATGCGGCAAGATTGCGATCCGGCATTTTGGCTATATAGCCCTGTAATTCTTTTCTCAAAACTGCTGTAGTCATATTATCCTCTCTTATTTCTTGATTTTTTCGCGTACGCTTGACCTCTCGGCTCAATATGCGTAACAAGGATTTAAGCGAGCAAGATATTTGTCAGCAGAACGATGAAGTAATACATCCATAATCTTAATGTAGTACATTCTGCTTTATGGGTCAATGCTAACCATTCTCATCCAGCTTCTTAATCCTCTCGGCTACATACTCGGAAAGGAATCGGTTTACAGCTTCACCGACATCTTCAAACGCAGCTTTTTGGGAATTTCTAATAATTTTTTCCGGGGATCATTCCTCACATAGTTGATATTAAGAAAATTTTAAGGAAAATCATCAACAAGTAAAAAGAATTAGTTATATGCCTTTAGGCAGTTTATCTTTCATTAGTTTGCGGTGGTTTTTTATTTCGCCGTCAATGGAAAATCTGCCGTCTCCTATTGCATGAATAAGCCGTTTGTCTTTTATTTCTTCATTTACCCATGCTTGTAGTCCGTCTAATATAAAAATATTATGCTTTTTTACATGGTCAACTATTCGACATTCTATATTTGCGTAACATTCTTTTATTAAAGGCGCTCTTACATTTAATGCGTCAAGCGGTGTTAGTTTGAACTTTTCAAACTTATCAATATTTGAACCTGAACAAGAACCTATGGAAACAACCTTTTTTAATAAATTCACTGTCGGGATTGCGATTACACATTCGTTATTTTTTATTAACGCTTTGTATGAGTAATTCCATGAACCTGTCATAAATGCAAAACGTGGGGTAAAATCCAGTACCATAGTCCATGATAAGGTCAGTATATTATGCTTGGCGGAATTGGAAATCGTATCTCCTTATACTTAATATTCCGATAATAATTTTGTATTCTTTTTCTCAATCATGGCTGCTAATTGCTTTTCAGTTGGTAAAATAGTTTTATATTTAGATGCAAATATTTGTTTGTTTTCTTTTAGAACGGAATATTTTACTACTGTTTCATCTTTTTCTGCACAAAGGATTATTCCTAATGTAGGGTTATCATCAGCATTGCGTTTTAATGCGTCAAACATTCTGACATACATTTCCATTTGTCCTACATCTTGAGGGGTTAATTTGTTTGTCTTTAAGTCAATTATAACAAAACATTTTAACAGGTAGTTGTAAAAAACAAGGTCAAGGTAATAATGAGATGTTTCAGAGCTGATCCGTAACTGACGAGCGACAAATGAAAATCCTTTGCCTAATTCGAGTAAAAAACTTTGCAGATTATTTATTATCGCAGTTTCAAGATCGGTTTCTCTGCCTGTCATGTCTTCCGGCACATTGAGAAATTCCAGTATATACGGGTCTTTTATATGGTCGAGCATAGTATCATTTTTATTTTGTGATTTTTCAGAAACAGCCATTACAGATTTTTTTTGTGTAGAAAGCAGTCTGCGGTAATAGCCGCTTCTTATGTTACGTTCAAGTGTCTTTACTTTCCAATTTTGCTCTGTTGTTTCCTTTAGATAATAAATAAGTTCTGAATTGTCATCAATCCGCATTAGAGCGCACCAATGCGACCATGATAAATTTTCAAGATTCGCTAGATTGTGTCTAGCGAATTGAATACCTTTGGGGAAAGTTATATAGAACTGTCTGAAATTCCTGATATTCGCTTCTGAAAAACCCTTGCCTAGAATATCTGTGAGATAACGTGATAAATTTACAATAAGATAATCGCCATAATCGGCACGATTTTTGCCTTTTTGCTCATGCTCAACAATTCGTTTTCCAATATGCCAGTTTGTTTGTATCATTACCGTATTTACAGTTTTATAGGCTGTTTTTCGTGATTCGTTTATGATTAAGGCGATTTCCGCAAAGAATTGCTTGTCTTGTTTAGAAATTGTTTGAACTACTTTCTTCATATAGGTAGAATGGCACTAATTTGAGAATATTTCAAGTTTAACTAATAAACATTAAGCAGATAAACGTATTACTATTTTAGGATAAACTCGGGTTTTGCCTTGCTTGGGGATTGGGATTTGGCTATTCTTGGTATGATTTGTACTCCTTGATATGTAATTTTATTTATATAAATTATTTTTTTCAAGTGTTTATATTCTAATGATTTTCATAATATTTCATTGCCAGATTGAATGCATTATTATATATTTCATCATTATTTTCTTCTTTATCTTCACTAGATATTCTAAAACAATTGAGTAATTTAATAAAATTTTCTTTTGAAGGAGAATTAATTGTAAATATATTATTGTTATTATTATAATAATAGAATTTTAAATTTTCATATTCTGATTCGTTAACATATTTTAATATTTCTATTGAAACTAATGCAACGCATATTATATCTTCACCACCAGGATTAAATGATGTTAAAATATTAAGAAAATTTTTTAATTCTCGTTTTTCTAAATTATACATATTTGCTATTGATAAAATTTTCTTTAAATTGCAATCTAGAAAATCTTTCATTGTTGTTTTATTATTATCAAATATTTTATTATATGTATATGAAAGCCATATGAAAAGATTATTACGATTACTATAAACAAATGGTTTTTGAACAAATTTATCTAAATACCTCTTTGCGTCTATATAAATACCGTATTTTTGATTTATCATAGATTGCATTATTTTTTCATTGTAAACAAGTATAAACTTAACTTTTTTAACATTGAATAAATGTTTTACTCTTTCAAGTGTTTCAAGGGCAAAATCAGGTCTACAGCGATCTAATTCATCAATAATAATAATAAGGTCAGTCTCAAAATTGGATGTTATAGAATTTAATATATTTTTTAATTCATCATATAATGTTTGTTCTTCTGATAACTCATCAAAACATGAATTATAGGTACTATTAAGAAAATCTTTCATTGGTTCAGATCCAACAGTTTTATCTACAATTACATTAAAACCAAGTTTCAATATATTTTTTAATGCAAAGACTTCTTTTGCTTTATTAAGCCATTTATTTATTGTATTTTTATCAATTTCCACATATTTTTCAAAATAATTTCTAAATGCTTTAATTAACATCATAAAAGGTTCTGATTCATAATCCATTTTGAAAGCATCAATATGAATATATTGATTTTCCTTCAAGCAGTATTTTTCCCACATTTTTACAAAAGTAGTCTTACCAGATCCCCAATCGCCAATAATTGAAAATGTTGAATAATTGTTACTGCTTATAGATATATTAAAATCGTATATATAATTATTTGATTTTAATAGATCGTTACATTCTTCACCATTTTCATTTTCAAACATTAATTCACTTTCATGATTTATTTTCATAATTTTTCTCCTTTTGCTACTCCAATAAAAACCCATACTCATATACTTTAGGCTGTATTTTTTCTGCCAATACAGAGAGTTTTTGTCTAAGGTCTTTAATTAGTTCATTATATTTATCATCACCTGATTTTAAATTCATTTTTCCACCGTCATCATCTCTACCTTGAAAAAATTCTCGTATATCATAAAAACTTGCATTGACATTAGCAGTAGGTTGGGAATGATAATATTGCCATAATTTTTTACCAGATTTTAAGACTTCCTTTGCTTCTATAGAAAATTTTAATGCTTTCTTTTTTGTTGTTTTACCTTCTGTAAACAAATCGGCTTCTTGAAAATCATATGTCCTACCATTTATATAATCAAACATAAAATGACTTTCAAAATTAGTTTTTGCATTAACATCTTTCTCCGAGTATGGTATCCAGTGATTGATACCAAAACTAGATTGAATATATGTATTAAATAATGTATATGCTAAACAATCATTTTGGAATTCAGTATCATTTTTCCATTTTTCATTTGGAATAAGAAACTGGTCTCTATCATTAAGCCAATTAGAAGCAATACATTTTCTAACTGCAAATGCAATACAACATTCAATTAGATTTTCTTTATAAATAATCATTCCACGAGGTACTGATATTTGTTCTTTATTATTAATAATACAAATTATACCATTATGCTGAAAACTATTTCTTGTTAATCCTTCTATCCAGCCAATCCTATTACCTTTCTTTAATTTGATAGAATTTACCCACTCACTAAAATATTTTTCTTCATCATAACAATTGATAAATTTTTGACCAATATATTCCGCTTTTTCTGAATATACATCAGATAAAATACCTTTAAATATTTCTTTTTTTTGTAAATTCCAAATATAAAAACCTATTCCAAATTTGCCTTTCACATTATCAAATGTATCAGCAGGGCAAACAAACATTTTTTCTAATTTTGCTTTAAAATTTTCTCTAAATATTTTAAAGTGTGCACCTTGCAAGTGTTTTAATTTTGAGAAATTGGCTATAATACAATCTGGAATATCGTAATATATTCTAATTAAAAATTGCGCAAATAATTCTCTATTTGCGCCTGATAATTGAATGTGGTATTTATCATGTATTGTAGTTTTCTCGTTATCCTTTTTATAATCAGCAGTACCTTTTCTTTGTTTTGAACTTCCACCCTCTGCATATGGTGGATTGATATAAATTATTAATTTTTTTCTTTTCTCTTTATTTTTAATAATCGCCAATAAACTCTTTGGTAACTTATCAAAATCATCATTCAAGAAATCAAATTGAAAAACGTGGTCTTCAAGTAAATTTGCGCCGTTTTTGATACGGTCTTTCATAACATCAACATCCGCTTTATCAAGAGTGGAAGCCCAAATATTATATTTTTCTGTAAGACCTGCTAAGAGGTTTCCTGTGCCTGCGGCACAATCCCAAATATAATATTCATTTTGCCAGTTCTCACCTAAAACATCAGCTAAATAACTTTGTGATAATTCTACCCATTGTTGGGGGGTAAAGAATGAGCCTTTTCTTTCTCTTATGTCTTGCGGAACTAATAAATCCCTGCGGTTGATAATATAATCCCAATATTCCTCTAATGGCGGTCTTTCATATTTAATCCAAAAAGCGTTATGGGCTTTTTGATTATCATTAAAACCAACCTCTTTATATAATGAAAAACCAGCATCATCAAATTTTTTATCAAACTTATATTGATTATTCATTAAAACAACAAACAATTTATCTTTTAATGTATAATCATCTTTTGATAATAAATCTGCAAGGAAAAAATCACCGTCAATAATACCGGATTTTTTTACCTGTTTCCAATCTATAGCGATACTTTTCTTCACGCTTTCAAGCCACTTATTATAAATGATTACAAAGTTGTTTTTATTTACTTGAAATTTTGCCGTAATATTCCCTGCTACAAGATTTTTATTTATAAAATTAATAATTTCTTTTTTATCTGTATCAAAATCAAATATTGATATAGTCTTTTTAGATAATTTTTCTACTTTTGTTTTCGTCTTTATAAAATCAGGTGTAGTATGGTTGCTTGGCGTAATGTTCCAATTAACATCGCTGTCGCTGAATATGGGTAATATATCGTGAAACGGTACAAAAGCGATTTTTTTTGTATCGAAACAAGCGATATAAGGCGGCGGTAAATGCTCCCCTTTTTCATAAGTTTTTTTTACTGTTAAAACTAATTGGGTCAGCATAGAATAAATCTCTGCTACACCTTTTTTACTTTCTGCCCAAAGATAATGGCGAGTCCAAATATTTCCTTTTAATGTTTTTGTTTCTGTAACTATAAAATCAATATTGTCGATATTCGGTTCATAAGCATATTTAGCGTTACTAAAAAAATCTCGAAAAACTGCGGCTTTAAATGTTTCCTCTTTTTGTATTTCACTGTATCTTGCGTCTGTTGTTTTTGTTCCTATTTTAGGTTTTTGAGAAGCGGTTTTCTTGGGTATTAATGCCTTTTTCGCTGTTTCCTTTGCTTTCGCCATGATTTTAAGATTATCATAAAATTCAAACAAAAACCAGATTGAAAAGTTGTAAATTTAATACTTTGTTTAATTTTCAATACTTTTCTTGACAAGAAAGTATGAAAAAGGTATATTATAAGTGTCTGCGAAAGCGACCCGCCACTGAATGAGGGAGGCGGCGGACTTTAGTCCGAAGTACCCTCATTTCCCGAACCCGATTTTGCATTTGCAAGGTCGGGTGATTTTTTATGTCCCTATTATTGACCGTAATTCTTCATAAGTCCATGTGTGTAATTCGCCGATTGTTTCAAAAAAACAGATGAATTTGCCTTCGTCAAAACGATTTTTTAATACCCCTGCTATTTGGGCTTTTACGCTTCCTATAGAAAAATCGGACAATAGCCGTATAAAAACAGAATGACTTTTTGTAATCTTACAATCTTTTAATAAGATTGCTCCCTGTTTATAACCTTTCTTAAATTTTCCGCCTAATGTTGCCCTGCCGCCTGATATTGTTTTCATTTCTACTACTTCGCCGTCTAATACTAAGTCGGCGGTTTTACTTCCTATTTCACCTTTTATATATTTATCCGGCAGAAAAAAGGCTATGCTTCCCCTGCTTGTTAATATCCGCACTTGCGTCATTTCTTTTTGCCATTTTTCGGGTTCTCTTTTCTCTTGAGAAAGGCGGCTTTTTGCTACCCAAATGTTTTGTTCTGTGCAGATCCATTCTTCATGGGGAAACAAGGCTTTTGCAAGGTCTGCACTGCGGAACAGTGCTTGGGATTTATCTTTATTTATTACCTGTTGCTCCGCAGTAATGGGTGTCATTGTTAGAAGGATAGCAGATTTTTTGAATGATGGGGAGTGGGTAGGAATAATAAGCAGTTTTATTTATGTATATTTTCGTTTTAACATTTTTATATTATTTTCTAACTCTGGAAATAACGACTTATTTGTAATATCAATTAATTCTAATTCATCTTTAATTTTATTTTTATATTCTTTATCAATTATAATTTTATGTTTCTCATCAGAAGAAAGTATCCATTTTTTTTCTTTTTCAAGTATATCCTGTTGCATTCTCAAACCAAAAATTAAAAATAATCCATTTTGAATTATTATTCTTGCATTATTCTTTTTAACTTTAACACAAAAAATATCATTTAAATCGTTTGGTTTTACACCGTTAGAAAAATAAGATTTTTCCTCTCTAATTGCATCTATTAATTTTTCAATATTTTTCTGAGTTCCAAAACTTAATCCAGTTTTATTAAAATCAATTATCTTTTCATTTGAATTCAATTTACATAAATTACTAAGTACGGAAACAGAATCGCTGTCATAATACTTAATATCTTTTTCTGGAATTGATAATACAACAACTTCACCATTACTTTCTTTATTTATTTTTCCTTCTTGATTACTACATGCAAAATATAATGCAACTAAAGGATTTTTTGTTATATCTAATATTCTTGTTGGTAAACCAAAATGTTGCATTCGAACCAGTTTCTCTAAAGTAGTAGAATCAGCAGCAAATTCATTTGGATGTTCTAAAACAATTTCCCTAAATAATTTATATTCATTAGATAATGATTTTTTACTTCTATTGATTGAAGGTTCCATTTTATAATTACTATCTTCATGACCTCTAAAAAATAATTCATGACCATGTTGTCGGCTTTTTCTAATATTCTCAAGAATTTTTATGAAATCACTTAAGTTTTTAATAATATTCATTTATTGTTATCCTTTTATTAATTTTATAGTTAAATCTTAATCTTGTTTTAAGTAATAGGTTATTTTTTTATCGCCTTCTGTAGTCCATCTGTAAGAAGGGTGAGTTTCAATGTATATATACTTACGCAGACTGAAATTTTTACCGTAAGCCTGATTTCTCAAAAACCCTGTTACTGTTACTTTTTTTAAGACTTTATCATCTTTGTATAATGTTGTATGAATTTCATTCTTTTTAGATGATAAATATTTTTTATTTATATAAACGGTTCTTTCAATCCAACCGTCTGTTATTTTCTTTTCGGTTTTATTTATTTTTACATTTTCAGATTTATTTGTATCTTTTACTATAGTTGGCGTGTTTTCTGCCTCTATTAAAATAGCAAAAACGAAACAAAACATTAACGCTTTTCTGAAAGGAGATAAATCTTCGTCTTTTACTTCTCCTTCAAACTCTAATTTTCCTGCATCTTCTACAACATTCCCCAAAATATATGAATACGGTAATGTAGCGGTCATGTATCGCATATCTGTCTTAAATAAAATCAAACTTAATCTGTCTTTTCCTTCTAAAGGTTCTTCATTATATAATATAATTCTAGTGATGTTATCAAATAAAGGTTTATTTTTTGCTTCAATATGTAAACCGTCTTTAATTAGTTTTGGTACATCTTTTGGATAAACATCAAGAAATAATGAGTTTATTTTTTCAATAACTGGTTGTGTTAAAATGTTTATTGTCATAAATGAACCTAATTTTGATCTGAATAATAAATATATAATCATCATTACTAAATCGTTAGGTAATTTATATTCGTGGAAAACATCTATAGAAGCCATACGAGCGATTTTTAATTTTTCTATATACGGAACAATTTTTAATACATCTTCTAAATAAAAATCTTTTAATTTTCTGATTTTATCAAAAAACTTTTCGTAATTATCTAAAAGTTCTTGGGATAATTTTCTATCGTAAGTATATAAATCTAAAATATCTAATACGGTTTTTTCCATAAATAATTACCTGTCAATCCTATATGCTACATTATATCCATAAGAACCAGAAAATATTTTATTTCCGTCAATTCTGTAGGCTGTTTCATAACCATAATTGCCTGAATATATTTTATTGCCGTCAATTCTATATGCAGTAGTATAACCATAAGCACCTGAATATAATTTATTGCCATCAATGCGGAAAGCCACATTATAGCCGTAACTGCCTGAATATATTTTGTTTCCTTCTACTCTGTAAGCTAATTCGTAACCGTAAGAGCCAGAATATATTTTTACTTGATTGCCTGTTTGGGTGTTGTCTGTGTTAAGGTTGTCAATGTCGCAGGATAAAATAAAAAATGGGATTATAAAAAATATGTATATTTTATTCATTATTTACCCTATTTATTTTTTACTCTTAGTTTTCTTCGCTTTTATTGCGCTATCATTTTTATATTGTTTTTTTAGGCATTTGTCGCAAATAAAATTTTTGGCTTTTTTACCTACTGGCGTTCCGCAGCGCGGGCAAAGTCCTTTCTTTTTTCTTTGCTCGTAACGCTCCTTGCGTAATTCATTTACGGTTTCAGTATTTTCTCTTTGGTAGTTTCTGTAGAATTCTCTGCAAGAGTCGCAGGTTTTATAAGGACTGGATTTTTTAACTTTTCCGCCGCATCGGGGGCATAAGCCGCTTTTCAAGCGTTTTTGATAGGTTTTCTTACGTTCTTTAGGCGGTGTCATAAGCTAAAAGTACCAAAAAAGCACAAATTAATCAATTACAAGCAATTTATCATTTTTAACAAGACTAGTGAGTTCACTAGTTCCTTTATGATATTTCCAGTCCTACCATTGGCGATATGGAAGATACAGCACAGATAAAGCAGTGTGATACAAAAAATGATCTCCACACCCTTATCCCACTGGAAGAATTTAAGGCTTTAATGGGCGTTGACGATAGAGACGATAAAGCTGCCCGATTTTGTCTTGTAACAGCTACTTTGACTATTGAGGAATACTGCAAGCGGAAATTTCTACAAAAACAATATTTTGAGACTTTTTCATTAAAAGAAAAATTGCTTGTCATTTTGAAAGAATATCCTGTCAGTGAAATTGTAGCAGTTTATCAGATAGATAATGACAGTTTAATTGAACCGCAATTTTACCGCCCTATGATTGGCAATGATTATAACGAAGAAATGCCGTTTGAACTGCTTTTATCGTCTTCATTAAAACCACATCGAATTTCCGCAATAAAGGTAAATTATTTTGGTGGTTATTCGATTGGCTCTGTTCCTGCAAACCTTTCGGCGGCTTGTTTGGAATTAGCGTCATGGAACTTTAACCGCTATAAAGGCAAGCGGATTGGAATGTCAGGAAATATCAGAGGCGCAGGCGTTCAAGGCGAGCATTTTGAAATGTCTATCCCTGAAAATGTTAAGGCTTTGATTGAACCATACAGAAGGAAAACAATATGAGTGTATTTATCGAGCAAGAAATAATTAACGCTGTTAAAAAACTTTTGACAGGATATTTTAATGCCTATCTGCTTCAACTTGATTTTCAAATTCCTGTTGTTGAATTCGTGATATTCAGGGGCGTTAATGTTATCGCTCCATTGATTGCGCTTTCTTCATGTGAACAGACAGAAAAGGAACGGATTGTAAAACAAGATACATATTCAGTTACGGTTACTTTTCCTGTTTTAGATAGTGTCGAAAGTGAAATGTTTTGTTTCGCTTATGCTGACACTTTTTGTAAGGCGTTATGTGATGATGTTACGCTTGGCGGCGTTGCTGACAGGGCAACGATTACTAATAAAAAGTATGTACCGCCTAAAAAAGTAAATTGCGGTATGGATTGGGAATTGATAATCACATTGCGGATTACTTTGGAAGGGTTAAACACATGACAATTATCCAATATCCGGGAAAAAAGAATTATATCGCTCAATGGATTGTTGATCACTTTCCGAATGGGTATCAGGAAATGACATATCTTGAACCGTTCTTTGGCTCAGGAAGCGTGTTTTTTC
>Ga0209755_10004251_pt1 | contig 17112 bp, 16 predicted proteins | sample TergutCo191P1_FD_187301 | JGI IMG/M metagenome (GOLD analysis project Ga0209755, IMG submission 187301) | Cornitermes sp. P1 segment gut microbial communities from Petit-Saut dam, French Guiana - Co191P1 (SPAdes) (version 2) | ecosystem: Host-associated > Arthropoda: Insects > Digestive system... | reverse complement strand
ACGATTTGTAGTATAATGTTTTCCATGAGAAGGCTGTCTTCCTTTCGATGTGGTTTTCGTCAACAACATCTTATCATGGTTTTCGGTCTTCTCATATTTTTATTACTGCAGTTATATCATATACTATCCTGCTTCTACCGCATCGAAACTCTGTTTCGATTTTGGTCTCCTTATGAATTCCCTTTTTATTTCTCCCAGATCTATTTTACACCATCATAATCAATGTAAACAACTTAAAGAAAACCCAGCAACTTTGTCATTCTGAGCGCCAGCGAAGAATCTTTTCCGCAGCATCTGTAAGCTTTAGCATTAAGATCCTCCACTACGCTCAGGATACCAACTTACCCAACTCCTGCTGCTGTAGCCCACGCATCAAGCTGTGCCTGTTTTTCGGCTATTATCGCCGGGAGACCTGCGGCATTCATTCGGCTTTCAAGCTCAGCGATTCCTTCGGCAGGATCAACGAAACCTAGGCCAAGACTCGGTATGAGTTCATTAAATACACTTGTAACAGCAACAATTTCATGCTGTACCGGTGCAGGGTCAAACAGGAAACCAAAAGCAAGTGATTGCACAGCATTGTCATTAAAAGCAATAAGCTGGTCAGCCAAATCAAGGTCATCTCCTACCCAGACATGTGATATAAACTGGTTGGGCATTGCCCACGCCATGTTTACAAACCAACCTGAGTTTGAGCCATCTAAGCCGGGTGCAAAATCAATGTGACCGCTTGGCTGTACTTCGTAGTGCACACCTTCGACTCCCCAGATGAGAAGATTTGAGATTTCAGGGTCGGTGTAGAGTGCTCTCATGAGTGTCATAGCCATTTCCGGGTTTGCGGTTGTCCATGGGATTACCCATGGGAAACGGGCTGCCGCGTTTGATGCCATGAAATCTATGCCGGTCTGGAAAATTGTCATAGGTTGTGCGCAAAGACCGCTTTCTTGCACTACAATTCCGGGTTTACCTGAGGTGAAGTAAGACATTATGCGTCCGGCTGCTGTAAGAGCAGTGACGGGGGTATCATCGACTGCAGCATCACCGCCGATGAAGCCGAGTTGATTCCATCTGTGAGCCATGGTGACATAATCATAAAAGATTTGACTTGTAAAGAAATCAGAGACAGTCAGATTATTTGCAGGGTCAAGCAAAACTCCAAAAGGATCGGCACCGAGAAAATCAATTGAGAAATAGTGAGTTATATTCCCGGGCATAAGCGGACGAATTGTTTCAATATCGGGGAATGCCTCGTGCAATTGAGCGAGGATATCTTCAAATTCTTCAATAGAGATATGAATTATATCATTGTTGGGACTGGGCAGAGGATAGCCTATTGCTTCAAGGTATTGACTGCCTACGGCAAATGCTCCTCGCCCTGAAGCGTGGTCAACATTTGTAGGAAGCCCGTACAATGTACCTGCAACACGTGTACCATTGACGATGTCCCATCCACCTAGAGCTTCAACAATGCCTGCGCCGTGGTTTTGCAAAAGGTTATTTTCCTCCAGGTCAAGGAGAAATCCTTGTTGATGCATAGTCATATATCCCACAAAGAGTGAAGACATTACGTCAATTTGCTCACCTCCGGTCAGCATTAATGTTGCGTTTTGAGCATATGATGCCACATCCATGACTAAGAGCTCTAGGTTGATTCCATATCTGGGCGTGAGAATTTCGTTGAGTGCATCCTGCACTACTTGTACATCATTTGGCAGTACAAAAGTACCCATTGCCAAAACTAAATCGACGACTTCACCGGGAGCAACAGGGGGAGCGGTGTCTGTACCGGCTTGATTTCCGGTGTCTCCGGGTGTGCCGGCATCTGAGGGGGTGTCTCCGGCACCTGTATCAGCAGGGGCGCAAGCTGCCGCAAGAACAGCTATGAGTGTCAGCGTAAGTAAAAGTGCAATCAGTTTTCTTTTCATAATGTGTAATCCTTTCAAATCAGTTGTAAATTTTACTCTGTAAGGTCGCAAATATGTTATAAGGCGAAAATGGTTTGCTTCGGCTTACCCTTTAACACCCCCTAACGTAATGCCTTTGACAAAATTCTTTTGTACAAACGGATATACTAAAACAATGGGGAGTACGCCCATTACAGCCATCGCCATTCTGATGGCTGTCAGCGGCGCACGAGCAAGACCAACAGCAGCCTGAGTACCAAGGTCAGCAGTCTGCATAAGAACTTGGATATTTTGCATAATGCGGTTGAGAAGATTTTGGATTGTGAATAAATCTGTACGTCTTACAAGGTATACAAACCCGTTTATCCAGTCGTTCCAATAGTTGATACCAACAAATATGGCAACGGTGGCGATGATGGGCTTAGCCATCGGAATTGCTATCTGCATCATCAAGCGAAACTCTCCGGCACCATCCATCTCAGCCGCTTCAAGGATTTCGGTGGGTATGTTGGTAGTAAAATAACTTTTCATGAGCAAGACAAAGAAGCCGTTAGTCAGTAAGTTTGGTATAACAAGTGCCCAAAATGTGTCTCCCAGTCCAAACACTTGTGTGTAATTGATGTATGTTGGAACGAGTCCTCCGTTGAATATCATGGTGAAGAAAACAAAAAAAGTAAGTGCTTTGCGCATAGGTAAACCTCTTTTTGCCAATCCATAGGCTAAGGGCGTTGTTATGCAAATGCTTAAAACTACACCTACGGCTGTGACGAGAAAAGACATAAGATAAGACCGGATGATGACAGCACCATTTGTAATAAACAGCCATTCATACGCAAAAAGACTGAACTCTCGTGGTACAAAATTATAGCCGTATCTTATCAGTGATTCCTCTGCGGTGAACGAAGAGGCCAAGAGCAAAACAAAAGGCACCAGCACAAAAAATGCGAGCAAAGACATGAATATATGTCCAATGGTATTAAATATTCGGTCAGATTTGTACATCATTTGTCATTCCCCCTTTAAATAAGTGCGCTTTCGCGGTCGATTTTACGAATAACCAAGTTTGCGGTGAGCACAAGGATGAATCCGACAACGGACTGATACAAGCCTGCAGCCGCTGACATAGATATATTTCCAAGCTGTATAAGCCCTCTAAAAACGTAAGTGTCAATAACGTTGGTGGTGGAGAACAACGCTCCTGAGTTCATCGGCACTTGGAAAAATAATCCGAAATCAGCAAAGAAAATCCGACCTATAGCGAGGAGTGTCAGCATGATGATTGTAGGCTTTAAAAGAGGTAGCGTGATATAAATGAACTGTTTCCACCTGTTTGCTCCGTCAATCATTGCAGATTCATAATAAGAGCGGTCAATACCTACTAACGTAGCAAGGTAGATAATCGTTCCAACCCCTACACCTCGCCATGCATTTACTATGACAAGAATAAAAGGCCATCGTCCCGGCTCGCTGTACCAACTTATAGGGTCGATACCAAGAAACGGGAAAAGGGCTGTGTTAAAAAAACCACTATCAACACTTAGAAATCCAAACACAATATAGCCAATAATAACTGCCGAAATCATATTCGGCAGCAAAATTGAGCTTTGAAAGAAATTTTTCATTTTTCCGCGCAGTTCGTTAAGTATTACTGCAAGAAATATGGCGAGCGTTGTGTTAATGACTATAAATGCGGCATTGTAGAGAAGAGTGTTTCTTGTAATTATCCAAGCATCTTGTGTTGCAAAGAGAAATTGAAAGTTATCAAAGCCTACCCATGGGCTGCCAAATATGCCGAGTCTTGCATTGAATGACCTGAATGCAACAGTAATACCCGGCAAAGGCATATAGTTATTGATGAAAAAATAGGCAAGACCGGGAAGCATCAGCAAATAGACCGGAATGAAACGTATCCATTTTGGTTTTGTTAAGGAACGGGAGATCTGGCCACGAGTTGAAAGTGAAGCTTTCATATAAACCCCTCTATTAACCATAACAGTATTTGCAGTAGTTACTGTATTTTGCCAAATCCCGCCATTAAAATCAACAAAAAATTAAGTAAAATTTGCTTAATTTTTACTTAATTTACACCAATTATTTTTATTATACAGTTCGACGTTTTTTTAGTGAAGTGGCAATCTCGATTTTTACGGGCGTATGTGCACCGCTTCTGATGTTGCTTATCAGACGTGAGACTGCCATTTCACCCATGTATTTCTTGGGTACGTGGATTGTAGTCAATGCCGGCTCCATATAAGCGGCCAGCGGAATATTATCAAAACCTATGACGGCAATATCCTCCGGAATGCGTTTTCCTCTTTGCTGGAATGCCTTTATAGCTCCGATGGCAATCCAATCGTTATCGGCAAAATAGCACGAAGCCAGTTCCTCGCCCTGTTCCATGAGTTCGAGCATATCGGCGCACGCACCTTCGACTGATGGTGTTAATCTGTGTACAATGGACTTAGATGTTGACATTCCGTGACGGCGGACTGCTTTGTAAAAACCATCGGCACGGTCTTCAAAATTTCCTATAGAATATGAAGAGCGCAGATAGCCCGGTTGCTTATTTGTTTGATGTATCAGGTAATCTGTGGCAATAAGTGCCCCCTGAACGTTATTTATAAGCACACAGTCATATTCAATGAAGTCTAAAAATAGATCGAGAACCACCACAGGCAGTTTCAGGTTGGCAAACGGAGCGAAATCCTCCGTTTGCATTTCCGTTCCGAGCAGAATAATACCTGCACAGTCTGAGTAAGAGATTTCGTCAATTTTCTTCTCTACTTCATCGCCTCTGATTATGTGGGTTATATGAAGTTTGTATTGCTCGTTTGCACAGGCTATCTCAATGCCCTCAAATAATTCGGAGAAAAATGGTGTCTCACCTACAACGGCACCTTGCCTTTTGTAAATTGCAAATGTAATATGCCGCGACTGCATACCATTTTTTGAAGGTCTGGAAAAATCATATCCGTGCTTATCTGCCAAATCCATAACTTTGCGCCGGGTTTGAGTGCTGACTCCCGGTTTATTGCGCAAAGCCAACGATACAGCCGCCTCAGATAAATTTAGCATTTTAGCCAGTTCTTTTACAGTAATACTCATATAACGGTCAACCTCACTGCCATATATTGTCGTGCCGGAAGCTCGACGTGCAAGTCTTCACGAGCCATTATACCACAATCCGTTATTGTCATGTTCCAGGTATCAATAATTTCCACTTTATATTTCCCCTCAGGAAGATTGCTTCTTCCGAGATACGGATGATCCGAGTGGAAAGAACGATTTCTCGGACGGCTAAACCCAAGATATGCAATATATACCTTTCCTTCGATGCCGCCAACAGCAATATCCCACGGGCTACGCTCAGGAAGGTAATCGATACCGCCTGCTTCCTCGCAGATTTTCATTAAAAACTCATAACGCGCAGGGCTGTCACCCTTAAGAACCCCGCCCTTGCTCCACCAAAGAACATCATCGGAGCTTAAGTATGTTTCACCGTGACCGGGATATCCACCGCGAACGAAAGCTTCCCACGAGCGGCGCATCAGTTCCTCGGCAGTCAGATTGCCCCATCCCCAGTGTATATCACCCTCATATCCGATTTCATCAAGGGTTGCAGGTTTTTGATATTCATCAATCCACTCGTTTGTATATTCAGTAGTTTTATAGACATCCTGACGTTGAATTGAGCAGTGGGTTATCCACGGCTTGCTGTGATTATAAAAGCCGAAACAGTTGTGAATAGACATGAGATGTCCGGCGTAATCACCTTCTTGTATAATCTTTGCAAAGCTCTCCCAATCCTGCTCGGTCAGGTGTCGGAGCAAATCATATTCATTTGCAAGACTCCACCAAATATTGGGAAAGCACGATAGGCGAGCAGTTAAATACTTAAGGTAACGATGATTGCACTCTCTGTCCATCTGCGAAAATCCCCAGTGGTCATAGGCATGAAACAGTATTAAGTCAGCCTCTATGCCGATTTCGTGCAACTGCGCTATACAAGTTTCCAAATGCGAATAAAATACAGGATTGGGTTTGGAGTAATCAAAACCGTCGGCAAGATTGCCTTCAAATGCAAATAACTCCGGCTCGTTTTTATTAAAATCATAATGTTTGGGAAACACGCACATACGTATCTTTTTAAAGGCGGAGTTTTTGAGACTTTCTATTGTTTGACGGCGAAGGGTCTCCGGTTGGTGAATCCATGCATAACAAGTGGTTCCCATGGGATAGAGCGGCGCTCCATCATCGTAAACGAAGTGTTTCCCGCTTACTCGCGCTACCCCGTGATTTCCCGGCTTGGGCGCAGAACATATAAAACTTCCCGAAAGTCCATCCAGTGACGGAATTTCAGAATATGTTCGATAAATCCACTCGCCCTCCGCATCAGGCATGAAGCGAAGCTTAAAGACACCGGCTCCGTCGTAAAAGCCGTGAGCTGTTTGTGTGCGGTTGTCTTTTTTGAAAACGCCCTTAAACCTAGTATCGAAAGGGTTTTTTGCTATTTCCTCAGTCTTAACATTGATTGAAATTTCCCATACTCCATAGCGAGAGACAGTTTGTTTATTTGACATAGTCTTAATCCTTTCAATAAAAATTTAGTAAAATGAACTAAATTTATCATTGACATTAATTTAACATTAACCGATAATAAAAGCAATATGTTTTAGCAAAAATATATTATTCTCTGTGATCTATTCATAGTTATGCAACTGTAAAACGGCATATAAAACATTGATGAACAGGAGGCTGTTGCATGAACAAAATCAAACTAGGTTTCGCGCCGACTCGCAGGAGCATCTTCAGCGCACCCGATGCAGTGAAATATGCAAATCTGACTCGTGATAAGCTAAAAGAGCTGGAAATAGATTTTGCCGATATAACCGACATAAACGACATAAACGACGAGGGGCTTTTATATAACGACGAAGATATGCAAAAAGTAGCCGAAAAATTCAAAGCCGAAAAAATAGACGGTCTGTTTGTGCCACATTGCAATTTTGGCACAGAGTATATTGTCGCAAAACTCGCTAAAGAGATGAACGTGCCTGTCCTGCTATGGGGTCCGAGGGACGAACGACCCGATGAAAACGGCATACGCTTGCGCGATACCCAGTGCGGACTTTTTGCCACGGGCAAAGTGCTCAGGCGATTTGGAGTGCCGTTTACATACCTCAAAAATTGCCGCCTCACCGATGAAGTTTTTGAGCAGGGGATAAGGCGGTTTCTCGCCGTGTGCAATACCGTAAAAGCGTTTAGAAGCATACGGATACTGCAAATATCAACACGTCCATATGACTTTCTGACGACAATGTGTAACGAAGGTGAGCTGCTCGAACGGTTCAACATCCAACTTGCGCCGATACCCATGCCGGAGCTGACCGCCGAAGTGAACGCGGCTAAAGCGGAAAAAACAGAAGTAACGGAAACTATTAATCTCATAAAATCGAAAATGGAGATAAAAATCAAGCCAGATGAGCTGGAAACAGTTGCAGCACTAAAAGTAGCCATGCAGAAGCTGGCGAAAAAATACGGCTGTAACGCTATAGCAATTCAGTGCTGGAACTTCTTGCAAAATGAGCTCGGCATCATGCCGTGCGCCGCAAATGCATTATTGACCGATGAGGGTCTGCCCGTTGTCTGCGAAACGGATATTCACGGCGCAATTAGCTCCATACTCGTAGGAGCGGCAGCTATGGACGGAGCGGCAACTTTTTTTGCGGATTGGACTGTTCGTCACCCTGATAACGAAAATGCGGAGCTGTTGCAGCACTGCGGCCCATGGCCAATATCCGTAGCAAAAAGCAAGCCGACACTCGGTTATCCGCTCGCATTTGACCACCCGGGAGCAGTGGAAGCACTTGCAAAACCGGGGAAAATTACGCTTGCACGTTTTGACGGAGATAACGGCGAATATTCAATGCTGCTCGGCAACGCCGTGACAGTTGACGGACCCTTTACAAAGGGCACATATATGTGGGTGGAGGTAGAAAACCTCGACAGGCTTGAAGAAAAAATAGTCTGCGGACCGTATATTCATCACTGCACGGGCATACATGGAGATGTTGTCCCTGTTTTGTATGAAACATGCAAATATATAGGTGTAAAGCCGGATTTGTATGACCCGATTGAAGAAAAAGTCAGAGCAAAAATCAGAGGGGAGAAAGCAGAGTGAGCTATAGCGAGCTGAGCGCAAAATCGTTTGCACTTCGTCGTGATGTGCTCGATATGATATATTGCAGCAAGGGCGGTCATTTTGGCGGCGACTTCGGCGTGATGGAAATCTTAGTAACGTTATACAATCTGCATATGAACATCTCGCCGCAAAATGTTGATAGCCCAAGCCGCGACAGGTTTATCCTAAGCAAAGGCCACTGTGTTGCCGCGCTCTATGCGGTTCTTTGTGACAGGGGCTTTTTCGACAAATCCGACCTAGAGACATTTTCGCAGTTTGGATCAAAATATACCGGACACCCGAATAACAAAATAAACGGAATAGAAATGAACTCAGGCTCTCTGGGACACGGGCTGTCAATAAGTGTAGGTATGGCAATCGCAGCTAAGATGGATAGTGCCGACTATCGCGTTTATGTCGTCATGGGCGACGGGGAACTTGCGGAAGGCTCTGTGTGGGAAGGGGCAATGGCTGCGGGGCATTATAAGCTCGACAATCTGACTGCGATAGTTGACCGCAACAGACTTCAAATCTCAGGCTCGACCGAAGAAGTCATGGCACAAGAAAACCTGCAAGCACGCTTAGCTTCGTTCGGGTGGAACGTCCTCGAAGCGGACGGAAATGATATAAAAATGCTCGATAAAGCCATTCAAAAGGCAAAAGCACATAAGGAGAACCCGACCGTAATAATTGCAAATACGATAAAAGGCTATGGCTACTCAGAGGCAGAAAACAACGCCGGCTGGCACCATAAAGTACCAAATTCAGAGCAGTATGAAGCAGCAAAGGCAGAGCTTCTTGAAAGGGAGGCAAACGCAAGATGAATAATATCACAAACCGCCAAGTGGTCTGCAATGTTTTGCTTGAATACGGAAAAAAAGACAGGAATATAGTCGTGCTGTGCAGTGATTCACGTGGGTCTGCATCTCTCACAGCTTTTGCAGATAAGCTGCCTAATCAGTTTGTTGAAGTCGGGATTGCCGAGCAAAATATTGTATCAATAGCATCCGGTCTTGCATCCTGCGGAAAAAGTCCGTTTGTTGCATCTCCCGCATGTTTTCTCTCCACAAGAAGTTTGGAGCAGGTGAAAGTAGATGTAGCATACTCAAATACAAACGTAAAACTGATAGGCATAAGCGGCGGAATAAGCTACGGAGCACTTGGCATGACACATCATGGAACCTCGGATATTGCGGCAATTGCATCTATCCCCGGGGTGCGTGTATATCTCCCAAGCGACAGATTTCAAACAAAAAAACTTATGAAGCACCTAATAAAAGACGATACCCCCGCTTATGTCCGCATCGGGCGAAATGCCGTTGCAGACGTCTACAGTGAGGATAAAGCACCATTCATTATGGACAAAGCAACTCTAATAAGAAAAGGAAATGATGTGACGATAATAGCCTGCGGCGAGATGGTGTCAGCAGCAAAAACCGCCGGAGAGATACTTGCAGAGCGAGGGGTTTATGCACGTGTTCTGGATATGTATTGCATTAAACCTATTGATGAAAATGCAATAATCAAAGCTTGCAGAGAGACAAAAACCATAGTGACAATTGAAGAACATAACGCGATTGGCGGAATGGGCAGCATGGTGAGCCAAATAGTAGGGCGCATAAACCCAATCCCGGTGATAAACATGGCACTACCGGACACCCCGGTGATAGCAGGGAAGTCGGGCGAAGTCTTTGACTATTACGGCTTAAATGCGGAGGGCATTGTTAAAACAGTATTGGAGATACTCACAAAGGTAGCAGAAGAGGTGTAGTTTGCGGAGTCTTTTTTGCGAGAACAGGGGTGAAGATTACCTGGCTCGCAAAAAAGCGGAGCAAACTACATCTCTTCTGCGGGAACAGACGACTAACGGAAGGAATGATCAACAAATGCCGGAGCAGTACATTTTAGGAATAGATCAAAGCACATCTGCTACAAAAGCCATGCTGCTTGACAATAGTGGTAATCTAGTTTGCCGTGAGGATAAACCTCATAGCCAGATTGTGGACGACAAAGGATGGGTTGAGCATGACCTTACAGAAATTTTCGCAAACAGTATAGAAGCAGCAAAGCAGGTAATAATAAAATCAAGGATTGAAAAATCACAAATTATCGGAATCGGAATCAGTAACCAACGTGAAACAGCAGCCGTATGGGATAAAAAAAACGGAAATCCTGTATATAACGCAATTGTTTGGCAATGCGCGCGTGGCGAGGAAATCTGTAAGGAAATAGAAAAAGCCGGACTTTCGGAAAAAATCAGGGAGACGACAGGACTTCCTTTGTCTCCTTACTTTTCCGCAGCAAAAATAGCGTGGGTTTTAGAAAACGCAGATGTAAAAAGTAGGCAGCTTTGCGCAGGAACAATTGATAGCTGGCTAATATACAAACTCACGGGAGAACATAAAACCGACTACTCAAATGCCTCGCGAACACAGCTATTTGACCTGAAAGCGTTAACTTGGAGCGATGAAGTTTGCAGGGCGTTTAAGATTGACCGTGATATATTGCCGGAGGTCTGCGACTCGGACTCCTGCTTTGGCTACACTGACCTTGCAGGTTTGTTAGACAAGCCTATTCCGATTCACGGGGTAATGGGAGACTCACACGGAGCATTATTTGGTCAAGGCTGCCACTCACCCGGTATGATGAAAGCCACATACGGAACAGGATCGTCAATTATGATGAACATTGGCTCAAATATGCTTTTAAGTGATAAAGGTGTGGTTACCTCCATAGCGTGGAGTAAAAGCGGCAAAATTGAATATGTCCTCGAAGGCAACATAAACTACACGGGAGCCGTTATAACGTGGCTGGTTGACAACCTTGACATACTAGCATCTCCCGAAGCTTCGGCGAAACACGCTGAAAACGCAAACCCGGAGGACGAGACATACCTCATACCCGCATTCAGCGGACTCGGAGCACCCCACTGGAAAAGTGAAGCGCGGGCAATGCTCTGCAATATGAGCCGCACAACAGGGAAAAACGAAGTAATCAAAGCGGCACTTGAATGCATAGCTTATCAAATATCAGATGTAATAAATGTAATGCTCGAAACGGCAAATATTAAAGCGAACTCCATACGTGTTGACGGAGGCCCCACAAAAAACAGCTACTTAATGCAATTTCAAAGCGATATACTAAATTTGCCCGTTGAAGTGCCGGAGCAAGAAGAACTATCCTGCATCGGAGCATCATACATGGCAGGGGTAGCACTGGGCTTTTACGACGAAAAAACAGTGTTCACCCAAATAGAGCGAGCACAGTATAACCCGATTATGGATGCGCAAACAAGAAAGAAAAAGCTAAACGGCTGGTCGAAAGCGATAGAGATGCTGCTAAGGAATGGCTTAAATCAAAACGGGTGAATTCAAGCTGAAAGCAAACAGCTTTCGCCACTGCTGTGCCTAGAGCTTCTTTTGCCGGAAAGCGGAAAATTCCTGAATCCATGCAGGTGGTGTGTCGCTTTTTATTATGAGCTTATTTCTGCGATACTCTGCAACTTCGATAAAACCATTGTGATTGTCGAAAAACTTTGCCTCATTGCAGTGGGGGAGAACCTTAAGAAGAGACTCCCAACGCAGCGAGAAACGACGTACAACATCCACATCTGTGATGTTGTGCCCTCCTCGTGCAACACGATTTGCGATACGCCTGATACATTCATCAGACGTGTCTAAGCCAATATAATAAAGTCTCACATAGTAGCCGAGCTTTTTTGCCTTTGAAGCTGTAGCAGCAGTGCGGTAGCCTGCAAGTGTTGTCTCCTGCGTAAGATTGCAGCCTTGCTCAAAACATTCATCAATGCGCTGCAAGGCTATTTTGCCGCTCTCAATAGGTGATACATTAAAATTTGCGGTAATTTTGTCAACATCAATGACAACGCCTAAATCATCGGCTCGTGTATCCAAAGCCCCCGTAAAACTGCTTTTACCCGTTCCGTTGACACCACCTATGATGGTGTAGATTTTGGCTGACTGAAAAATTCGTGTGTTTACAGCTTTGTTGACATAGGAGTTGAGACTGTCACCCATAGCCTCGGCAACAGCAAGAATCTCAACCTTTTGACCTTTAGGAACAACGATATGCAAACTATCATAGCTTCGAGCGTTATACTTATTTTTTGCCCTTGTTGAAGATTTCCCGGAATGTAACGCCACTCTGAAGCACCCCCTATGTGCGAGTTAATAAAAACAGTATACACCAAAACATATACTTGCACAAGTATATATTTTGGAGACTCAAATTGACTACACGGTTGAAAACTTGACTGATATGTGATAACTTACTCACACAACAATCAAAGGAGAAAAAACCATGTATGATGTTGTTGCGCTTGGTGAATTGTTGATAGATTTTGCCCCGATAGGAGCAGATGATAGCGGATACCCCAAACTTGCGGCAAAACCGGGAGGAGCACCTACAAATTACTTGGCTGCTCTGACAAAATATGGAGGAAAGACCGCACTGTATGCCAAAGTCGGAACGGATGCGTTTGGTAAACTCCTTGTCAGGACAATAGCTGATACAGGCATTGACACGGCGGGGATTGTAAGCGATGACTCCGTTTTCACAACGCTTGCATTTGTAACACTCGGTGCATCGGGTGAGCGTTCGTTTAGCTTTGCCAGAAAACCCGGTGCCGACACTTGTCTGGCATTTGAGGAGCTTAATCTATCGCTCATAGATAATGCAAAAATGTTCCATTACGGCACTCTCAGCCTGACAAATCAGCCCGCTAAGGAAGCGACCCAAAAAGCTGTGGAATATGCGAAAAAAACAGGAAAACTCATAACATTTGACCCGAACTTAAGAGAGTCGTTATGGGCTGACCTGAGTGATGCCAAAGAGCAAATTCTATGGGGGCTGAGGGAGGCCGACGTAGTAAAAATCAGTGATGATGAGGTAGATTTTCTGTGGGGCAAAAATCCGGAAGATGGTGCGGCCATGCTCCTTGAAAAATTTAACGTTAAGCTCGCTATGGTGACCGGCGGTTCAAGAGGTGCTCTTGTCAGAAATAATAATGCAAAAGCATCAACTTGTTGCCCCGCAGTGAAACCCGTTGACACAACTGGAGCAGGTGACATTTTTACAGGTGCTGCCATAAGTCGGCTACTAAAATTCGGAAAAGCTCCTGAAAATCTTAATGAAAGCGAACTTTCAGAAATGGTGAAATTCGCAGTAACAGCAGCAAGCCTATCCACCCAAACACTGGGCGCAATCCCCAGCATCCCTGAAGAAAAGGACGTTTTAGACATGATGATGTAGATGATTTATTGTTACCCACGGGGCACATCCTTGGATATAGGAGCAATCTGCGCCCGGACACTCACGTTTTTTCAACTCAACCGCTTCTTTAATGAAGCACTAACGAGCGACTTCATCTGAGTAATCGCTGTATTATTCAGTTGCAGAAGTCGTTCTTTTTGTGAAAGTCCTTGCCTAATCAACAAGGCGTTGATACTTTCCATATTCGATAAGACCACAAGCTGCTCCAACGTTGCATAATCACGCATATTTCCCTCTTTATCAGGATTAGCATTTCGCCACTGTGCAGCAGTCACGCCAAAAAGTGCTACATTTAATAAATCTGCTTCTGTCGCATATATATATGATGCTTGAGATTTAGTTATTTCATGTGGAATAAGTTCTTCCTTAACTGCGCTGGTGTGAATCTTATAATTGATTTTAGCTAAAGTGCGTTGCAAATTCCATTCGAGCGAAAGGCGACTATTTTCATCTGTCTTTAGTCGTTGGTAATCTTTAATAATATACAGTTCTAGTTCAGCGGAAATCCAGGCAGCAAACTTAAACGCAATATCCTTGTTTGCGTAAGTAGCTGCATATCGACCTTGTGTAGAAGTAATGCCCATCGCATTTACAGATTCAATCCATCTTTTCGGAGTTAGCACAAAAGCATTTCGACCGGCTTCACGCTCAATTACCTCGAATTCGAGGTAATTGAAAGCCGGATTGTGTATACGTTCCCATAATCCTAGAAATTCAACAGTGCTTCTGTTTCTCATCCAGTTTTGTATAACTTCACTCGGATAATTGGCGTTCTTGAATTTTGCAATGTCTGTAAGGCTGAGAAAGTCATTGTCAGCACCCTGCGAGACTACCGTTATTTCCGTGCCTTGCGCTGTTAACTTTTCTGAACTGTTATTTTTAGCCATGATAGATTGACCCCCACGAATTAAATTGATAATGGATTGAGTAGAACTATCAATATAATAACGTATTTTTACCTCAAGTCAAGTAGCGTATCTTTTGTTTTCTGTCGTGCAGGGCCTATCTTTTCAAATCCCTAACTATTTTTGCAATATTACATAGTTGCTCCGGCGAAAGAGCCTTCAAATCCGAAATTAGAGTGTTTAGTAGTTCGGGGGGCTTTAGAGTCCATGTCGAAAAAATCATTGGGAGATATATTCAAATACTCGCATATATGGAAAAAGCCTCGCATGGAAGGCATGGCTTTCCTGTTTTCAATATTATGAATATATGCTGCGCCTTGCCCAACTGAAAGGCTCATTTCACGTGCAGAAACGCCTTTTGCCATACGCAACTCGGTTATTCTTACTCCTAAAGAGTATTCTAATCCTTCTATATTAATCATCGACCGCCTCCTTGTTCGATTATAACGGATACTGAGGTCAAATGTATTCTCAGCAACGGTGGTAAATGCGGTATCTATACGGTTATCTGTCATAATCACGATATTGTTCTTTCGAGATACGACAGTACACAGAAGTAACATACGAAGTGGACGTAATGCGTGACGACACTTCATTCTTAGAGCCGCTACGGGAAATAACCGGAGTGGACAATGTTGTCTTAGTGGAATATACAGGGGATTACGCATGAGTATGCAACTTTTAATTTGATTTTTCCTAAAAGGAGTCAGCGCTTTTGTGTCAAGTTGTCAACTATTATATACATTATTTTATACACAATAGTTGACAACTTGTTCTTTTTATACTAAAATACGAATATATTCACCGTGAGGAGGAATAGACGTGAATACATTGGTAACACCAAAAGCGTTTGACTCATTGATTCCTATATCAAATTTCAGCAAAGGCGGGGCAAATAAGATATTTGATGAAGTCAGTAAATCCGGCTGTAAAATTGTACTAAAAAATAATACACCTGCCTGCGTTCTAATGTCTCCTGCAACGTATTGTGCGTTATTGGAAGAACTGGAGGAGCTAAGACTTCTTTCTATAGTCGAAGAACGCATGGCAAATGACAACGGTGTAACCATCTCTGCGGATAAGGTTTACACCGAACTGGATATCCCCGATGATGAAAACGACGAAATCCCAATGGTATATGGGGTGGACTTCGAGTGAAACATCATGTGGAGTATATGGAGTCTGCCAGAGATGATCTCGCGGGACTGGATAATTCGGTGGCACAGGTTGTAAGGAAAGCAATTACAAAAGTATCAACGAACCCACTTCCAAAAAATGAAGGCGGATACGGCAGTCCGTTGGGAAATAAAAATAACGCAAAGTTGACAAATTGTTGTAAGATTAAGCTTAGACATCACGGAATCAGAGTCGTATATAAAATTGTCAAAGATAAAAATGTTATGAAAATAATTGTAATTGCAGCAAGAGCTGATGATGAAGTATATGAAATCGCTGCCTCGCGTTTGAATAGCTGCTCCGTCACTCGAACTTAATTAAATCAAAAATACAAAGGTCATAGTAACCGAGCTTTCTGTAAATTCCGCAGGAAGTGGGGTTTGCGGCATCGGCAAATAAAAAGCAAAACTTATTTCCGCGCTCTAAGAGAAGCCGTGAGAGCTCCGCAACTACAGAGGATGCATAGCCCTTGCCACGATAATGCGGGGGTGTGTACACGCTACTGATTCCACCGCCATTTTCTGTGTTGCGAGCATTCAGAGCCTGCGATACAGGATGACCGTCCTCCCAGATAAGATGCAGAGTTTTATCAACTCGCGCTCTTACCTGAGCGATTCTTTCAGGAATACTCAATGTTACCAATTGACACTCATCTGCGAATGAATACTCCCAATACGGAACATAGAATAAATCGCTCTCTTGAAGCGGACGGCAAAATCCCGGCGCCTTATCTATCTCATTTAACTTATCAAGCCGCATAATATTCAGAGACTCAGACAATCTAAAACCGCCGGCTCCGGCATGTGCCTCCGCGAAACGCCGCGCCAAATTTTGTTCGGCAAGGACTCCGGGGAGGGAAAAACCTATGCTTTTCAGCTCTGCGGACAATAATTTTATCGCCTCATTGTTTGGCTTGTTTTTAGTTTCATACATTACAAGATTATACGGCGGGGATTGTAAGCGATGACTCCGTTTTCACAACGCTTGCATTTGTAACACTCGGTGCATCGGGTGAGCGTTCGTTTAGCTTTGCCAGAAAACCCGGTGCCGACACTTGTCTGGCATTTGAGGAGCTTAATCTATCGCTCATAGATAATGCAAAAATGTTCCATTACGGCACTCTCAGCCTGACAAATCAGCCCGCTAAGGAAGCGACCCAAAAAGCTGTGGAATATGCGAAAAAAACAGGAAAACTCATAACATTTGACCCGAACTTAAGAGAGTCGTTATGGGCTGACCTGAGTGATGCCAAAGAGCAAATTCTATGGGGGCTGAGGGAGGCCGACGTAGTAAAAATCAGTGATGATGAGGTAGATTTTCTGTGGGGCAAAAATCCGGAAGATGGTGCGGCCATGCTCCTTGAAAAATTTAACGTTAAGCTCGCTATGGTGACCGGCGGTTCAAGAGGTGCTCTTGTCAGAAATAATAATGCAAAAGCATCAACTTGTTGCCCCGCAGTGAAACCCGTTGACACAACTGGAGCAGGTGACATTTTTACAGGTGCTGCCATAAGTCGGCTACTAAAATTCGGAAAAGCTCCTGAAAATCTTAATGAAAGCGAACTTTCAGAAATGGTGAAATTCGCAGTAACAGCAGCAAGCCTATCCACCCAAACACTGGGCGCAATCCCCAGCATCCCTGAAGAAAAGGACGTTTT
>Ga0209755_10004250_pt1 | contig 17113 bp, 17 predicted proteins | sample TergutCo191P1_FD_187301 | JGI IMG/M metagenome (GOLD analysis project Ga0209755, IMG submission 187301) | Cornitermes sp. P1 segment gut microbial communities from Petit-Saut dam, French Guiana - Co191P1 (SPAdes) (version 2) | ecosystem: Host-associated > Arthropoda: Insects > Digestive system... | reverse complement strand
ATACATCAATATCTTTTCCATTTTTTCAGCCCCTTTGGGGCTACTTTATCACTTTTTTAACTGCTTGTAATAATTTGTTCATTCATGCGTTTGTCGTGATAACCGTGCGTACAAGCGCATATGCGAACGCATAATTGGTATGTGCGGCGGCACCACGATTCATGTAAAAGGAGATTCACAGCGGTTAGCTATCGCAAAGAAAAAGCGCGAAGAATTTAACCGTATTTTGGGTAGCTAAACTTTCCTAATCAAAAACGCTCTTTGCATACAATTCAGATTGCAAAGGGCGGTTTTTTTACCTTGTTTCAGCCTATTTGTCTACCATGATGGCGATGTACTTGTTTAGAGTTGGACGGCTTATACCGCAAAGGCGCGCATAGTCAATCTTGTTGATTTCCTTGTTTCTGAACAAATCGAAATGCTCTGTCACTTTTTTTGGTATATCCGCAATCGTTAGTGCAGGGCGACCAAGTTTTACGCCCTTCGCCTTTGCGTGTTTAATGCCCGAACGGATACGGTCAACAATCATATTCCGCTCCATCTCCGAGAAAACGCCGAGCATCATTAACATTCCTTGCGTCAAGCTATCCAGCGGACCTGTGCAATCCACTACAAAGCCACCGATAATAAGTTTTAGGTGCAGTTCTTTCGCCAATTCAACAATCTCGCACAGTTGCTTTGTTGAACGGGTAATTCGTGAAACCTCAGTTGCAATCAAAGTGCTTTGCGGATTTCGCTTGAGTTCTGCTATTAACCGGTTCAACTCCGGGCGGTCTATCTTGCAACCCGATTCATATTCCATAAAAATATCGGTTGCGCCGCGCTCTTTGAGTTCTCGCCGTTGGCGTTCTACATCTTGTTTTCCTTCATGGGTACTGCACCGGGCATAGCCGAAGATTTTAGACATTGGAGTTCCTCCCATTGAGTGGAAATTAGGGTGTCGCTCCAGCATTATAGCGCGAGTTTGTGGATATGTAAGTAAAACCCATGTAAACGAATACAATTAGTTTTCATGCACGTTTTCAACTTTTGTAGCACCGATTTGTGGCAAAATACAATGTAAAATTTTACACTTGATTTTCTTTACGCGCTAAATACTCAAATAAAACCGCCCTTCGCAGGACGGTATCAAGATTTTAGTCATCGATTCATTATAAGTCTGAAATTTTTCGCAAACCGCCAATCGGTTATATTAAAAATCAAAATTGTCTGGGTCTGAACCTATCCGTTGATTTTTGTTAATTGCGTCTATAGAATTGATTTCATCTGCGGTAAGGCAGAAATCAAATAGGTTTATGTTGGAGATAATTCGGCTAGGGGTAATAGATTTAGGGATTGTTACAATACCTAAATCTATATTCCAGCGTAAGATTATTTGGGCTGTCGACTTGTTGTATTTATTGCCTATTGCTTCAATGGTCTTATTGTTCAGCAAACTATCTTTAATTGCCTTTACCTTGATTCCGCCCAAGGGACTCCGCGCTTCTAGCAAAATACCTTCTTCTTTACAAAAAGCCATAAGGGACTTCTGTGTAAAAAATGGATGAATCTCGATTTGGTTTATTGCAGGTACAACGCTTCCGACACTTTTAATAGCTACAATATGGTGGGGTTGGAAATTGCTGACACCGATAGCCTTTGCATATCCCCTTCTGTAAAATTTTTCAAGTGCAAGCCAAGTGTCTACATAATGTTCAGCAACAGGCCAGTGGACTAGATATAGATCTACATAATCCATGCCAAGATTTTTCAAGCTCTGCTCAATAGCCTCATCCACGTTCCCGGCACGCTGAGAAGTGTTAGATAATTTGGTGGTGATAAAAATTTCATCGCGACTGATTCCACTTTCACGTACAACTTGACCCACCAATTGTTCGTTGTTGTAATCTGCAGCAGTATCAATGCTTCGATAACCTGATTCTATGGCTGTATGAATTGCGACTTTACCTTCCTCGTTGTCTCCTATGTCAAAAACCCCAAGTCCAAGCATAGGCATTTTCGCGCCCGTATTAAGCCGTATATGTTTCATAAGGGGAGATAGTCCTTTCATATGCATACATATATCTCTAGGTACGCCACTTTAGAAAATACTCTATAAATTTAGAACCCTTACAGATTATCGTTGTATGCCTTAAATATTAGATGATTTATGATTATAATGTTCTTTCCATTTCGCTATCTCCGATGCAGTTGGAAGGGACACTTGCGCTCCGCGTTTAGTTACAACATATGCTGCTACGTTTTGACCAAAATCAATTGATTTTTCCACGGTTTTTCCCTCAGCCAGGCTCAATACAAATGCAGCGAGAAATCCGTCCCCAGCCGCAGTAACGTCAATTGCATCCACCTCTAGGGCTGGCTTTTCTATCTCGACACCATTATTTGTACAGCAATAAACTCCCTTGTCACCCAGGCTAACAATAACATTTTTTGCACCTCGTTTAATTAACTGTAGTGTACCTTCGCGATAATTTGCAGAGCAGCCTATCATTTCATACAGCTCAGTTTCATTTGGTTTTATGTAGTCTATATTTGACAGAAGGGTGTCAGGAAAACATCCTACTAAAGGAGACGGATCCAAGATAACAAGTTTGCCAAGACCTTTCGCCATACTTGCAACATAACACACCGTTTCAAGTGGAATCTCTAATTGCATTAAGACAATGTCTGCACTCTCAATTACGGAACGCACAGATTCGATATACTTAATATCCGTACACCGATTGGCACCCCTGAAGGTTAGTATTTCATTGTTGCCATCCAGTTGGCTTACGGCAATCCATGCTTTCCCAGTTTTTTCCGTTTTTATTGAGTCAACTACATTGATGTACTCTTTGTTGACACCATTTTCGGACAAACCAGAAATCAAATAATCACCATTTGAGTCCGAACCTATAGTACCCAACATGGTAACGTCACCGCCTAGCTTCGCAATGGCTACAGCTTGGTTAGCCCCCTTGCCTCCTTGAAATGGACCATCCTCTTCGGCGGGTACGGATTCTCCAGCAGAGGGGAGACGGTCAACCTTCGCAACATAGTCAATATTCAGACCGCCAACAACTACTATCTTTTTCAATTCATTCTCCCCCTCATAACACAGTTTACCTGAAAGGTCTACACACACACACACTCAGTACAAATGAACTGATTTTTTCTTAGTGTAATCAGTTCATTTTTTGTCAAAGAAGAAAATCCATCCGCGCCAAGTATTTTGGCAATATCATCATTCATCGTCAAAGTTGGCTTGTAATTGACAATAACGTGTGGGCATTGGTTTACAAAAGGAGGCAATATAGTTCTTACATGAATTTTTTTTACTCCATGATTCCGCAATGATTTGATAGCCGTTTTCATGGTGACTCCACTTAGTATTGCTTCATCTATCAATATTATATTCTTATAATCCTTAACCTCAAGCAATTCCCCTACCTTCATTTGTGAATGTTCCAAGCGAGAAGCTGGATCGTCAGTTGCATAAAAAATAGACGAGTCAAATTTCCTGCATCCAAAGGCAGTCCATAATTTTTCCGTCCGATGCTCTATCCACTGCTCCGCCAACGCAACGCCCGCACGCGGCACAGGAACGATAGCTTCTGCCTCAATCGTTTCACGCTCACAGAGTAACGCTATCGTGTCGCGTATATACTGTGATGAAATCAAGTCGAACTCCTGCTGTTGGGAATTTGCCAATTCCTTTGGTACAGATATTTGCTCACCATATGATAACGCTAAGGCACAACGTGTTGAAGAAATTTGATTTTTTCCTGACATTTAGTGCATTCTCCCCTATCTAACGATTGCATCCAAACCGTTCAAGCTTCAACATTTCCTAACTCATCAGTTCTTTCTGGCTGCTTCAAAATGCTTGTATATTCATCCGAAGTTCCACAACGCTCTCGACATAACTGCATTACTTCAGCTCTATACTCTTCCTTGTATTGCACATCATCCCGAAAAAATATTTTCACACCACTCCTAGGCGTTCCATCACTAAAAACAGCATCTCTAAATTCTCCTGTCATCATGGTTGGTTTATTTTTTTCATTGCGTTGAATAACCGCCACACCAAGTCCGCCCGGATTCCCTGTTACCCGGCTGGCAGAATAGACTCCTTGTATGTCTACGGCATTCATAATAGTCCCATGTTCTGTTGTAGTCGTAAGCTGTGCATTGCGTTTATGATCACCGAACGATTCAGGACTCTTTTTATATTGAATATTTTTTGTTTCTGTAGTCATAATATATTGATCATATTCCTGTTCAATCCTAGCAGAGCCAATTCTGAAATATTCACTATCGTTCGGTGTCGTTTGATAGACATACCATGTACCCGAAATGTCCATATTTTTGTTTATCTTTAACCACAGGCGTGTATTTGCAAAGACAAAAAAATATAAAAGCCCTGCAAACATAAAAGAGCATAAAAGAGCAAATGTAAAATCTATCAATGCAGCGTTGTTTCTCACGCCATCAAGCATTGCAGGATCGACATACCTTGGGGAAAAATATTCGTTAATACTTGCCACTAAATTGTATATTGATAACTCGCTCATAACAAAGCCTATACTTGTAAGAATAAGAATAGACAAAGTTGCCGCCAAAAGACTCATTTTTTTAACTTTTCTTACCGCTACAGTGTCAAACCTGTTTTCAATATTCATGTTCATTTTATCCGCTCCATAATTCTAATAAATATCTCATGGTTTTATTTGTCATACATTGTCAACAACAGAAAATAAAATGCAACTCGAAAATTAGTTGTCTTGTATCAACAACCATAGAGAAACCAATCTGCGGAAACATCAAGAGCCTTGTTCAAATTAACAAAGGTTTCCAGTGACATACCTTTTTTTCCTGCTTCAATGTCAAAAAGAAACCGTAACGTAATCCCTACATCGCTGGCAAGCTGTTCTCTCGTAATTCCAAGCTCCTTACGCCTTTGAGCAATACGTTTTCCCATTTCAGCGTTAAATTCTTTCGTCACGACACAATCTAATCCCATCAGGAAGCGAGAACCCAACTCATTTCCAAATATTTTACTTAAAACAATTTTTCACATATTCCTTGTTAGTTAAGCATAAAACGACATAAAATTCTATGCTCTGTGAGTTCACTGCACTGTATAAATCACAAAAAAATTCCCCTCTGGGGGAATATGAAAATTAGTAGAGGGAACGAATATCTTATATTACACCGTTTTGTGAAAAAATCGATACTGCGTCTTCCACACCTTTTCTGTATACGGCATCAAGTTCATATGAGTCATGAGCCAACGATGCATCAGAATAATATTCAAATAACTTGTCCGTTTCAGTTGCTTTTACAGCTTGCTTTAACGCTATACTTGCTTTTTTGCGTTTTTCGCAGAGAACCTTGTATTTTTCGTCGTTTTCAAGCATTTCAGCAAGAATTTCATTGAGCCTGTTTTTGTACATTTCATCAAATTGTTTCGCTATATTCGGGTGTTTTTTTAGTATATCCATTTGAATTTTCCCTCTCCTTACTTTACACGCACTGGCAATAAATTCTTTTTAATGCTTGCCCCCCATCGTCACTTCTATTCATTGAGTGTCTGCAAAATATAAAAACCGCCCTTAATTTCCGGGCGGTTGCAAATTTTACGTTAGCGGTTGATTATAAACCCAAGGTCACATAGGTCTAAACTTTCATTGCTTCGGCTACGAACCGGACCGAATAGCCCCCGAAAGCATTTTTCACATTTACATACCTAATCACACAACCCGCAGATGTATTCTGCACGCAAACGAACACACTGCTTCTGCTCATTTGTCAAATCGGCTTCGGAAAGTGCGGTTGAAAATTCCTTGCTTTGCAACTGCTCTGCAATATCGGGGTGGTCGCGCAAGAAAAGCGCAAGCCGTTCTGTTATCCATTCATAAAATATATTTACATCGCTATATTCCGCAAACGCAGAATTAAAATCATACGCCGGCGCAACATTTAATATTTCAAATGTGCTGCTGTCATAAAGAAATCCGAAATTTTCATAATGAAAGTCCAGATTGATTACCAAATAATTAAAGATATAAAGACGTTCAAGTTGCCACATGAGGTCAGGTCTATTCTGTTGGTCGAAATAGTCATAAATCGCCCTGTGCTGGTCATCGCCCACATCTGTCTCGTAATCCGTTAAGTGCAGTAAATCTCTTGCATGTACCATTGAAACGGCTTCATTTGTGAATATTCGACAACACACAACGCCATCTGCTTGCTTCTCGGCTTCCGCCACGGAAATTCCCAATACACTGCCCAATTTGGACGCAACGGCCTCGTATTCTGCATTATTATCTTTCTTCAAAATAAACTCGCACAAAACGCCCTTTGGAAATGCACCTTTAATTGTGTACAGAGAAGTTGCGTCATTCACGGCGTTTTTGTACTGTGCCTCGGAAATTTCACCAGTCAACGCAGTATTTGCAAGTTCTTTATCTGTATCGCGTCTAATTTTTAATTCCTGCCAAGTTGTTTCAACATCGGAGCGACGCACCCAATAATTATCCGTTATTGAAATCGCACAGGAATCTCTCAATATTCGTTCACGGTCGCGCCCAACTTTGCGCAAAATATAAACCCTGTTCATATACGTGCGAGACAAATTATCTATCCTGTAATTCAACCATTCCAAGAATCGGATAACGGTTAATGTTTCACCCGTTAAATAAAACGGCAATAACGCCGCGTCCGTCATTTCAATATTATTTTGCACTGTGTAAACGCGACAAACTTCGGCATCGGCGTGCATAAGAGTGTAGGTAGCAATGGGTTTCCCTGTCTTGCGTTCCAATTTCTTGCGCGAAAATTTATGCCCGGCTTTTGCCCGAACTCCATAAGTCATTACACCGGCATTATTCAATTTGCCTTGATATTGTTGTAACTCTTGAATGGATACGTCGAGATTACGCCTTGTACCGCCGTTAAACGCTAACCTTGCACCTGCTTGCTTGCGATCATCATCAACCCATATATGCACAACCCTAATTTCATTTTTAGCCACTCTTACCACTCCTTGTTACTTATTTACATACATCTCATGTCTGATAGGTTTCGCGGACTCGCGATGTCCATGAGGATTGCGACCATTTTGAATCCCCATATCTTCATCAAGACCATAATTATCTCCAATTTCCATTAATAATGCGGCGAGTTCTGCGTCATCACGGGTATCACGTACAAGACCCTTGACGCAATAAATACGCACTAATGACGCAAGGCTAATATGGTTCTGCTCGGCCGTCTGCTGTAAATCATTATATAGTTTCTCCGTCACCCTGATATTAAGATTTTTCTTGCCAGCAGTTTTCATACGCACCTCGCGTTACGGATTTTATCAGCTAAATAAGCTGGAATCGTCCCCCGGCTCTTTAATTATAAGCCCTTCGCTGCGTTCAAGTCCGTCCTTGCAATAAATACGCACCAATTCAGAAAGGCTGGTCTGTTTTCGAGTGGCGGCACGCTTCAACTCGTCATGGAATTGCTTTGACACCTGAATGTTTATAAACTTTACATCGGCTATTTTCGCAAACCACCCCAACTCTATTTCAGCAACCAATCAAGCGCATTTATCTGTTTAATGCCATTATGTGAAGTCAACGGCGTGTGGTCCATTGTCAGCAGATATTTGGGATTATGGTCGTTTATGGCCTCCAACGGCGCAAGTTCACGTTGCAGTGTATGCCCATCGGCATCAACAACGGTGTAGGCTACTTGATAATATTCCTCGCCCTCGTCACCGACTGCAACGAAATCAACCTCTGCTTGCCCTACCTTGCCGATATGAATTTCATAGCTGCGCCGCAGTAGTTCAAGGAACACAATATTTTCAAGAATATGCCCCATGTCTGCCTTGGTTGTACCAAGCAGGGCGTAACGCAATCCTATATCGGCGGCATAGTATTTATCGCCTGTTTTTAGATGTTGCTTGCCCTTGATGTCGTAGCGGCTTATTTTGTACAGGATAAAGCTATCCGTTAGGGCAGTCAGATAACTTTCAACCGTATGCACGGAAATTTTCCGCCCCGCGCTTGTCATTGTGTCGGCAATTTTTTTTGTGGAATTAAGATTGCCTATGTTATGAAACATAAACCGCACCACGCTTTGGAGCATTTCCACATCCGGGAAACGCCGCCGCGCCACAATATCTTTCAGAACAATCGTGTCGTAAATTCCTTGCAGATACAATCGCCTGTCCTTTGCCCTTGTTAATTCCAACGCATATGGAAACGCGCTGTTTTGAATATAATCCGCATACAGGCGGTCAACACTGCTGTCATTCGAGAAGGCTGAAACATACTCCTTAAACGACAGCGGGAGCATTTTTATTTCCACGTACCGCCCCGAAAGTAATGTCGCCAACTCACCCGACAGTAAATGTGCGTTTGAACCCGTGATATAAACGTCGCAATTTTTTTTTACATACAGGCTGTCCACTGCTTTTTGAAAGCCGTCCACGCGCTGAACCTCGTCCAAGAACACATACATTTGCTTTTTCTGCAACAACCGTTCGTTCACGTAATTATAGAGGTTCTTGCTTGTTTCTATATCCGCAAATTCGCCATCTTCAAGGTTTATGTGTACGATTTGCGCGTCCGTTACGCCGTCAGATTTCAAATAATCCTGATAAAGTTCAAACAGCGTAGATTTCCCGCAACGGCGTATGCCCGTAACTACCTTAATAAGTTCCTTATCCCGAAAGCTGATTAAACTATCCAAATATTCCTGTCGCATTATCATCGCACACACCACCTTTTTGAATATGATATACAATATTTTGTTGTCTTAGTCAAGTTTTTGAACAAGTCGTGCAAATCTATCGCATTGCAACAAAAAAGAGCCGACATTCTCGCCGACCCTTTACGCGCAAATTCTATATTCCACATCATAGTTGATAATTCCAATTTTCTCGCATTTTAACGATACCTTCATTTTGTATTTGAATACCTCGGTCTCGATATCCGCACGGATGAGATGTATACTCGGCGCACTGGCACGGATTTTTACGCCGTACTTGCTGCCGTGCTTTACCAGAATGGGTGGCTCCAGCTTCATTTCGTCGGTGGCGGGAGTCACTATGCCGTAGCCTTTGCGGCGTACGTCTTCCAGCGCAAATTTGATTTTGTCAAACTCTTTTTTCGCCTCGGCGAGGACTTTTATCGTGGAAATAAGCTGGTACTCGCCGGCGATGTCCATTCCCGTGGTCTCGGACAGTATTCGGAAAAAGAGCGTTTCGTCCACGGAAAGTTCTATGTGCGCAGTGCCATCGCCCGCCGAAATTTTTTCGAGCCGGGATTTTTTTACGTGTTCGTTTTCTTCCAGCAAAGAGACGTAGCCACGCATTTCTCGCAGTTTGCCCACGCCCGTTGTCATTTGCTTCACGCTTGCGATAAAGCTCTGCTTTAGCCAGTGAGAAAGCGGCAATGTTTCTATCCAGCGTGGGAAATTCACACGGATTTCACGCACCGGGAACTCGTGCAATGCTCGCTCCAAAATGGAGTTGATGTCTTCCAATTTGAGTTGTGCCGCATTTAACGCAATAACCGGCGCAGAATATTTTTCGATTAGCTCGTCACGAAGCCGTTCTGTTTCGGGCGAAAAAGGCGACTGCGAATTTAACAGAATAACGAAAGGTTTGTTGATTGCCCTAAGTTCTCGGACGACTCGTTCTTCTGCGTCTATGTAGTCATCCCGTGGGATTTCGGCGATACTGCCATCGGTCGTAATTACCACGCCGATTGTGGAATGGTCGTTGATTACCTTGCGTGTTCCCATTTCTGCGGCTTCGGCAAAAGGCATTCTGCTTTCGCTCCAGGGAGTTGTAACCATGCGAGGGGTGTCGCTGTCGCCGTCCAAATGCCCTGTTGCGCCCGGCACAAGGTAGCCCACGCAATCTATCATGCGCACTTTCAGCTGTGTTTCATCGCCCAGATTGATTTCTACGGCCTCGTTGGGTACAAATTTCGGCTCGGTGGTCATAATGGTGCGCCCTGCCGCACTTTGCGGAAGCTCATCCGTTGCACGTTCCCTGCCATAACTGCTCTCGATGTTGGGGATAACCAACAAGTCCATGAAACGCTTGATGAATGTGGATTTGCCCGTGCGCACCGGCCCCACAACTCCTATGTAAATGTCGCCCTTGGTGCGCTCGGCGATGTCACGGTACAGATTTTGGTAGTCCATAAAATCGTCCTCTCTGCCTTGAAATTGTACTGATACAATATCTTATGCAGGGAGGGGGGATATATGACTTTTTTTGCGTGAACACGCACTGCCTACGATTTCTCCCACTCTTCCCATTTTTGCAAAATTGGGCGGAGTAGCTCTCGGTTATTTAGCCTCACGATTGTGTCCATGAATTCTTCCCGGATTTCGGAATTGTCGTTAAAGGTAGCCGCAATCGAGCCTATGAGTGCGGGAAGTTCTTTTTCGCCCGGGGCGCACATTAGTGCGTAAACCAATGCTTCCAGGGCTTTTTCGGGCTGGTTTTCGCCCAGGTGCAAGCGGATGAGAAACGCCATATCTTGCGTGATGTCCTCCATTAGGCGGCGGCGGATTTTTGTTGCTTCAAGCAATGTGTCAACTGCCAGGGAGGGTTCGCCAAGGCGGTGATGAAGCATAGAAATTTCCCGCAGGCAATTTGCATAAAATGCGTGTTTTGTGCTGGATACACGGTCGAAAATTTCCAGCACCTCTTCGTGGGCGACAAGTGCTTCACGGTGGCGGTTTAGGCGAGAAAGCGCACTTGCCCGGCGCAGTGCAACATTCATGTATGCACTGTGGTTGCGCCCCACGGCAGATGCGATTGTTTCCAGCGCACGGTCGTAAACGGGCAGTGCATCTTCATATTTTTTGCACGCCACAAAAAGCTCCGCAAGGTAGCTGTTTATGCCGGCATAGGACTCGTCACAGGTTACGGCAAATCTTATGGCAGAATCCGCAAATTGTATGGCTTCGTCGTACTCGGCATTGGCTTTGTGCAAAAACGAAATGCTTACCAGGCTGTGGACAATATCTTCTGTGTGACCTTCGTTTTCACGGATTTCCAGTGCCTCACGGTGGTAGCGCAGGCTGTCTTCTTTGCGCCCAATTTCGGCGGCGGCATTGCCCAAATTGTACAAACTGTCTGCGTAAAGCGGATGGCTTGTACCAAGAAGACGGCGGCGGATATCTGCGGCGTTGCCCAGCATAAAAAACGCCGGCTCGGGTATGCCAATGCGAATTAAAACCGTTGCCAAATTGTTTAGCCTTTCTGCAAGGGGCAAACTTTCGCCCTGTGCAAAGGAGATTTGTGCGGCAGAATCGGAATACAGCGTGGCCGCACGCTCCAGGTTGCCCAGTTCGTCGTGATAGCAAGCCAAATTAAACAGGTCGGCAGAGTATCCGTCTGTTTGAAAATTTTTGTTGTGCCAATGTTCTGCCAGCAAAATCTCACCGATTTTTGCCGCCTCGGCAAACCGACCGGCACTGTATTTTTCCGCCGCAAGTTTGCGTAGGTATGAAATCTTTGTCATATCATGGAAAGTGCCATATTAATCATGTTTGTGAGGGTTGTCTCACGTTCTTTGGCAGACATTTTTTGGTTGCGGTCGAACACTTTATCGGAAATTGTGCAAATGCAAAGTGCGTTTTTGCCCGCACGGGCGGCATTTGCATACAAAGCTGCCGATTCCATTTCAACCGCCAAAACTCCCATGCGCAACCACGCATTCATCCCAACATTGTCATCGTTGTAGAAAACGTCGCTGGTAAGGAGGTTGCCTGCGTGGAGTTTTAATCCCATCACGTCTGCCGCTTTTTGCGCCCTAAGCATTAGGTCGAAAGATGCGGTTGGCGCAAAAGTTCCGGGGCAACGGGAAAAAGCATCGGCATAGTTGGAGTCTGTACAGGCACCAACGCCCATCACAATATCGCCCAACTCAAGGCCCATGTCGATAGACCCTGCGGAGCCTATGCGGATGATATTTTCCACCTTGTAGAAATTAAACAGCTCGTAGGAATAAATTCCCATGGAGGGGCATCCCATTCCGCTACCCATAACGGATACGGGCTGACCGTTGTACGTGCCGGTGTATGCCAGCATACCTCGCACTTCGTTAACTTTTTTTGGTGTTTCAAGAAAATTTTCTGCAATATGCTTTGCCCTAAGCGGGTCGCCGGGCATTAAAACTGTTTTTGCAAATGCACCCTTTTTTGCACCTATGTGCGGTGTAGGAATTGCCATTGTGTTGCCCCCTGTCTAGTTCATCTATGTCAAGTATAATATGAAGAAACAAAATGTCAAGAAATGGTGCGTGCCGAAAAAAAATGAAAACCATCCGGTTGGTGTCACTAACCGGATGGTTTTGAAACGCCAGCAACGTCTCAAAAAAGTGCGCACGGCGCACAGCGATAACCGGGGACAAATTTGGCGGGCGTGCGCATTCTCACGAAGCCGGGTTCAGTTTCCTAGCGTACAAAAAAGTGCGCACGACGCACAGCGAAAACAGGGGACATATCTTCGAGCATTCGCATTCTCTCGAAGCCGATTTCAATTTTCTAGTGAAAAAAAGTTGCAATTTTTGGAGGATTATAGTACACTATGCGCCGAATTAAATTATAGGGAGGAAATCCAAAATGAAAAACTTTTCACGTGTAGGAACTTTAATGCTGTTTGCATTCACTTTCCTTTTTTTGTTTGTCGCTTGCCAACCGGCGGCTGATGCACCTGCCCCTGTTGCACCGCCCGCCGCTGGCGCAGACGTACCCGACATCGCAGACGTTGCCGCCCCCGGCGATGTAGCCGCACCGGCGGCAGATGCACCTGCCGATGTTGACACCGTTGTTATCGGAATGCTTGCGCCCCTTACAGGCCCGGCGGCACGCTTTGGCACCGCAGTACGTGACGGCGCAATGCTGTACCTCAACAGCTTTAACGCCCAAGGCGGCTTGCAAATCGATGTTAGAATTTTTGACGAAGAGGGCGACTTGGCACAGGCGGTTATCGGATACGACAGCCTTGTAGACCAAGGTATCACCGCTTTAATAGGAAGCGTTACAAGTGGACCCACAATGGCAGTTGTTCCCCTTGCATACGATGACGGAATGCCCATGATTACCGCAACTTCCACCCACTTGAACGTAACCGTGGAAGCGGGAACCGGCCACGTTTGGAGCAATGTTTTCCGTTCATGCTTCATAGACCCGTTCCAAGGTACAAAAATGGCAGAGTTTGTAGCGGAAGAACTTGGTGCGCAAACAGCCGCCGTTTTGTACAGCAACGAAATTGACTATTCTATTGGCCTGATGGAAGCATTTATCATCCGTGCAGAAGAGCTGGGCATCGAAATCGTTGCCATCGAGCGTTTTGCGCAAGATGCAATCGACTTTGTAGGCCAGCTTACAAATATCGCCGCAGTTAACCCGGACGTTTTGTTTATCCCCGGCTATGTTAACCACGTGGCACTAATCGGTCCGCAAAGCGTAGCCGCCGGTCTTGATACAATTCTTATCGGCGCAGACGGTTGGGACGGCGTGCTGGCAGAAATGGCCGAAGGGCAACGCCACACCCTGGACGGTTCTTTCCATATGACGGGCTTCTCTGTAGAAGATGAATCCCCCATGGTTCAAGATTTTATCGGCCGTTTTGAAGCCGCAACAGGTCACCCGCCTGATATGTTTAGCGCACAGGCATATGATGCCGCAATGATTCTTGTTGCCGCAATCCAACTTGCCATCGCAGACGGACATTATCCAAATACCCGTGAGTTCAAAGATTCTGTTATAGCCCATATGGCGGCTACAAACATGACCGCCGTAACAGGTCACATCACATTCGACCAGTACAATAATCCACAAAAAACCGCTGTTATCGTTGAATTTACAGATGGCGAACCTCGCCTGTGGGGAACTTTCTAAATGCTTTTTTTCGCACAGCTCATAAATGGACTCCAATTGGGGTCTATTTATGCGTTGGTGGCTTTGGGCTACAACATGGTTTACGGCATTGTTAAGCTGTTAAACTTTGCCCACGGTGATATTATTATGGTTGGTGCGTACATCGCACTTTTTTCGCTAACAACCGGTCACCATCCCATTGTTGCATCGCTTCTTACCGTAGCCGGGTGTACGCTTCTTGCAATTCTAATCGAAAAAACTGCGTACGCCCCTCTGCGGCTTGCTCCGCGCCTGTCGCTGTTAATCACTGCGATAGGCGTAAGCATTTTGTTGCAAAACGTGGCGCAAGTTATTTTTGGCGCAAGGGGAATGCCTTTCCCGGATTATCGCTTTTTGCCCACAGGCAGTATCCCCATTGGTGATGCAAATCTGTCGTACACATCCATTTTGACAATTATCATTTCCGTGGCATCCATGGCAGTTTTGACGTTTATCGTGCAAAAAACCAAGCTGGGTCGGGCGATACGTGCCGTTAGCGAAGACATGGGTGCGGCACAGCTTATGGGCGTAAATGTGAACATTGTAATCACGTTTACCTTTGCCGTGGGCGCAGCTTTGGCGGGCGTTGCGGCACTTATGTACGGGATGCGTTTCCCGCAAATCACACCCATGATTGGTGCAATGCTTGGGCTTCGTGCTTTTGTGGCCGCCGTGTTTGGCGGCATCGGCTCAATCCCCGGCGCAATGATTGGCGGATTCGTTGTAGGCCTTTTGGAGGTGCTGGTAATCAGCCAAGGCCTTTCCGCCTGGGTAGACGGCATAGTTTTCGCACTCCTCATAGTAGTACTCCTGGTGCGCCCCACAGGTCTAATGGGCAGAAATTTGATGGAAAAAGTGTAAGACCTTGGGGGTGCTATTACTCCACCAATACCCCCGCAAGGGATAAATCCCTTGACCCTAAAATTTGCACAGGCTACAATTTGCAAATAAAAGTCTTCCCCCAAGTATCCTTTCAAGGTTGGTGAATTTATTTGCGAGAATATTTTACAATCCCAATGCCGGCACGCTATGCGATAAACACGGTTTTGCTTGCGGCGTTTTTGTTTTTTGGCAACGCCATCGTAACCGGTGGCGGGCTTGGGCGTGCGCAAACGGCACTTATTATCCAAATCGGATTTTTTATTATTTTGGCGGTGTCGCTAAATATCGTAACGGGCTACTTGGGGCAGTTGCCACTGGGTCATGCCGGCTTTATGGCTGTGGGCGCATATGCGGCGGGTATTTTTTGGCGTGCGCACTACTTACCCGAGCCATTTAATATGATAGCGGGCTTTATAGTCGCAGGCTTAATAGCGGGCTTGTTTGGGCTGTTTATCGGCATCCCGGCACTGCGCTTTAAGGGCGATTATCTTGCGATAATTACCCTGGGCTTTGGCGAAATTATTCGTGTGCTTATCAACAACTCCGTTTGGCTAACAGGCGGTGCGCTTGGGTTGCAATTGCCCCGCACAGTGCGTTATTCCACCTTTTTGGTTGTGTACATATGCGTTATTATTACGTGTGCGTTCATTCACGTGATGATGAAAAGCCGCCACGGCAGGGCAATTTTGTCCATTAGAGATAACGAAATTGCGGCAGAAAGTTGCGGCGTAAACACGGTTTGGTACAAGGTTGCGGCTTTTGTGGTTAGTGCGTTTTTCGCAGGGATTGCCGGTGCGCTTTTTGCCGGCAACTTTAGCATACTAACACCGGCAACTTTCGATTTTATGATGAGCATAAATATTCTAATGATAGTTGTACTGGGCGGGCTGGGGTCTATGTTTGGTGCGGTTATTGCGGCGGCGGTGCTTACGTATTTGCCGTTTTTGCTACAAACGACAGACCCATTCTCCTTTATTCTCGGCATAACATTTTTACCGGAGGACTTAGTTCAGAGGGTATATGACTTGCTTCAGAACCACATGATACTTTTTGCGCTCGCACTTATTCTTATGATGATTTTCAAACCGTCCGGGTTTATGGGCGGGTACGATTTCTCTTTGAGCCAGATTCTCGAGAAAATCATAAACTTTGCAAGGGGGGTCAAAAAAGATGTCAAAACCCACTGATGGCGCATCGCTTTCCTCCGACAAACCAGCCACCTCCCCTGTGCTGGAATGCAAAGGTCTTGGCATAGATTTTGGCGGGCTAACCGCCGTAGACAATTTTAATATAAGCGTAGGTGCCACAGATATCTACGGTCTTATAGGCCCAAACGGCGCAGGAAAAACCACGGTGTTTAACCTGCTTACAAAGGTTTACAAACCCTCACGTGGTTCTATTTACCTGGGCGGAACAGACACGAAAAAACTCAACACGGTTAAGGCTAACAAACTTGGGCTTGCACGCACCTTTCAAAATATTCGACTGTTTCAAAACATGACGGTGGAAGAAAACGTCATGGTTGGTCTGCACAACGAGATGGGCTACAACTTGGCAACGGCGGTGTTGCGTCTGCCAAATTATTGGCGTGCGGAAAAAGCGGCACGTGCCCGTGTGCGAGATTTGCTTTCCATTTTTGGGATGCAAGACATGGTAGAAAGCAAAGCCGGCAGCTTGCCATACGGCTCCCAGCGGCGGCTGGAGATTGTGCGTGCAATGGCAACAAACCCGAAAATCCTTTTGCTTGACGAACCCGCCGCAGGAATGAACCCGGCGGAAACAGACGAGCTAATGAAAAACATCCGCCTTATCAACGAGAAATTTAATATCGCAATTCTGCTGATAGAACACGATATGAAGCTGGTGATGGGCATTTGCGAAAAAATTGCCGTGTTGAACTACGGTCAGCTTATCGCAAAGGGAAATCCCGCCGAAATTCAAGCAAGCCCCGCCGTCATCGAAGCATACCTAGGCGCAGACAGTGGTGCGCCCGGCGCACAGCGATAACCGGGTACACGTCTTCAAGCGTAAGCATTCTCTCGAAGCCGGTTTCCATTTTCCGGCGTACGAAAAAGTGCGCCCGGCGCACAGCGGAAACCGGGGACACGTCTGCGAGGTTACACATTCTCTCGAAGCCAGATTCAGTTTCCCGGCGTACGAAAAAGCGCGCCCGGCGCACAATGCACTGATAACCGGGGACACGTCTGCGAGGTTACGCATTCTCTCGAAGCCGGTTTCCATTTCCCGGCGTATATTGCAACATGAACCCCATACAAATTTCAGTTTTTTTGGAGAGGGGGGTTCG